>LWDU01036348.1_pt2 | contig 18360 bp, 15 predicted proteins | sample 727161 | NCBI WGS metagenome assembly LWDU01 (sample SAMN04566230, study PRJNA314399) | hydrothermal vent metagenome | isolation source: deep sea hydrothermal plume seawater | place: Mexico: Gulf of California, Guaymas Basin | collected 2004-07-11
GCAAAGACAGGGAAACGCCCGTTCCCCGCAATAAGGTGCGGCGGTTGAGCTGACGTTGAAAGTTGAAATGATGGCGGCTCACGAGCGTGCCGTTTCTGCCTGGACAGTGTTAGTATGTGGAAACACGGCGATTCTCAGTCCCTGATTTTAGTTTGGGACCGCATTTCCCCGAAGCGCCGCGGAGTACAAGGGACACATCTTAGCAGCGACCAGTGGAAGCGGGCCAGCATATTCCGGCGTCAACCCGCATCGGCTGCGGGCCGTCCCGCATTAGATTGTTGTGGAGACGAAGCCGCCATCGACGACGATGTTCTGGCCCGTGACGAAACTGGAGGCTTTTCGGGAAGCCAGCCAGACGACTGCGCCGGCGAGTTCTTCGGGCTTGCCGAAACGTGCCATGGGCGTATGACCGATGATCTGGCCTCCTCGTTCGGTGTAACTTCCATCTTCGTTAAAGAGCAGGGCCTTATTCTGTTCAGCCGGAAAAAAGCCCGGGCTGATGGCGTTTACGCGGACACCTTTGGTGGCCCATTCGCGAGCAAGAAACTGCGTTAGATTCAGGACAGCCGCCTTGGCAGCGGAATACGCGACCACGCGAGACAGGGGAATCATGCCAGCCATTGAGGCAATATTGATCACGCTGCCGCAGCCTTCGGCCAGCATGGTCTCGCCGAACACCTGAGACGGCAACAAAGAGCCGCCCACCAGGTTCAGGTCGAAAACGTCGTTCCACGCCTCTTTGGGCAGCTTGCAGAAGTCACTGCCTGGAGGAAGTGTCGCTTCCGGCCGGTTGCCGCCGGCCGCACTGACCAGCACGCTGACCGGCCCTAGTTTTTCGTTCACGGCGTCTCGAGCGGCCGTCAGCGATGCTGCGTCCAGAGCATCAGCCGTATGAAACATAGCGGTGCCGCCAGCTTCTTCGATCTGCCGAACCCTTGCTGCACCACGTTCTTCGCTGCGGCCCAGCACGGCGACTTTGGCACCAGCTGCTGCCAACGCATCGGCCATGGCCCCGCCCAGCGTACCAGTGCCGCCAATCACGACAGCCACATCATTGCTTAAATCAAACAGGTCGTTGCTCATGGTTCTCACAGACTTTTAACTTCAGAATGGACTGCCAATTCCTCCGGTTGCTCGCTGCTAAGCACGCAATGCGATGGACCGTGAGGAGGCAGTCTAATGACTGCGACAGCGAAATGAAATGATCTGAATCCGGCCTGCAGTTGGAGTGCGACCACGGAAGATTGTGAAACCGGAAGCGTGATTGGTGGTGGGGACAAGGGACGAGTGAACCCCCGGGGCCGGCAGTGCCGGTTTTATTTTCCTTCGCAGGCTCAGTCCAGCCTCCGGCTACCCGGGTGAAGCAACGTTTTTCCGAAAGACGCTACAGCGCGGACAGGATCTTCTGGCAGGCCTGTGATTTGTTCAACGCATAGAAGTGAATGCCGGGCACTCCGTTCGAACGCAACTCGTTGCACTGAGCAATCGCGTAATCCACGCCGATTTCAAACTGAGCCTCTTTATCGTCCTGAACGGCCTCCAGTTTCGTGGCAAGGTCTTCCGGAAAGACGGTACCGCACATCGCGGTAATGCGTTTAATCCTGGCGAAGTCGGTGATCGGCATGATACCGGGCACGATGGGCAGGCTGATGCCCAGCTTCTCACAGCTGTCACGAAAAGTGAAGAAGTTTGTGTTGTCGAAAAACAGTTGAGTAAACACGGCATCGGCACCAGCATCGACCTTGCGTTTCAGGTTCTGCAGGTCGACCTCAAGGCTTTCCGCTTCATTGTGTTTCTCCGGGTAGCCAGCCACGCCGATGCCAAAGTTACCCGTGTGCTGACGAATCAATTCCACCAGTTCATTGGCATAACTCAGGCCGCCGGCAACAGCCTCAAAGTTTTCCTGACCTTCCGGTGAATCGCCTCGTAGCGCCATGATGTTCCGGATGCCAGCAGCCTGAGCTTCGTCCAGCCAGTGGTTTAACTCTTCGCGCGTCGACCCCACGCATGTGAAGTGGGCGACGGCCGGACGATCGAAGTCCTCCTGAATTTCCCGGCACCAACTGAGCGTGCGATCTCGCGTTGAACCGCCGGCGCCGTAGGTACACGACATGAAGGCGGGTTTGTGTTCGGCCAGCGTCCGCATATGGCGACGCAGAGCATCATCTCCCGCGGGTGTCTTTGGTGGGAAGATTTCGATGGAAATTGCAAATGGTTGAGAGGTAAAGACGTCTGGTAGGCGCATAAGGTAATCTGTTCAAGTGGATCCGACGGCGTTACAGGCAGGTACTTCAGACAACGTGTACCCCGCGGATATTAGCGGCAGATGGCATCACGTCACCAGCCTGAATTCGCAGACTTACCAAAGGCAATACAATGGCCGAAAGCCCTTGCCAGGCGGACGAATTCGTGCAAAATGCAGGGGATCCGCTTGCACTGCGGATCAAGGCATTGTCCCCTAACATACCCCCTGACCGCTTGCCGTCGGTGGTTGGACTGTTGGCATCGAGCCCACGCTGTGCACAACCGTCAAGCATCGTGGCCGACCTGAAACATTGAATATCGCGTCAAGAGCCTCCAATGGCCATTGAATTTCACTGTCCCTACTGCACTGCTTCAATCCGCGTTCCCGACACTTTTGCAGGAAAATCCGGTAGCTGTCCGAAGTGCGCGACGAAGCTGCTGGTCCCCACGGTCGGTCCTGCGGCCAGTCAGCCAGTGGATCACTCGGCACCCGATCTGCCGCAACAGGCGGCAGCCGCTCCGGGTTTGGGAAGCGATCTTCCGCCGATCGAAGATAACCGTTCCGCAACGCCTGTCTCTGTCGGCGATCCGGGAGTACTCGATGTTCCGATTCTCAACACAGGCAGCCGTCCGTCTGTAACTCGGTCATTGCGAAAAAAACACCATCGTCGGAAGTCGCAGCGAATATTCGCTGTCGCGATTCCGTTGGTCTGCTTCCTGTTATTCTTTGGTGTTTTGGGCGCGCTCTTTCTCGTGACGGAGCCGGAGTTGAAGGGGACGTTGATCGGGTCTGTCGCGGGCAAAATCGAAATTCCGTCCGTCACCGTGTCTTTGGCAACGTTGGGCCTGACCGAGGAGGAAAAGGCACAGGTGCGAAGTGCCTTTGAGAACGCCCCGGAAGCGTTCGTAAGTACTCAGATGACGTGTCGTGTGCGACTTGACACTTCAGGGCTGGTGACGGACATCCGCGCTGGCGAAGGCTTTTCCTGGTTTCTGGTAAATCCGGCGACCAATGTGAATCTTTCCAAATGGATCAACATCCACCGGATCGCCATCAACAAGCAGCGACTGCAAAGACTAGCGCAGAACGGCGCCGATTTGTGTCGTGACAAAGTGGCCAAAGCAGCGGGAACTCCAGTGGTCTTTGACGCGCAACGCTTTCGGGATGGCTTTGGGCTGACTGCTCATGTGAATGCGTTTGGTTACGTCGTCGAGGCGATGACGGAGCAGCGAATCACACCGTGTGTACACGAAGACGCCAACGGCACGCTGTATTTCGCGCTGCCCGAAAATACGACGATGTTTATATTGCGCGGCCGACAGATCGAGGGCCACCCTCCCTTGTTTTCCGGTGAGTATTCGGTGAGTATCTCGACAAAAGCGAACGTGCCGAACATGGCGTCTGAGGAGTCCGCAGAAAGTGATCCAGCAAACGTGGAACCTGATGCCGCGAATGGCGAATCTGAAGAGATGACTGAATCAAACGTCGGTGACGCTGAAAAGACCGAAATGATGCCGGAAAAGATGGACTGAATTGACTGCGGTTCTGCCGAATGACTTCTGCAAATGACGGCGGATCGCCTGCATTTCAAACTGTCTCGAAGACCAGCATGCTCAACAATCTGCTACGTGTGCTACTCATCGCAGCAGGCCTGACCGGGTGCGGTTCCGGCGGGAAGATCGGTTCCAGCCCCCCAACGCTGGCTGCCACAGTTGAATCACCCGAACAACCGGTCACGACACTGGTGGCCGCTGCTGCCAGCAAACACGTGCCATCGATCCTGGCGTGGGAACGCGTAGAATCGCTGCCGAATCAGATTGCCGTGTTTGATCATGTGTTCTGGGAACCGGACGACACCAGAAGCCTGCGGGAGTTACTTCGAACGACCGATCTTGTCCACAACAAGAGCGTGTTGGAGATTGGAACGGGTTCCGGAATCGTTTCGCTGTGTTGTTTGCAGGCGGGCGCGAACAGGATCGTCGCCACGGACATAAACCCGTGGGCCGTCAGAAACGCCGCCTATAACGCCGAAGTGCTGAAAGTTTCCGACCGTATGGAGGTGCGGATGGTGGCTCAGGAACGTCCGCAGGCGTGGTCCGTCATTGGCAGGGAAGAGCGATTCGACGTCATCCTCTCCAATCCGCCCTGGGAATTGGGCAGCACGACACGAGTCGAAGATTTCGCCCTGAGGTGGATTTCTGCGACGCGTGGACAGCACACGTGGTGCTGCTATGCTGCCCTGCGGTTTACTGGTCGAGCGAAGAGGGTCGGGAGTCTTTTTCGGATAGGCGATATTTGCATTGGTAGGGTCTCTGCCCGAAAAAGACTCCCGATCCTGTGTCCCCAATTCGTCACACACGGAATGATTAATGGTTGACCATATTGATGAATTTGAATCGATGTTTCGACGCGCAGAACGGGATTTGTTCTGCTACGTGGACATTCCGCTGACTTCGGTGGTTGTTGTTTCTGATGGTGGGGCCGAGCAGGCGAACGCGACCATCGCCGCCACAAAGAAGTTTGTACCGAGACTTGAGTCTGTCGAAGACTGGCGGATCATCACGGCCGATCAGTTTCGTACAGTGGCGGAACTGCTGGAGGTGCTGGATCAGCAGCAGACAGATCTGATCGTGACTCACCGGCATCTGCATGAAAAATCCTTTGTGCCGCAGCATAGTCTGGGTGTCCATCTGGACGTCCTGACTCAGACGACGTCGATTCCGGTTTTCGTGCTCCCGGGTTCCTCAGCTACGCCTGGTTCCGTCGCGGATCGCGTCTGTGATCGTGTGATGGTCGTGGCTGACCACATCACCGGTGACCACCGTCTCATCAACTACGGAGTCCGAATGTGTCGAGATGGGGGCACGGTCTGGTTGTGTCATGTTGAGGACAATGTCGTCTTTGAGCGCTACATGCACGTGATCGAATGCATTCCGGAGATCGATTCCGACGATGCACGAATACTCATCGAAAATCAGTTGCTCAAGGACGCTCAGGAATTCATTGATGGGTGTTCAGAAGTCATCCACAAGGAGGGTCCGAACATTAACGTCAACAGCGTGGTTACGCGGGGACATCATCTGCGGGATTACCGGAGACTGATCGAGGACCATGACGTGGACCTGCTGGTTCTGAATACAAAAGACGACGACCAGTTGGCCATGCACGGCCGCGCGTACTCACTCAGTGTCGAATTGACAGATGTTTCGATGCTGCTTCTGTAAGGTTTCTTTCGATCTGTCCAGTTCTCCATTGAGAACCGTCCAACACATTCCGGGCGTCAGCCCGCATCGGCTTGCGGGCCGCCCCGCACTGAAATTTTGACATGTTGCAGCACACAGCAAAACTATTCGACGTTGTTCCGGGAATGCTGGTATTGGCCGTCGACGAAGTCGCACACAGCGTTCCCGGCTGGGTGACCGCGTTATTCGGCTTGATTCTTTTCGCCATGATTGCCGCACTGGCTCTGGAAGAAAAAATTCACGCCAAAAAATCGATCATCGTCGGCGCCTTCGCGGGCCTGTGTCTGATTCTGGCCACCATTCTGAAACTTCTGGTCTTCGGACCGGTCGAACTGCCGGATCATCACCACATCGATCTGCCGGTCTACATTCCGTCAATCGACTGGGGAGTGATCTCGATCATTCTTGGGGCAAGTCTGTTTGTGGAAGTCACCAGTCGATCCGGCGTCTTTACGTGGATGGCCATCTCTTTGACTCGCAAATCCGGCGGCGACCCATGGCGGTTGCTGATATTCTATGGTCTGCTGACGGTGTTGTTCTCTGCCGTGCTGAACAATGTGACGGCCATGATCATCATTGGCTCACTGACCACAGTTTCGCTGAAGAAACTGCACCGATCCGAACTGATGCTTGGTTTCCTGCTGACGGAGGGCCTGCTGACAAACGTTGGTGGTCTGCTGACGCTGATCAGCAGTGTTCCCAATATTATCGTGGGCAAAGCGGCCGGCATCAGCTTCGGGAAATTCTTCATGGTCGCCGCGCCGTATGTTGCCGTGTCGACAATTGTCACTTTGCTGATGGCAAAAAAGATCTTCGGAATTAAGGCTCTGACAACCGACGAAGAAAAAGCCGAAGCGAAGCGCATGGTGGACAGTTTTGACCCGACAGAAAGTATTCCCAGTCAGCGATTCTTTTGGTTCTCGGTGGTCTCGCTGGGGGCCTTCATAATGTGTCTGGCCGGCCAGTCCGCTCTGCCGTTTGGACTGGATAAACTGGAAATGGGATTCGTGGCCCTGTTCTTCGCCGGTGTCGTATTGATCGCCTACAAGAACGAGGTCGACAAATTCTACTCCGCCGTCGACTGGGACCTGCTGGCATTTTTTGCGGCCTTGTTTGTGGTCATTCACGTGATGGAACAGGCACTGGTTCTGGACGTCATCGGGCAGGGTATCGCCACATTGCTGACACTTCCCAGCCCCGTGGATTCAACGGTCCTGTTGATCAGCTCCGCCGTCGCCAGTTCTGTCACGGACAACATTCCGCTGGCCGCAATGCTGGCGCAGATTCTGGACGGACTTGGGACAGACGCATCGTCTCCGTACTGGTGGTGTGTCATTTTTGGTGCCAATCTGGGCGGCAACATTACTCCCATCGGCAGCGCATCAACAGTCGTGGCAATGACCATCATTCAAAGACAGAAACTTGGCCTGACGTTTGTCGGCTTCGTCAAAGCTGCTGTTCCCTTTGCCATCGTGCAGATTATCCTCGCCGTCATTTACGTTCTGATCGCCGTGTAACGCTTGAAAGTTGATTGTCCATGTTGCCCGGACCGGACCAGATTCGCAACGTTCTCAGCAACTTCCTGACGGACTCAACGCAGTGTGAAGCCGCTGTGCGTGGCTTGCTGCAACTTACAGAAACGGCGACGATCGACGGTGCCGATGTTGACATCGGACGAGCGTCGCGGTGCGGGTTTCCGGAAGTTATCTTTGGTGAAGGCAAGCCACCGGAACTGATTGTCGAAATTCTGAAGCGACAGCATGCAGCCGGGCAGCGTGGCCTTGTTACGCGGATTTCACATGATCAGGCTGAGCTCGTCAAATCCACGTATCCCGATGCCCGCCATAACCCCATCGCTCGCACAGTAATTGTCCCAGCTGCCTGTGACACAATCGATGACGTAGACGCTGCCACGACCGACAGCGAACTGCTGGTGGCCGTCGTTACGGCCGGCAGTTGCGATACCGCGGTGGCGCAGGAAGCGGTGGAAACACTGCGATGGATGAATGTGGCCTGCACGCTGATTGAGGACGTGGGTGTCGCGGGCCCGCAGCGATTGCAAAAACACGTCTCCTTGCTGCAGAACGTACGTGCCATCGTCTGCGTCGCTGGCATGGAGGCAGCTTTGCCTCCCGTTGTCGGTGGTCTTGTCGGGTGTCCGGTCATCGGCGTCCCCACATCAGTAGGTTACGGGGCATCATTTGGAGGAATCACGGCCATGCTCTCCATGCTGACCTGTTGCGCGTCAAACGTGGTGACCGTCAACATCGACGCTGGTTTTCGAGGCGGCTACGTCGCAGGGTTGATCGCGACGGGGGCCGGCGCGGGCCGAGTGGCTGTGACGTCGGAGGCGACGTTGAATGGTTGACGTTCATTCGCCACAGCAACGTTCGTTCAACATGTCGCGAATCCAGTGTAAGGATACGAAGCCGGAGCTGATTGTCCGATCGCTCGTACATCAGATGGGCTACCGATTTCGACTGCACCGCAAGGATTTGCTCGGGAAGCCGGATTTGGTATTGCCCCGCCACCGGAAAATTATATTTGTCCACGGTTGTTTCTGGCACATGCACCGATGTCGCTACGGCCGAGTAAAACCGAAGACGAATGCCGATTTCTGGCAGTCCAAACGCACAGCGAATGTGGACCGCGATCGTCGAAATCTCAGGCTGCTGAGGCGTGACGGCTGGCAGACACTTGTCATCTGGGAGTGCTGGACGCGAGAAACGGAAACGAAAGTCATTCCGCGTCTGGAGGAGTTTCTGACGAACGATCCTGGTGCGTGTCGCACGGACGTGTAGCGGGTCCGGCGAGCAATTTCGCAGCTGCACGATGGCGGAAGTGGCTACACTTCGGTGACGCGCGCTCTACAGCAGTTTTCCAAATCCCGCGGTCCTTCTGTCACGGAATTCGCCAGGAATTTCGGCAGTGACTGGTCGAAATCCCTGGCGGCTTCCGCTACGACAAAAAGTAAAATGCTCTAGTGCATTGTCACAGCTAAATCTTTGGATTGCAGATTCGTGGCGTAAGCTTCCAGCTTGCGACTGATCAGGAGAAACGCACGGCAAGCAGGATGCTTACCCCACTTTTTGATAGTGTCAAAGCTCTACGTCCGCGTGATGACTTCGTGCAGGTTCAGGACCACCCGGGCCACCGCCGTCCACGCTGCAAGTTCGACAGGATTGATGTTGGACGGGGCCGCGGACTGCCCGACCTTCACTAACTCGTCGGCCCGCTTCGGAGCGGCTGCAAACTGCTGCTGCTGTTTCTCCAGCAACGTTTTCAATACGTTGATTTCATCAGCTGCAGGGTCACGGGAAAGGCAGCGGCGAAACACGAACTGAAGTCTGGACTCAGTGGATGGTCCTCCCTTAGTGATCGTCATGGCGGCCAGCGTTCGGGCGGCCTCCACAAAGCTTGGGTCGTTCAACAGCACCAGCGCCTGCAGACTGTTGTTGCTGCGTGGTCGTTCCACCGTGCATTCCTCGCGTGTGGGAGCGTCAAAGGAACGCATTGCCGGATGTAAAAATGTGCGACACCAGTACGTGTACAGGCCGCGACGATATTGATTGTCGCCGTTATCGTTTTGCCACTTTCGCATCGCCGGCTGATAAGGTTTGGCACTGCGACCGCCAACCTTGTCGATCAGCAGACCGGACACGACCAATGCGTTGTCGCGGATAAATTCCGCGTCCAGGCGATATCGCGACTGATAGGCCAGCCAATTGTTGAACGGGTCGGTTTCCCGTAGTTCCGGAGTCACCACGGATGTCCGTCGATACGCGTCGGACGACACGATTAATCGAATGATGTGCTGAATGTTCCATCCGCTTTCACGAAATTCAACCGCCAGCCAGTCCAGCAACTCCGGATGAGTCGGCCAACTGCCCTGCGAACCAAAATCGTCGGCTGTCTTGACGATGCCCTTGCCAAAGAACTGCTGCCACAGACGTCCACGAACCACTGAGCCAGGTGCAGTCTTGAGGCTCTACCTTCGACGGAAACTTGTTTCAGAAAATGGGGAACCATCGGGGTGGCGACAACACCACTGTCGTCCATCCAGTTGCCCCGCGCCAGAACTCGAATTTCACGCGGGGCCTGGGTGCGAGTGATCAGCGTTTCAGGGATCTGCTTTTCCAGCGTCTCCCGATCTTTCTTTGCCTGACTCAACTGCCCGCGAGCATCGGCCAGCAAAGGAGCAATGCTACGGTAGTAAACCGCCAATGCCGTCTTTTTCTCATCCGAAACAGCGGGCCATGCTTCCAATGTCGCGATATGCTGAGTGGCCAGACCAAACGCATTGTCCTGCAGTCCCGGCTTTTCGACCGTTGATGTGCTGAGCCGAAACAGACCGATGTTGTGGAAATCCACGGCCTCCTGCTTCAGTCTGACGACCAGTCGGTCTCCTGCAGCAACATCAATCGGCGTGGCAAAGCGGAACACCGCCAGCGGATCTCGGTCAGAGCTGACTTGACCATCGACGGCCCAACCGGATTCCGGCTTGCCATCCAACGCGTTTTTGACGGGCCATTCTTTCTGTTCAAAGCTGGCGACCGCGTCTTTGATCGCAACCTGCTGTTTACTGCCGTCACCATTCCGAATCTGTGTGACCGTGATTCCGGACAGCACAAAGTTTCCGTTACCAGGCGGCCTGGACAGAGATTTCTTCGTGAATGATTCATGCCGCAGAGTCTCCAGTCGCAGTCCCGATATTTTTCCTGCGGATGGTGAAACGACGATGGTCAAGGTGTCGTGCCTCGGCAGCGTTCCGGCAGTCAGGATACTTCCGTCATCCTGCAGAGAAAGGTTCTGTCCATTCGCAGACTTCATGTCGACAACGGACGCGACGCCCCAGTTTTTTGGTGTCGCCTTCAGTTTGGCCTGCAGGTCCAGTGCCCATGCCTGCATCGCCGTGTCAATCTCAGGAGTCTGTGTGATCAGCGTCTTCTGCAATTCGGCGATCTGTGCATCCAGTTGTATCTGTGTTTCTTTTTGCTGCCGCGACGGCATCTTCACTTCTGGCTGCACACCGACCGCGACGTCCTGAATGTCAGCGAAAAACGAAGCGAACTGATAGAAGTCCGTGATGGAATAAGGATCAAACTTGTGATCGTGGCATTCGCAGCAGCCCATGGTGGCACCCATCCAGACGGCGGAAGCATTTCTCACTCGGTCGGCCGAGTACTTGGCCAGGTACTCTTTGGGTTGTGCTCCGCCTTCGCGAGTTGTCATCAGCAGCCGGTTGTAACCGGACGCGATTCGCTGTTCGTCGGTCGCGTTCGGCAGCAGGTCACCGGCCAGCTGCTCCGTCGTAAACTGGTCATACGGCATGTTGCGGCGAAACGCGTCAATCACATAGTCACGGTACATCCAGACATCACGATGATTGTCACCGTGGATGCCGTTTGTGTCGGCGTAACGCACAAGGTCCAGCCACAACCCTGTCATGCGTTCCGCGTAGTGATGCGATGACAGCAAATCGTCAACGTAGGCCGCCTGGTTCTTCGAAGACGTGTCAGCAGCGAACCGAGCGACTTGATCCGCCGTCGGCGGCAAACCGGTCAGGTCAAATGACAAACGTCGCGCAAGGGTCGTGCCATCCGCCGGCCCCAGTGGCTGCAATCCTTTTCGGTTGAGTGCTTCCTGCAGAAACCGATCAATGTCATTGGCCGTGGCGCTGACTTCGGTTTTGGGAACTTCCGGCCTGGTCGGCGGAATATACGACCAGTGCCCCTTCCATGATGCTCCACTTTGCACCCAGTCCCTCTTAACGTCTTTCCCGAATCCGGTGGCGGCATCATCACATCCGGGTCCGTCGACATGATGCGTTTCAGCAATTCGCTGTTGTCCGCCGACTTCACGTCGACAATCGTGACGCCGTCCACGGTACGGAACAGCCCTTCCTTCTGATCAAGCCGCAGGTCCGACTGGCGTTGTCCGGCATCCGGACCGTGGCAGGCAAAACAGGCATCGGACAGCAGGGGGCGCACGTCGCGATTGAAGTCGACGTCTGCGGCCATGGCATGGTTGAGGGACAAACAACCGATGACAGTAAGAATCGTTGCTCGCATGATGAGTCTGGTCGTCAGGTGGGAAAAGATGAAGGAACACCCAGGTTATCAGAGCCAACGTCCCAATTGAACCCTCGACTCTCAGGTTGTCTTCGCTGGTCACGATTTCAACAGATTCCGTGCAGCGATGCTCCCCGCGAAAACAGACGATCGACGCGTTTTGACACGTCCGGATCCACTTCCAGCGCCGGTGCCATGTGAGCCTTCAGTCGAGCATCAATGACCAGACTGCCGCGACAGCCCCAGTGTTTCTGTGCTGTAAAGCTGTCGATGCCGTAAATGTCCGCTGCGGGGTTTGACCGCGTAAACGTGACCCACAGAAAGTTGCTTAACGACTGTGAACAGAATTCGCTGTCTTCGGTCAACACGACCAGCGGAAACCGGTTCAGTGGCGAATCGGCCGGCATCTGATCGCTGAACCTGTCGCCAGCGGGATCAGCCTGATGAGGTCCCACCGACCATTTCGGGGCTGTAATCGCGATGACGCCGGGAAGACAGACTTTCGGATCCGCAAACCCGTTCGGCAGCCACAGATCAGCAGGCACTTCCGTCGGCAGTTCACGTCGCACTCGCCCGACCCCCGCGATCACAAGCTTCGAGCCTTCGTTCAAACCGGTGCCGGAATAGTCAAGAGTGTCGATCGTCGTGCGCGTCTGAAAGTGCAGGTCGCGCGTCCAGTCGACTCGTTCCAGCACGTGACGAAAGAACGCTTCGATGTCGTTGATGTCCAGTTCCGGGTTGTCCTGCTGTGCCGTGATCAGCAGATATTTGGCCAGTGAAAGTTGACCCTGCCCAAGAATCGCGTTGGCGTTCGTCAACACTTCCTGGGGTTGCCGTTCCTGAGCGTACGGCACGTAACGTTCGTTGCCGATCGCCAGCAGCAGTGGATGGACGCCGGACTGATCCACCGCATGGATCGCACGGACGCCGGGCAGCACTGCCGGGATCGCCGGCCCCGTCTTCCTGCGGCGGACGGCCGACAACAGTGAACGGCCAGATCGCATCTTTGCGATGATAGACCCGGTCCACGTTCAGGACCGGAAAGTCGTGACTCAGGCTGTAGTAGCCGAGATGATCACCAAACGGACCTTCCGGCAATTCTTCCGCCGCAATCGTGCCGGTGATGCAGAAGTCAGCCTCCGCGCAGATCATTGGTCCTTCCGATCGACGAATCATGCGGATGGCACGCCGTGATAGTGCACCCGCAAATGCGACCTCCGGAATTCCTTCCGGCAACGGCATCACTGCAGCAATCGCCATCGACGGTGGTCCACCGACGAATATGTTAACCCGCAGCGGCTCACCCTTCGCAAGAGCCGCCGCATGATGCTGACCGATGCTGCGATGGATCTGGTAGTGCAGACCGACCTGACGATTGGGTGAGTACTGATTGCCGTTAAGCTGAACTCGGTACATCCCCAGATTGGAATTGATGTAACCAGGCCGATCCGGATGCTCGGTATAGACCTCGGGCAGCGTGATAAATGCGCCGCCGTCCCCGGGCCAGCTCTTCAACGGCGGCAGCTGATCCACCGACGTTTCGTGAGCAAGCACTGGCCCCGTGGATCGCTTGGCAGGCCGCATGGAAAGCAGAGTCCGCAGCACGGAAGGCACACGCAACGGGTGCCGCAGCAATTCTGTCGGATCCTTCTTCAAACGAATCAGCGTCTGCACGCCGGCCAGAGCGTCTCGGAAGATGAAGCGGGTGCGATCCATCGTACCAAACAAATTGCTGGCCACCGGAAATCGACAGTTCCGGACATTGTCGAACAACAACGCAGGACCGCCGGCCGCGTACACCCGTCGCTGGATCTCGGCCGCCTCCAGGTCGGCATCGACCTCTTCAGAAACCCGGACCAGCATCCGGCGCCGTTCAAGACCCCGCACGCACTGCTGTAGATTCCGATATCCCATGGCAAATACAGTGATCCCAAAATCAACTCAGGGCGACGCAGGCGGATCAGGCCAAAACACCTGCGAAAGACTGTGGAAAGCCAAGCAGTATAGCTGCGGTTGCAATTCGTTGTTGTCCATGAAGACCAGCAATTGAGAATTTTACCCTCCACGCGTGTCCACAAGTGGCGGAATTGCTTTTGGGGAAAACTGAGCCCTTTAATTGCCCGTCGAGGTCAGATATCATTGCTGTCCCGCCGTCGGCTATCTCCTGCCACCTCTCCCCCGCCACTTGCTCCGCATGTCCACTTCTGTGAAATCAATCCTGCTGACACTTGTCATTGCCTGTGCACCGTCTTCGCCTGTCGCTGCCGACGATGTAGCAAAACAGCGCGGTGCGAAAATCTTTGCGGAACAGTGCGCCAGTTGTCACGGGAAGACTGGTGGAGGTACTGCCGACAACTATCCGGAACGGCTGTTCGGCGACAAACCCACAATTGATCTGGCAGAAATCATTGCCGAGACAATGCCCGAGGACGAGGCAGACAAGTGTACGGGCGATGATGCGGCGGCCGTCGCTGAGTGGATGCAGACGGCCTTCTATTCGCCGGAGGCCCAGGCTCGCATCAATCCTCCACGAACAAAACTCAGCCGCCTGACGGTGTCGCAGTACCGCAATTGCGTGGCGGATCTGGTTGAGAGTTTCACATCACGGGCTGACGGCTCGCTACTACAAGTCACGCCGTTTCAGCGACAAAGACAAGGTCATCGAGCGACTCGATCCGGTCATCAACTTTAACTTTGGTGACGCCACGCCGGACAAAGAAAAGATCCCCAAAGCGGAAGAGTTCTCCATTCGGTGGGAGGGTTCTCTGGTCGTTAACGAAACGGGGTGGTACGACTTCGCACTGAAAACGGAAAACGGCGGTCGCCTGTTCGTTAACAGTCCGAACACAGCACTGATCGATGCCTGGGTGAAATCCGGCTACGACACCGAATACCGCGGCTCACTGTTCCTGCTGGCCGGCCGAATTTACCCCCTGCGTCTGGAATGGTTCACCTTCAAGGAAAAGACGGCTTCCGTCGCCCTGTGGTGGAAGCCGCCCCACGGAATCGATCAGCCGATTCCGACACGGTGTCTGTCGCCAAAACGTTCGACGCAGGTCCTGGTCGTCCAGACTCCATTCCCACCGGATGACCGCAGCGATGGCTACGTCCGTGGCACGTCAGTCTCAAGAGAATGGGACGAAGCCACGACGTTTGCCGCGATCGAGGCGGTCGACAGGTTATGGCCCATGCTGCGACGCATTGTGCCCGGAAAGAAATCGGAAGAACGCGACGAGAGGTTAAGAAGTTTCTGCACGACGTTTGCGAACCGAGCCTTTCGTCGACCTCTGTCCGAGCACAAGCAGAACGTCTACGTTGATCGTCAATTTGAATCGGCGGACACAACAGAGGATGCCGTTCGTCGAAGTGTGCTGGCCATACTGAAGTCTCCGCGGTTCCTGTACCGCGAAGTCAGCGGTGAGAATGATCCCTTCACAAAAGCGTCACGCTTGTCGTTTGCATTGGTGGACTCTCTTCCTGATCGTAATTTGTTGCGGGCGGCTGAGAAGGGGGGACTGGACAACGACAAAGGCCTGCGAGACCAGGCCAGACGACTGGTGAATTCGTATCGCGGGCAAATTCAGCTGCACCGATTTCTTCGAGTCTGGTTGAATCTCGAACGACTCGAAGACATTGGCAAAGACGCCGATGTCTTCCCGGCATTCACTCCGGAAGTCGCCGCCGATCTGCGAACGTCTCTGGAGCTGCTGCTGGATGAAGCCGTCTGTAGCGACGACGGTGGTTTTCAAACCCTGCTGACGAGCGACGAAATGTGGGTCAACGACCGCATGGCCGCCTTCTATAACATTGATCCGCAGGAGGACGCAGACGAGTTTCGTAAAGTATCGTTTGAACCCGAACTTCGCGCAGGCATTGTATCTCACCCGTTTCTGCTAAGCGGCCTGGCCTATCGGAAGACCAGCTCGCCGATTCATCGAGGTGTCTTTCTGTCGCGAGGAATTCTGGGCCGCGCACTGAAGCCGCCGGCCGATGCAGTGGCCCCTGTGCCACCGGACCTGGCGCCGGACCTGACGACTCGTGAACGAATAGGCAAGCAAACCAGTCCGGCAATGTGTGCGGCGTGTCATGTCATGATCAATTCGCTGGGCTTTGCCCTGGAGGAATTTGACGCAGTAGGTCGGTATCGCCAAACCGAAAAGGATAAACAGGTTGACGTAACCGGACACTACCGAATGCGGACCGGTGAAACCGCCAAATTCAACGGAGCCAACGAATTGGCTGATTTTCTGCTGCAAAGTCAGGAAACTCACCGTTCTTTTGCTCGTCAGTTATTCCATCACATGGTCCAACAGCCGATACTTGCCCATGGGTCGCAGTCCATCGGCGAGCTGGCACAGTTTTTTGCCGACCATCAGCTGAACATGAAACATCTGATGGTTGAAATCGCGTGTCGCGCGGCGACACACGAACGACATGGAATCCAATCGGCGTCACGTTAGACGATCATTCCCCAGCAGCACTCCCACCTCCCATGAACACACGCCGCGAATTCATAAAACAACTTGGGCTGGCGTCTGCCACGCTTCCATTTGTCAGCAACCTTAGCGCCTTTGGCAGCCCTTCCGCCGTCAAAACCCGCAAGCAGCGGCTGGTTGTTATGTTCAGTCCCAACGGGACAGTGCCGTGGGATTTCTGGCCGGACGATGAGGGTCAGGACTTCGAACTGAAACGCATCATGCAGCCGATGGCCGAGTTTCAGGATCGCACGCTGATCATGAAGGGCGTGTGCGACAAACTGAAGGGCGACGGTGACCGACACATGCGCGGCATGGGGTGCATGCTGACGGGAATTGAACTATTCCCGGGGAACATACAGGGTGGATCAGATACACCGGCGGGATGGGCCAGCGGGATTTCCATCGATCAGGAACTGAAGAATTTTCTGCAGGCGAACGAAGACACGCGGACCCGGTTCGGTTCTCTGGAATTTGGCGTGATGGTTCCCGATCGAGCCGACACGTGGACTCGCATGAGTTACACCGGAGCCAACAAACCGATCGCACCGATCGACAATCCGTATCAGATGTTCAAAAATCTGTATGGCCAGATGAAAGACCGGCAGCACCTGACCAGCATTCTGGATGACGTCCAGGAGGATCTGCAGCGGCTCAGCAAAGTCATTGGCACGGAAGACCGTCAGCTGCTGGAAGAACACGCCCACTTCGTACGCGACATGGAACAGCAACTACAGGCTGGCGACGCATCAGAACTCAACCATGTCGTTCCCGAGCTGGAGACCGGTGTCCAGGAAGAAAACGACAACATTCCACAGATCACAAAGATGCAGATGGATCTGCTGGTGAATAGTTTTGTGAACGACTTTGCGCGGACCGCAACGTTTCAGATTACAAATTCGGTCGGACAACCCAAAATGAGCTGGCTGGGGATCAACGAAAGTCATCACACTCTGTCGCACGAACCGGACAGCAACAAGGAGGCTCACGAAAAGCTGACGCAGATTAATACCTGGTACTGTGAACAGTTGGCGTACCTGACAAAACGTCTGGCCGAAACGCCGGAACCGGGTGGCGATGGCTCGCTGCTGGACAACACGCTGATTCTATGGAGCAACGAACTTGGCCAGGGCAACAATCACACACTGGACAATATCCCATTCGTGATGGTCGGCAACGGCCTGGATTTCGAGATGGGACGTTCGCTGAAGTTTCCGATGGTGCCTCATAACCGCATGCTGCTGTCGATCGCCCATGGCTTTGGGCACCACCTGGAGACGTTCGGCAAGCCGCAACTGTGCTCCGACGGTCCTTTGGACCTGGGCTAGAGCATTTTACTTTTTGTCGTAGCGGAAGCCGCCACGGCTTTCGACCTGTCACTGCCGAAATTCCGGGCGAATTCCGCTACAGAACGACCGCGTGATTTTGAAAACTGCTGGCGGAACCATCGTTTACACCTCAGCCGTCGCGCACGCTACTTCGCGAACAGCTGTCCCATGTCCTTGAATCCTTTGAATTCCAAGGCATTGCCGGAGGGATCCAGGAAGAACATCGTCGCCTGTTCACCCACTTCGCCGGAAAAGCGGATGTAGGGTTCGATGACAAAGTCGATGCCCTGGGCGGTCAGGCGGTCCGCCAGTGCCTGCCAGTCATCCATCTGAAGGACGACGCCGAAATGTGGCACGGGAACATCATGCCCGTCAACCTGATTGTGGTGATTCCGTCGCTCCGGAGGCGGCATGTCCGGCTTTTCATGAGCCACGATCTGATGACCAAACAGATCGAAGTCAATCCATGTTGTGTCGCTGCGGCCCTCCGGCAGCCCCAGAACCTGTCCGTAAAAATGTCTTGCGTCAGAAATGTCACGGACCGGAAATGCGTGATGAAACGGCGTAAGGGTCGACATGAGTGATGCCAGAAAAAGTGAAGCCGAGTGACAGTGACGTGCAACTTGAAAGTTCTGATAGTACCGACCGTTCCCCTGTTTGCATAACGTCGCTCATCATCAACATCGCCTCAGCGCTTCCATATTGCAGATCGAAACTTCGTCAGGTCTCAGCCCGTGGGGCTCCAGACGTGAACGCAACAACGTCAGACGTCATGACACCCATGACACCGAAGCAACGTCGCGGCCTGCAGCCCGAATGATGTGAGAACAGCACGCGATGCGTCATCCATCACACTTCGCAAAAATCCTTATGCGGAATGGTGAAGCCAAATGTCGCGCCGGGGCCCTCAGGTCGATTGCGCGATGTCAGGTAAGATGGTATAGATGGCGATCTTCAATTTCAGTGTGATCGTTCACGCGACAATGTGTGCTGAAATGC
>LWDU01034440.1_pt1 | contig 18355 bp, 15 predicted proteins | sample 727161 | NCBI WGS metagenome assembly LWDU01 (sample SAMN04566230, study PRJNA314399) | hydrothermal vent metagenome | isolation source: deep sea hydrothermal plume seawater | place: Mexico: Gulf of California, Guaymas Basin | collected 2004-07-11
CATCAAGCGCTAGGATTAGGGCATGCTGTTCTTTGTGCAGAAAAAACTGTAGGCAATAATCCATTTGCTGTAATTCTTGCAGACGATATGATTTTGTCATCAGGTAGTGGTTGTCTAAAGCAGATGGTTGAACGATATGAAGAATTAAATTCTAGTATAATTGCTGTTGAAAAAGTGAAAAAAAATTTATTAAATGAATATGGAATTATTAATGGTATAAAGAATATCAATAATGATGATTGGACATTATTAGATATTATTGAAAAACCAGATAATGATAAAGCTCCAAGTGATATGGGTGTTGTAGGTAGATATATTTTAAATCCATCAATATTTGATTTATTAAAAAATACTGAAAAAGGTTCTGGTGGAGAAATCCAATTAACAGATGCTATTGCGAAGCAAATCAAGAAAGAAAAAGTTTATGCTTATGAGTTTAAAGGAAAAAGATTTGATTGTGGTAATAAGTTAGGTTTTTTACAAGCAACAATAGAATATGGTTTAACTCATAATGGAGTATCAAAAGATCTTAAGAAATATCTTAAAACTTTAGATCTGAATTAAAAATGGCTCCCCCGGACGGGCTCGAACCGCCGACCTAGTGATTAACAGTCACCCGCTCTACCAACTGAGCTACAGGGGAATAAATCGTGAATAGACATTATACGTATTTTTTTTATTTTTCATAATGTTATTCTATTTGATTAGATTTAAGTAGGATTAAGAAATTACCCTAAAATATTTTTTATTCTACTGACAGCTTTTTGTAAATTTTCTAAGCTTGTCGCAAAAGATATTCTAATATGATTTGGAGAACCAAATGCTGTACCAGGAACTACAGCAACTTCAGCTTTATTTAACAAATACTCTGCTAATTCAAAATCATCATTTATACCTGAAATTCTATTAATTACTCCATCTACATTAACAAACGCATAAAAAGATCCTTCTGGTTTTTTATAACTTATACCTTCAATTTTATTTAGTTCACTATGTAAAAATTCAGACCTTATTTCATATTCTTTAACCATGTCAGAAATTTCTTTCCTCCCCCCTTCTAAAGCTGCTTTAGCTGCAGATTGTGCTATAGAACAAGTGCATGAAGTACTTTGAGACTGAATTTTTTTCATTGCGCTAATTATATCTACATGTCCTGCTGCGTATCCAATTCTCCATCCTGTCATCGCATACGCTTTAGAAACACCATTTAAAATCACAGTTTGATCATATAGTTCTGGGCAAACATTTTGAATGTTAGTAAATTTTTTATTATTAAATATTACATGTTCATAAATGTCATCTGATGCAATTATTATATCTGGATAATTTTTTAAAACGTCACCGATTTCTTTTAAATCTTTTACGTTGTATATAAACCCAGATGGATTAGAGGGGCTATTTAATAAGAGCATTCTAGTTTTTTTGGTAATACTTTCTTCTAAAATTTTACCAGTAATTTTAAAATCGGTTTCACTTGTTGTGTTAACAAAAATAGGAGTTGCGTCTGATAATTTTACAATTTCAGGATATGAGACCCAGTAAGGAGATGGAATTAAAACTTCGTCTCCTAAGCCTAAAGTTGCCTGACATAGATTATAAATACTTTGTTTGCAGCCAGTTGATACTATTATTTGGTCAGCTGAATAATTTAAATTATTTTCATTCTTAAATTTTTTCACGATAGCTTTTTTTAAACTAAGCATACCATCTACCGGGGTATATTTAGTATTACCAGTATTTATTGCATCTATAGCTGCTTTCTTTATATATTCTGGTGTGTCAAAATCGGGCTCACCAGCACTAAGAGATATAATATCTTTACCTTTTGCCATTAGTTCACGAGCTTTCATGCTCATGGCTATTGTCGCAGATGTTTTAATATTCGAGATTCTCTTTGAGAGTTTCATTATTTAAAAAATGTATATATAAATTTAAATAGATATTATGATATTCTAATCTAAAATCATAGCTTATTTTTCATTAAAAACAATTTTTTTATATAATGTAAATGAATAAAAAAAAATTTGAACTAGCGTCAAAATACAACCCAGCGGGAGACCAGCCTGCAGCAATCAAAAAATTGCTTGAAGGCTTAGATTCTGGGCTGAATTCGCAAGTACTTTTGGGGGTTACTGGGTCAGGAAAAACGTTTACTATTGCCAACATAATAGAAAAATTACAAAGACCCACAATTGTCCTTGCGCCAAATAAAACTTTAGCAGCTCAATTATATGGAGAAATGAAGGAGTATTTTCCAAAGAACGCAGTTGAATATTTTGTGTCTTATTATGATTATTATCAGCCAGAAGCTTATGTTCCCGCGAAAGATAGTTATATTGAAAAAGATGCAGCTATAAATGAACATATTGAGCAAATGAGATTGTCTGCAACAAAAGCTTTATTTGAAAGATCAGATACTATAATTGTTGCGTCAGTTTCTTCAATCTATGGGTTAGGCGATGCAAAATCTTATCAAAATATGGTACTTCATTTATCTAGAGGGGAAATAATTGACCAAAGAAAAATATTAAGAAGACTAGCTGAAATTCAATATACAAGAAATCAATTAGAACTTAAAAGAGGAACTTTTAGAGTAAATGGTGATATTATCGATGTACACCCGGCTGATTCTGAGAATGAAGCAGTTAGAATAGAGTTATTTGGTGATGAAATTGAAAAATTAAGTATCTTTGATTTCTTAACTGGCGAAGTTTTAAAAGTTGTACCTCGATTAACTATCTATCCAAAAACCCATTATGTAACACCAAGAGAAGTTTTATTAAAAGCTATAGATGACATTAGTGTTGAGTTAGATCTAAGGTTAAAAGAGTTTAGAGATGAAAATAAACTTGTAGAAGCGCAAAGATTAGAGGAAAGGACAAAATTTGATTTAGAAATGATTAAAGAAATTGGTTATTGTTCAGGCATAGAAAATTATTCTAGATATTTGTCCGGGAGAAATTCTGGAGAAGCTCCACCTTGTTTAATTGATTATATGCCATCTAATGCATTAATGATCATGGATGAGAGCCATGTTACAGTTCCTCAATTTAAAGGAATGTTCAAAGGTGACAGGTCTAGAAAACAGACCTTAGTAGATTTTGGTTTTAGGTTGCCATCTGCACTTGATAATAGACCATTAATGTTTGAAGAGTTTGAGATTTTATCTCCACAAATAATATATATGTCTGCTACACCTGGTGACTATGAGATTGAAAAATGTGACCAGATTGCTGAACAAGTAGTTAGACCAACTGGCCTTATAGACCCAAATATAGAAGTTAGGCCAGCAGAAACTCAAGTAGATGACTTGTTAAGTGAAATTTCTAAAATTGTCGAAAAAAATGAGAGAGTTTTAGTAACTACATTAACAAAAAGAATGTCCGAAGATTTAGCAAGTTATTTGCAGGAACATAATATTAAGGTTAAATATTTACATTCAGATATAGACACGGTAGAAAGAGTAGAAATTATAAGGGGGTTAAGATTAGGAGATTTTGATGTATTAGTTGGTATTAATTTACTAAGAGAAGGTTTAGATATACCAGAGGTATCGTTAGTAGCTATTTTAGACGCTGATAAAGAAGGATTTTTAAGATCTGATAAATCTTTAATACAGACTATAGGAAGGGCTGCTAGAAATATTAACGGAAAAGCCATTTTATATGCAGATGTTATAACTGGATCAATTCAAAGAACAATTGACGAAACTGATAGAAGGCGTAAAAAACAAATATTATATAACAAAGAAAATAATATTAAGCCAAAAGGCGTTATTAAATCTATATCTGATATTATGGAAGCGCAAAAAATAGATAAAAATGATGAAAAATATATAGATAAAAAATTTACAGAAGAATTTACAGGAATTAGTCCATTAATAGCTGTGAGAAAAATAAACAAACTTGAAAAAAAAATGTACGAATACGCAACAAATCTAGAATTTGAAGAAGCATCAAAAATTAGAGATGAAATCAAGAAAATTAAAGATTTTATTTTTTCTTCATCAGAACTAGAAACAGGAAGCTAATGCATCTTGATAATTATTTTTCCAGTAGTGTTCCCTTTAATCATTTTTTTTGAAAATTTTACCACATCATTTAAGTATATGGTTTTAGCAGCTATTTTTCGAAGATGTTTAGGTTTATATATATTAGCAATCTTACTCCAAATCATATTTCTTCCTTGTTTTGGATAGTTTGCAGAACTTATACCAAGTATATTTACACTCCTTATAATAAAAGGGAAAACATTAGTATTTAACTCTGAACTTAAAGCCATACCTATAGAAACAATGTTGCCATTATCTTTTGTACTTTTTATTAACCAACTGAGAATGTTGCCACCTACATTGTCAATACCGCCAGCAAAAATTTTACTATTTAATTTTTTTTTGTTAATTTCAGGCTCTTTATTTATTATATCTTTAGCGCCGATACTTTTTAAATATACGTTCATATTTTTTTTTCGAGTATATGCAATAACGTAAAATCCTAAATTATTCATCATATCAATTGCTAAGCTTCCAACACCACCTGTAGCTCCAGTAACTAATATAGATCCATTATCTACTTTTTGTTTATTTAATAGAATTTTTTCAATAGCAATAGCCGCTGTAAACCCAGCAGTACCAATTTGCATAGCGCTTAGTAAATTTAATTTTTCAGGAACATGGATAAGGCAATCTTCATTAATATAAATATATTCTGAAAAACCACCGTTTATATTTTCTCCTAAACCTGACCCTGTTGCTAGAACTTTATCACCTTTAGAGAATTTTTTTGAATTACTTTCTATTACTGTACCTGAAAAGTCTAGGCCTGCTGTTAAGTTGCTAGTAAGAATAATTTTTGCTGCACCTGTTACAGATAATGCGTCCTTATAATTTAGACATGAATACTTTATTTTAACGAGAATCTCTTTATTGAGAAGTTCTCTAAAAGGAGACTGAATTATTGAAACTTTATGTTTGTTATTAAAATATGAAATATTTAGTGATTTATAAAGTTTCATTATATTAAATTAAACTATTAAATAATTTATCAGCAATTTTTTCTGCGGAAGCAATAGATTTATCAATAACAGTAATATGGCCCATTTTTCTACCAGGCTTTGCTATATCTTTATTATATAGGTGTAAAAATATATTTTCTTTATCAGTAGGGATAAAATTAGGAGTGCTATTTAACCAGAGATCTCCTAGTAAATTTATCATAACTGTAGAACTTTTAAGAGAAGAGCATTTAGGCTCCTGTTTAGTTAAAATTTTCACTTGATGTTCAAATTGTGATATATCGCACCCTTCAATAGAATAATGGCCACTATTATGAGTTCTGGGAGCTATCTCATTAACTAATATATTATTATCGTTATCAATAAAAAATTCTATACAAATAATTCCTTCATAATTAAGGCTATGTATAATTTTTTTTGATATATCTCTAATTACGTTTTCAGAGTCCAAAGTAATTTTTGCTGGTACTAATGATTTATGTAAAATATTATTAATATGTATATTCTCGCTTATTGGAAGAAATATAATTTTATTTTTATAACACGCAGCCACTTGAGAAACTTCTTTATATAACTTTACTTTTTTTTCTAAAACATAATTTGTAACACCTGTATCATTATATGCGATAACAAGATCATTAAAGTTATTAATTACAGATTGACCTTTACCATCGTAACCAAAAGCACTAGTTTTTAAAATATATGGCCAATCATTAATATGATTTAATAAATTTAAATCTTCACTAGAATTTATTTCATAATATTTAGTTGTTGGAATATTCGAACTTTTTAAGAATTTTTTCTCAAGAGATCTATTTTGTGTAATTTTTAAAGATTGTGATGATGGGTAAACTTCAATTTTATTTTCTAAAGTTTTTAGAGTTTTGTATGGTATATTTTCAAATTCTGTTGTGCACACATCACACTCATTTATAATACTTTGTAATGCATTTTTGTCTGTATATTCTGCATTAATGAATTTATTTGCAATTTTTCCAGCTGGGCAATTTTTATCTGGATCAAGCACTAAAATCTTTTCCCCCATTGATTGTGCTTTTTCAGTAAACATAAGACCTAATTGGCCTCCACCTAGCATGGCAATTAATTTTTTTTTATTACTCATTTAATTTAGTCTAATTTTGCTTCAATTACTTTATTTTTCTGTGTTTTTCTAAATTCTGTAAGTTTCTTTTCTAATGATTTGTCGTTGCTCGCTAAAATTGATACTGCAAACAATGCTGCATTTGAAGCACCAGCTTCTCCTATTGCAAACGTTGCGACTGGCACACCTTTTGGCATTTGAACAATTGAGAGAAGTGAATCGTTTCCTTTTAAATGTTTGGTTGGAATTGGGACACCTAATATTGGCAATTCTGTTTTTGCTGCTAGCATTCCAGGCAGATGCGCAGCACCTCCAGCACCTGCAATAATGCATTTGATTCCTCTTTTTTTAGCACTTTCTGCATATTCGTACATTATGTCTGGCGTTCTATGTGCTGATACTACTTTTGATTCATATTTGATGCCAAATTCTTCTAATACTTCTGTAGTTAGTTTCATTATTGGCCAATCACTATCACTGCCCATTACAACACCTATAATTGGATTTTTGCTTTCGGCCATGTCAGTTACCCCTAGTCGTAAATATGATATTATAATATATAAATCATAAGCTATCTATAGAATCACAATAATATACGAATATTCAGATATTATAAAAATTTATGAAAAATATTTTACATACATCAAACATTAAGAGTCTTAAGAAAATTTACCAAGGTAAAGTTAGAGATATATATGAAGTTGATGAAAATAATATACTTATAATATCAACTGATAGAGTATCAGTTTTTGATGTTGTTTTGCCAACACCTATACCTGAGAAAGGCATAATCTTAAACAAGGTCTCAAATTTTTGGTTCAAAAAATTTGAAGGTTTAGTAGAAAATCATTTAAGCAATATTAATATTCAAGATTTAAAAATATCTGACGATGAATACGAGCAAATAGAAGGTCGCTCTGTAATAGTAAAAAAATTGAAAGCCTTGCCAATAGAATCAATAGTAAGAAGTTATTTAATTGGCTCAGGTTATTCTGATTATCTATCAAAAGGCTCTATTTGTGACATAGAGCTTCCAAAAGATATGAAAATGGCTTCTAAATTACCAAATATAATATTTACACCATCAACAAAAGCTGAAATTGGCAATCATGATATTAATATAAATTTTACTGAAATGAAAAAATTAATTGGCGACAAGATATCAAAAGCTGTTAAAGATGTTAGTGTAAAAATATTTAGAGAAGCTGAAGATTTTTTATCAAATAAAGATATTATACTAGCTGATACTAAATTTGAATTTGGGCTAGAAGATACTGGAAAATTAGTCTTAATGGATGAATTATTAACACCTGATTCATCTAGATTTTGGTTATCTAAATCCTATGAAGAAGGAATAAGTCCGTTAAGTTTAGATAAGCAATTTATAAGAGACTACGTGAAAAGCATATCATGGAGTGATACAATGCCAGCCCCAGAATTGCCTGATGACATAGTAGAAAAAACTTTTGAAAAATATAAAGACTTAAAAAAAATATTAATGAGTTAAAAATATGATTAAATGTATCACTTTTGATTTAGATGATACTCTATGGATAATTAAGAGGTAAATATGAATAATAATGAAGATTATGAAAAATTAGAAAAGCAAGTCGGAACACTTAAATTTGTAGTATTAATTATGGCTGCAGCCCTAATATATAATTCAGCAATTAAAACAGGAATGTTAGGAGAATATAAGATTACTGCAAGCACAATAGCTGCTCAAACAATTCTTTTAAAAGGAAATAATAATACGAATTTAGGTAAAATAAGTGTAGATAAAGATAATAAAATTAGTATTACTTTATCTAGTGAAAAAAACCAAATAATAATAGATCCTAGTAAAATTGAGCTTATAGAAATTAATGACTCCATTGACAGTGTAATATTAAAGATCCCGAGAAATTAAATTATTAATATTTTTTATTATAATTAATGGACACTTCGAATCCTGGGGTATTATAACCATAGACCTCGCTGTATTTCCTATTAAATATGTTGTTTAATAAAATTGATATTTTATTTTTACTATCAAGAATAAAATTTAATGAAGAATTACATAAAATATAATTATTTAAATATACCGTTTTATTTGGCCATTGTGCAAAATCAGTGTCTTTAATTTTCGATGAATATAGAAAATACATACCAAAATTAATATCATTAGCTATTAAAGTATTATAATTAAAATTGACTAAATTTTTAGGTCTTCTAACTTCAATTTCTTGAATATTTTTAATTGCATTAAATTGTGTTGAATCAATATAATCATGAGACAATGACAAGCTTGAATCATTATTAAAATTATAGATAATTTTTGATTCTAATCCTTTTCTGTAGCTATTGCTTTCCATATTTAAAGCAGTTTTCCCCCCATTACCATCATCTGCGTAACCATTGATTTCATTTTTAAGTTTCATATTATAATAGGTTTGACTTATTTTAAGTTTTTTATTAAATATAAGTTTGGAAAAACCTACCTCATACTGTCTTATACTTTCTGGATTTAAATTTTCATTTCCATTAAAATTCCCAGTATAGTACCCAAATCTTTCAGTAAATGTAGGATTTTTTATTGCAGTTGAATGGTTAAAAAATAGTTTTCCATTTTTAATTTTATATGTAATACCAAATCTGTGTGAATCATCGTCTAAAAATTTTTGATTAATAGTTCTTCTTAATCCGATTTCTAACTGAATATTATTAATTGGATATAATAATTCAGCACTAATTGATTTGCTATGTTCGCTTTGTATTTGATTTCCATTGCCATAAGTTTTATCTAACACAAGTTGTTTGAAATTAATTTTTTTATATTCAAATCCTAAAGTAAGTTTAGGGCTGTATTTTGATTTTATAATCTCTTTTAATTCTATAGATGTGTTTGAAAATATTTTTAATTTCTCTGATTGGGTTAAAGTTTCCCATATTCCTGTTGACGGACTAAAGTCTAAATTTTTATTTTCAGAGTATTGGATCCCGTATTTTGAATAAATATTACCATCATATTTATCTTCGTATGTGTATTGAGAGTATATTTGATTTATGTCTGTTGTAGCTAATTGATTATCTGATAGATTGCCTGCTGCATCTCTGTCACTTTGTCTAAAAATATCAAAATACATGATAGATAAGTTATGATTTATTGATTTAATATTTATTCTGGCATTGTCATTCTCATATCTATTTCTATCCCCGGATGACCCCGATGTATCTACACCACTTGATTCTAAAAAATTTATGTCTACCCCATATTGAAAATTATTAGTTTCATCAGAAAAAGAATAATTCTTTATATTGGTATTGTTACTACCAACTGTGAGATTCATAGCATTATCATTTTTAGTCTTAATATTAATTACTCCACTTATAGCATCAGGCCCGTGAACATTACTATATGCGCCTCTTAGTATTTCTAATTCCTTTATGTTAAAGGAATATAAATGCGAGAAGTCATATTCTGAGCCAGATGTTGGGTCATTAACTTCCATTCCATCTATTAAAACCAATACATGATTTGCCTCACCACCTCTTAATCGCAATTGATTTTGACTTGCAACGCCTCCACTTTTGCTTAGAGATAAATTAGTGTAATTTGTTAATATATTGCTAAGAGACGGATGTAGGTTTTTCTTTAATTTAATTAATTCAGCATTTCCAGCATGAAGATCAAAATTAATTTTGCTAGGGTTTGGTGAAATATATATGCGGGGAATATCTTTGCTAAATGCAATAGAGAAATTTAGTAATAAAACTATATACAAAAATAATTTTACGAGCATCATAATAATTCTCTGAATATATATTCAATGATGCCTACGTTAGTACAAATATTATGTTCTTGTTCCGGCACTATAATTTTTAATTAAATTAGTATACTTGTCAAGTTTATTATTTAAGAACGATAAGCGAAAAGTCTATAGATTTAATATTTTTTGTTAAATCTCCAATTGATATAAAATCAATATTACAGGAAATATATTTATCTACGTTCTGTAAATTTATTCCACCAGAAATCTCTATAGTAGTAACCGTATTATTTACAATTTTTCTAGCTTTTTTAATGTTAAGTATTGAAAAATTATCTAATAAAATATTTTTTGGCATGTACTTTACAACTTTTTTTAACTCTTCTATATTCTCTACTTCAATAGAAATTTTTCTAAAACTTATTCGCCTCTTTAATTGATCTAAGAAATTCTCTAGTATGGGTGTTTTTTTAGTAATGTGATTCTCTTTTATTAATACTTGATCATATAAACCATGTCTATGGTTTTTTGCACCACCACATTTAACAGCATATTTTTGAGAAAATCTTAATCCAGGAATTGTTTTTCTTGTATCTAAAATTTTTGTTTTTCTATTTTTTATTTTTCGAACGTACAAATTAACTTTACTAGATATCCCGCTCAAAAATTGTATAAAGTTTAATGCTGTTCTTTCACCAATTAGTATTATTTTTAGTGGAGCAACAATCTTGCAAATGATTTCATTTTTTTTTATTTTATCCCCGTCTTTTTTATTCCATTTTATTTTTAATGAACCACCATATAATTTTTGTACGTGTTTAAATGAATTATCAAACCATAACTGACCACATAAAATACCATTTTCGTTTGATTTTACTATTGCAGTGGTTAGTTTATTTTTTTCATTACCTAAGAGTCTAGTTGTAATATCACCTGAACCCATCGCAACATCGTTTGCTGCGATTTTTTTTATACTAGCTTTATTCACTTACTATTTCCTTAAAAAATATTCCTTGGATAATTTAAATATTACAGGACTTAATAATATTAGAGCAATTAAGTTTGGAATAGCCATGAATCCATTCATTACATCAGCAATTAGCCAAATTAGATTAACACTATCTGCTGTTGATCCCCCAAGCTTTAACGCGTAGGCACCTAATACTATAGATAGTAACCATAATACCCTATATGGCATTATAGCTTTTGCCCCAAATATATATGCTGAACATCTTTCTCCGTAGTAACTCCAACCTAATATAGTAGTAAAAGCAAAAAGAATTAAACAAATCGTAACGATTGTTTCGCCAATGACTGGCAACCCAAACACAAAAGCGTTTGATGTAAGAACAGCTCCATTATCACCACTAACCCATTGGCCACTTATGATAATTACCAATGCAGTTAATGAACAAATAATTATAGTATCAAAAAAAGTACCAAGCATCGCTATTGTTCCTTGTCTGACAGGACTATTAGTCTTAGCGGCAGCGTGAGCAATAGGGGCGCTACCTAGCCCTGCTTCATTAGAAAATACTCCTCTTGCGATTCCAAATCGAATTGCCATTAAAACTGTCGCGCCAGCGAATCCGCCAGTTGCAGCAGTTCCATTAAACGCATGATCAAATATTGTACTAAATGCTTGTGGCACTAAATCTATATTCATTAATACTATGGTTATTGCAGATATTAAATATATTAATGCCATTGTTGGAACTAAAGCCGTAGCAAACGTACCTATTCTTTTTACTCCACCAATAATTACTAGCCCAGCTGCAGAAGCAATTACTATTCCTGCAATTAAAGGGTCTACCCCTAATGTGTTTTGAAGTTGATTTGCAACAGTATTGGATTGCACCATATTTCCAATTCCAAATGCAGCAATGGTTCCAAATAATGCAAATAAGAATCCTAGCCATTTCCATTTTTCTCCGAGACCATTTTTTATATAATACATTGGGCCACCAACATAAGATCCATTTTCATCTACTTCACGAAATTTTACTGCAAGAACAGCTTCACCATATTTCGTAGCCATTCCCACAAAACCCATTACCCACATCCAAAAAATTGCACCAGGGCCACCTATAGCAATTGCTGTCGCTACACCAGCAATATTACCAGTTCCGACTGTTGCAGACATTGCTGTTGCTAGAGCTGCACGTGGAGAGATTTCTCCCTTTTCTTTATCATCAGACTTACTTTTTAATAATTTAAACGCATAGGGAATTTTAATAATTGGTAAAAATTTTAAACCAATTATTAGGTATAGGCCTGTAAAAGCTATTAAAGCAAGCATGTAAGGACCCCAAGCATAGTTGCCAAGAGTTTCAAATAAATTTATTAATGTCTCCATTTAACCCCCTATTATTTCTAATATTGTAATATTTTGTTAATATTTATATGTTTAAATATGATACTAAATCAGATAATTGTAAAAGGCTATATATAATGGCAGCAAAAATTTTGATAATTGAAGATGATCTAGCAGTTAGAGAAATGCTCTCTTTTACTCTTAAAAATAGTGGTTTTAATACACTTGAGGCTAGCGATAGTGAATCAGCATTAGATTTGATAAAAAAACACAAAATTGATCTTATTTTATTAGATTGGATGCTACCAGGCAAAGCAGGTATTGATATATCAAGAGCATTAAGATCTTCAAGTGAAACAAAAATTTTACCAATTATTATGTTAACCGCTAAATCTGAAGAGTCAGATAAAGTTTTAGGTTTAGAGTCAGGGGCAGATGATTACATAACAAAACCATTTTCACCAAAAGAATTAGTAGCAAGAATAAAAGCATTATTAAGAAGATCTGCTCCTGAAGCAGACACGGAAATAGTTAATTATGGAAATGTAACTCTTGACCCAATGACTCATAAAATTAAAGATGGCGATGAAAACATTAATTTAGGTCCTACAGAATTCAAGTTACTTCATTTTTTTATGACTCATCCAGAAAGGGTTTATAGTAGAGCGCAATTACTAGATTTAGTATGGGGAAGAAATATTTATGTTGAAGAAAGGACTGTTGATGTTCATATATTGAGATTAAGGCAATCATTTAAGTCAGATTCATCTAGATATATAGAAACTGTAAGGGGCTCTGGTTATAGATACTCAAAATAAAATTATATAACAAATAATGTTATTTTTTATATATAATAAATTATATGAGTAATCAGAATAATAAAATTAATAATTATTCAATAACAACTGATTTAATAAATTTCTTTTTATTTATTTTAGCGTCACTAATTATTGGTTTTTTAACAGATAAAATTCTATATAGTTTAATATTTTTTTTATTTATTTTCATATTATATTTATTATATTCTCAATATGTTTTAGAAAGGTGGGTTTTTAATCATAAGTATAAAAAGTTAATTAAATATAATTCTAAATATCAGTATTTGGCTTCCAAGATAAATATGGAATATGAAAAATTTTTAATTGTGCAGAAAAAATTTAATGCGCTTGAAAAAAGATTTAAAGAACTAAGTGCATCAATGCCAGATGCTGTTATTGTAATTGATAATAACTTTATTACAGAGTGGTTTAATAAATCCGCCACAAATATGTTTTCACTTAAAGATAATGATATAGGAAGGCCTATATTGCATCTTATAAGAAACCCTAATTTTACTAAATTTATTAATAGTAATAAAAGGAATTCATTTGTTAAATTTATATCACCTTTAAAATATGACATCACCTTACAATCTTTTATTGTTCCTTATGGCGAAGATAAATATTTATTAACATTTAGGGATGTTTCTGAAGCAGATCATTTAGATAAAATGAGAAGAGATTTTATTGCGAATGTTTCACATGAATTAAAAACACCGTTAACTGTTATGTTTGGGTACTTAGAATCCATAAACATATTAGATAAAAAGAATATTGATGACAGCATTATTTTTCAAATGTTAAAACAAGCAAAAAGGATGGATGTTATGATTAGTGATTTGTTAAAATTAACACAATTACAAGCCACAAGTATTCCTGAGAAAAATTTTTCATCAATTAATCTTAAAAATTTAATTAATGAACTATTGTTAGCTACAAAAAGTGATGTTGAAAAAAATAATAACAAAATTTCTGTATTAAATGATTCTGACGTATATATTCGAGGATCATATGAAGAAATTTATAGTGCTTTTTTAAATTTGCTATCAAATGCAATTATGTATTCTGGAAATGGAGTATTGATAGAAATTAATTATATGGTTAACGATAAAAAAGAAACAATTTTATCGGTACAAGATTATGGTGTTGGCATTCCGAAGGATTCTGTAGGTAGACTTACAGAAAGATTTTATAGGGTGGATAAAGGGCGCTCTAGGGAGCAGGGTGGTACAGGCTTAGGTTTATCTATAGTTAAACACATTATGAATAGGCATGATGGTAAATTAATAATCAATAGCTCTATTGGAGAAGGTAGTAAATTTTCTTGTATATTTCCAAAATCATTATTTATACTGAATTTATCCGAATCTTCCGGTAATGTATGATTCAGTAAGTTTATCTTGTGGAGTAGTAAATATTTTTTCAGTTGTACCAACCTCAACTAAACTACCTAAGTGAAAGTAGGCTGTTCTTTGAGAAACTCTAGCCGCTTGTTGCATAGCATGAGTTACTATTACAATTGTAAAATTTTCCTTTAGTTCGTAAATTAGCTCTTCAACTTTTGCTGTTGCTATTGGATCTAACGCTGAACATGGTTCATCCATTAAAATTACTTCTGGATTTACAGCTATCGTTCTCGCAATACATAATCGCTGCTGTTGACCACCTGACAGACTTGTACCTGGCGAATCTAGTCTATCTTTTACTTCTTCAAAAAGACCTGCTCTTTCAAGACTATTAACAACTATTTCATCAAGTTCAATTTTATTTTTTGACATTCCGTGGATTTTAGGACCATATGCTACATTTTCATATATAGATTTAGGAAATGGGTTTGGTTTTTGAAAAACCATTCCAACCTTTGCTCTCAGAGTTACAACATCAGTTTTTTTATTATAAATATTTTTATTATCAAGATAGAGTTCTCCTTCAACTTTACATGAGTCGATAGTATCGTTCATTCTATTTAAGCATCTTAAAAAAGTTGATTTACCACAACCAGAAGGACCAATTATCGCTAAAACTTCGTTTTTACCGATACCAATACTTACATTATTTATTGCAATTTTTTCTCCGTAATAAACATTAATATTTTTTGCGGTAATTTTTGGATCTTCAACATGGATATCTCCTACTGTAGAAGATGTAAAATTTTTAAAGTTATCATTATTGGTAATAGAATCTTTTTTATTGTTCATTAGTCAATATCCTTCTCGAATTTATTTCTTAAGTAAATAGCTAAACTATTCATTACTATTAAAAATAATAATAGAACCATTATAGCTGCTGAAGTTCTTTCTACAAAACCTCTTTCTGGTGTATCTGCCCATAGATATATTTGAATCGGTAAAGCTGTAGATGGATCTGTCATTGATTGCGGTATATCAACTATAAAAGCAACCATTCCAATAATTAAAAGTGGCGCACTTTCGCCTAATGCTTGTGCCATTCCTATAATTGTTCCAGTTAGCATGCCTGGGAACGCAACTGGCACAACATGATGAAAGACAGCTTGGACATTAGAAGCTCCAACACCTAGCGCTCCTTCCTTTATAGATGGTGGAACAGATTTTAAAGCGGCTCTACTAGGAATAATTATTCTTGGTAGTGTCATTACAGCTAAAACCAACCCTCCTACAAGTGGCGCAGATCTCGGCATACCAAAAAAATTTAAAAATATCGCTAGGCCTAATAATCCAAATATTATTGATGGCACAGCAGCTAAATTATTAATATTTACTTCAATAAAATCAATAAATTTATTATTTTTTGATGCAAACTCTTCTAAATAGATTGCTGTTGCTACACCAATTGGAAAAGCCAATGCTAGTGTAATGGTTAAAGCAAATAAAGATCCAATAAGGGCGCCAAGTACTCCAGATTGTTCTGGTTCAGCAGAGTCTCCGCTTGTAAAAAGTGTTTTATTAAAAAATTTGTCAATATAGTTTTTTGATTCTAGTGTTACAATCCATTCTAGTTCCTTATTATCAATTCTTCTTTCATCTTCAGGTAAATTTCTTTTTATATGTCCCTTAATTAACATATCTACGTCATCGTCAGCCAAGACCCATAGTTTCTTGCTTGTGCCTATAATATTTAAATTATTTTTAACTTCATTTCTTAATTGATATTCTGCAGAGCTACTAACCAATTTAAATAATTTTTTCTTTTGCTTTCTTTTGGTAGTATCTGGAAAAATTTCATATAATGATTTTTTTACAAGTAAATTAAAATTAGATTTTTTAATAACGTTCCAATCTTTTGTATGCCCAGGATCAAGAATATCTTGTTCAAAATTTATTTTTAGCTGAATCCTTGTTTCTTCAAAAGCTGTATAACCCTGAGAAAAAATACTAATAAATAATAGAGATAACAAAGATAAGGCTAAAAAAACTGATATAAAACCATATAGTTCGAATCTTTTTTCTTTTGCAAGTCGGGATTTTAAATTATTCATATTGTTCTCTATATTTTCTGACTACGTATAAAGCCATATAATTTAATATTAAAGTTATAAAAAATAATACTAAACCTAGCGCAAAGGCAGCTAAGGTTTTAGGACTATCAAATTCCTGATCTCCTATTAGTAAAGCCACTATTTGAACTGTTACAGTTGTTACTGCCTCAAATGGATTTGCTGTTAAATTTGCAGACATACCTGCAGCCATAACTACAATCATTGTTTCTCCAATGGCTCTTGATACTGCTAATAATAAACCACCTATTATTCCTGGAAGAGCAGCTGGGACTATAACTTTTAATATTGTTTCTGATTTAGTTGCGCCTATCCCAAGAGAACCATTTTTTAAATTTTGTGGAACAGCATTAATAACATCATCTGAAATAGAGGATACAAAAGGAATAATCATTATGCCCATAACTAATCCTGCAGCTAAAGCACTTTCTGAAGCTATATCTAAACCAAGATATTCACCAGTGTCTCTAACAAATGGTGCTACAACAACAACAGCAAAAAAACCATAAACTACTGTAGGTATACCAGCAAGAATTTCAGTTATAGGTTTAATAATGGCTCTATTTTTTTTTGACGCATATTCTGATAAGTAAATAGCTGACATTAAACCTATTGGTCCAGCTACGCACATAGCAATAAAAGCAATTAAAAAAGTTCCTGTAAATAATGGTATAGCGCCAAATGCTCCTGATGAGCCTACTTGATCTTCTCTAATTGGTATCTGAGGACTCCAATGCGTGCCAAATAAAAATTCAGTAATGGATATTGATTCAAAAAATCTACTTGATTCAAAAATAACAGATAGAAATATTCCTATTGTAATTAGTATAGCTATTGAAGAGCAGCATAATAAAAAATATTCTATAATTTTTTCTAGGTGGTCTCTTGCCTTGAAATTATGTTTAATTTTAATAAAAGTAACAAAAGCAGTTAATAAAAATATAATTATCAAAATGGTAAATAAATAATTTCTAAAAGAAGATAACTCTAAAAGAAAAGTTTTTTCTAAAATTATCCAAATAATTAAAAATAAAATAGATGTAAGTGATGAATTTGCTGCTAAAAGAGCACCATGGTAAATTGGTGTTGAATGTAAGAAACTTTTTTTTCGTAATGTTATAGATTTTTTAAGACCAGCGTAGTATGCAGATATCCCAAGTAAGCTTAAAAATATTAATATTGTTGATATATTCATTTATTAAGTTTTCTGGTTTTTTTACAGAAGAAGGCTCTGATCATATTGATTTTTTATCATTATAGGGTAATATAAAATTATCATAAATATTAATATGTATATTTAAACATTCAATTGTTAAACTTTTATTACAGCGTTACATTTTTATTGCATCCTAATAATTACCTTATAGAAAAATATGAAAGAAGATCAAGTAAATACTAGTCATATCTCTAGCTCCTATGATGAGTCAATATCCGAAATTCAGTCAAAAACTTTAGAAATGGCTGGAGTAGTTGAGTCGTCATATTTAGACGCATTATCTGGATTAATTAAAGCTGATAGTGAGTTATCACATAAAGTCGCTACAAATGATTTTTTAGCAAATTCATTTGAGATCCAGATTGATGAAAAATGCAATACTATTCTTGCGTTACAAACACCAGTTGCCTCAGATCTAAGAAATATTATTGTGGTTTTGAGGATTATAACTGACCTTGAAAGGGTAGGTGATGAGGCTGAAAAAATTGCAAGATTATCTTTGAAGCTAAATTATGAAAACATTGATCCAGTTTTTTTAAAAACATTAGAACATTTAGGTAATATCACATCATTGCTTCTTCATGGTGCTATTGATGCATATGCTAGAAAGTCTGTAGATCAGGCGTTAAAAGTTATTGAAGGTGACAAAGAAGTAGATTTGGAATTAG
>LWDU01042533.1_pt1 | contig 18353 bp, 11 predicted proteins | sample 727161 | NCBI WGS metagenome assembly LWDU01 (sample SAMN04566230, study PRJNA314399) | hydrothermal vent metagenome | isolation source: deep sea hydrothermal plume seawater | place: Mexico: Gulf of California, Guaymas Basin | collected 2004-07-11
TGTTCGGCTCCGCAGCGTCGCTGGTCGAGTTGCGCATCGACCTCTTTGAATCGTTGTCGAAATCTCTCCAGAGCATCGATGAGAGCCTGTTCGCCATCGAAGTCGAGTTTTCGAGAAACACTGGAGGCGGCGAAGAAAAGATCACCCAGTTCGTGTCCGATCGCCTCGCGATCACCACTGGCGATCGCTTCCTTCAATTCTGCCAGTTCTTCCTCGACCTTACCGAGCGCGCCGTCGACGTCGGGCCAGTCAAATCCCACTTCTGCAACCATCTTGCCGACACGGTCGGCACGAGACAAGGCGGGTAAGGAGGCCGGGAGTGGTCGGATGGTGGCGGGTCGTCGATCTTCCTGACCCTTTTCCTGCTGCTTGATCCGATCCCAGTTCCTTCGTACCGCATCGGGATCCTTCGCTTCACCATCGCCAAAAACGTGAGGGTGACGTCGGATCAACTTCTCCGAGATGCCCTTGGCCAGCTGTTCGAGAGTGAATTGTCCCTCTTCCTCGGCGATTCGGGCCTGGAGATGGATGTTCATCAGCAGATCCCCCAGTTCCTCGCAGATCTTCACAGGATCTGCGCTGCTGATCGCCTCTGCAGCCTCGTGAGCCTCCTCCAGCAGGAATGGGCGCAGCGTTTCAGGAGTCTGTTGAAGATCCCATGGACAGCCTCCAGGAGATCTCAGTCGATCGATGATTCCCTTGAGGCGGGCCATCTCGTTCATCGGAGCCGGCTCGATCTGCCACTCGGGGGGATCGGAAGATCGCGAATTCATCGATGAGATCACCCTTCTTCTGTCGTCCAGAACCGGACATCGGTCGTCCTGTGTTCGATACAGGATCGGTGACCCGAGCCTCTGGATCAAGGGAAGAGGAGACTTCTCTGCCTCCCCACGCATTCACGTTGGCATGACCATTGCTCACTCCATCTTGCCCCCGGTGAAGGTCACCACAGTGGTGGAGCCTCATCGGGGAGCCTCATCGGGGAGCCTTGTACGGGGAGCATCGTTTGGTCAACCTCGTATGGGGAGCCTCAGACGTGAACCTCGTCCGTAAAACTCGTGCCCAGCGGCGAGTTGCGCCGATTGATCCTGGATCGAGCCTCGATCGATCGCTGGCGCAAGCGAGTCGGATCCGCGGCGGACCCGATCGAAGAGTAAAGTTCGCGACGGAGGGGGTCGGGATGTGCCGGGCGGGAACGGATCCCACTCGGGCCAGATGACAGTTGGATTCCTCTCGCCAGTGGAAACTACACTTCCCGGCCCCTCATTTACCGATCTACTGGCGGTCGATGACGATCGCTCGGGGCGGGATCTTGCCGCCCCTCAGATCGACCAGCCGCACGTTCTTGTCGGTATCCTGGAACACCATCGTGTAATTGCCAGAGGTCCCGTTGACCGTGATCAGCTCGCCAAATTCAGTAGGCACCGTTCCCGCCTGGGTGAAATTCCACCGGATCTGCTTTTTCGACTGTGCCTCGGCGGTGGCAGAGGAGCCCGGGGAAAACCCTTGCCAGGCATTGAGAGCAAAGATACCGGCCAGCATTCCGCCACCAAAGACCACCAGCGAGAAAGCTCGAATTGAGCGACGATGCGGTGGAAACGGCGGATTTGCCCCGGAAGAGGCTTGAGGAGATGGATGACTCCTGAACATATGCGATCCTTTCCTGCAGATCTGGCCCGGAGTGGATGATCGATCGATCCAGTTCGCCGGGAGCGTTTGATCTGTGTCACTGCTCCACTATAAAATGCCAGTGCCAGAAGACGTACCCTTTTCTGGCCAGGAATGAGGACCAGAGTGCGGCTATTCACCGAACAGATCGCTCAGCGTGCCGGGGCCATCCTCGATCTCGAGGTTTCACACCTGGCGGACGCCATCTCCGACCCTCCCTCCCAGGAACTCGGAGATCTGTCACTACCTTGTTTTCAGCTGGCAGGTCCACTGAAGAAAGCGCCGGCGGCGATCGCCACTCAGCTGGCAGCCGCGGAATGGGATTTCCCCTGGATCGAAACCGTCGAGACCGCCGGGCCATACCTCAATTTCCGACTGCGACGCGACCACTTTGCAAGACTCGCCCTGGAGCGTGTTGAGCAAGGGGGCGAACAATGGGGTGCCGGTCAGAGCGGTGCCGGAAAACGGGTTCTGGTCGAGTATTCTTCTCCCAATATCGCCAAGCATCTGGCCATTCATCACCTGCGCTCGACGATGCTTGGACAGGCGATGGCCAATTTGCTCCGCTGTGCCGGTCACGAGGTGATCAGTTGGAATCACCTGGGCGACTGGGGAACCGGCTTTGGCAAGCTTCTGGCCTGCTGGGATCAATTCCGTGACAGCGACAATCTCGACGATCCTCCACTGGAAGTGCGTGACGATCCGGTCAGCGATTTGAATGCTCTCTATGTCCAGTTCAATCTGGCGAGTGAAGCGGATCCACAACTCGATTCGTTGGCACGCGATTGGTTTCGCAAGCTGGAAGCGGGAGATCCACAGGCGGTCGAGCGATGGCAGAGAATCCGTTCGGTGTCGCTGGAGAAGTTCGACACGATCTACCAGCGTCTCGGGGTTCACTTCGACGAAACCGTCGGTGAATCACATTACCAGGACGCGATGCTGCAGATGGTCGATCAGTTAAAGGACGCAGGCATCCTCGAGCAGAGTGACGGAGCGGATGTCGTGCGGCTCTCGGAGGAGATTCCTCCGATGTTGATCCGCAAACAAGACGGAGCGACCCTGTATGGCACACGAGATCTGGCCAGCGCTGTTCTACGGCACCAGATGTTCCCTTTCGATCGCTGCCTCTACGTGGTCGATGCGGGGCAAGGACTTCATTTCCGTCAGGTCTTCGGTGTCTTGAAACTACTCGGGTACAGTTGGGCGGACCAACTGGAACACGCAGAATTTGGCGTCATGCGACTGCAGGTCGACGGCGCCTGGAAGAAGGGCAAAACTCGAGGTGGCCAGGTGGTCCTGCTCGAAGATGTACTGGAGCAATCGGTCCAGCTCGCCTCCGACAAGGTTCGAGCCAAGAATCCAGATCTCTCCGACGATCAGGTGTCGCAGATCTCGGAGGCGGTAGGGGTCGGTGCGGTGATCTTCAGCGACATGAAATCCGCACGTCGAAAAGATGTGAACTTTGATCTGGATAAGATCCTCTCCTTTGATGGGGAGACCGGACCATACCTTCAATACACGCATGTGAGATTTTGCAGCATATTGCGCAAGGCGAGCCCACTGAACCTCGTGAGTGGTGATGGAAACCGCCTGGTCGAGGCGGAGGAATTGGTTCTGCTGAAACGAATCCTGAGATTTCCAGAGGTGATCGCGCGCGCTGCCCGAGACGCGGAACCGTCACACCTGTCGCAGTATCTGCTCGAACTGGCGGGAGAGTTCAATACTTATTACGCACAACACCGGGTCATCAGCGACGATGCGCAACTGAGTGGCGATCGATTGGCACTGGTCGAGGCGTTACAGCGGACCCTGGGAAGGGGCCTGAAACTGCTCTGCGTAGAGCCTCTTGAGCGGATGTGATCAGAGCAATTCGAGTAACTGCAGGTTGATCCATGCCAATCGTCCATAGAGCTGGATCAGATTCATTCCCTCGCCGATGGTCCAGATCCATGTCCAGCCCTCCTCCTGCAGCGTCATCTCATTGGGCTTTTCAGCCTCAATCGATCTCACCAGTTGCTGGTAACGGGCCAGAATCGATTCCGGGGCCGGGCGGGTCCCCTCAGAAATCAGCCGATCGAGACAGTCTCGCTGCAGATCGATGGTCACTTTCATGAACTGGATCAATCGCTCTTCGGTAAGTACAGACAAGTGGGCCTCCTCAGGCCCCTGTATAGTGAGCCTTCAGGTTCGGGTCAACGCTACTCCAGTCTTCTTGCCTCAAGAGGTCATGTTTTCTAGGATGTCCGGCAGAACCGGTCACCACCGATCCGGTCCAGACCACGGGAGGTCTATTGGGTAACGAAGAGCCAGCAGTGATGCAGAAGATCGTGTCGCTCTGTAAGCGACGAGGTTTTCTCTTCCAGTCCAGTGAAATCTACGGCGGAATGAATGGGTGCTGGGATTACGGCCCACTCGGAGTCGAATTGAAGCGCAATGTCAAGGAAGCATGGTGGTCAGAGATGGTGACCCACCATGATGACATCTCCGTGCTACCGGGCGCGGCATCCGCATACGAGATGACAGGTCTCGATTGCTCCATCCTGATGCACCCTCAGGTGTGGAAGTGTTCCGGCCATTACGACCTGTTCCACGACATGATGATCGACTGCAAGGAATCGAAACGGCGCTATCGCCATGATCAGGTTCGCGGTCGTTGGGCTCTGCTGGATGACAAACGAGTATTCGTCACGGCCATCTGTGAACCGGAAGAAGAGTCGGAAGCACTCATGGCCAGGGCGCAGAAGTGTTTCGGGCTCCGTGCCAAGGAACGAGACCGGATCGGCTGGGACGGTGAAGTCGTTTCCCTCGAGACGGTGGAAGATTTCGATCAAGTTTTTGGGCCCGACGCCAAGGAGACGGGGACCTTGACCGAACCGCGTGAGTTCAATCTGATGTTCAAAACAAACATGGGAGCGCTCTTCGACGAGAAGAGCGTCGCATTCCTTCGCCCCGAGACAGCACAAGGGATCTTCGTCAATTTCAAGAACGTGGTCGACTCTTCCAGAGTGCGGATCCCTTTTGGAATCGCTCAGGTGGGCAAGAGTTTCAGGAATGAAATCACTCCTCGGAATTTCACCTTCAGAGTCAGAGAGTTCGAGCAGATGGAGGTGGAGTTCTTCTGCCATCCGGATTCTTCTCAGGAATGGTACCGCTACTGGCGAGATCGCCGCATGCAGTGGTACAAGGATCTTGGCCTCTCTGACAGCCGGTTGATTCTGAGAGAGCATTCTGAATCGGAACTGAGCCATTATTCGACTGGAACCGCAGACATCGAATATGCGTTCCCCTTCTTACCTGAGGGAGAATACGGCGAGCTCGAAGGCATCGCTCATCGAGGCGACTTCGATCTCCGCAGTCACATGGAGGGCAAATTGAACCCCGCGACCGATCCGCTGGAGGTGGAAGTCGACGAGAGGGGCAAGCCGGTCCATCGTGGTAGCGGTAAGGATCTCAGTTACCGAGATCCCGTCACCAATGATAAATTTTTGCCGCATGTGATCGAACCATCGGCCGGAGCGGATCGAGCTACATTGGCTTTCCTCTGCGAAGCCTATACCGAGGACATGGCTCCCGACGAGAAGGGAGAGATGCAGGGGAGGGTGGTCCTCAAATTCCATCCTCGCCTGGCCCCGATCAAGGCTGCTGTTCTACCGCTGGTCAAGAAGGATGGAATGCCTGAAGCGGCGCAGGAGATCTACCGCGACATGAAACGAGAATTTCCGGTGTTCTATGACAACAAGGGAGCGGTCGGGCGAAGATACCGGAGAATGGACGAGGCGGGGACTCCCTTCTGTCTCACCGTCGATGGTCAAACTCTCGAGGATGGAACCGTGACACTTCGAGATCGTGATTCGATGGAACAAACGCGTCTTCCGGTGGATGAAGCCAAGCAGGCCATCCGGGAAGCGATCCGTTGCTAACCCCTTTTCTCTTCATCCTTCTACTTCTACCGTTCCCTGCCGATCGAGGCCTCGACAAGGTGATCGATGCGTCCGATACCCAGGGAACCATCTCGCGTATCCAGCAACTGGTAGCGGAGCAACAGATTCGATCACTGACAATGATTGCCGAGGCGATCGGAGCGGTCGAGGCCACAGCTGAAGGACAATGGCACCACGTCGATCGATATCGCGTCTTCACCGCTGCCATCCGCGCTCTCGCATCGTTGCCCGGTCAGAAACTCGCGGTGGAAATCCCCAAGGTGATGGGTAAATGCAAGCAGTGGCCTTCTCGGGTCTTCCTGCTGGAACTCTCCCTTCAATCGGATCTGGTGGATTCGGTTCAACTGGCGCTCAAGAACATCGATGACAGGGCTCCTCAGGTGGCACGAGTGGCGGCGAGAATTCTCGGCCACAGCCAGGAGATTGTCGCTCTCGAACCACTGATCTCTGCGATGTCTCGCTGGGAAGAATCGCGAACACGAGAAAGTGCCGCTCGTGGAGGCCGAGAAGGCCTCTCGAAGCGAGCGCAGGATCGAGCCTGGCTCTCCTGCCGAGATGCGCTTCACCGCCTGACAGGGCTCTCTCTCCATGGTGCCATCCCTTACAAGAACTGGATCGCTGCACACCGAGATGAGATCGATCCTTCAAAGGTGGATCTCGACAAGGTGGTCGAAAAATCGACGGGTGTCGGTTTGTTCGGCCTGGAACTGACCGGCAAAAACATCGCATTCATCCTCGATGTCTCCGGATCGATGCTGGCGACCGACCCCCCGTCAGATGAAGCGATTGAGATCGCTCGCAGGAGCACTGGAGTGGGGGATAATGTCGAGCAGAAGCTACGGGAGCTGATGGAGAAGCGCCGTCGTATCATTCGCGCTCGTACTCAATTGTGTCAGGCGATCAATGGACTGGGTGACGAACGCCGATTCACGGTGATTCCCTTCTCCTCCGAGGTGAACCCGTGGAGCGAAGTTCTGCTCGAATCCTCGCGCAAGAATCGAAAGTCTGCGGTTCAGTTTGTCCAGTCGCTGAAGGCGAGTGGAATCACCGTCACCGACGAGGCGCTGGCACGGGCACTTTCTGATCCCACCCTGGATACCATTTACCTGATCACCGATGGCGCTCCCACTCATATCGGGAGTCAAGGTGACCAGTTGCCCATCGATGCGAAAATGCTGATGAAACAAATCGTCGAGGAAACTCGTGCGTTGAACCACTTGCGTGGGATCCGGATCTTCACTCTCGGATTCATCGATGCCGAGGAGGAGTTCTTGAAGAGACTCGCGCAGGAGAACTCTGGGAAATACGTCCGAATACGCTGATCTCGAAAGTGGGTTTTCTTTGTCCAGGGAAGTCGTGATAGTCGATGGTGCGCGAACTCCATTTGTCCGGGCAGGCGAGGATATTCGCAGTGTTCCCGTCGATGAACTGGCGCGCAGTTGTACCCGAGGTCTGCTGGATCGAGTTCCATTCGATTCCTCTCATGTCGATGAACTGATTCTGGGCTGCGTCGCACAACCACCTGATTGCGCCAATCCGGCACGTGCCGTGGCGTTGCGCTCGGGACTCGATGAGAGCACACCGGCACAGACCGTGTCGAGAAACTGTGCCAGTGGAATGCAGGCGATTTCCGATGCCTTCGACAGGATCCGTGTCGGGGCATCCGACACGATTCTGGCTGGCGGAGCGGAATCGATGAGTCAGATTCCCATCCTGTTCCCACTCTCCTTCGGCTTCAAACTCTCCTCTCTCTCGCGAGCTCGTAACATCGCCGAAAAATTGGCGGGTATCTTTCACTTCAAGTTTGCCGATCTCAAACCACGAATCGGATTGCTCGAGGGGTTACGGGATCCCTTCAGCGGTGAAATGATGGGGGACACCGCCGAGAGACTCGCTCGTGAATGGGGGATCTCCCGAGAGGACCAGGATCTCTACGCGCTGGAGAGTCATCGGAAAGCGGTAGCGGCAGAGGCCACGCTCCATCGAGAGATCATTGCTCTGGCGGTTCCACCGCGCCTCGACCGGGTTGTCCGGCATGACGTGGGGCCTCGGCCCGGTGCAAAACTTGAAAAAATGGCTCGGATGAAGCCTTACTTCGATCGCAAGATGGGTTCCGTCACCATCGCCAATTCCTGTGGCATTACCGATGGGGCAGCGATGCTGCTGCTGATGGAATCGGCGCAGGCGAAGAGCCTGGGTCTAAAACCGGTCGCACGGATTCTCGGCAGTGCATTTGTCGGCTGTGATCCCCTGCGGATGGGCCTGGGCCCGGTCCATGCCATGGCGGCTCTTCTCAAGGATCACGACCTGGAACTGGCTGACATCGCTCGAGTCGAACTGAATGAGGCGTTCGCGGCCCAGGTCCTGGCTTGTCAGGCAGCGCTGGCGAGTGACCAATATTCCAGAGAAGTCGGTTTCGCGCGGACTCCCGGGGCCATCGATCCCGATCGGCTCAACGTCTTCGGCGGGGCCATCGCCCTGGGCCATCCAGTCGGAGCGACCGGTGCCCGATTGATCCTGACCCTGGCACGGCAACTCCATGAGGCCGGAGGTGGGCATGGAATCGCCACCATGTGCATCGGAGGCGGCCAGGGAGGAGCAGTGCTGATCGAAGGGATCGCATCATGAGCCAGTGGAAGTTGATTCGTTCCTCCAGTTGGAGCCAGACGATACCGGATCACGATCCGACCGGTCGCTGGCTTCATCTCATCATCGATGCCGAGAGTAGCGCCAACGTTCTCTCCCAGACGGTTCTCGATGAGCTGTCAGAGCGCCTCGATCAAGTCCCTGAATTCGCCGGGGTCGAGGCTCTGATCATCTCCAGCGCAAAGAACGGACACTTCATCGCGGGTGCAGATGTGAATGCCATCGGTTCGGCCAAGAACGTCGATCAGGTCATCGATGCGTGTCGCTCGGCTCAGGACCTCTTCGGTCGTCTCAGTCGCCTCTCCATCCCTTCCATTGCGGTGATCCATGGCACCTGCCTCGGCGGCGGGCTGGAGCTTTCACTCGGTTGTACCGCACGGATTGCGGTCGAGGATCCGCGCACCAGAATTGGTCTGCCTGAGGTCAACCTGGGGATCATTCCCGGTTTCGGAGGGACGGTCCGGATGACCCGGTTGCTCGGCCTCAGAGGTGCATTGGGTTGGATCCTCCCCGCCAGTAGGATTCCCGCCAAGGTCGCTCAGCGCAAGGGAGTGGTCGATGCATCGGTGCCGGTCGAGGGATTCCGCACGCTGTCACTGCAACTGATCGAGAAGATGGTGGCAGATCGTTTTCACAAGGTGAAAGCCCAGCGAAAAAAGCGTCGCAAAGGGCTGATCTGTTACTTCCTCGATGAAACCACACTGGGTCGGAGCATCGTCTGTCGTCAGGCAATGAAGACGGTTCGAGCCCGTACGCTCGGTCATATGCCCGCTCCAGAGCGCGCCATCGAGGTGGCACGGTTGAGTGCCCATCGATCGGAAAAAATGGCATTGGTCGAGGAAGCCAAAGCTGTTTCAAGACTGGCGACGGGTCCGGTTTGTCGAAATCTCGTGTCGATCTTTCAAGATTCCGAGAGGGTGCGCCGTGGAGTCGAGGGGCAACCTGAAGGGGATTGGCCCGATGCGAGACAGTTGATTGTCCTCGGTGCCGGAGTGATGGGATCGGGTGTGGCGACGATGGCGATCGAAAAATCGATTCCTACACGGCTGAGGGACATCTCGGAGGAAGCCATCGACCAGGGGCTGAAAAAGATCGGCGATGCGGTCGAGAGCCGACGCAAAAAGCGCAGGATCACCACCTATCAGCAGGCAGCGATCCTCTCGCGACTGAGTCATGGCAAGGAGTTGGTCGGTCTGGAGAGGTGTGGTGGGGTGCTGGAAGCGGTGGTCGAGAGGCTCGACGTCAAGCGATCAGTGCTGGCAGAAATCGCCCCGCTACTGGCCAAGGATGCCATCTTCGCGACCAATACTTCCGCTCTCAGTGTCACCGCAATCCAGCAGGACAGTCCGGTGGCCGATCGCGTGGTGGGTCTACATTTCTTCAATCCTGTTCCCAAGATGCCACTGGTCGAAGTGATCCCTGGGGAGTTCACCGATCCTCAGGTGGTGGGAATCGCACTGTCGCTGGCTCGGAAACTGGGTAAGTACCCTGTGATCGTCAAGGACTCACCGGGCTTCCTCGTCAACCGACTGTTGCTACCCTATCTGGATGCAGCCTCACGTTTACTGCTGAAGGGATTGAGTGGATCGCACATCGATGAGGTGGCTCGTGCTCACGGGCTTCCGATGGGACCTTTTCGCCTGATGGATGAGGTGGGTCTGGACATCGGTGTCGAGGTTCAGGAAACACTACACTCCGCCTTTGGGGATCGTGCAGCATCGTCTCCCATCCTCATGAAGATGGTCGAGAAAGGTTGGCTCGGGAAAAAATCTGGATTCGGTTTCTACCAGCACAGGGGCAAGAGTTCGACCTGGAATCGTCAACTCGACTCGATGGTTCAAGCGAGCCCATCGACGCTGCCACCGGCCCAGATCATCTCCAGTTTGCTCGATCCGATGGTCGATGAAGCCGCTCGCTGTATCGAGGAGGAAGTGGTCGCCGACGCGGGGCTACTCGATCTGGCCATGGTGATGGGGACCGGCTATCCACCACACCTCGGCGGACCTCTTCGTGCTGCCGATGCTGAGGGCCTCCCCGCCATCGCAGAGAGGCTTCGCGCAGCCCACGAGAATGGTGCTGCACGAAGCCCCTGTAACTTATTGGTCGATCTGGCGAGCAGAAATGATCGGTTTCATTCCCAATCCTGAGAGACTTACATGTCACAACTTCCACAGTTGTTGACCGGCGCCGCTTCAGGACCGCCGCCGAACATGAACATCAACTGATGGACCACGTCGCCGAGGTTCAATTGTTGGTCACCGTTCACATCTCCAGTCCTGGGGCAGGCCAGTGGTGAACCGCTTCCGAACAGGTACAGCACCAGCGAGATCGGATCTGAAGTGTCGAGGAATCCATCTGCATTGATGTCACCCATCGTGAGGATCTGGACCTCGTTGAGTCGAGCCTGCGTCGATACGGTTCCGCAACTTCCATGCGCCTCGAGGGAGACACTGTAGAAGCCGGGCAGTTCGTAGAAGTAAGAAGCATCTCCGACATTCTCGATCGTTACGCCATCTCCGAAGTTCCAAACCAGGTGGTCGATGGTTCCTGTCGAGAGATTGGTGAACTCTGCACAGAAGGGAGCAATCCCGATCCAGCCGGGCAAGAGAAAGTTCGCCTCGGGGAGATCACAGATGGTCACGGGGATCTGGCTGGTGGCGGTTCCGCAAGGATTCACCACCGTTACTGTCACGGTGTAATTTCCCGATACGGGATAGATGTGAACCGGATTCAATTCGGGAGACCCACTGCCGTCGCCGAAGTCCCAGTAGATCAGATTCGCTGCAGATCCTCCAAGAATCGCAGTAAAGGCGATCGGCAACGGCTGATCGCTGGCCACCGAGGAGCTGGTCGCCGTCACGGTCGGGGCAACGCAGGGAGGATTGTCCCCATGAATCACCAGCGTCAGATCTGTCAGCCAACCCTCGGCACTCGAGATGTTGTCCTGCACCGTGAGAATCCAGTTCCCGGCCATCGTTTCGCCGACAAGTGGATCCAACGAGGTTGCGGGCTTCATTCGAATTCCACTACCTGCCAGCGTCTCGTCGTGGTCGACTCCGCTGCTGTCATAGACGATATCGATGGTTTGACCTGCGTGACCACCCAGTTCCTCCAGCAGGACCGTGGTACCACTCGGTGAGGTCAAGGTGACATGAAGCTGATCTGTCGAGGGGTGCAACAGTTTCAATTCCACCTCGAGGTCCTCGATGGCCAGGTCGTCCAGCACTTCCACCGTGTATACCAGCGCTGATCCAGCATCATTGAGCAGCACGGGTTCCTGCAGATTCAAGGTCCAGTTCTGAAGGATTCCATCAGCGCTCACAGCAGAATCGATGATCGATAGAGTCCAGTCGCCTTGCGCATTCTCGCCAATCAGATCGTCCAGTGATCCTGGGCCTTGGGGTTGCATCTGCTGTGCGGTCGGCAGGCTCTCCGCTGCGTAGGGGATGGCACCTTGGTTGAAGGTACTGTGGATTTCACCGGCATAGGCGGGACCCTGTTGGACCAGAGTCACCTCGGTCCCTGCTGGACTGGTCAATTTCACCGACAAATCGGACAGAAATCCATGCATCAAATTGAGATCGAGATCGACGTCAGTCACCGGAATCGTACTGTTGATCGCAAGGGTATCGTTCAGCGGAATGGCCTGACTGATAGCCTGGTTCGAAACGCCCGACTGCTGTAAGACGGAAAAGACGCCGCGGTGTACATTGCGAGTGACCTCGTCGACGCGTAGGCACCAGTTGGAGAGCGCGCCATCGGAACCGGCGTAGAGATCGTCGACGGTGAAGGTCCAGTGGCCCTGCATTTCCTGGCCATCGAAGTCATCGAGAGAACCAGGACCATCTGGAATCAATCCCTGGCCATCCTGGTCAAAGGTGATTCCCCAGAGGGTGCCGTTGTACTGTGATTCGGTCAGCAAGGTCACGGTGGTTCCGCCAGGGCTGATCAAGGTTGCAGTGATGTCTGCAGTGAAATCATGTTCCATTTCCAGATACAGGTCGACATCCGCGACCGTGCCGTACTGATCCAAAAGAATCGACTCGGTCAGGACCGAATTGTGACTGATGGGCCGGACTCCGGTGGGACCACAGATCTGGTACTCATGCTGACCCGAAAGGATCGGTTGAGGACAAGCGGGTTGTGATTCAACTTCGTAAATTCTATTGAAAGAAGCATCCACCAGGAAAACAGTCGGCAATCCCAGAGATCCCACCGTGGCATGGGCCACACCGTTGATGAAACCACCGATGCTGCTGATATCAGAAGCCGCTCGGATGGTGCCAGTCAGATCCAAGGTGCTGAGAACGTTGACGCTAGTGGAACCGGAGGCATTGTGGGGGATCAACAACAGGTTGCAGTCGCTCCTGTAACCGATGCTATTTCCTGCACCGCTTCCTGCAGGATGACCGATGATGTCGCCGAGAAATTCACCGGATAGCTGATGCCTACTGTATTGGTCATGGGTCACATCGACGGCCCAGATCGTATGGTCCGCATCGATGCAGATGTCTCCGACAATTCCTCCACCCGGAAGATCGAGTTGACCGATCGCCAGGGGATTGGATCCATCCTTGAGAGATCTCCACAGATTCTGGCTGGATCCTGGAACCACCCAGTAGATGTGGTCACCGTCGATATCCAATCCAGTGGTCGAGACATTCCCTGCAGGATTGGGAATACTCGTGAGGATTCCCGCCGCGAGATTGTCGATGTCATAGAGATGCGTGGTTCCACTGAACATGTCACAGACATAGAGTCTTCTGGCCGACTCATCGACACAGAGACCCAGCGGGTTGGTTCCACCGTGAGAGACAAACTGGATCGAATCTCCCGGAGCCATCGGTCCGGTAGTGGATCCGATCGGCGGAGCCAGAGCCGCACTGGTCTGGGAGACGGACCCGGGGATCTGGGTCTGGCAGAGCAACGGTGTGGAGAGGATGAGGATGATGAGGGTCGAGATGATGTGGGACCGCATCGAGGACCTCCGCAGGGGCAATACAGGGTAAATTTCGGGATGGAGGCGAAGATGGTTCCTCACCTGATCACTTCAGTAACGAACTGTCTATTGTAAACCTTGTTAACAATCCGTCTACCCTGTCATGGGGCCGGGTTCATGGTAGTTTTAGATCTCCGTCGGTACTGTTTCGAAAGGTGAACCCGATGCTCTCTCGCCCACGCCTGTGGACCCCCTTCTTCCTGCTCATCGGCGGGTTCTTGGCCCTGAGTGCGACGGTCAGCGGTAAAGATTGCCGGGTCGATGAAGATCTTCTGCAGCGACTGGTCAGCGTCGATCCGCAGCAGCATCTAGCGGCGGTGGAGCAGATCGTGCGTCAGCCGGATCCACAGCTGCTGAGTTCTTTTCGCGAAATTCTCACACGCAAGGATTCATCGGTGCGCCGAAGGATCACCATGCTGGTGGTACAGGCCTACCCCGAAGATGCGTTCTCTTTCTTTCAAGATTGCTTGGAGCCGTTCGATCTTCATCGCCAGGAAGCCGCGGCGCACGGCATCGGTTACCTGATGGATCCACGGGTCGCAGAGGTACTGGAGAAATTACTTTCATCCAAGCACCGGGAGATCCGTATCGCTGCATTGAGGGGTTTGCAGTTGCAATGCCGCAACATTGTCATGGCTGCATTTCAGCGCGTCATCGGGGCCTCACAGGAGCAGAGTTCAATGGTCGCCATCGATGGTTACCAGCGAGCGATGAAAGTTCTACAGAAGAGTCGTCTCAAATCACCTACAGATCCTGATCTGCTGCAGGCGTGGGGCAAGTGGGCCAACTCATCGATCTCCGCGAGTGCGCGCAAACTGTGGATCTCTTCGCTGGAACCAGAAACTCCTCTGGCGATCGCCGCCGCCACTCTCTTCGAGTCCAATGCGAACTGGCTCGGGCGAGTCGCACCGACCGCAGGTCTCGACTACCAGTTCTCGATGGTGAATCTGGTCTCCGACTCGACCAAGGAGATCACGATTCACGCTTCAGCCGCAGACATCGAGAATCTTCGGTCTCTTTCTTATGACCTGGATCGGGTGATTCATCTTCGCACCGCTTCAGATCTGCTCTTCATCAACCCTTCGTCACTATCTCCCCGATGGTTGGCAGGAACCGATCCAGAGATCGCATCTCTTGTCTTTAACATTTCCGGTCAGTCATTCCTCCATGCCGGAATCGGCCTCCTCAATATCTCCTACTGGGAAGGTCGAGTCCAAGATGCCCATCAAGCCACGGTCCGATTCGCACGTGGTTCAGGCCGCTTCATCGATGAGACGATCACCGATGAAACCGGCCAGCAACTGTGGAAGATGAAGGTCCACTCCTGGTTCGATGGGGGTCACTTCCCTGAAAATATCACCATCCACATGACCGGAGCCCAGGTGGGTACCCGCAAGACTCAGCTGCGTCTTGAACTGAAGTTCCAGCAGGTCAAGGGGCAATGGTTACTGGCGGAGGGGAAGACCTTCGAACGGACCGAATCGGGGGAGGAAGAACTTCGCGCTTATTGCGAGGTGGAACCGCTCTCGCCACCGGTACCTTCTCCAGTGCCAGGGGAAGAGGACCCTTCCGACGACGCTTCCGGCCAGGGATCGACAGCCGGTTCACCGCGAGAGTAGCGCGCCTGGTTTCCTTGAAGGCGGTCGAGGATATCGAAGCGTTTCGCAGCACGGGCCGCCTCGATGGCGGATTCTTGCCATTGTTGTGCTTCTCCATAACGAGTCAGTGCCGCCAGCACCATCGCCGTGCTCTCGACCAGTTCAAGGGTGGTTTGCTTCGACCTGAGACTGGCCAGTTCGCCCAATGTCTGCTCCAGTTGTGCGCGGTCCTTCTGTGGTGAAGTGGCCTCGATACGTGCCGCCAAACTCACCAGTCGCATGGCGTTCCCCGTGGCCATTCGGCCTTCTCGGCAGGTCGACCTGGCGATTTCCACATGCTCCAATCGGAGGTAACAGACCACCTCTGCGATCCATGCGACCTCATTGCCGGGTACCTGCTGACGAACCCGTTTCATCTCTCGGGCCGCCTCCTCGTATTGGTGCTGCCTACGCAGGGCATTGGCTCGATTGAATCGCGCCGAATGATGTCCGCCATCGATGGCCAATGCCTGGTCGTAGCAGCGGATCGCCTCGATCTCATCGCCGGTTTCCGCATGGATCACTCCCAGGTCAAACCAGGCAGTGGTCGCCCCTGGATCGAGTCGTATCGCTTCCTCGTAACAGTCGATCGCTTCATCACTTCGCTGTAGTTTGACCAGAGCGGAACCCAGATTGAGTTGAGCTGTTGCAGAATCTGGGGCCACCTTCACCGCCCGTTGAAACTGCTCCAGTGCTTTCAGGTACTGACCCGCACTGAAGAAAGTGGTGCCTCGGTTGAGTGGAATTCGCGCACCGATTGGCCGATTCCTGACCTCGTCAATCCAGGGGTTTCGTACCCGAGGAAAGGAAGGACCACGCATCTGCATCTGTTGCTGAGCTTCTTTTTCTCGTCCAGCATCGCGCAGTGCCAGACCGTAGGGATAGCGAAGTCCCGATGCGGCAGGAGAGTAGCGCAACGCTTCCTCGAGATAGCCGACCGCCTCCACTGCTTTACCCTGTTGCAGCGAAATACGTCCCAGTCCAGAGAGTGCCGGTGCACTGCGCGGATCCATCCGCAACAATCGCTGAAACCAAACCCGAGCTCCCTCGGCATCCCCCGACTGAAACTTCAGCTCAGCCGCCGCTACCAGTGTCGGAGGGTGATTGGCATTTTGTTTCAGAATGTCGTTGTACAGTTGCAAGGCCCGTTCGGTTTCTCCCTCCTTCTGCAAGATCCTGGCGAGCAGGTATTTCCATTGCAGGGAGTCAGGATCGTGGACCAAGGCTTGCTGGTAACAGGCTTTCGCCATCCGGGCCAGGTCGTATGCATGGTAAGAAATTGCAGCGTCACCAAACGCCACCGCCAATTGCCGACCGCTTTGCTCTTTTAGTGCCAACTGGAGCCGTGTGTAGGTACCTTTCAGATGATCTTCGACATCTGCCTCGAGTCCCACCAGTGGGGGAGGTGGTGGAATCGATTCGGGCGGATTACAGCCGCCAGGCACAAGCAGCACGGCACCGACGAGAAGGAAGGGAAAGACGCGATGCAGCGAAATCACTCCCCCTGACCTTGCGACAAGGTGTGGTAGCGACGCACCTCCAACGAAGAAAATCTTTCATCACTTCCGTCGGGCCAGTGGACCACCACCGAGCACCGATCCTCGACAGATCCAAGACCGACCAGGATTCGCGGATCACTGCTGCTGAGGTAGGATCCACCGCGTCTGCAACTTCGATAGCGTACCGGGATTCCCTGCTGCACGATCTCGCACCGGACTCCTTCAAGATTGTGCTGTTCTGATCCGATGAGTTCGATTCCGATCCACGAACTTTTCGATCCGACTCGGTTCATCAACAGTCTCACCGGACCGGCGTTGTTGTTGACGAGGATATCCGTATCTCCATCGTTATCGATATCGCCAAACGCCGCACCTCTGCCGATGAATGGCCTGGCCAGAGCCTGTACCAGGGCGGGGTCAATCTCCTCGAAGTTCTGGCCCTGTTGATTGAGAAACAACTGGTCAGGTTGGGCCAGAGGATAGGGATCTCCTGCGGCAACCCTCTCTTCCTGTCTCTTCACCGCACCGTTGGTGATGAAGACATCAAGCCAGCCATCATTTTCAAGGTCGAACCACGCGGTACCAAATCCAGTCCATCGACGACTGGGGATTCCCAGCCCCGAACGTGAGGATTGATCATCGAATCGACCTTCGCCGTCGTTGCGATAGAGCGTATTGGTCTCCCCTGTCAGATGTGTGAGAAAGATGTCCTCGTCCCCGTCTCCATCGAAATCCGCCAGAGATGCGCCCATCGATGCCTCCGGCATGCCATCTCGGTTGAACGCACAGCCACCCAGCAGGGCGGTATCTTCGAATCGAAATGGCGCGACTTGACGCCACAAGCGATTGGCCATGCCGTCATTGGCGACATAGATGTCGAGTTCACCGTCTCCATCCAGATCGGAACAGATGACTCCGAGACCGGCTCCCGAAGCGGCTCCGATGCCACTCGAAGAGGTCAGATCCTCGAAGGTGCCATCACCACGATTCCGATAGATTCGATCGGGTAGCGGCGGGTAGGAACTGGGACCGCAGTAATCGACGGCGCTGCTGTCGGAGAAACATTGCTTGTGATTTTGAAGAGTGAAATCGACGTAACTACACACGTACAGATCTGCATCACCATCTCGGTCAAAGTCGCTGAAGATGGCGCTGGTATTCCAGCGATCGTCCCCGAGACCCGACTGTATCGTTTGATCGCTAAAGGTCCCATCCCCTTGATTGATCCACAACTGATCGGTACCGAAACAGGTCAGGTAGAGATCGACATCTCCATCCCCATCGACATCTCCTACCGCGCAGCCCATTCCATAACCAGTGGCGACGATGCCGCTCGATTCGGTCACGTCGATGAAGCGCGGAATCTGCTCCTGGTCGGGGCCTTCATTTCGATACAAGCGGGCGCCAGCAGCGGGCCATGGTGGGTTGGGGAGGATTCGATCGGCTTCCGTCTTCCCTTGGCCCAGCAGGTGCCCTTGAGCCAAGAAGATGTCGAGATCGCCATCTCCATCAAAATCGAGGAACGCAGAACCGGGCCCCACCGTTTCACAGAAGTAGAGTTCTCCAGTCATTCCGTTGTCATGCCAGAAATTGAGCCCTGCGGACCGCGTGATCTCACTCAATACCTGGGGAGATGAGGGGGAATCACAACCACCAGATGAAATTCCCAGTGACCCCAGCAGCAGCCACAGGATGAACACACGAGGGGATCGGGCATCGGCTCGACAACCATGACCGCCATCGGGGGTTACAAATAGATTGGAGGTCGACTGGAGATCCCTGATACTGAACGACACGGGCTCCACCTCGCTGGGTCCATGGGTTACTCGAGCGGTGAGAAGAGTCCGGAGGCGATCTCGCTCCCGGGAATCATCGTCAAGGAGCCCCTGCTTGAAACAGGATACACCGTCATGAGGCTATTTTCAGCACAACAGTCCGTTGCCGAGGAGGGGACGTCGAGCGG
>LWDU01032564.1_pt1 | contig 18340 bp, 19 predicted proteins | sample 727161 | NCBI WGS metagenome assembly LWDU01 (sample SAMN04566230, study PRJNA314399) | hydrothermal vent metagenome | isolation source: deep sea hydrothermal plume seawater | place: Mexico: Gulf of California, Guaymas Basin | collected 2004-07-11
TTACGGCGGGAGTGGGGCCGGGGCGAGACTTTAGCCTCATCTGCGCCTTCGGCATCGCCGCCGCATTCCTGCTGACAGTCTTCTTCCACTCCTCACTGCGGCTCTGGCTCGACTCGCGCGGTGCGACTCCCGCCGCGCTGCACGATACTCCTGAGTTGGTTGAGGTAACCATCGCGCGGGCGGCGATGGCGGTCGAGCAGCGGCCGCTCACAATCCTGGCTGCGGTCGCGGTGATTACGCTGGTAGCGCTGGCGGGGGCGACCAAGCTCGATACCTCCTTCTCAATCGAGGATTTCCTCTCGGACGACCTGCCAATCATGTCCACGGCCAGCTCCATCCAGACCGATTTCTATGGCGCCAGCTACGCCCAGTCGCAAATCCTGATTGAGGGTAACCTGACCTACCGCGATTTCCTCGATGACCTCAGCCGGCTGCAATTCGGTGACGGTTCAGGCGAGTATGGTTTTGTTGATGACTCCTATATAATTCAGGTTGGCGCTAAACCAAGGGCCGATTCAATCCAGACGCTGGTGCAGACAGCAATTGACGCCGAGTCCTATTCGGTTTCCAGCGGGAACAACCTGACCCATGAATGGCAGGCGACGGTTCCCTTCACGCTCCCAGCCCGCGAAACGATGCAGGTGTCATGGACCACTGAGCACCCCGGCACGCCGACGCTCCTGACACTCGAGGTGAGCATGATCTGGCTCAACACCAGCGGGATGCAGAGCAGCACGGCCAGCTACCAGGCTGACGCCTGGGGTGGCTCACCCACTGCCGATAGTTTCGCCTTCACGGTCGCCATCCCCGAAACTGCCGCGCAAGCCTACTTGCGGTTTACACACGTCAACGACACGCGCGACGACCCGCTGGTCGAGAACATCGCGGTCCGCAGTGGCGATTTCCTCTTCGTCCAGTCGCTGCGCCACAGTTTCAACTTGACGCATGAGGCGGTCAGCTTCAGCCATACCAGCGACGGTGATATCGGGGAGCTTTTCGATTATTTGTGGCAGCGCGATCTTGACGTGGCGGACGTATTCCTCGGCACCACCTACGCCGAGCAGGCGCGGCAGCTCCTACACCGCGACGCTGCCGGTGTGTATGACGCGGCGGTGGTCCGTATCTTCGTCGGGCCGACGCGTAACAACGAGCTGGACAATGAGGGGCTGGAGCAGTTGCTGGTGCAGCTGCACGAAGATGTCCCGGAGGACGGTTTCCCCGGCGCCGAGGTATCCTTCACCGGAGGTCACATCCTGACGATTACGACGGTCAATGCCATCCAGAACACCCAGCTCGCCTCAACGCTAGTGGCGCTATTCCTGGCGGCGGTGCTACTGGTCGGTATTTACCGCCATGTGGGGTTGGGGCTGCTCAATATTCTGCCGGTAATCTTGGCCGCCATCTGGATTATGGGTACCATGGCGGCGCTGGGAATCACCCTGAACGTGATGACGGTGATGGTCACCGCGCTTACGGTTGGACTAGGTATTGATTACGCTATCCACATCGTCGAACGATATCGCGAGGAATCGCAGCACCGGGGCGAACAGGCGGCGCTGGAAAACACGATTTACCAGACCGGCGCGGCGCTGCTGATTTCGGGGCTGACGACCGTGGCTGGTTTCGCGGTGCTATTGCTGAGCCCGATGCCGCTGGTGCGCAACTTCGGGATAATTACTGCTGCGACTATTGTCTACTCGGTCGTTATCGCAATTCTGGTGCTGCCCAGCCTGATATGGGCTAGTAACCGGTTTAGTGAGTGGGTCAGCCAGCAGTGGTCTGGCTGACCTCGCGCTGCCGCTGCCGCTTCTCCCACAACTCGCGCGCTAGCTGGCGCATGTCCTCGACCGAGTCGGACTCGTCAACGATTTCGACTCCCAGTAGCGTCTCGACCGCATCTTCGAGCGTAATCAGCCCTTGCGTGGTGCCGTATTCATCGACGACCAGAAAAGCGTGCTCGCGCCGGGCGATGAACTCATCGAGTAGGTCGGCGACGCTGTCGTCCGGCGCGACGGCGTGCAGTGGCTGGAGCAGGTTGCCTAGCGGGGCTTCGCCTTCGCCGCCGCCGTAAGCCTCCATCAGCCGGCTGCGCAGTACGAAACCCACCACGTCATCCAGCCCGGAGTCGGTGACCGGGATGCGCGAGAAGGGGAGTGGCGAGTGAGCCTCGACTACCTGCGCGACGGTTTGCGACCGTTGGAAGGTGAGCATGACGGTGCTGGGAGTCATGACGTCCTCGGCGTGGATGTTGTCGAGCGTCAGCAGGTTCCTGATAACTCGCGTCTCGCCTTTGTCGAGTGTTCCCTGGTCCTCGCCTAGTTCAGCGACGGCTATCAGCTCCTCACGCGTCATCTCGGGCTGCGCGCCGTTGGTCGAGATTGAGCGCGAAAATTTCTGCAGGATTACTACCGCCGGCCAAGTGAGCAACACCATCCAACGGATGGCGTGCGCGGCGGGCGTCGCCAGCTGCCGCCAGTAGGTGGCGCCGATTGTTTTGGGGATGATTTCCGAGAATATCAGGATGAGCAGCGTCATGACAATCGAGGCTGCTGCCAGCCAGTTACCGCCGCTTTCGTAGAACTGCGCTCCGACCCCGGCCGCACCGACTGTGTGCGCCACGGTGTTCAGCGTCAGGATTGCTGCCAGAGGCGTATCGATTTCCTCTTTGAAGCGGCGCAGCAGCGGGCCGCTGCTGCGCCCTTCCCGGGCCAGTTTCTCGATGTAGGTCCAGTTGGCAGAGAGCAGCACCGCCTCGAGCAGCGAGCAGAGGAACGAGATTCCCAGCGCCAGTAGCAGGAAGAATACCACCTGGGACCACGAGACGGTCGCCAGTTCCACTCCTAGCTCAAGCACCCTTTCGCCTCCTCGCAGGGCATTTCCTACAGCCGGTATCAAAACGTATTCGATTACTCAATTGGCGTTTCCTCTCGGCACGCTCCCGAGGGGAATGCCATTGCTGAAAAACAGGAATCAGTTAGTCTCGACACAGGAACGCTTTCAGCTCCTCCCGGACACAGTCAAGCAGCGAAGTACTTCCATTCCACTGCTCGTCAACCAGATAACTGTAACTCTCGCGCATTTCCTCGACGATGCCCTGCAACTCCTGCCCGAATCCTGCCGGTGGCGTGCCGGAAACGATGCCGGCCAGCATCAGTGGATTCGCCCGCTGTAGCATCACATTGAGGTCGCCGGCGCGGAGGTGCTCGAGCAACCCGTCACGCGTTGAGAAAGAGTCGCCCACGAAGTCGCTGACGGCGGTCAGCATCGAGCCTACGATTTCGCTGTCAACCGACTGGTTTTCCCGCAGTGACGCGTGCGCCAGAAGCCGCCCGTCGTCGAACAGCAGGAACAGTTCCTGCAGTTGCCAGTCGAGGTCTTCGCCCTTCTCCATCAGGGGCTCTGACGGTTTCAGGTATATAAAAGGGTGACTCAGCGCGAGGATGACCAGTAGTGGATGAATTCAGTCAGGTCGCTCCGTATCTCGATGAGGCTGCTGGTATCGCCGTTCCAGCTGCGACCGATGACGTAGCCATATTCGCTCCATAGCTCATCGAGGTATTCCTTCAACACCACACCAAAATCGTCGGGTGCGGTCCCCGAAATGACTCCCGCGAGGTAGAGTGGCTCCCGTCGCTGGACGTAGAGGTTGATGTTGCCGTATTTCAGATTTTCAAGGCTGCCTTTGTCATCTGCGCGAAACGAGTCCTTGATAAAATCACCGATGGCGGTCAGCATCGAGCTGACGATTTCCGAATCGACCGTCCGCGACCCGTGCAGTGTCGAGTGCGAAATCAGGCGACCGTCGTCGTAAATCAGGAACAGCTCCTGGATTTTGAACGGGAACAGTCGCGCCAGCGGGTTCCGCGATGCGCGGAGCTCCTCTAGCACCGCCCCGCTCCCGGACGCAGCCGCGTCGCCACGCGGCCGTGTCAGCAGTGTGTCGACGAAGCCGTCCATGTCGCGCCGTAACTCCTCCGAGGCGATGGCGCCGACATACTGCCGCGCCAGCCCGAACAGGATAATCGTGTAGCAGAGTCCGGTCGAGAAGGGGAACGAAACAAACAGGTAGGCGAGCAGCGCCGCGCCCCCGAAGAGCAGCGGCCGCAGCAGGCTGCCCCCGTAGCGGTAGCTGATGGTGACAATCAGCAGCAGTTGCAGCACCACCGCTATCGCTATCACGCGGCCGTCAGCCCACTGCGGTGCCGCACTCATGCTAATCTCGCCTTCGGCCGGGTCGTAGCTGGCGGTGTCGCTCGCCAGCAAGTCAATGCCCAGCCAGCCTCCCATCGGAGTGCGCAGGTGGTCCAGTACAAATTTGCTGGTTTCCAGCTTTACGTTGGGCGGATAGCTGATGACCAGTTCCGCCTCGAGCGCGCTAGCGTTGTTCAATTGGCTGACAAACATCAGTGGGTGGAGCATTGCGTTATCCGCGAGACTGAACTGAATCGTGAGTCGCAGGTTCCCCCGTTCTGCCGAGAGTGCGCTGACGCTGGCCGAATCCACCGCGTCGCTGCCAAGGATGGCTGCCGTGAGGCTGGCCGTGTCGTTGCCTCCCGGCATTGGTGCAGTCAGGTAGCGCAGGACCGCCTCCGCGTTCGGCTCGCCCGAGAGGGAGAAATTCGTATCAAGATATTGTTCGCGCAGCCCCGTCCAGTCCATCCCTTCAGGGGGATACGGGCCTCCCGACCACGCCAGTTCAAGCCTGATTTCGCCCTGCTGCTGGCTACTGAATTTGAGGCTGGCCTCCAGCGTCGTGCCGCCTGCGATTGCGTCTGCTGGCCCCGGCGCCAGCAGCAGCGTCAGCAGCAGGATTCCCGCGATTACCCGCACAGCACGGCCGTATCGACGCGGTTTTAAACAGTTGGTGTTCGGCGAAACCGCTTTTACCCCCCTCTGCTACGGCGCGGCATGGCCCGGTTCCCTGAGGCAGAGGCACGCCTTTTCAACAAGAAAATCTGCATGAGGTGCAACGCCCGCAACGCCATCAAGGCGGTTCGCTGCCGCAAGTGCAACTCGAGTGACCTACGAAGTAAGGCGCGCGAGTCGCGCGGGAAGTAAGCCGGCGCTGCCGTTGTTGATGGCGGTCGTCGCGCGCCGGAAAAGGTGGCGCTGAACGCGCACGCCCTACTCGACGGTTACCGACTTGGCAAGGTTGCGCGGTTTGTCGATTTCGCACCCCAGCGCGTCGGCAACGTGGTAAGCCAGTAGCTGTAGCGCAACTCCGGCGGTGAACGGCAGCAATACGGGGTCGGTTGCCGGGACCGTGATGACGTGCGGCGAGAGCCGCTGCGCATCCGCGTCGCCCTCCTGTGCGACCAGCAGTAGCGGTGCCTTGCGCGCCGCCACTTCCTCGATATTGGAGACCAGCTTGGAGTGGGTGTGGTCCGGGCTCATGATGGCGACGACCGGCGTTTCGGGCGAGAGCAGCGCCAGCGGCCCGTGCTTCAGCTCGCCGGCCGGATAGCCTTCAGCGTGGAGATACGAAATCTCTTTCAGTTTCAAGGCCCCCTCCAGCGCGACGGGGTAGCTCAGGTTGCGACCGATGAAGAAGATGGAGCTGGCCGACTGGAGCGTCCCCGCCAGTTTGCTGATGACTGTGTGCCGCTCGAGCACCTGACTCACGTAGTGCGGCAGCCGCCGCAGCTCCTGTTCCCAGCGCCGCAGCTGCGGCAGGTCCATGCTCTTGCGAGAATAGGCAAGATGCACCGCCAGCATGTAGAGCGCCTGCATCTGTACCATGAACGTTTTTGTCGCGGCGACGCCAATCTCGGGGCCGGCGCGCGTCAGCAGGATGCCATCGACCTCGCGCGCCAGGCTGCTGCCGCCGACGTTACAGATGGCGACCGTGTGCGACCCCTGCTGCCGCGCCACGCGGGCGGCGGCGAGCGTGTCTGCCGTCTCCCCACTCTGCGAAACCAGCACCACCAGCGGCCGCGCCGAGAGCATCCCGCCGACGTTCTGCACCGGCGGTGAGTAGCGGAATTCGGAAGCGTGGCAGACGTTGACCGGGATGGCGGTCAGCTGCTCGATGACATACTTGCCGACCAGATTGAAATCGAGCCGATACGCCAGTTCAGGTCGAGTCCCTCGACAATCGCCTCGGCGAGCGTCGGCAGCAGCGACTCCTGCAGGGCGCGGGGTTGCTCGAAGATTTCCTTGAGCATGAAGTGTGCGTAGCCGCCCTGTTCGGCATCCTCGACCGTCCACTCCAGCTCCTCGATTTCGGGCTCGCGCGTCTCGCCCGCCATGTCGCTGATTTCAACGCTGTCGGCGGTAATCCGCACCAGTTCGCCGTTGTGGACATACGCGACGCGCTGGGTGTATTTCACAATCGCCGGTGCGTCGCTGGCCAAGAAATTCTCCCCTTCGCCGAAGCCGACCACCAGCGGCGATTCGTTGCGCGCCGCGACGATTTCGCCGGGGTGTGCCGCGTGCAGCACCACAATCGCGTAAGCTCCAGTCACCTCGCCGAGCGCCGCCCGCACGGCCGCAAGCAGGTTGCCGTCGTAATGGCGCGCGATCAGGTGCGGTAGCACCTCGGTATCGGTTCCGGAGTTGAACTCGATGCCGGCCGCCTCCATCCTCGAGCGCAGGTCGGCGTAGTTTTCGAGCGTCCCGTTGTGGATGACGGCGATGTCACCGCTGGAATCAACTTGGGGATGCGCGTTGGCGTCAGACGGCTCTCCGTGGGTCGCCCAGCGGGTGTGGCCGATGCCGACCTTCGCCTTGAGCTTCGGCAGTGTTTCCTCCATCACCGAGATGCGCCCCTGCTTTTTGTGGATGGTAAGCCCCCCGTTTTCCTGCACCGCGATGCCGGCCGAATCGTAGCCGCGGTATTCGAGCCGCTTGAGCGCCTCAATCAGGATTTGGGGCGCATCGCCGCTGCCGGCGTAGCCAACGATACCGCACATCAGGCAGCCTCCGCCGGGAACTCGCCGTCAATCGCGGCGCCGGCGCTCACGACGGCGCCGCGCGAGAGCACGCAGCCGCCCTGCAGCACCGCACGGTCGCCGATGCAGCAGCCGTCGCCGACCATCGCGCCGCGGTCGACCACGGAGTGCTGCGACTGCAGATACGTTGCTTCTTCGGGGCCGGGGAGCGCGACGACGTGCGAACCGAGTTCGCTCGCTTCGCCGACGACGCACGCCTGCAAGTGGGTGTAGCTGCCGACCGAGACCGAATCCATTACGAGCGTGTCGGCGATTTCGCAGTGCGCGCCGATTTCGACGCCGTCGCCGATGGAGGCCGACGGGCCCAGCACGCTCCCGGGGCCGATGCGGCAGCCGCTGCCAATCGCGAGCGGCCCCTGCAGGTAGCAGCCGGCGGCGATACGGCTACCTTCGCCGATGGCGACCGCGCCGCGAATCATGACACCCGCTTCGCAGGTCCCCGCCAGCTCCTGCGGCAGGTGGCGCAGCGCGATCTGGTTGCCGCCGATCATGTCCCACGGGTAGACGATGTTGTGCCACGCCTCGGCCATCACGACCGTCGGCTGCGTAGTGCCGTCGGTGAGTAGCGGCTGCAACGCCTTGCCGATGTGCCGCTCCTTGCTTTTCGCAAGCTTGGCGACAGTCACCGGCGCGAGCCTCGCGATGCCGGTGAAATGTAAACGCCCGATGGCGTCAGGTTCCTCAAAGCTGAGCCGCACCGCGTCGCCCTCGAGCTCGAGCCCGCCCCACTTGGACCAGCGCAGCGCCTCGCTCGCGAGCAGCGCCTCGCCCTGCTCCTCGAGCAGCGCTACAAATCCCTGCGGCGCAATGTAGTTGTCGCCCGGCACGACCAGCAGTTCCTCATCGGGGGCAGCCGCGGCGCCGAGCCGCAGTGCGTCGAGCGTGCCGGTCAGCTGCTCCTGCCGCGCATATTCGACCGCAACGCCATGACGGCCGCCGTCGCCGAACAGGCTCATGACGCTCTCGGCGCCGTGCCCCACGACCAGCACCAGCTGCCGCACCCCCGCGTCGCGCAGCCCGGCGACAAGGTGCTCAAGGATGGTACGGTTGGCGAGCGGCAGCATCCCTTTGGGGCGACTGGCGGTCCAGCCCCGCAGGCGTGCGGCTTCGCCGGCCGTCAGGATTACGGCACGCATGCGCCGCCGCACGTGGGGGAGTATATCATCCTTACGATTTGCAAATCGGCGGCCGCGCCGCGCCTGCCGGGGGTGCGCTTCATATCCGCCTCGGCGCTGGCGCCCGGTGTTCGTGCTCGACAGCGTCGCGTTCTTCACCCGCCGCCACCCGCAAGGCGATTTGCTGACGGCGCCCGGCGTCGAGCAGGAGCTCGTAAACCGGCGCAGCCGCGAATATCACGCGCAGCTCGGCGCGGCCGGGATGCAGGTCGCGTCTGCTGACGCGCCGGCGCAGGAGCGCGTCGCCGCTGCCGCGCAGGAAACGGGCGATGCGGGCGTGCTCTCGCCCGTTGATGCGCAGCTGCTGGCGCTGGCGCTCGAGCGCGATGCGACACTCATCACCGACGACTTCGCGATGCAAAACGTAGCCGCCGCCATGGGCATCGCGTGGCTGCCGGTTGAGACCGTTGGCATCGCCAAGCAGCTGCGCTGGCGCTGGACTTGCAGCGGATGCCGCCAGAAATGGGATGAACCGCACGGTGAGTGCCCGACTTGTGGCAGTGAGCTGCGGCGGACGCGGCGCTAGTCTGCCGCCACGAACCCGTCCCCGTCAAGCAGCGGCACCACGTCGAACGCGTCGAATGCCAGGCAGCACTCGAAGTCGCGCTCGAGTCCTACGGCCACGAGCGCGTCGTGGCTCGGCGAAGCGCGGCAGCGCTCGCGGATTTCGTCCTGTGTCAGCTCGAAGTCGCTGTCGCCGCTATCAAGCAGGTGCGCCAGCCAGCTTGCGCCGAGCCAGTCCTCGATGACCGGCTCGCCGAGCCGCCCCGAGCAGACCAGTGCGACGTCGCCGCCTCGCCCCCGTAAAAAGCGTGCAACGGCGCGGGCGTTGCAGAAACCGCTCATCAACACGACCGGCGCGCTGGCAGCTGCGACGACCATACGCGAGCCGTTGGTCGTCGACGAGAGCAGCGTCCGCCCATGCAGGTCGGCGGCCGCCATCTCGGTCGGTGACGACCCTAAGTCGTAGCCGTCGATGCGGCGGCATTCGCGCTCGCCCGACCGCAGCGCGTCAGGGTAGCGGTGCCGCACCTCCTCGAGATGCGCGCGGCTGGCGCACGGCACGATGCGCGCCGCACCGCCGGCGAGCGCAGTGGCGTATGTCGTGGAAGCGCGGATAACGTCGATGACCACGACCGCGTCGCCGTGCGCCGCCGCCGCTTCGGCGCCGGGCAGCCCCTGCTCGATGGCGATGCGCATCAGCGCCTCATTTCCCGGGTTTTCCCCGGCCGCTCGCGGCAAGGTGCCGCTCGCCGATGACGGTATAGAAGTCCTCGACAGTGTCGCCGCGCAGCCCGCGCCGCAGCGTCTCGACCGAAATCACGTCGGTCGGCGCGATGTTTCCGAGACTCGCTTCGGGGCCGAACTCGCGCAGGAAGAAGATTTGCTGCGACTTGCGCGGCGCCTCGAAGATGACGCGGGTGGGGTCGACGCCGGCGAGCGCCGCCTGCATGCGTTCGCGCTGCACTTCGCCGCCGGCGTCCATCAGCCCCACGCTAGCACCCGATTCGCGCGCCTCGACGATGACTTTCTCGGCGCCCGCCACCAGGAATTGCTTTAGCTGCGTGTTGTATTCGCCTGCCGCCAGGTCGCGCTCGGGGAGTTTGCGCCCGACTTCGCAGTATGGCACCAGCCCCGCCTCGCGCGCTTCCGCAATCAGCTCGCAGACGCGGTCTGGCGTGATGTCCAGGCTACCGCTCGAAATCTCGGTCGCGTCGGCGCCCATTACGCGCAGCTCGGCGAAGAGCTCGCCCGCCCGGCCCTGATGCTCGGAGAGCTCGAGCAGCGTCCCGCCGTTGCAGACCGAGATGTCGTGCGAGCGCAACAGCTCCACCTTGCGCCGCACGACGTCGAGCGGCTGGAGTTGTGTCGTCGCCCAGCCCAGTTTCCACAGGTCGATGTAGTCGGCACAGATTTCGAGCAAATCCTCGGTGTAGCGGTAGCCGAGCCCGGTGTCAATGACCATTGTCAGTCCCGCGCTGCGCGGCTTCGCGCTGCGCTCCGGCATCGGCAGGAACTCGAACGCTTTCTCGCTCACGGCTCGTGCAACCGCCTCGAACTACTTAAAATCTTCAGAAATCACCCAGCGTCGCCTGCTGGCCCATCGGTAGGGGCGGTTGCAGGAATTTTTCGAGAGCGGTGCCGACTCTCGCGCGTGAGAAACCGTGGCGTTCGCAGAGCAGCTCTATGACGCGTCCGCGCCGTGGCTCGCCCCACGTCGGCGCGAACTCGACCGAAGGGTGGTTCAGGAAGAGCTGCCGCAGCTCGTCCAGGTTGTCGACCTTGTGCCCCAGCTTCGCCAGTGCCGCCTCGGCGCTGCCGAGCTCGCGCAGTAGCTTCAGCCCTTTCTTCGGGCCGATGCCGTGGATGCCAGGGTTGAAGTCGGTTCCCATCAGGATGGCCATGTCGACCAGCTGCTCGTGCGACAGCTGCGTCGCTTCGATAGCGCCAGCGAGCGTCAGCTCCTCCGGGTTGACTTCAACCCATGCCTGTCGGCCGGGGAGTTTACGGCGCCCCGAGAGGGTCAGGTTGCGCAGCAGCCGCGGCGCCCCGAAGAGCAGCGTGTCGAAATCCTGTGAGACTGCCGCGTCGACCACGCCCGCCGCCATCATCGCCGCCGCCTGCGCTTCTCCCTCCGACGGCGCGGTGACCCATGGCAGGCCGAGCGCGTCGAGTAGCTCCTGCGCTTCGGCGACCATTTCGGGCGTCAGCCGCGAAGTCTGCTGCGCCTTGGTGCGCGCCTTCACTAGGTCGCCCGCGGCGAGCGCCGCTTCCCACTCCGCCTGCGCCTTGATTTTGCGGTCACGCCGCTCATCGAGCACGCGTTTCTTGAGTGCGTGCGGCTTGCCGTCGAAAATCAGGCAGAAGCGCAGTCCCTCGGCAGCGAGCGCCGAGAGCCGGAAAAACAGCCCCGAAAGGTGCGATGTCGTGTGACCATGGGCGTCGGTGAGTGGCATCCCGTCGCGCTGCCGAATGGACGCTAGGAACTGGTAGAGCAGGTTGTAGCCGTCGACCGCCAGCCGCTGTCCGCGCAGCTGCGCAATCTCGACTGGGCGCGCCGGGATAATCGAGCCCAGCTTGATGCCCATTTCAGCCCTTCACGACGCCGAGCGGCCGCATGCGCGCCACCTTGCGCGCCAGCCCTGCCTGATGGCATACTTCGACCACCTGCGAGACGTCCTTGTAGGCGCCCGGCGCCTCCTCCGCCGCGACGCGCGGGGAGCGGGCGCGCACGTAGATACGCTGTTTCTGCCATAAATCCTTCAGCAACTTCTTCGAGTCGAATTTGCGTGCAGCCGCCTTGCGCCCCATCGCGCGGCCGGCGCCGTGACAGGCGGAGCCGAAGGTGTCGCGCATCGCGCCCTCGGCGCCAGCCAGTACCCATGACGCGCTGCCCATGTCGCCCGGCACCAGCACTGGCTGCCCGACATCGCGGTATTGCGCCGGGATTTCGTCTGAGCCGGGCGGGAACGCGCGCGTGGCGCCCTTGCGGTGGACGCACACTTCGCGGCCGCCGTGCTGCTCGAGCTTGGCGATGTTGTGCGCGACGTCGTAGACCGTCTCCAGCCCGAGCGATTCAGCCTCGGTGCCGAAGACCTGTGTGAACGCCTGGCGGGTGAAGTGCGTAATCATCGAGCGGTTGGCCCAGGCGTAGTTGGCGGCGGCCGACATCGCGCCGACGTAATTGCGCGCCGCTTGAGATTCGAGCGGCGCGCACGCCAGCTGCCGGTCGGCGAGCTCGATGCCTGCATCCTTCGACGCGTCCATGACGCACTCGAGATGGTCCTGACACACTTGGTGGCCGCAACCGCGCGAGCCGGTGTGCATCATCACCGCCACCTGCCCCTCGCGCAGCCCGAACGCCTTCGCGGCTGCGTCGTCGAAGATTTCCTCGACGACCTGCAATTCAAGAAAGTGGTTGCCGCTACCCAAAGAACCGACTTGCTTGCGGCCGCGCTTGCGCGCGAAGTCGGAGACTTGTTCCGGCTGCGCCACGTCGAGCGCCCCGCGCTCCTCGAGCACCTCGACGTCGCGGTCCCAGAGATACCCCTCCTCGGCGGCCCACTGCGCACCGCGCTCGAGCACGGAGTCCAGCTCGCGGTTCGAGAGCGCCAGCGGGCTCTTCGAGCCCAGGCCGGACGGGACGCGCTTGAAAAGTTCGTCAACCAGCTCCCTCTGCCGCGGCTGGACGTCGCCCAGTTCAAGGTCGGTGCGCAGCAGCCGCACGCCGCAGTTGATGTCGAAACCGACCCCGCCCGGCGAAACGACGCCGCCTTCGCGAGCGTCGAAGGCGGCGACGCCGCCAATCGGGAAACCGTAGCCCCAGTGGATGTCCGGCATCGCCAGACTGGCGTCGACGATTCCCGGCAGCGTCGCGACGTTGGCGACCTGCTGCAGCGCCGAGTCCATCCCAGGATGCGCCAGTAGTTCGGGCGTCGAATATATGCGGCCGGGGACGCGCATATCGCCCTGCTGTGGCAGCTCGAAGACGCCTTCGCCGGCGGGACGCAGTTGCTCCCTCATGCCTCGACCGGCTCGTATTTCGAAGGGCAGCCCATCTGGATGAGTTCAGCGTGCAGCACCAGCTCGCCCCCGACCTCGACCAGCGTGCCGGTAATCGTAGCGCCTTTGTCCTCGGCGAAAGTGTCGGGAATTATCACGCCTCCCAGATTGATGCGCAGCGTATAGTCGCCCTCGACTAGTTCGATGTCTTCGCGGGTCCAGTTGAGCACGACGCCGTGGACCTGCACGCGTTCGCCCGCGTCGTATTCACCGCTGACTGCGGTCTCGACCGAAACGTAGTCGACCTGCTCGTCGACCGAGTAGTATGCGGCTGCGCCCGTCGCGACGAGAATCGCGAGCGCCAGCAGCCCCTTGGCCCAGGTTGGCAGCGGCCGCCGCGTGCGCCGTTCACTCTCCATCTTCCCCTCCATCGGGGGCGGCAGCAATATGGCTTTCCAGCTGCCGCCGCAGCTCCGCCTGCCGGCGGTGGAGCCAGCTGGCGTAAGCGGCGATGCCGAGCCAGAAGACAGTCATCCCGCCCCAGAGCCAGAGCAGGTCCTCTGCCGGGGGGACGCTGACATCAATCTCGACGGTCGTGTTGGCAACGACGCTGCCGTCGCGCAGCAGCCGCAACTCGAGCGGGACGTTGAACGCCTCGCCGTGGAAGGTTGCGCCGGGGAACGAGAAGCTCGTCTCGCCGTTAGCCGGCAGCGCCTTCGAGCGCGGCTCGGCCCCCGAAATTTCGGCCTCGACCAGGTAGTCGTCGCCATTCTCGACCACAAGGTCGATGAACCATGCCTCGCTAGTGCGGAAGACTGGATCGTAACTCACCGTCACGCTGGCGTNNNNGCCGCTCACGCGCCGCCCTCCAGCCGCGCCGCGAGCAGCTCCTCCTCGAGCCGCTCCAGCTCGAGCCGCGTGCGCAGCAGCGCGACGAAGAGCAGCAGGAAGCCCAGCAGACCGGCGTAGAGCACCAGCCGCATTTCGGGCGCCAGCGCGTCCTGGTTGTCGGTGCCGATTATGACGGGATGGTCGGAGCGCAGGAAGCGCGACGAAAGATAAGAAAGCGGCACCGAAATGACGCCTAGCATCCCGACGATGGCCGCGCCACGGCGCACCGCTTCCGAATCGGGCTGCCGACGCCAGATGACGTAGGCGACTAGCAGCAGCCACATTGCGAGCGTCGTCGCCAGTCGCATGTCGCTGAAGAAGCGCATCACGATGTCGGGTCCCCACTCGGCTCGCATCCAGAAGGTCCCTGACGCGAGCGACATCGCGCCGAAGACGATGCCCAGCTCAGCAGCGCAGCGCGCCAGTCGGTCGCTTTGCGGGGTGCGTTTCCAGAGCCACCAGCCGCTGCCGGCGACGACGAGCATGAACGCCAGATACGCCATCAGCCCTGACGGGACGTGCAGGTAGAAGAGCCGCTGCGCGTTGGGCGCGGTGAAGAAGCGCGCCGGTGGCATGACCAGCAACCCCTGCCAGAGTGTCAGCAGCACCAGCACGAACCCCGTCGCGCCGAGCGCGCCGGTAATCGTGTGCGACTTCATCACTGCGCGCGACCCTACACCGCTAATTAAGCTACTTCCGCGTGCGCGACTTCCATTGCCGCGGGTAGGTCGAGCGCTCCATCAGCACCCGCTCGAGCCGCGCCACGGTGCCTTCCGCCCCGGTCATTTCGTCGGCGTGGCGCGTCGCTCGCGCCAGCGCGACCGCTTCACCGCGCAACGTCATGAGCGCCACCAGCTGCCCGCGCCGCAGGCTGCTGGAAACGGCGGTGACGCCTGGGCCGCCGAGATCGGCGCCGTGGCAGACCGCGTCGACCGCGCTGTCTTTGAGATCCATCCGCGGCAATTCACCGAGCAGTTCTTCGAGCGGTCGCAGCAGTCCACATAACGGTTCGCTGTCGCCCGCAGTATGCGCGACGAACGCATCGCGCAGCGCCACCAGCGGCACCGCGTCGCCTTCGCCGAATGGCCCCGAGGCGCTGCGGCGCAGCTGCGCCATGCTCGAGCCGCTGCCGAGGATGCGGCCGATATCGTAGCAGAGGTTGCGAATGTAGGTGCCACCTTCGCAGGCGACCCTGAAGAGCGATTCGTGGCTGGCGTGCTCGAGCAGCTCCAGTTCGTAAACGCGTCGCACGCGCAGCTGCCGTTTGACGGCGGCCTGTTTGGGTGGCACCTGGAACAGCGGCCCGGTGAATTTCGTGAATTGCTCACGCAACGCGTCTTCCGCCACGGGCTGGGTGTGCGCCATAACGCCGATGTATTCCTTGCGCGACTCCTGCATCACTCGCAGCGCGCGCGTCGCGCGGCTGACCGCGACCGGCAGCACGCCGGTCACCTGCGGGTCGAGCGTCCCTCCATGCCCAGCTTGCCCCACCCCGAGCATGTCGCGCACCCACGCGGCGACCTGATGCGAGGTCGGCCCGGCAGGCTTGTCGATGACGACCACCGATGACTCAAGCAGCTGCGCCGCGTCCCGCTCGCCGGGTGGGGAACCGAACGGCCCCGCGTCGGCGTCCGCGACCGCCAGCATGCCTTCGTGCAGCTTGCGCGCGCGGGCCATCAGATTGCATCGGGCGCTAAGGCGCCCGAATCGATGAGCAGCGTGTAGGGCTCGCGCGAGCCAATGTCGATGTTGTAATAATCGAGATACCGCGCTGCTTCGGAGGTTTCGCGCACCGCCATCGTCGCCTGCTGCTCGCTAGCGGAGCCGCCGTCGCGGTCGGCGACGCGCCGGGCGCGCGTCGCCGCGTCTGATTCGAGCCAGACGCGGGCTTCGCCGAAGGCATTGCGAAACGCCATCCAGCCGGCGAGCCGCCCTTCCATCACAAGCCCGCCGCCGCCGCGCATCAGTGTCACCGCGCGATCGTCGAGCTCGCGGTCGATACGCTCGTCGTTCTCGGCGAGCGCGCCGAACTCCGCCAAGCTCACACCCCGCGCGTCAGCCATGCTACGAAACAGCTCGCCACTCGACTGGAACTCCCAGCCGAGCGCGTCGGCGAGCAGCCGGCCGGCGGTCGTCGTGCCGGAGCCGGGCAGCCCCGAGATGGCCACAAGCATTACCGGCGACCGGCGCTGGCGCTATTTGGGGCTGGCGCCGCCCTCGGACCATCAAACCTAACCATCTTATACGGCACACGTAAGGAGGCTAAAGGTCAGATGCAAATTGAAGACGACCTCAAGTTGGCCTTTGACGACGTTCTAATCCGGCCCAAGCGGAGCCGATTGAAGTCGCGCGCCGATGTTACTCTCGAACGCGAATTCTCGTTCCCGCACAGCGACGCCACGTGGAGCGGCGTTCCCGTAGTAGCGGCCAATATGGACACTACGGGAACCTTCGCGATGGCGCAGGCGTTGCAGTCGCACGGGATGCTCACCTGCTTGCAGAAGTTCTACTCGGTGCGCGAGCTGGAGCAGGCGCTCGCCGACGGGGTCGAGCCGCACCACGTCGCAGTCACCGCGGGATCGACCGACGAGAGCTTCGCGCTGCTCGAGCGCAAGCTCGCCGCTTGTGACGGTCTCCGGATGGCGTGCCTTGACGTCGCTAACGGCTACCGTGAGGAGTTCCTTGAATTCGTCTCTCACGCGCGAGAAGTATTTCCGCAGCTGATTATCATCGCCGGCAACGTCGCGACGCGCGAGATGACCGAAGCGCTGGTGCTCGCGGGCGCCGACATAGTCAAGGTGGGCATCGGCCCCGGCTCGGTCTGCACGACCCGCCGCGTCGCCGGAGTTGGCTATCCGCAGCTCTCGGCGATTTCCGAGTGCGCCGACGCGGCGCACGGGCTCGGTGGCCACGTTATGTCCGACGGCGGCTGCGCGGCGCCGGGCGATATTGCGAAGGCGTTCGGCGCCGGCGCCGACTTTGTCATGCTGGGCGGGATGCTCGCCGGCCACGACGAGTCGGGCGGCGAATTGGTCGAGCAGGACGGCCGCCAGTTCAAGTCGTTCTACGGCATGAGCTCCCGTAAGGCGATGGAGGAGTATTTCGGTGAGGTCGCCGCCCACCGAGCGCCGGAGGGCAAGGAGGTGCGCGTCCCATATCGCGGGCCGGTCGAGTCGAGCCTGCAAGCGATACTCGGCGGACTGCGCTCGGCCTGCTCCTACGTCGGCGCCTGGCGCATCAAGGATTTACCGAAGTGCACGACCTTCGTGCGCGTCACTCGCACGACCAATAACGTCTACGAGCAGTTCGACGTCGACGACTAGCGGCGGAAGAGCCATGCCAGCAGCCCACCGCCCGGGACCGCCTGCCCAGCGTCGTAAAGCTCGGCGAGCTTCTCCGGCGACAGCACCTTCAGCTCCGCCGCGTCGACCGCCTGCAATGCTTCGAGTTCGCCGGGGTCGAGCCAGACGCCGCTGCAGCTGAGGCAGACGTCGAACTCGACCCCTGCGGCGTGTTCTGCGTCCATGATGCCGCCGCAGCCGGGGCAGAGCAATTGCGAGTCGGAGTCGATGCCGAGGTGCTTCGTCGTCAGGTGGTGCAGCGGCCGGTTACCTGTCAGCCGCAGCAATTCGCCCCGGTCGAGGAAGAGGCCGCCGCAGCCGCTGCAGAGGTCGACGGTGACGTTCCAGAGGCCGCGTTTCTGTTTCTCGGCCGCCAGCGGTTGCCAGCAGCGGGGGCAGTCGCGCTGCATTCAGCCGTCGACCGCGTCGCCCTGCTTGAGCGAGCAGGCGCGGCAGATGACGCGCGTCGAATTCCAGCCGGGGCCGGTCGGCACCATGATTTCGGCTTTGCAGAAGTAGCATTTGCCCTTGAAAGCGGAGGACTCTTTGGTGAACTTGGGCATGGCCGCCACCGCGGCGGCCGCCACATAAGGCTGACGGGGGTTGCGCGCCGCTTTCCATGATGCCGCTCGCACTGGCGCGCGCTGCTCCCTAACCATTTTAGAACCCCCTGCGGTCCGCCCGCCTAGCCGCGGTAGCTCAGGCGGGAGAGCGCCAGACTGAAGATCTGGAAGTCGCCGGTTCGATCCCGGCCCGCGGCACCATTTTTCCGGCGGCAGGCTGTTTAATACGCATCCGCGTCGCCGCGTCAGAATGATGCCGCCCGAGTATTCCGTGGCCGCCCGTCAGGCGCTGGCGACGATGGCCGCTGGGCTGCTGTTCCTAGTCATCCTGCCGCTGGGCATCCCGCTGGCGCTGGTCGTCGCGCCGTTCCTGGCTGGCCGTGCGGGGGCGCAACAGCTGCCGCGCAACTGGCACGCGTTCTTCGTGCTGACCGTAGGCTTCGGCTGGGCGGTGGCGCTGTTGTTGGCGCTGCTGCTGGGGCTGTCGCGGCTGGCGGGACCGAGCTTCGCGCTCGGGACCATCGAGCCCATCCTGCTGTTACTGATGCTCGCCGCTGTCACTGGCTCATTCGCGCTCGGCGTCCGCAGCGCTCCCGGGCTGGGCGAGCGCGTCGCGCTCGACGTCGCGTGGGACGCGCTCGAGGAGGAGCAGCGCGCGGCGGTGCCGGAAACCGCCGAGACCGAAGAAACCGTGCCAGCCGACAGTCAGCCGGCTGACGGCGCTGCGCTGGATAGCGCAGCGCCGGGTGGGAAACCGCAGCGCGACGTGGCGGGGCTGCTCGCGCGCTGGTTCAAGGGTGGGAAGCGTAAGGCGGCCGAGGCCGCGGACGACGCTGGCGCCGGTGGCGAGGGCGATGATGAACCCGACGGAGAAGCGGACCCCGACGAGCCACCAGAGGGAAAGAGCGTGCGCAAGG
>LWDU01032402.1_pt1 | contig 18338 bp, 21 predicted proteins | sample 727161 | NCBI WGS metagenome assembly LWDU01 (sample SAMN04566230, study PRJNA314399) | hydrothermal vent metagenome | isolation source: deep sea hydrothermal plume seawater | place: Mexico: Gulf of California, Guaymas Basin | collected 2004-07-11
TAACTGGGAAGCCTGCAGGAGAAATACCAGATAAATCTAACAAGCCAATAGGATCTGATCATGGCTTAACTGATCGGAAACAAAAATTAGTAACGGCACAAGGTGAAGTCGATGATATAATAAAACGATTAACTCAACAAGGTCAAAATGCTCAGGCTAAAATAAATTTACGAAAGCGATTAGCCGCAATTCGTTATTCGTTCCCCAAAATAAACGTATCAGCATTATCTCCTGGAGAACAAAAATTAATAGGATCAGGTCATGGTCTAATTAAAGAACCAGTAGGTAAAATAGGTAAGACGCCTGCCGTAACATATGATCCTTTACTTGGGCAACCTGCTGGAGGACAAACAACATCTAAACTTGGTACAGGAATAGGATCTGGTCATAACTTAACAGATCTCGAAAAGCCATTATCACCACGTAATCAAGCCGCCGCAGGAATAGCACAAAAAGACGCCAATAGTATAATTAAGCAGTTACAAAATCCAAAAACAACTGTTAGTCAACGTAAGAAATTACAAATAAGATTGAATCAGCTAAAGCAACTTAAGATGCTTCGGTTAAATATTCCGGATACACCTTCACTTACCGGAACAGAAATAATTGATAATCCCGAATTACGGAATGCAAAAGCATTACTTAAGAAAGCAATCCCAGGAACGCCTAAACATAATTTATTACAACAACAAGTTAATGCATTATCAGGTAATGCAGAAGATCCTAATGCAGAACTTAACAAACAACAGGCAAAAAACGCATCAAAAGCTATACAAAAAGCAGAGCAAGAAAAAATAGCCAACCGTAAAGCAAATGAAAAGGCAAGGTTACAGCAGGCGGCAAAAGCAGAAATAGAACGTAAAAGGTTGGAGAAGATAGAATTAAAAAAACAAGCACAACTTAAGGCACAACTTAAGGCCGCGGCCGCTAGTAAAGTTAAAGTTCCTCAACTAGATCCTAGTACCGCCCATTTAGTTGGTGCTGATGGAAAACCGATACACACAACAACAGTAGAACCAGTAGTAGAACCCAAACCCAAGGTAATAGAACCAGTAGTAGAACCTAAACCCAAGGTAATAGAACCAGTAGTAGAACCTAAACCCAAGGTAGTAGAACCTGAAGTACCTACTAGTAAAAGACAAGGTAGTGCTATAGGTCAAGGAGTTAAAACTGCCCCGGAAGTATCAGTTAAAACAGGCGATTCTATTAAAACAATAGCAAATAAGGCAGGATTTACAGGACCTAATGCAGTAGAAGATTTTAAAATAGCACAAGCAGAAATGGGTGGCGGTAAAATAGGACAAGCAACAGGAAAAACAACAGGTAAATTAGTAGATATTGTTTATCCCGACCAAAAATATATGTCCGCAGATCAATTTGATAACTGGAAAACAAATTTTCAAAAAATAAACGGAGTTGGATATGGAGAATATAAAAATGCTAAAAAAGTACAAAATTCTCCTAAGTATAATAAACTAAAATCGGCACAAAAATTGGCTATAGATAATATAGTAAACAAGGGCGAAGGGAAACCAGTACAGACATCTCCATCTAAACCAGCAACAATAACGGATCCAGCAAGAAAAATACGCTGGAAAATGTCTCATGCCGCTAGATTAAGGGCGGCTATGAGAGCACCTGGCAAATTTATGATGTCTGCTAAAGGAGACATATTAACAACCGTTGTTATAGCGGCGGCAACTGCATATGGTTCCGGAAAATGGATGCGAAATATAGAAATTGAACAGGAAAGATATAGAATAGAAGATGAACGATTGAGAAAAGAATTTGAAGGAAATCCAGCTAATAAAGGTAAAACATTCCAACCAAATGTATTACATATGTTATCTCCAATGCAATATGTAGGAGGAGCAGGAAATTTTGCAATGTTTAAAGACCCTGATAAAAAAGCATGGTGGAATTTAGGACAAAAAGGTGGTTTTGCAAAATGGATAGGAGCGGCCGGGACGGCAGAAATGTTAACTCATGATGAATCTATTATTAAAACCATGCCAGAATCAACAAGTGAGAATGATGCAGATATAATTAAGTCATTAGCAAATGTAAAACTAGGTGAAGCAACAGATTACCCGGATCCATATGATAATTCGCCTCCAAAAAAGAAATTTGATAAATGGGTTAAAAATAATATTGTAACCCTTATTATGCCAGACGGTACAATGAGAAGAGTAAATGATTGGGGATTGGGCGATCCAGGCGAAGATGGGTCAAAACCTTGGTTTGGTAAAGGTGGTTCGGTTTGGCAGATGGGTCAAGGCAAGCATGATCGAACAGGTGCAGAAGCATTTAAGGCATCGTTGCAACCTGGTACAATGATTCAAGTTATACCGCAGGTTGATAAAAATGGTAAACCTATTCCGTTAAACCAACAAACAAAACAAATGTCCACCACATTAATAAATCCTCAAAGTGAATGGTCTGGTGAGTTTAAAGACATATATCACAAAGTATCAAATAAAGTAGAAAGAGGTGGTAGAATAACTATAGGTGGCGGAGATGGACCAGCCGGACGACGCGGCGGCAAACAGATGTACATTCCAACAAAAGCAGAATTAAGACCATTTCTTGAAAATCATATGGAAGAGTTAATACCCCCAGATTGGTATTTGGGGTTTAAAAATCGTACAGAATGGGATACGTTAACCGACGAAGAAAAAGAATTGAGAAATCTTGGACTACGAAAAAGGCCTACTACACCAGAAGGGTGGATAGCACAAAAAGGATTTGAAGGCCCAACAGCCCAAAGATTTGATACATATATGCATGCCGGTCCTGATATGACTGATCAAGAATTAGTAGATTGGTGGAAAAAATATAGAACAGACAATAAAATTGAAAAGCCCGATGGTGGGATTTTAGGAGGCGACACCCTAGATCCATTCTTAGATCCTATTGCAACATCAACAGGTTTATGGGATGCTGGACTTGACCAAAAGATATCACATGATAGAACAGGTCGTACAGGCGAGGTTACTGGCTCAGATGTAACCTCGCTCCAAACAGCTGAGATAGATAAAGTAGTAGGTAAGCCAGATGAAAAACATCAAAGTTCTGTTTTTGCAGGAGCCGGATTGAGTGGACTTTCCAATCTCCAAAAAATTACTCCTGCTTCAGCAGGATGGCCTACAAAATCGGCACAATTTAGAACATTAATGACAGATTTGGGTACAAGATATGGAATAGAACCTAAATTATTAAGAGCATTATCAGCAAAAGAAAGTGGTAGTTCAGCAGAAGGAGGATGGGTTCAAGGAAAGTATAAAGGAGACACTGATAGAGGATTTCGCGGAGCTTGGGGATTATTTCATGTTAGAAAAGGTGAAGACGGAAAGAAGAATATAAGAACGGGGAAGGTAACAATTAAGGACCCAGCAGGTGTGGATGAATATAATAGACGAAACAGAACAAATTATCAATGGAAAGATGTTGCTAATGATCCATATTTGGCTGCAAATATAGGTGCAGAACTTTTTTCAAATTATTATAACAAAAGAATAAAAGCAGGCATGAGTCCTGAAACAGCGGCATATGAGGCATATGCAGAATATAATGGTGGTGCTAAATGGAGATCAAAAAAAGCAGACGTTCAAGCTGATGTAAAGGAACGGGCAAAACTTTTTGTAGCAATTTTTAAAGGACTTTCTGAAAGTAAAATATTTATTCAAAAAAGTGCAATACTAGAAGGCATAGCACTGGCCGCATAGGTAAATAATTGCATAATAAACTCGCCAGGAGAAAATTAAATGAAGTTAGCAAAAAATTTTAGTTTAGGAGAACTGACCAAAAGTTCCACAGCAACTAGACTAGGTATCGATAATACTCCAAATTCAGAACATTTAGTCAATATGGTATATGTATGTAGCCATATATTACAGCCTGTCCGGGATCATTTCGGTAGGGTTGTTACAATTAATAGTGGATACAGAAGTCCTAAACTTAATACCGCAGTCAGAGGTTCAAAAACTAGCCAGCATTGTTTTGGTCAAGCCGCAGATTTTGAAATTTATGGATACCCCAATCATGATTTAGCAGAATGGATTAAAAAGAATTTAGAATTTGATCAACTTATATTAGAATTTTATAATCCAAAAGAAGGTCCTAATAGTGGTTGGGTTCATTGTTCATATAACTTAAATGGAAATAATCGTAAAAAAGTTATGACGGCTTTACGTATTAATAATAAAACTAGTTACAAACAAGGCCTTATAAAATGAAACCAAATAGTACTAGAGAAATTGAAAATGTATTAAAAGAAATATTTACACCCACCTATTTAGTAGTTGAACAATCCACTCTGGTATCTAAAAAATTTAAAATTTTAATTGTATCGTCAAAATTTGCAAATAAATCTAGCTCTGGTACTAACAATGATACAGAAGTTTTCCAAGCATTAAAAAATAAAATTAAAATTCAAGACCCCACAATAGAAGAATTAGATATAGCAACATATGTTCCTTCTAAATTTGATGTGAATTCCCCGAGGCTCTTCAAAACGTATAAATATAGTAGCATGTTGCCAAACTTTAGTAAGCAACTTGTCTTATAAGCCTCTTCAGGGAATAACAACAAAAAAAGGTTAGAGTTTATGAAAGCACTTTTACGGTGGTGGTTAATTTTTTGTTTATCGATCCTTGCGGGAGGAGTTGCCGTATATTTCAATTTACACAAAGACTTATACGATGGTGATCAAACAAAATTAAGTTTTCTTATATTAACACTTTTTATTCTTACTTCTGGATGGGTAGGATGGTGTACAAAAAAATCCGAAATTCAAATTCAAAACATTGATGTCGGATGGTTTGTTGCAGAAGCGTGTCTTGCCTTGGGCATGATCGGAACTGTGACCGGTTTTCTATTAATGCTAAGTGGAGCATTTGCAGATATTGATTTAGCAAATACTGCCACAATTCAAACTGCCTTATCTAAAATGGCACTAGGAATGAGTACTGCATTATACACGACATTAGTTGGATTAATATGTTCTTTAACATTAAAAATTCAATTAGTGAACGTAGAAAACGAGAACCAAAATAATGGATAGTAAGCCGCAATATAAAAGCAGTTTGGCATTTACTGACCTGCTATTTAATGTATTAATCGGTTTTGCCTTTATGTTTATAATAGCATTCCTTTTAATTAATCCTGTTGAAAAGGATGCAGAAGTAGAAGCAAAAGCCGAGTTTATGATTATAATGGAATGGGATGACCAATCCGCATATGACATAGACTTATGGATGATGGATCCTGTAGGTAATATAGTTGGCTTTCCTAACATGAATGCAGGTTTATTACATTTAGATAAAGACGATCTAGGCCAATCCAATGATACTGTAATATTGGCAGATGGCTCAACAAAAATAATTTATTTAAATCGAGAAGTAATGACAATTAGAGGTATTGTATCAGGCGAATATGTTGTTAATAATCATTTATATTCTATGAAAGGTCAGGCGGCAAAAGGGCCAATGGAAGTAACAACAAGAGTAATAAAACTTAATCCATATGGGGAAGTTCACACTGGTATTGTTACTTTACCTGTACATGGTGCAGAAGAAACAGTTATACGATTTACAATTGGACGAGATGGTTTTGTAAAATCAAAAAATCATCGAAAAAAAAGATTCGCAGGGAAACGACAGCCGGGGGGTATCATGACTTCATCCGGTAGTACCCCCATGCAATCATCGCCCACAGGCCACGGAGAACAAATACAAGGTGATGAACCAGCCGACGACGATGAAGTTCATGGATCAGCAGGATTTGATGATGAATTGCATGAACAACCTGGTGCCAGCACTTCAAATGGGCCCGAAGAAAGCAGATATTCTTATACTATTTCCGGAGCAGGACAATCAACTACTGTACAACCAGACGGCAATGATCCTCCTACCGATCAAAGTAGTAGGGGTTATGGTCCAAATGCAACTAATGAGGCTACTACTGAGCGAGATTATAATGAAGATCCAATAATGGGAGGACACTAATGTTAACATTTAGTTTTTTAATAGTAGCCTGGATAGTATTACTTACTATATTTTTATGGGATTTAATACAGCATGGTGCCGACAAAATATGGATGTTTATTATAATTCCTATTACGCTCGCCCTTACTGTAACAACTTATATTACAGTACAGAGCATGTTGGGATACCCAACAGATAAAGTAAAAGAAGGAAAATTTGTTGTAATCTCTTCAGCAGTTAAGGAACCAGATTGGATATTTTATTGGGTTGCTTATCAAGATGATGCTGAACCTATTGCATATAGATTTCCATATACAGAAAAAGATCACGATAAACAAGAAGAAATGTCCGGACGACAACAAGCAGGAGAAATTATTCAAGGCGAACTTGTTGACGAAGGCGATGACACTGATAGCAAAAGTGTTTTAGGACAGATAGAATTTTATACATTTGATGTTTCAAGAGCAATACCAAAAGATTAAATATGTTTCATAAAGATACCCAAGGCAATATTGTTGCCGAAGTCGTAGATAATTACCTACCTAACGGAATAGCAGACGAATTAGAAGAACATTTTCTAAGTAGAAACCCCCAATGGCGATACCAAAGTAAAGTTGCAGTTGAGCAAATGAAGAATCGTTCAACCGGTTCACCATCTGATTGTTTTTGGGCATTTGTTATTTGGCGCCAACCTGAGGGAATTCTTGCACCAGAATTTGAACAATTAGTTCCAATTATAGAAAAATTAAATTATAAAGCATTAATACGAATTAAAGCAAATATGTATTCTTCAACTGAAAATATACAAGAACATGCTCCCCATCAAGATTTTACATTTAATAATAAATCAGCATTGTATTATGTTAATAGTAACAATGGTTATACCATGCTACATGGTAATATCAAAGTAGAATCTGTAAAAAATAGACTTGTAGTTTTTGACGGATCAATGGAACATTACAGTACAAATTGTACGGATGAACAAGTTAGAGTATCAATAAATTTTAATTTTTTATAGGTTGACACATATTTTTAAACATGTTATAATAATAAGAACTAATATCCAAAGGAGAAAAATGCCAACAAAAACATATAGTATAAATGAAATTGCAAAACTCAAACAACTCGTATCCGAAGGAGTTCAAGTATCGCAAGAAATACAAGATTTGCGAGAAGGATTAGGCGATACAGTTAAAGCCGTTGCTCAAGAAATGGAGATTAAAGCGGCTACCTTAAACAAAGCAATTAAAATAGCCCACAAGGCATCATTACACCAATCAAAGGATGATTTTGAAGCAGTGGAAGATGTATTAGAAGCAGTCGGTCGAACTGCATGAACCAATTTATTGTTTTTGGTGATTCTATAACATATGGTGCCGAATTAGCAGATGTGCCATACGAAAAGCCCAAAACTGATCCTAGTAAATTTGCTTGGCCTGCTTTATTAGGTGCGACAAATTTTTCACAGTCAGGATTATCCAACTTTGCCATTAGACGTCATTGTATTAATTTTAGTACAATTAACCGACCCGAATATGTTATAGTTGCTTGGTCTTATAATGATAGAACAGAATTTTTACAAGCAGAGAGTATAATAGGATCTTCACCTTATGTTGACGATACTAAAGAATGTGATAAATTATTTACTACTATTGGCCCGGACTGGAAGGAAAAAATTAAAAAACAAGGTAAACAGTTTGTTGACCTATATTACAAATATTTTTATAATGATTATTCTGGAATATACAATACATTGAGTAATATATATTTTACTCAATTACATTTAGAATCTTTAAATCTAAATTATAGCATGACTTTCCCTTCGTATAGATCGTTATGCGTAGACGATGAATATATTTTTAATTTATTTGTAGACAATCCTGCTATAGATGCTGTAATTGGTAGTATAGAACAATTATACGAATTAATAGATTGGACAAAATTTATTTTTATGCAAAATACCTTTTCAAATTATGGTGGTATTATGGATTTAGCAACAGAACATATGCCTCATGGTCACCCCACCCAAGAATGTCATAATAAATACGCTGATGAGTTACGTAGACGCATTTTTTGATAGAGAAAAAGACGCTATACACATAGTAGAGCGAACTAGGAAGAAGCGGGAATACCAAACATATCCTGCCAAATATATCTTTTATTATCCTGATGCAAAAGGAAAATATCGTTCTATATTTGGTACACCGTTATCTCGAGCAAGTACAACAAGTGGAAAAACATTTCGTTTAGAAAAGAAAATCCATTCACATAAACAATTATTCGAATCTGATATTAATCCTGTATTTCGTTGTTTAGAAGACAATTACTTAGGCAAAGAAGCTCCGAACTTAAACAAGTGTTTCTTTGATATTGAGGTAGACTTTCAACAAGAAAAAGGATTTGCTGATCCGTCTGATCCTTTCTCAATGATTAATTCTGTCACATTGTGGTGTAGTTGGATAGAAGAATTAATTACATTAACAATTCGTCCTAAGACAATTACTCGGGAAGAAGCAGAAGTAATATGTGATACGTTTGATAACACAATGCTCTGCAATACAGAAGAAGAATTATTAGACAATTTTTTAAAACTAATCGGTGATGCAGATATTTTAAGTGGCTGGAATAGTGAAGGGTACGATATCCCGTATACTGTAAACAGAGTTGCTAGAGTATTAGGTAAACAACGTCTGCGAGATTTTTGTTTATGGAATCAATATCCACGTAAGAGAGAATTTGAAAAATTTGGTAGAGAACAAGAAACATATGATTTAATAGGTAGGGTACATTTAGATTATTTAGAATTATATCGCAAATATACATATCATGAAATGCATAGTTATAGATTAGATGCTGTTGGTGAATTTGAAATAGGCGAAGGTAAGATTCCATATGAAGGTACCCTTGATCAATTATACAATAATGACTACGAAAAGTTTATTGCATATAATAGACAAGATACCATGATGCTTAAAAAGATGGATGACAAATTACAGTTTATTGACTTAGCAAATGTACTTGCTCATGCTAATACAGTAATGCTACAAACAACAATGGGGGCAGTAGCAGTTAGTGACCAAGCAATTATAAATGAAGCACATAGTCAAGGACTCCAAGTACCAGATAAAAAGAAAAATACAGATGAAGAATTTAATACTGCCGCAGGTGCTTATGTAGCACAACCAAAAATAGGTATGCATACTTGGATAGGATCAATGGATTTAAATTCACTGTATCCTAGTGTTATTCGTGCATTGAATATGGGTCCAGAAACAATTATTGGACAATGTAGACTTGATAAAACACATGATATGGTCCGAGAAAAGATGGACAATAAAGCAAGTTTTGCAGAGGCATGGGAAGGAATATTTAATACATTAGAGTATGACTTAGTACAAGAGCGAGATATAGCAGAAAAAATTACAGTCGATTGGGAAAATGGTGACACCGATCAATACACAGGTGCTGAATTGTATGATTTAATTCATAACCAAGGTAATTCTTGGGGAATATCTGCAAATGGTACAATGTTTAGATATGATAACAAAGGTATTATTCCTAATTTACTTGAGCGGTGGTATGCTGAACGTAAAGAAATGCAGAAAAATTTGCAAAAAGCAATAGATGATAACGACAAAAGAAGGATAGAATTTTGGGATAAAAGACAGCTCGTTAAAAAAATTAACTTAAATAGTTTATATGGTGCTATTTTAAATAAGGGATCAAGATTTTTTGACCTAAGGATGGGTCAAAGTGTAACATTAACTGGTAGGTCAATTGCAAGGCATATGGCCGCAGAAGTTAACAAAGTACTTACAGGAGAATACAATCATGTTGGATCATCTATCATTTATGGTGATACTGATAGTGTGTATTATACTGCTATATATTCTCTCAAGGAAGATATAGAAAACGGAACTGTAGATTGGAATAAAGAACAAGCAATTAAATTATATGATGTAATAGGCGAACAAGTAAATTCTACATTTCCAAAGTATATGAACAAAGCATTTGGTATTACTTTAGAAAGTGGGCAACTAATAAAAGCCGCAAGAGAAATTGTTGCTACAAGCGGATTATTTATTAAAAAGAAAAGATATGGTATCCTGGTATATGATGAAGAGGGCAACCGCAAAGACCTAGGCGGAGAACCAGGTAAACTTAAAGCCATGGGATTGGATCTTAAACGCAGTGATACTCCAGAATTTATGCAACGATTTTTAGAAGAAATCTTATTTGATGTATTAACTAATACAGGACAAACAGAAATCTTTTCAAAGATAAAAGATTTTAGAGAAAAATTTAAAGAACGACCAGGCTGGGAAAAAGGTACACCAAAACGTGTAAACAATCTTACAAAATATACAAAATTATATGATAGAACAGGCAAATGTGGAGTTGGTCATGTAATGGCCTCAATTAATTGGAATAGGTTACGTAAGGCATATTCAGATAATTATTCAATGCAAATTGTAGATGGAATGAAAACTATTGTTTGTAAACTAAGAAATAATCCAATGGGGATGACATCTATTGCATATCCAATTGACGAGTTACATTTACCTAATTGGTATAAAGAGCTTCCGTTTGATCATACCGGAATGGAGAATTCTATTATAAATAAAAAGATAGACAATTTAATTGGAGTACTTGATTGGGATCTGAAAGATACTGAAAGTACAAATACATTTAATACATTGTTCGAGATTACATAGAATGACATTTACAGAATACGTCGATTACATAGATACTATGATTAAAGACTATACCAAACAAATTCCACAAGAAACTCTTGAAAATATAGAACAAACTATAGAACATGCTGAAGCGGGATGTGGTAAGATTTGGTTAGAAGATTATATTGATCAAGAATATAATAAATAGTATTTGTGAAAAAGAAAGATAGAAAACTCTACGATTCGTGGAAATATAAAAAAAGCGGCTTCATGGAATTTAATAATCCTGTTTTCCAAACTCTATTGGGTTTGGTGATTTTTTACATTGGTTTGAAAATGTTCTCAGGAGGAATGAAATCCATGGGTCATATAGAACAACTTGAATGGTTTTTAGGAAATCCTTATTGGATGTTTCTTGGATCAATTGGTTTTACTATTCTTTGGCAATCATCATCTCTTACTACAACCGCTGTTATAGGACTTGTTGCATCAGGTGCATTGCCATTACCGTCTGCAATTGCCGCTATACTAGGTGCAAATATTGGCACAACTGGCACCATATGGATTGCAGGAATGTTAGTAAGCGACGGAATGCCTACGGGAATCACGAAACAGGTGGCTCTTGTTCATACAGGAGTGAATACAATTATGGCGATTGCGTTACTTCCATTTGTACAACATATAGCACGATTTATATCAAAATTTTAACTTGACATTAGCCGTTCGGCATGTTATAATATATTAACTAATTAATCTAAAGGAGACTTATGAAAGATATTCTTCTGGACCTTGTTGACCATACTGCTGGTCTTGGGTTCATTGAAAATGTAAAAGTAACAGGAACTGATGCAGAAACATCATTTGAAGCAATGGATCCTGATAGAACAGTTATATTAAATGCTAAAACTACTAATCCAGTACCTGAGCTCATAGGTGAATTTGGTATGGGTAATTTGGGCTTTTTAAATGGTATTGTTAATCTTGATGGATATAAAGCAGATGAAGCAGTAATTAATGTAAAAACTAGAGAACGCAACGGACACGTAGCTCCGGATTCGTTAACATTCGAAGACCAATATGGTAATACTGATCAGTATAGATTTATGAGCAAAGAAGTTGTTGAACAGCAACTTAAAACCGTAAAGTTTAGAGGAGTTAATTGGAATGTTTCTTTTGAACCATCTAAACAATCTGTGCAAGAGCTTGCACAAATTGCAGGTATTTATATAAGCATTGAACCTACTTTTTCTGTTAGAACAGAAAATGGAAATCTTGTTGTTGGTGTTGGAACCGATGATGGTAGTGGACATGTAGGCAAGCGAATTTTTGCAAGAAATGTAGATGGCGAATTAAAACAAAATTGGAGCTGGCCATTGCATCAAGTATTGACTATTCTTAAACTAGGTATGAGTGGTGCTTGTGTTATGAATATTTCCGATCAAGGTGCTTTGCAAATTAGTATTGATAGTGGCCTTGCAGTATATAATTATATTTTACCGGCCATGAACAAATGAAAACACGGAAAAACTTAACTGAAAGTAATAAAGATTATGCAGTCTTTCTTCCCAGTATAAGTGGGTTTTATAACACATTTATATCCAAACAACGGGTAGAGGAATATGTACCTAATGACAGAATTCCTGTGGAGTTTGAAAATGGCATAGAAGGCTGTAATTTTTTAAATAAAGATCAAGCATATTTTGATTATAAATGGTCTTTGTATTCTGCAGGACATGCTCAACTTGATATTGCAAAAAGTGATGTTGCAGAAAGCATGGTACAGAAAAGAGATAAATCCAAAACTTGGTGTCTTGGTGATAGTGGCGGATTCCAAATAGGTAAGGGTATTATTAAATTCGATTGGGAGAATTTTTATGAAATACCTAGTGATACTAATTATGTTGGTAATGCTGATGCTGTTAGGGGTAAGATTCTTAATTGGCTTGAACATACCGCCGACTATGCCCTTGTATTAGATGTACCGTCATGGGCAGCCGATCCTGTTAATAGCAGTCGGACAAAAATGACTAGTTATGCCGAAACACTCAAAGCCACATTGTATAATAATGCTTGGTTTGTTGCAAATAGAAAAGGAAACGTAAAATTTTTAAATGCACTTCATGGAATGGATTGGGCATCTTCATCACAATGGTATGAAGAAGTAAAACATTTTCCATTTGAAGGATGGGCATTGGGTTCTAACAATATGCGTAACATTTATCTTGCAATGCGTAGATTAATTGTGTTACGTGACGATAAACTCTTAGAAAAAGGCAAATATGATGTAGTACATTTCTTGGGTACTTCCCGGTTAGATTGGGCGTGTATGCTTACCACAATACAACGGTGTTTGCGTGAATATGTAAACGACGATATGATGGTTACATTTGATTGTGCTAGTCCGTTTATAGCAACTGCACACGGCCAAATGTATACCCAACATGTACATAGAAATAATCGTTTTAGTTATATAATGGATAAAGCAGTTGATAATAAAATTCTTGCAGGTAGTACTCTTCCTTGTCCGTGGACAAGTCCTATTGCAGAACGTATGACAATGGGTGATATTTGTTATTATAAACCGGGAGACTTAAATAAGTTAGGGAAGGAAGGCAAAACTAGTTGGGATAGTTTTAGTTATTTCTTAATGATGGCGCATAACTTATATCAGCATATTGAGTCTGTACAACGTGCCAACATACTTGCAGATACTGCAAGTAACATGTATAAACCAAAAATAACAGAATGGCATAAGGTAAAAGCAACAAGTAACGAAGATGAATTTAGTCCATGGGTTCCACGTAATTTAATTTATTTTAACGAAGTATGTAAAGATATATTTAAAGCAGAAAATCCTATGACACTAATTGAAAAAGCAGAAGGGCTATTTTCAGATATTAGCGACAAACGAACTCGTAGATCGTCTTCGGCAGTATTTAATTCATTATTTGATGTTGCTGATATGGGAGATAATAATGATTCTGATATGTTTGATCAACAAGACGACGAAAAATTAAGGGAATTAAATGATTCAATATTATGAAAATATTCCGTTTTGCATAATGCAACCTGAGGAAGCCGGGGTTCGTATAGATTGTAAACAGATAATAAAATTTTTAGAATACGTTGAACCGAAAATATGTTCTACGCCCAATGATAAAAATACGGTATATAAAAACGACGACTTATCTGCTCGATTTAATCAATGGAACATATTTTACTTTGGAGAATCGGCTTTATTGCCTGTTTATAAATTAATTAAAACAGGGTGGGACCAATTTGCAAAAGAAGTTGGCTTTGCAAAAGACCCATTGTGGATTCATGCTCATGGTAATCTTCATCGTAAAGATCAAAAATTAGATTATCATGCACATTTATATCCTGTTTTAGGATATGTAGGAATATCATCTGAGGGTAGCAATACAACTTTTTATACAGGCGAAAATGAAGATATTGCAATACCTATTCCTAATAAAAATGGTCAACTTGTTATAACCTTAGGTCCTATTCCACATCATACAGATGTATGGGATAAAGATTATTCTAGATGTAGTATAGCATTTAATTTAATGACTACCAAGGAAACCCAAAACCAAGGATGCGGACCGGTATTTCCGTTTGAGGTATAATAATGATTAACGTATATAATAACACACTTCCTATTTGCACAATAACACCAGAAGAACATGGTATAGAATTAGACTTCGAAAAAATTGTAAAACTTGTTGAAACTATAGAACCAGAGGTAATGTCATTAAGCCCCGAAGGTAATGCACATTTCAACGCAGAGCCAGAAACGGTCAATGAAATGATTACAAAATGGAATGGATGGAATATTCTATTAATAAACGAACCTGAATTATTTAAAGTTTATGAAATAATATTAAAAGGTATTAAAGAATTTGCTGAATTTACTGGGTTCAAGGAACCTGTTACATATTTAGGTGCTTGGGCAACATTGACTAGAAAGGGTAGACAAGTATTTCCGCATATGCATAATTTTCATATGATTGGACATATTGCTATAAATGCTGAACCGTCAACTACCTCATATTCATGGAAAGATAAGGATAATAACGACTATTGTGTTCCAATAGAAAATAGAAACGGACAAGTCCAGATTACCAAATCTGTTAATCATCATAGTTCGGTTTGGGAAAAAAACGAATCTAGGGTTACTATAGGATTTGATGTAATAGGTATGGAACATATTAACGATCCTCGGCCATTGCCGCCTTGCTTTCCTATTCTTTTAGAATAAATATTGTATGCAACTAAACGAACTAAAAGTAACCGAAGCATTAGTAAAATATCCAGAACGTATATATAATGCATTTTCTGCTCACCTAGAACAGGAAATACTTAACTACATGTATCATTATAAAGTTCATAGAGACGATTACGAACCAGAACATGATAATATTAAAGGCATGATTGCAAAAATTGCAAATAAAAAAGACATAACTATTGAACAAACCTGGACTAAAGGCAAAAATAATAAACTAGAAATAGATATTAGACCAGATGATTTCCCTGAAAGATATACACCGAAGACAGAAAAAGAAGATGGGTATGCTAAACTTCAAATAGTATATAGTTCTTCAGCAAATGAAAAAGCAGAAGGCACACACGAACTTGCAGTCCGCAAAAATAAATGGCTCCATATTATTCGAATACTAATAGGCGATATTATGCAGGATGTATTAATAGAAGATAAGCCTAAGGAACAGTTTAGAGAAATATATTATACATTGCACCGTGTTAATTCTACTCTAAGACATGAGCTAATGCATTTAACACAAGACCATACACTTAAAAAAACCACTTCTAAAAAATTAAATCAAAAAACAGGTGAATGGGAAACAGATGATCGTGCATTTACAGGACAAACAGACCAATTACCTGGATATCAGGCCGATGATTCTAGTAATGTAATACATAATTTAAGTCCTATAGAATTTGATCCTATGATTGAATCTGAAACGGCACGATTTAGATATACATTTTACGATCGTACAGAACCTGTTATGCCACAAATAAAAGATTATATACGGAATAGTGAATTTTTCAAATTATTAAAAGGAATGCGGGAAACTAAACCAGGAGAATGGGAAAGTAGAGAAGATCCGGATCCTAGATATCAAGTAGCAATTAAAAAATTCACACAACGAGTCAAGGAAATTACTTGACATAAACACATAAAAATGTTATAATAAACAGAAGAAGAAATCTCAGTCAATTACAGTTATTTAAATATTTTGCAAAACATTAAAAATGCTAAGAGATTACGAAACTGGAAAATCCACTAATGTAAATTTTTTTATTGGAACAGAAGTAGAAAACACAAAAGCAAAAGGACTCCGCACATTATTTGTTGCCGGGCTTCAATCAACAAGTAAAATACTTAAATATGCCGAAGAAAACGAAATAAAACATATTTACTTAGGCGCAAATCACACATTTACACCAAATTTAGGTTGGAACTATAATACTGTAAGAAAATGTCTATTAGAAGGATATATAGTTACTTTAAATTATCCAATTAACTATCATAATAATGTAATAGAAGAACTTAGGCAATTGTATAAAGATGAAAACTTTATACCACAAATATCAATCCAATTTCCAAATGTAGAACATGAAAATATTAATTTGAATATTAAGATTGATGATTTGGATTTCGAAGCAACTAACAATGGTGTTTGGTGTTTCGATTTATCGGATGTATGCACAGACGATAATAAAACAACTTGGGACAAATATAAAAGCGATAAAATATTATGAGCGATGATAAAATAACAATTCTCCAAAAGGAAGAGCAATCAGTTGAAGATTCGATGCAAACTTTAGTTAAAACTCTAGAGGCAATAGATTGGAAATTATGGGAGCTCTATCAAACAGCCAAACGAGTTGAAAAACATTTAGGGATTGAAAAAGACGATGAAAAATAATAAACGTATTTTTGTAACTTTTCAAAAAGAAGGGTTGCATAAATGGCCAGATGCTACTAATCATCCAGGTGTAGAATTTCTTGCAAATGAGCATAGACATATATTTCATTTTAGAGTAGATTTACAAGTATGGCACGATGATAGAGAAGTAGAGTTTATATTGTTTAAACGTGAATTAGAAGGATTATATACTGACAGGGAAATACGACTTGATTTTAAATCCTGCGAAATGATGGCCGACGAATTAGGCAAATACATACAAACAAACTATCCTGGCAGACATTTTAGCATTGAAGTTTCAGAAGATGGCGAAAATGGCTGTTTAGTTGAGTTTATCGATGAAGGACAATCAACCAAAGTTATAGAAGATACTTATCAAAGAATTGATGCTATTGCTAAAACAGCATTATGAATATTGATAGATTTAAAGAATTATTAGATGTATCTATCCATATAAATGTCGTAGGAGATTACGAAATTCGTCGATACAGAAATGGTGGCGGATATGTTATAATAGATGCATTAGGAGATTTCATTATATTAACTGAAGATTGCGTCGATGGAGTATGTGGAGCAATATTTGGAGATTTAGTCGAAACAGACGTCGTTCTCACAAATTAAAAAAAGTTTATGTCTATAATAGTAGCATTGGATTATACTAATCCGTTAGAAGCTCTAGAGATGGCCGCAAAGTTACGTGACCATGTAGATGGGTTTAAAATTAACCATGCACTATGGAGCCAATCCGTATATATCAAAGATTATACAAGTAAAGAATTATTTATAGATTGTAAATTATGGGATACTCCAAATACAATTAAAACTGTCGTAGAAAAAATTATTGCTAAAGGTGCGTCAATGACAACGATAAGTACCTTTAACACCCCTGAAGTATTTGAAACCCTTAAACAATATAACAATGACATTAGATTATTAGGCGTAACATCACTTACCTCTTGGACACCACAAGAAGAATATGACATACACCATAAATCACCATATCATATATGGGACACACATATTAAAAAAATAAAAGGTAATTTTGCAGGAATTATTTGTCCTGTACCAGATTTACATATAATAGATAAAATAGATCCTGATTATGATTTAATTAGGGTTTGCCCAGGAATAAAATATGAAACAGAACTTAAAGGACAAGCAAGAACAGGAACACCAAAAGAAGCACAAGAGCTCGGTGCCGATTATGTGGTTATTGGAAGATCTATTACTCAAGCGAGCGATCCAGTCGAAAAAGTAAAGGAAATATATGACAGTTTACATAGTTGATTTAGAATCCGTCGAATCTAGATATACATGTGAATGGAAATGGCATTTACCCGAACTTATTAAAGATTCTGTACCTATCGAAGGTGCCGAAGATATACCCAAAGCAACTACCCCAGGTGCATTTTTAAATTTTGGTGGCACTAACATTTATAAGGCAAAACAAATAGAAACAATGGGTAGGATGTTCTGCGATGGTACAGTTAAAGCAGGAGATCATTTTTTATTTACAGATGCTTGGCATCCAGGTATTATATCATTGAAGTATATGAGCGAACTACTTCAAGTACCTGTAACAATACATTCTATGTGGCATGCAGGCTCATATGATCCACATGATTTTTTAGGAAGATTAATAAATGACAAGCATTGGACTTTTGATTTTGAGCGGAGTATTTTTCACGCTTCAGATTATAACTATTTTGCTACTGAATTTCATATTA
>LWDU01041801.1_pt1 | contig 18337 bp, 20 predicted proteins | sample 727161 | NCBI WGS metagenome assembly LWDU01 (sample SAMN04566230, study PRJNA314399) | hydrothermal vent metagenome | isolation source: deep sea hydrothermal plume seawater | place: Mexico: Gulf of California, Guaymas Basin | collected 2004-07-11
GTTGATACTGCTATCAACAGAGCGACAAATGAAAGTTTTGCCACTTTGTCTTTAATAGTTTTCATATATCCTCCATCAGAGAAAAATATTTTCATTTCCTAGCTTTAAACTTTAAGCTAGCATTCGTTTTTGGTACTACTTAATTTATAAATCTAGACCTAAATACTAGGTAGATGTTACAAAGTTAGTTTGACCGAACCAACGTCCGAAGAAGTGCCATACGAAATATACGATAACACTAACGAAAGCTGAGAAGAATGCTGATACAGGAGCAACGTCCTTACCAAAAGTTCTCAAAGTACCTTTTTCTACCATTCTGATGTACTCAGGAGTACCAGTTCTTACATAGTGGTATCCAGATAAATCAGCAACAGTAAACATCATTCCGTTGTACTCAACAGGTAAATGTAAAGGTGCAATGATAGGCCAGTTAGCAGGGTAGAACAATAAACCCCAACCCATACCACCAGCGATAGCTGTCAAAGTGAAGCTATTTGATAGTACTAATACACAATCAAGGAAGATTGCACTTGGGATGAAGTTAGCAGGGAATACAAAGTTCATAGGGAAATAAGTCCAGCCCCAGAAGTTGAAGTATCTGTTAATCCACTCACCAAATAGTAAACCTAGGATAGAAACTGTAGCGCCCCATGCGATTTTATAACGCATCCATAGAACCGCTTGAACGGCTGCAGGAAAAGTTATAGCAACGATAGGACATACTGTTACCCATAAACGTCTGTCTTTCCAGTCAGACCAGAAATCCCAGTCACCGCCAGTCAACATAAAGTGAATGTGGTTGTGAACAATATCATGTAGTCCAATGTGCGAGATGCTGATACTGCTTCTGCACGTGAACGTACTGCTGATTGAGATGCGCTCATATTAGCTTACCTCCAATTAAATTAGAATTTTTTATAATAACCGTCCCCATCCACCAGATTGCGCACCAAAATGCTGCGCAACCTGTTAGGAGATGGTTTTTTCAACTGAAATAAATATTTAGCTAAATATTAAATTAAGCTAAGTCTTTTTTCAGAAGTTTTGCTAGTGCTTCAATTTCGATGTTAAGTACACCTAATACACCTAGAGCTGACCATCCGAAGAATACGAAGCCGTAGTGTAGAGGAGCAACAAATAACTCTTCCATGAACCAGAAAGTGTGACCCCATTCGTTCAAACCAACATTTGGTAGAATCATGAAAGGACCAACAACAGCAACGAGATATTGCACAGAGAACCCATTAGCGTAAGTAGGTAATCTAGTTTTTGCATAAATCATAGCTGCCATACCAGTCAAAATGTAAACTGGGTAGCTTAAGTAGAATTCGATTACGTGACTTGGTGTGAAGTCAGTATCACGAATAATAGTTTGATGCCATGTACCATCTTGCTCAGTGAAGTAACTTGCACCGAAATAGATAGCAGTTGCATATGCAACCAACCATGTCCAATGAGTGAAATGTCTTCTTAACTCTTCACGTGGAGTAATTGACATTACTTTACGATCACGAGTTCTCCAGAGATATCCCCATAGAACAGATGCGATGGTTACTTCTAATACAAACTCAATGTATAAGAAGTTCATCCAATATGTTTCAAATTCTGGTGCAAAAGAATCCAAACCAGCACTCCAGCCGTAAACGCCTTCGTACCAACGAACCCATGCGTAGAATACACAGTAAAGTGCTACTGCGAACGCTAGGTTACGCTTGTTAAGCAATGGTGCTTCTGAAGCATCAGCTTTTACTGAATCAGTTGTAGCTGCCATTTTTACCTCCTAAAAATTTAATGAAATTTCCCGAGTAAAACTCAGGACTGTTTTTATTCCCTTAATTGTTAACTCCCATTCCTACAAGAACAAGAATCAGCGCACTCCATGTGAGCGTTAGTCAGTGTATCACCTGCAAAAACCTTGTCAACAATAAATTACCTCTTCGCACCCTATTTCTACACATATATTTTGATATCTTTTTTTGCACCTTCAATACCGACCTTATCGACAATTTTACGCATTCTATTTATTTTTACGGTGCCTTTCGGCTCAATTATCAATATACTATTGACTCTTAAATCTTACCTTTTCAACACTACAATCATTGACCACTTATGAAATATCTTCTTAAATTCATTTTTATTATCGCAGCTCTTACCTTTTTGGTTCTTTTTACCCGTGACGGCATCATGCCGTATGTCTACGATTTTGTTTCTTCTGATGCCATGCTGGTCGATTCTGATGATCTCGGTGATCAACAAGCCATATCGGATGATAGCAACCTGACACGCGCAGCTCACGCTCACTGTAACACCCTTATTCAAGAAAAGTACGGTTCTGACTACACGATTTCAATGCCCCAACATGCACTTAATATCTGGGATATTGGCAACTATGACTATGTTGTGAATGGTGAAGCTAATGTGTCTGATGATGGCGCCAGTATTGCTCAAAAATACGTTTGCCGTATTAAATTTGATGACGGCGACCCCAATGACATCGACAACTGGTCTCTTTACGATATTAGCGGTCTTGATGACATTAACGAAGCCCTACAAAGCAAAACTGAAGGTTAACCTAAGCCTTCTTTAACGTACTACGAAATAAGCCAGCCTCTTTCCTTGAGTGACTGGCTTGTTCATAGCTCTCCTTCAAGCAGTTAATTTCTATATTGATTAAAAACTTTAACTGTCTTCTGACCGACTGCGTACACATCAAAATCATCTCGTACCGGCCCCATTTCCATACCGGGTGTTCCTCGTGGCATCCCGGGAACCGTCAACCCTTTCACTGCCGGCTTCTTAATTAACAATCGGACGATATCCTCTGCAGGCACATGCCCTTCAATAAAATACCCATCGACCCTAGCCGTATGACAGGAGGCTAATTCAGGCAAAATCCCAAAACGCTCTTTAACCTGATCCATATCACTCGTCACAATATCATTGACAACAAACGCGTGCGCCTTTAAGTGTTCAATCCATTGCCCGCAACAACCACATGTCGGACTACGATAAACCGTTATCGGGATAACCCCCACTTTCTCGACTAATGCCTCTTGGGTGTCTTCAGCGCTGACGACCCCAAGCCCACTAAAAACAATCACAAACGATAACCCTACACCCACAACTTCCTTTATTCCCATTTTCAGAACCCCTCCCCATTTAAGGTGACCACTAACTCACGCCGACCCGCCTGATTCCTATGCTCACACAAATACAATCCCTGCCACACCCCTAATAACAATCGCCCACCACTTACAGGGAGCGTCACATCGACACCAATTAAAACTGTTTTTATATGAGCAGGCATATCATCTGACCCTTCAAGCACGTGCGTATAGTGTCTCGCATTTTCAGGTGCTAACTGATTAAATGATGCTTCCAAGTCAACTCGCACACTGGGATCTGCATTTTCATTCACCGCTAACGAGGCAGAGGTATGCTGCAAAAAGAAATGCGCCAACCCAACATTAACAGTTTGTAACTCTGGCAATTGCGCGACCACTTCTGAAGTTACCAAATGAAATCCACGTGACCGAGGATTTAAACAAACTTTTTTTTGAACCCAAATATGCTTAGCCATAGCTACTCTCAATTAAGCTGCCAGAACATAACAAAGCAATCACGCCAATCGCCATAATATTAACAATAACACCCACTCTGACCATCTCCATCACCTTAACTCTACCACTTCCAAAAATAATAGCATTAGGTGGAGTTGCAACTGGAAACATAAAAGCACAAGATGCTGCCAACGTTGCTGGCACCATTAAAAATGCCGGCTTAATATCAAGAACCATTGATGCGGACTGTAAAATAGGTAATACCAATTGCGTTGTTGCCGTATTTGAAGTCAACTCTGTCAACATAGTCATGGTCGAAGTCGTCACTAAAACAACCACAGGCAACGCTACACCCTTCAAGCCCTGAAGTTGACTCGCCAAATGGGCAGACAACCCGCTTTCAGAGAACCCAAAAGCCAAGGCAAACCCTCCCCCAAAAAGCACAACTACCGACCATGGTAATTGGCTGAAAACTTTTTCATCCAGAACCGTTGTTTTCTCCTCTGCCTCAGAACGCGCAGGAATAAAAAATAGAATCAAGGCCATAGCAATAGCTACCGAACCGTCATCAACCCATCCACTTAATCCGAATTTATCACTCCAACCCTGAAGAATATGACCCTGAATGCTGATTCCCTTACGCGTAATCCATAAAAAAGCCGTCATTAAGAAAACAATTAACACCACCTTTTCTTCATAACGCATCGGACCTAAGCGCCTCCTTTCTTCTTCAATAATATTTTCTAGACCCCTAGGGGTGGGGCAACCTCTTAGAAAAATGGCCATCATAGTAATTGCAACCAAAACCAACATCGTCACGCCCACAGGAACTGCAACCATCATCCATTGAGAAAAACCAACAGAAACACCTGTTGCCATTTCATAAACCCTAGAAAAAACCAGATTCGGCGCCGTACCTACTAAGGTCATCATGCCTCCAATAGATGCTGAATAGGCAATAGACAGCAATAAGCCAACCGTAAGCCGGTAATTTTGTTGGGGGGACAAGAAGTCTTCATACCGACTTAAAATAGCCAATGCAATGGGTAACATAACTAATGTGGTAGCCGTATTTGATATCCACATAGACAAACCTGCTGTCACCGCCATAAACCCAAGCAATAACATTTGTGGTCGAACACCAAAAAAACTTAACACCGTTAATGCAATACGCTTATGCAAATTCCAGCGTTGCATTGCCAAAGCAATCATAAACCCGCCTATCAACAAAAAAACTGTCGAATTCATATACTGCCCTGCAACGGCCTTACTGGTAGAAATACCGAACAACGGATAAACAGCCAGTGGTATTAATGCGGTTGCCGCCAACGGAATGGCCTCGGTAATCCAAAAGACCGACATCATAACCGCCACTGCAGCCATAGCCGTTATTGTTTCTGAATCGCCCATTCGACCAAATAACAAAAGCAAAACCGGTAGCAAACAGCCCAAAACCAATCCAACTTGCTTGAGGCCCATGATTAAAAAAAGTCCTAAGCTATCCGGCCATATTTATGTACAGCATCCACCATCGCTTTGACATGCTCAGGATTAATATCGGGCAAAACCCCGTGCCCCAAATTAAAAACATGGCCCGAGCTACGACCAAATTTATCTAAAACCCTTTTTACTTCATTCGTTATCACTTCCGGTGAGGCATAAAGCACCATCGGATCCATATTCCCTTGCAAAGCAACACGATCCCCCACCCGGGCTTTTGCTCGGCCAATATCCGTTTGCCAATCCAGACCTAAACCGTCAAAACCTACATCAGCCATAGACTCCAGCCACTGCCCTCCTCCTTTAGAAAACAAAACTGTCGGCACTTGCTGCTCAGATACTTGAGTCTCTAAATTAGCCACTATTTGTTGCGCATAGTTTAAGGAAAAATCCCGATAAGCCTCTGTACTCAAAACACCGCCCCAGGTATCAAACAACATGATAACCTGAGCCCCTGCGGCTATTTGTGCATTCAAATAAAGCTCTACTGCCCGAGTGATTTTCTCTAATAGTTGATGCATTAATTGTGGCTGCTCATACATCAAAGCCTTAATCCTCTTAAACGTCTTACTACTACCCCCCTCAATCATATACGTTGCAAGTGTCCAAGGGCTGCCAGAAAAACCAATCAACGGCACTCGTCCATTTAACTCTCGCCTTATCAAACTCACCGCATCGGTCACATATTGCAGTTCAATCATAGGATCAGGAATAGGTAATTGTTTAATGTCAGCTGCAGATCTTATGGGGCGTGCAAATTTTGGCCCCTCCCCTTCAATAAAACTCAACCCCAATCCCATCGCATCAGGAATAGTTAAAATATCTGAGAATAAAATAGCCGCATCAAAATCAAATCGCTCAAGCGGCTGCAGAGTCACCTCACAGGCCAGTTCTGGATTGGTACATAAATTCATAAAGCTACCCGCCTGCTCACGAACTTGTCGGTATTCAGGCAAATACCGGCCCGCTTGCCGCATCATCCAGACTGGCGTTCTGTTAACAGGTTGTTTAAATAATGCTCGAATAAGACTATCATTTTGTAACACCATGCTACCTCTATAATTTTTTCATTAATTACTATTAATCAATTACATTAATAATTAAACCGTGCCATAACTTTCTAACGTGGCCACCAACAACTCTGTATTAACTGTTAACGGCAACTCAGCCCATCCTATTCTCGCTAATAAAATCAAATGAATATTGCCATCAATATTCTTCTTATCTCGCCCCATGAATGCTAAGTAATCATCAGTCGACAAATTCTTAGGCGGGTTAGTGGGTAGGCCTGCTCTTTGAAAAACAGCAACAATCCTATCAACATCACTATCACTTAAATGCCCTAAGCGTCTGGATAAATCAGCTGCCTGACAACATCCAATAGCAACGGCTTCGCCATGCAAGTAAACACCATACCCCGAACCTGACTCAATCGCATGCCCAAAGGTATGGCCTAAATTCAAAATCGCTCTAACACCTGATTCTTTTTCATCTTCAGCTACTATTTGCGCTTTCGCCAGACAACAGCGCTCAATGGCATAACTCAATGCTGCGTAATCTCTGGCTAACAAGGCCGTCATATTTTGTTCTAACCAACTAAAGAACTCAGGGTCACGAATTAAGCCATACTTTATTACTTCTGCTAACCCAGCGGACAATTGTCGATCATCCAACGTGCTAAGTACTTGAGCATCAATAATCACACACTCCGGCTGATAGAACGCGCCAATCATGTTTTTTCCTAGCGGGTGATTCACTCCCGTCTTCCCCCCCACTGATGAATCTACTTGTGCCAACAACGTTGTCGGCACCTGTATAAAAGGCACCCCTCGTTGAAAACAGGCGGCAGCAAAGCCCCCCATATCACCAATAACCCCCCCGCCCAAGGCAATTAAGGTTGCACTACGACCATACTTATTTTCTAAAAATACATCAAATATAGTCGTAACCGTATCAACGGTCTTATACTGCTCGCCATCTGGCAAGATAAGGGTTTGGACTTGATAACCGGATAAAGAATGCAACACCTTCTCTAAGTACAATGGCGCTATGGTTTCATTCGTTACAATTAATACTTGTTTTGATTTTATATGCCGGGAAATAATTGCCGAATTAGCTATTAAATCGGAACCGATATAAATAGGATAACTTCGCTCCCCCAAATCAACATTCAATACTTTCATTTTCAATAACTCAATAGTTTTCAGCGGCTGAATCATACTCAGTTAAAATAAAACTCACGACCATTTTTCCAGACATATTCCCTGTATTTACTTTCAAATCTGCGCAAGTGACATATAACGGCTCTCGCGCCTGAAGTAATTCTTCAATCTTCTGCCTTGGGTTCTCTGTTTGTAATAACGGCCTCTTGCTATCCTTATGAGTTCGCTCTAATAACTTATTAACAGCACAACTCAAATAAACAACAAAACCATTCTGGGTAAGTAAATTTCTATTTTGCTCATCAAGAACAACGCCCCCCCCTGTCGCTATGACAACACCTTTAAATGCCACCAACTCTTCAATAATCTTTTTCTCACGCCGTCTAAATCCGGATTCACCTTCAAATTCAAAAATAGTCGCTATATCAACGCCCGTCTGTTCCTCGATGACCTTATCACTGTCATAAAAAGGCACACCGAGTCTCTTTGCTAACTGTCGACCAATAGTCGTCTTACCAACACCCATGGGTCCTATTAAGTATATATTTTTATTCAAGGTCATTAAATTAATTAAGGCATTGCAACACTAATAAAAAAAGGGGCATTATGCCCCTTTTTTAATTTTTTATATAGCTGCTTATTATTGAATCCGTCGACTTCCTACAATCTTAGGGGTAACAAAGACGAGTAATTCCTTTTTATCCTCACTGTCTACATTCTTTTTAAATAGATTTCCAAAAAAAGGAATATTGGCTAAATAAGGAACCCGATAATTTTTTTTATTCGAAACTTCCTCATAAACACCGCCTAAAACAACCGTCTCCCCATCCTTCACTTTCACCGTTGTTCTAATCTCTCGATTAGCAAAGTCCTGAGAGCCTACAATAGTATTATCTTTTTTAACCAACAACTCCATAATAACCTCACCATTCGGCGTGATATGCGGCGTTACATTTAATTCCAATACCACATCAATAAAACGTTGCGACGCCGGATTATTCGCACTGGCAGGCACCGTAATCTGTTTTTTAACCCCTTGCTTTATGACGGCCTTAACCCGATCTGAAGTCATTACCCGCGGATTAGCAATAATATCGCCTCTACCTTCATTTTCCAAAGCTGATAACTCTAAATTAAGCACATAATCAGCCCCTCTTGCCAAGGTCATTCCCAAGGCCCCGTAAGGATTCACAGCACTCACTCCAAAATCAAGCAATGAGGCATTAACTGTAGCTTTCGTAGAACTGTCTTTTTCCCCAGTAACCCCAAACTTAATACCCATTTCCTGAGCAAATGTTTTATCCGCAACCACGATTCGCGCTTCCACCATAACTTGCTGCACCGGCTTATCTAACAGTACAACCAACTGAACAATCTCTTTTAACTTAGCAGGCACGTCTTTTATTATTAGAGTATTAGTCCTCTCATCAACAACCACTGTTCCGCGCTCAGAAACAAGCATTGAATTTTGCCTCGTATCCGTATCTGCAGCCCCTCCGCCATTACCCGAAGTTAATATATCCCTAATATCTACTGCCTTTGCATAATTAATTTGCAAAAATTCTGTTTTCAATACCTCTAAATAAGCTGCAACCTTTTGGGATGCCAACTCCTCTTGTTCTATTTTATTAATTTCAGCTGCCGGGGCCACTAAAACAATATTATCGTTTTGCCTCATTGCCAGTCCCTTGGCTTTTAAAACCAGTGATAACACCTGATCCCAAGGCACATCATTTAATTTTAACGTAACCGCCCCTGAAACTGAATCCGTTGCAATAATATTCAACCCGGTAAAATCAGACAACACTTGTAACACTGAGCGCACTTCAATTTCTTTAAAATTCAATGATAGGCGCTCCCCTTTATTGACGCGCCCTTTTTTTTGTCTACCACCTACAGCTCTCACAGACACCGGAGTAAAATTAATCGTTAATGTTTTCTCACCTTGCATGCTCGTGTAATGAAATCGCTCTGTATTTAGCTTTATAAAAACTTTGGTTTCAGAGACCAATTGTTTAAAATCAATAAAATCAACTAACGTCCCCTGCGACTTAACCTTCATCCGTTTCAAAAACCGCTTTGCTATAACTGTATTCAATAAAGAGACGGTAACCTGACCAGTGCTTTCCTTAAAATTAACAAAAGCATTAGAATTATTAAAAGTAATCAATAAACGCCCCTTACCACGAAGCCCCCCCGTAAAACTGATATCAGTTATAAATCGCTGAGGAATTAATTTAGCAATATCCCTCGCCTTAACCATTGCACCTTGAAACTCAGCTACATTACTTAAGTCCGACCGCTGTTCATTTACAGCCCAGGCAGTTGAAAACATCGTCACTTTAACTATGACCAGCAGCCAAATGCCTAAAAATAATTTACTCATTGCAGAATCTCCAATTTCGCCTTACGCTTAACCCACACTCCCGGCTCACTACCCGGAACCATCTCAAGCAACTCAATACTTGTATCTTTAATTGCAACAATTTCACCGTGATCTAAGCCCATATAATCACCCGCCCTTACACGATATATTTTCCCATTAAGTGTTTCTACCAGACCCCACAACTCCAATTGAAAAAATACCGTGCCCACCATTCTTAACGTATCCAACGACATAAATTCCATCGCTTCTTTTAGCCGCGAGTAATCAGGGTGCACTGCATTCGACAGTGCATCGTATCCTTGCATTTCTGCAGACATCTTTTCTAATGGCTTAAAAGGGTCCCTGACATTTCCAGCATCAAATTCAAACGACTCAATAACGACTAACTCCGGCAATGCCTCTATTTTACTGGCCGGTATTGCTTTCACTTGTTCAATATACTGCAACAGTCCACTATGCTGATCGCTGCAACCCACAACCAATAATGTCAACACGCCTACCCATAAGCCCTTTGATTTAAGTCGACTCATTGCTTTCTATTCCCTTGCAAACCTTTTCCTGCTTGCGGCTCACTGTATGTTTTAATCATGGCATCCATCATTAAAAGTGGACCGCCTGATGACTTAATATTAATATCGTGAATGGTTACGATTCTTGACAACCCAGCCAGTCCACTTATAAAAACAGCAAACTGCTTATAATCGCCCACCACTTGAATTTGAATAGGTAACTCTTTATAAAAGTCTTTTCCTTGACCAGCCATAGGTTTAAATAACTTAAACTTAAGCCCACTATTAAGACCCACTTGTGAAACCTCAATCAATAAATCTGCGACTTCTGATTTATTTGGCAACTTATCCAGCATATTGTCCAACTGCTTTTCTATCTCAAAATACTGATTTTTATAACCGATATAATTCACTACTTTTTTTTGTCTTTTCTCAAATATTAATTTTAATTCCTGCTCCTTTTCCTGTAGTTTTTCCAATTCTTGCCATTGAGGCGAGGTGTCGAAATAGAGTCCTGTTATTAATACGATTATGCCAACAAACACCCCTACCAGTAACTTGACATAAATGGGCCATGTTTCTACGGCGCTGATTTCTACATTCATTGAAGACAAGGTGACCTCTTAATCCACTAGGTTATGAAATTGCTTTAAATTAACTCTGAAATCGTCGACATACTCTTTTTTTTCTTTATTAACTGCCTGAATAATTTGCAACTGAGGTGCTTTCAACCACAGGGAGCTTTCAACTGACCTCATCAATCTTGATATTTGTCCGTTAGCGTTCGACTTTCCTTTTATTTCTAAATCATTGCCAAACTGAGTAAAACTTATTAAATAAATACCATCAGGAACCACCTTAGCCAATGCATCCATAACATGGACTATTCCAAACCGGTGCCGCTCCAACCCTTGTATGACCTTAATTTTATTAATCAACTTCTGCTTCTGCGTTTCCAAACCTGTTATCTTGGCAAGCTTTACTGCTTGAAGCTTTATTTCTGTAGCAAGCAGGGCATTTCTTTGCGCCTGATAACCTTGCAAACTTGCAACATAAATATGCATAAAAATTAAAACAACTACCGCTACTGCCGCAGCAACCACCACACCCACTATAAATTCACGGCGCTTCTTTTTTCTTTCTTGCTCTCGCCAAGGCAATAGATTAATGAGCGCCATTAACAAACCCCCTAAGCGCTAAGCCACAGGCAATCATAAATAGTGACGGAGTCAGGTCCAACTTATCAAGTCGCTTTGAAACAACCATTTCTTTAAAAGGATCAGCTATTGATATGGCCAGTCCTACTTGTTGCTTTATCGCCTCATCAATATCATTATTCACAGCAACATCACCCGCTAAAACAATATGCCCAACCGGATCATTTATATTGGCAGCCTCGTAAAACTGCAAACCTCTCAAAACCTGTTGAATGACCACAGCATTATTAATAATAGCTACCGGGTTCTCGGCCTGAATTAAGCCCTCCTCCGCCCCCTTTTCTGGCAGTGATGTCTCAGGCTCATAAAAACTATGAGATTCTTTTTTTATCTGTTGACTCCCTAAATTCTGCTCCCGCGTATAAATATTTCGTTCACCGCACATGACATACAAGGTAACTGAATTACCCCTAAAATCATAAATAGCAACAGGTTTTTCAAGAACACTCTCAGGCAACTGACCAACTAACAAAGAAAAAGCACGTTCCATTGCATACACATCAACATCTAAAATAACGGGCTTTAATCCTGCAGCAGATAATACTGCAACTTGATCATCAGTATTCTCTCTACGGGAAGCCACCAACAAAACATTAATCTGCCCATCATCCCCTCCTGAATCGCCCTGAATTTCATAATCAAAACTAATTTCCTCTATTGGATAGGGAACAAAGCGATCAATTTCTAACATCACCTGATGTTCTATTTCAACAGGACTTAGTGTTGCGGACAATTCAAGAATCTTACTCATCACTAACGCATTCGAAACGCTACTACAGACAGGTCTACCCGTTAACCCTAACTCTTCGACAATCTTTTTAAGTGCTGCTGATTTATCTTCGAACCCAATTGCTTCAAGCTCTGAAGAGGCCCCACTGTTAAGTTGGTAACAAAACAAATTTTCTACGGTATATTGGTCACTTTTCTTAGCTAACTCTATGACCCTAAATTCTGCTGCATGAACATCAACAGCAACCATTGATTCTCCCGCAGGAAAAAGAAACTGCCTGAATAAAACAGCTATATTTTTCAGAAAATTCATTCCATTTAAACCCTGATTACTCAATTAATTGTTACTGAAGTATAGTCAGAGATTAAATTACTCAAAACTTTTTTACTTAAAATAACCATCCTTAACAAGCACTACAGGACCCGGCTCTTATTACTCACTTATTACGCTAAATTTTGTTAAGATTAATGACCGTCACAACTTGCTTATACTTTTATCAACTTAACCCTTCAATATTTAACAAAATTTTCCACTAAATCACCCAATGACTAAACCTGCCTTACTTGTGACAACTGTCCTCATTAGTCTTACCTTGTTAAGTATCTTGATTTATACCACTATAATCACTGAGCTACCCAACACCGCTTCGTTAAAAAATATTAACTACCAAACACCGTTAAAAATATACAGTCACAACAATGTCCTAATCGATCAATTTGGTGAAAAAAAACGTACACCTATTTCCTATAACAGGGTTCCAGAACAGCTCTTAAATGCCTTTATAGCCTCTGAAGACCAACGATTTTATAACCATCACGGTGTTGATTTACGAGGACTGTTACGCGCCATCTTTAAACTCGTCATCTCTGGAAAAAAGAAACAAGGCGGCAGTACAATTACCATGCAGGTTGCCAGAAACTTTTTACTCACCCGTGAAAAAACCTACATCCGAAAAATAAAAGAAATTATCTTGGCATTAAAAATTGAAAATGAATTAACCAAAAATGAAATACTTGAACTTTATATCAACAAAATATTTTTAGGTCGAAAAGCTTATGGTGTTGTTGCTGCTGCCGAAGTTTACTATGGAAAACCCCTCGCGAAGTTATCTCTTGCTCAACTGGCAATGATTGCCGGCCTACCCAAAGCACCCTCGAGCCTAAACCCTATTAACGACCCAGACCGCGCCTTAATACGACGCGACTATGTCTTAAATCGAATGTTAACATTAGATTATATTAATCAAGTTGAATTTGATGATGCCCACGCACAACCAATTACCGCTTCCCGACAAAAACAACTTAGCATGGTAACCGCTCCCTATTTTTCTGATATGGTCAGAATAAAGGTTATTGATTTACTCGGCGATAAAGCTTATGAATCCGGCTTAAAGGTCTACACAACATTAAATATTAAACTACAAAAGACAGCCACTAGCGCGCTACGAAATACATTACACAATTACGAGGAACGCCACGGTTACCGGGCCGAGACCATTGATCCATTACGCACTCCACAATACATTGGCGATACCATCCTTGCGACCATTAAAGCAGTAAACCCCGATCAAATTACGGCACAATTAGCCGATAAAACTACAATCATTATCTCTCGGAAAAATTTTAAATGGGCGCTACCATCCCAAAGCACGAACCCAAAAAACACCGTCGTAGAAAACTTCCAACCCGATACGCTTGTCCGAGTAAGACAGTCTAGGAACGGCCAATGGCGACTTAGTCAAGTACCGGAGGTTGAGGGTGCATTGATTTCTATCGACCCACAAACAGGTGCCATTATTTCGCTGGTCGGTGGCTTTGATTTTAAGCGCAGTAAATTTAATCGAGCCACCCAACTCAAACGCCAACCCGGGTCTGGTTTTAAACCGATACTTTATACCACCGCCCTAGAAAATGGCTATACCTTAGCGAGCATTATCAATGATGCTCCTATCGTTTACGAAAACCAATCCAATAAAACTGAATGGCGTCCTGAAAATTACAGCGGTAAGTTCTTTGGTCCCACTCGACTGAGAACTGCATTAAGAAAATCAAGAAATTTAATTTCAATTCGATTACTACGGGAAATAGGGATAGCCAAAATAATTTCTACGGCTCAACGTTTTGGTCTTTCTGAGACCCAACTCCCCAACAACTTAACACTGGCATTAGGAAGTGGTACCGCTTCGCCATTAGAAATGGCCCGAATTTTTTCAGTCTTTGCCAATGGTGGCTTTTTGATAGATCCCTATGCGATTAGCCACATAGAAAACAGTCAGGGCGAAATTATTTTTCAAACACAGCGCAAAGTAGCGTGTACAACCTGCAAAGTCACACAACAACATAAAAACAACTATGCACCTAGAATTATATCCCCTGAAATTAGCTTCTTAATGAACAGCTTATTACGAGATGTGGTTAATCGAGGAACCGCAAGACGAGCAAAGTCATTAGGTAGAAAAGATCTGGCAGGAAAAACAGGCACAACCAATCAACAACGCGATGCGTGGTTTAATGGTTTTTCCCCTAAAATAACAACGATCACTTGGGTTGGTTTCGATAATTCTAAACCGCTTGGGAAAAAAGAAACCGGAGGACGAACATCGCTCCCTATGTGGATAGACTACATGAAAACCGCATTACAAGAACACCCCGAAGAATCTTTCACCCCGCCCAAAGGTATCGTCAAGAGCTACATCAATCCGGCAACAGGACTTCCTGAAAAACCCACTAAAAAAGGTATTTGGGAATATTTTCGACAAGAACTTGTACCCAGAGAAATACCTAAAGAACACCATCAGAAAATACCTGAAAACAACAGTATTACACCTATGGATAGCCTTTTCTAAGCTAAATGACCCTAAAATTAAAAGGGTTACTCAGTCCCCTAAGCAACCCCCCTAAAAACAGCTACACCCAAACTTCGAGTGTATTTATTTTCCGTATTTCTCGTGGAATTTATTTACTCGGCCAGCCGTATCGACAATTCTTTGCTTACCTGTATAAAAAGGATGACATGCAGAACAAACCTCCACGTGAAGATCCTTTCTTAATACCGACCCTGTTTGAAAATTATTACCGCAACCACAGGTTACCGTAATTTGATTATACTCTGGATGAATTTCTGATTTCATTTAAACAACACACCGATCAAATTAGTTACAATATTTACAGCTAACTGCATATAATACCTACCTTATTTAATTCTAGCAATAGACTTTTCACTAATGCGAATAATAACACTCAATGCAAATGGCATTCGTGCTGCTGCTCGAAAGGGCTTCTTTGAATGGTTACCCCAGCAAAATGCCGATATTATCTGTATTCAAGAAACGAAAGCCCAGGTTGACCAACTCAGCGCCGAGATCTTTTGGCCTAAATCCTACCATTGCTATTACCACGACGCGGTCAAAAAAGGCTACAGTGGCGTGGCTATTTATAGCAAAAAAGAACCCAGTCAAATTATTACCAATCTCGGCTGGGCTCCCGCCGACAGTGAGGGTCGCTACCTAGAAGCTCAGTTTGGTGCTCTCAGTATTATCTCACTTTATCTACCCTCTGGCTCCTCTAGCGAAGAAAGGCAGTTGATAAAATTTGAATTCTTAGAACGCTTTACGCCTTTATTAAATGAATTCTCAAACAATGGTCGTCACTATATTATTTGCGGCGACTGGAATATCGCCCATAAAGAAATAGACTTAAAAAACTGGCGCGGTAATAAAAAGAATTCAGGATTCCTCCCGGAAGAACGCGCCTGGATGGATCAACTTATTGAAAAGAATCTTTGGAATGATACTTTTCGCACTCTAAACCCGAACCCAGAGCAATACACTTGGTGGTCAAACCGTGGCCAGTCATGGTCTAAGAATGTTGGCTGGCGTATCGACTACCAACTGTCCAGTCCAAACCTTAAGGGCAACGCACAAACGGCAAGCATTTATAAAGATGAGCGATTTTCAGATCACGCCCCCTTAATTATCGATTACGCACTGGATCTTTAAAAACACGCATATTATAAGACAGCCTTAGAACGCCAGAAAACGACAAAGGCTAAAATGATAGCCGGAAGCCCCAAACCGGCTGCAAACAGAAAAAAATGATAATACCCGTAGCTATCAACAATCACGCCTGAGAAGCCACTTATAAATTTAGCGGGCAAAGTCATCAAGGAACTAAACAAGGCATATTGCGTGGCTGTATGTGCAATACTGGTCAAACCGGATAAATAGGCAATAAAAACGGCGGTGGCCAACCCTCCGCTTAAATTATCCATACTCACAACAATCGCTAACAGTTGTAAATCAGGCTCAGCAACGGCTAAAATCGAGAATAGCAAATTAGTGGCAGCAATCAAAACAGCCCCTAAAACCAACGGTCGCATGACACCATAACGAACCACCATCACGCCGCCGATAAAAGCACCCAGCAACGTCATAAAAAAACCAAAAACCTTCGTAACTTGCGCTATTTCCTGTTTTGTAAATCCTAAATCAAGATAAAAAGGGTTCGCCATCATCCCCATCGTAATATCACTAAGTTTGTAGACCGCAACCAAAGCAAGAACCGTAAAACCAAAACGACCAAAACGTTTAAAAAAATCACTGAAAGGACTAACAACCGCACCCACAAACCAAACCAATGCTTTCTTGGATGGCTTTAAATCTTCTCCTGAAGACTGAGTATCACCCGCTGACACTAAATGTACCGGTTCATTTAACAATAGAGTTGTCACTATACCGACCCCCATCAACCCAGCCATAACAAAGTAGGCTACCTGCCAGCTATAAAAATCTGCAATATATAACGCCCCAGCACCGGCGACTAACAACGCTAACCGATAGCCAAACACATAGGACGCCGCCATCGCACCTTGTAGCTTTACCTCTGCAGATTCAATACGAAAAGCATCAATCACAATATCCTGAGTAGCGGCACAAAAGGCAATGATAACGGCGCAAATCGCCACACTTTCAATCTCAGTTTCAACATTCAACTGAGCCATGTAATACAAACCCAAGCCAACGCCTACCTGTGCAACAAGCAACCAACTACGCCTTCGTCCTAGCCACCGTGTTACGCCTAATACCGGCACTTTATCAACAATAGGTGCCCAAAGAACTTTAACCGAATAGGTCATGCCGACCCAACCAAAATAACCAATAACAGAACGGGCAACCCCCTCATCGCGTAACCACGCCGACAGCGTAGAAAACACCAACAAAAAAGGGAGCCCCGCCGAGAACCCCAGAAAGATCATTGCAATCACCCGGGGTTGACGGTAAACCAGCAATGCATTCAGCCAGCCTTGAAAAGGCATATCAGCCATACATCATTGCCTCATTCGTTAAGAATGAAGCAAACTCAAACTACCCATTAATCAGATAATGGACAAAAATACTGGCAATGTAGCCTAATGCAATGTGCGGCGTCCATTTAACATGACTAAAAAAAGTATACATCTGCTTGGATTGCCCCATTAAGGCAACACCCGCTGCAGAACCGATTGAAAGCAATGAACCACCAACACCGGCAGTTAGCGTCACTAGCAACCATTGGTACAAATCCATATCAAGATTCATACTTAAAACGGCAAACATAACCGGTATGTTATCAATAATTGCTGACAAAACACCGACCAAAATATTAGCAGTGGTCGCTCCTAACGTGTCATACATCGCTCCCGAAAGTAACTCCAGATAACCGATATAACCTAGCCCACCTACAGCAAAGACAACACCAAAGAAGAAGAAAAGCGTATCCCACTCAGCATCCCGTACTTTGCGAAAAATATCGAACCGATACTCACCTTCATGTTCCGAACAGGTTATCTTTAGGTAGTAGCCATACAGCATTAAAAGAGACAATCCCAACATCATTCCCATAAATGGGGGCAAATGAATAAGTTGTTTAAAACTAACAGCTAATCCAATAGTTAAGGCAAACAAGGCGCAAACGGGAATCGCCCCTGTTTTAAGACCGACAACCTCTTCATCTGCAGATTGTTCGGGCTGTTCATTTGGAACTGCAAAATACATAAACGCCGCTGGAACAGCGTAATTAACGACTGAGGGAATAAAGAGGTTAAAGAAATCAAAAAACTCAGCATAGCCTGCCTGCCAAACCATTAACGTAGTAATGTCGCCAAACGGACTAAAAGCTCCCCCTGCATTAGCGGCTACAACCAGATTAACAAATCCTATACTGACAAAACGTTTATTTCCTTGACCCACCGCTAATACAACGGCACCCACCAATAACGCTGAAGTCAAATTATCAG
>LWDU01039153.1_pt1 | contig 18331 bp, 13 predicted proteins | sample 727161 | NCBI WGS metagenome assembly LWDU01 (sample SAMN04566230, study PRJNA314399) | hydrothermal vent metagenome | isolation source: deep sea hydrothermal plume seawater | place: Mexico: Gulf of California, Guaymas Basin | collected 2004-07-11
GGGCGGGGGGCGATGGGCGGAGGGCGGGGGGCGATGGGCGGAGGGCGGAGGGCGATGGGCGGGCGGGCAAAAAAGCGAAAGAAAAGCGCGACGTGCTCTCAGTCGCCTCGCTCGACCAAAGACTCCGGGGTCTTTTCGACAACCGTACCCAGCACACGTTCCACCATCTCGGGCTGATAGGGCTTGGCGATAAAATTCAGGGCCCCGGCCTTGAGCGCATCGGCCACCAGGGTCTGCTGGCCGAGCGCACTGGCCACCACAATCTTTGCCGCCGGGAACCGGTTCATGACCATGCGCGTCGCATCGATCCCAGACCCCTTGGGCATCACGAGGTCGAGGATCATCAGGTCGGGTTGGTAGAGGGCAAAGAGTTCCACTGCCTCGAGACCGCTGGCGGCCTCGGCCACCACCTCGTAGCCCAGAGGCTCAACGATCTCGCGAAGTATCTCCCGCATGAAGATCGCGTCGTCGGCAATCAGAATCCGCTGCATGGTGACTTCTCCAATTCGAACGAATCGAAAACAACGCGCCGATCCAGAACGAATCCAATGGGGGGCTCCCCAAACTATCGGCAAAAGCCCGCCCCAGCTTGAAGGCAAAAACCGCACCCCCAAGCAAACCAACACCGCGAGCCACCGAATCCTTGGAGCTAGGCAATCGGATCTTGGTAATCAGGGATTGAGAATCGGAGCTTGGTAATCGGAGCTTGGTGATCGGAGCTTGGTAATCGGAGCCCGCCAAGCGGAGCCCGCTCGCTAATAGTGAAGGAACGACTCCACCTCGGGTACACCGGCGATGCCCGGGGTCCCGGTCACCCGCCCGATCGGCGTCACCCGCACGCCGAGGCGGCGGCTCAGGTCCGAGGCAGAATGACGAGGGGCAGCCCTGGGGCGCAAACTGAAAAGCAGTTCATAGTCCTCGCCTCCCGAAAGCGCGAGCTTCAACGGGTCGAGCCCCAGTTCCCTGCAGCGTCGGCGGAAATCGCGCGGGAGGGGTAGGCGCTGGGCTTCGAGAACAGCCCCGAGTCCAGGGCCGTCCAGCAGGTGGCCCAGGTCGGCCAACAGTCCGTCGGAGAGGTCGATACAGGCTCCGCGGCCAGTCAGCCGCAACAAGGCCTGGCCCGCCTCCAGGCGCGGCACCGGGAGCTGGCGGATCGGTCGCCCATCGCGTTCGGCACGGGCGCGCGCCAGGGCGGCCGCGCCCAGCTGCCCGGTCACGAAAAGGTGATCGCCCCGGCGCACGCCGTCCCGGCGCAGGGCGCGACCGCGCGGGACCCGGCCCAACACGTGGATCGCCAGGCTCGTCTGTCGCGCCCGGGCAAGGTTCCCGCCCACCAAGGGGCAGCCGTGGATCGCGGCCTCGCGCAGCAAACCCCGAAAGAGTCCGTCGAAACGGGCGAGTTCCAAGTCCGGTGGCGCTCCCAGGGCCAGGGTAAAAGCCAGAGGACGCGCCCCCATAGCGGCCAGATCCGAGAGATTCGCGACCAGAGCTCGGCGACCCACGCTGAAAGCGGATTGCTCGGACCAACGAAAGTGGACGTCCTCCACGGTCACGTCGGTACTGGTCACCCAGTCCTCCCTCGGCCCAGGACGCAGGATCGCCGCGTCGTCGCCGATACCCAGCACCACACCGCTTTGGTCCAGGCGACCCGCAGCCCGAGCGATGCGATCGATCAGCCGGGCTTCACCCAGATCCGAGAGCGTCCGTGCACGAGACATGGGGGCACGATAGACGCCCCGGGAGGCATCGGACAGACCCAGCAAGAAGCGGGCGCCCCGCCCTCAGCCCCTAGCGACCCCGATTGAAGGAAGCGTGGGCGTGGGGGGGCGGCGACGGCATTCGCGCTGGCGAAGATCTCTTGAACCCCGCGTGGTCACACAGCGCCGCGTCGAGCACCTCGGACATATCGCTCACGGGCACAAAGGTGAGCTTGCGGCGAAGATCCTTCGGAATCGCCTCTACATCGCTCATGCACTGGCTCGGAAGAATCACCTTGGTGATACCCGAACGAAGCGCGGCGAGGGCCTTCTCGCGCACCCCGCCTACGGGAAGCACCTTGCCCCGCAGCGTAACCTCGCCGGTCATCGCCACATCTCCCCGAACCGCAGTGCCAGTGGCCGCCGAGAAAATCGCCGTCGCGATGGCCACTCCCGCCGAAGGCCCGTCTTTCGGAGTCGCACCATCGGGCACGTGGATATGAACTTCGCTGGTTGAGAGGTCTCCCTGCAAGGCATCAAGATCGCGCAGGGCGGCCCGCACGAAGGAAAGGGCTGTCTGCCCCGACTCCTTCATCACGTCTCCCATCTGGCCCGTGAGAAGCAGTCCGCTACCCGAAGCCAGCGAGACCTCTACCGGAAGCAATTCTCCGCCGGCCTCGGTCCAGGCAAGCCCCTTCACAACGCCGACCTCGTCCACGGGTTCTTCGTGCTCCCGGGCATAGGGAGCGCTGCCCAGGTAGCGCGATAGGCTGGGTCGGGTGATGGAAGCCTTGGAGGTGTCGCCCTCGGCGGCCTTCCGGGCCACTTTGCGGCAGACCCCGGCAACCTGACGCTCCAGGCCTCGAACGCCGGCTTCATGGGTGTAGCCCTTGACCAGGTCCTCGATGGCCCCGGTGGACCAGCTCATCTGCTCAAGCTTCAGGCCATGCTCAACAATTTGGCGGGGAATCAGGAATCGCGAGGCAATCTCAACCTTCTCTTCCTGGCTGTAGCCCGACAGGCGAACCGTTTCCATCCGATCCCGCAACGGGCCCGGAATCATGTCCAGGCGATTGGCCGTCGCGATAAAGAGTACCCGCGACAAATCAAAGGGAATGTTCAGAAAGTGATCGCTGAAATCATGATTCTGCTCGGCGTCGAGAACCTCGAGTAGCGCGGCGGCCGGATCTCCTCGGAAGTCGTTGCTCAACTTGTCGATCTCGTCGAGCATGATGACCGGGTTACTGGTGCCCGCCTGCTTCATGGCCTGGATAATTCGCCCAGGCATGGCGCCCACATATGTCCGCCGATGACCGCGAATCTCCGCTTCATCGCGCACACCGCCCAGCGAGATGCGTACAAATTCGCGCCCCATGGATCGGGCGATGGAACGCCCGAGAGAGGTTTTCCCCACTCCGGGAGGACCGGCAAAACACAGAATCGGGCCTCGGCTGTCCTCGCGGAGCTTACGCACACTTAGAAATTCGAGGATGCGATCCTTGACCTTATTGAGATGAGCGTGGTCCGTATCGAGAATGCCACGCGCGTGGGCGAGATCGAGACGGTCCGGGGAACAACGGTCCCAGGGCAGTTCGACCAACCAGTCGAGATAGTTCCGTACGACCTGGGCTTCGGGTCCGTCGGGATGCATGGTCGAAAGGCGCTGGACCTGGCGATTGGCCTCTTCGAGACTAACCGGAGACATAATCGCGCTCGAGACCTTGGCCCGATACTCCTCGATTTCGTTTCCGCCAGAGTCCACTTCACCGAGCTCATTCTGGATCGCACGCAGCTGCTCGCGAAGGAACATTTCTCGCTCGCCCCGAGACATCTCCTGCTTGGCCTGGGTCTGGATCTGGGCCTGCATACTGGTGACTTCTAGTTCCCGGCGAACCAGTCCATCCACCTTGCGCAGTCGCGCCAGAGGGTCCGCCGTTTCCAGCACCTCCTGGGCCTCCGCCACCTTGAGTCGCAGATTCGAAGCGACAGTGTCGGCTAAGCGGCCGGGCTTCTCGATATTCGTGGTGACCGCGAGCACTTCGGGCGGCAGATTTTTCAGCGGGAGGAGTTGCTCCACCCGGCCGCGTACCGCGCGAACCAGCGCTTCCCCTTCCACGGTCCACTCCGCTCCCTCGTCGCTGGGAATTTCCTCGATGCGCACTCGACCCTTCGTCCCGGTCTCGGCCAGCATTCGCGCCTTGGCGACGCCCTGCACAAGAACCTTGAGACGACCGTCGGGGAGAGTCGTTCGACTGGTCACAGTGGCCACGGTGCCCACCGTATACAATTCATCCAGACTCGGATCGAAAACCTCGGAATCCCGCTGGGCGACCAATAAAATCATGCCATCCCTCGCCAGGGCGTCTTCGACCGCAGCGGCCGATCGCTCCCGGGCGACGATCAGGGGGAGAGCCATGTAGGGAAAGACAACAAGTTCCCGAAGGCTGATCACGGGGAGGTCAGAAGGGAAATCCAGCTTGGAGGGGGTGTCTGTGGTCATATCCAACGTTTCGACCCAGGCACCGGCTCACTTTAGGATCCGCAAGAATTGTCTCGCAATTGGGACACGCGCAATTGGGACACGCGACATTTCTGCATTTCGAATGCAACTGGTTCCCCCCCTCGATGAGGGACGGGGTCAGTCGATTCCGACGAAGCGTCTGCGCATGACCTTGAGCAAAAAAGGTCGCTTTCTCGCGTTGCCATCGGGAAGGATGCTGGTCACCCCAGAAACCCCGGGAAATCCATAGATGCGAAGGATTCCGTCGCGCACGGCGAGCCTCGAATCGTATTTGAGGGCGGCCTGGGTCAACACGATATTGAGGGCGTCAAAAGCACTGGCCGAGAACTCGTCGGGTTCGGACCCGAAGCTCTCGCGATAACTCGTGACAAAATTCTGAACGATTTCAAAATCGCTCCCTACGTAGAATGGCGTAGAGATCAGGGCCCCAACGACGTGGTCCCGCCCGATCTCGATCAATTCCGGAGCATTCCAATCGCTGGACCCCAGCAGCTGAACACCCTCCACCTCATGGAAAGCGAGTTGGGGGGCGATCAGCTGGATTTTATCGTGCCCGTCGGGAATGAAGAGGGCGTCGAAATCCACCACCGGGGGCAGGGGTTCGGCCTCGGGGCCGAGTTGGGTGTACAGAATTTCCTTGAGCTGGGCCGCGACTTCGGGCTCCAGCCGTCGTCCCCGGCGCAGGGCCCGGGACCGCTCCTGGAGAGCCACACGCTCGTTGCGAGTGATCAGGTCGAAACCCACCATGCCCCGAATCGGCGCCTTGAAGTCGGTCGCGTCGGGTTCATAACCCGCCGCAGCCACCACTTTGCCCCCCCGGCCCACCACCGCCTCCCAGTAGCGACTTCGCATACCGCGGCCATAGCGGCTCATGGGGTAGAGGATCGCAAAGGTCTGGGCCCCGACTTCATCCATGGCGTACTCGACCAGGCGATCGATTTCATCGTCCGGGGTCATCCGTAAACGAAATACATAGTCCCGCTCAGCGCCCAGTTCCGTGCGGTTGGAGAGGGTCAGCAAGGGGATCTGAACTTCCTCGGCCGCCTGGGCCGCGGCTTCGGATTCGGCGGAGAAGATCGGCCCAACGATGGCCAGCACCTTGGCGTCCGCCGCCAACTCGCGCACGGCCGCCGCCGCGCGTTCAGGACTGCCCCCACTATCACGAACGACCAACTGAACGCCGCCCGGCGCGGGTCCGGGCGGGCGGGCCGGAGGCGGCGCGGTCTTCGCTCCCGGATCGCGACTCTCAGGAGGGATTCGCTCGTCAAGAAATGCGGCAAGGGGGTCCGGCGCCGTGGCCAGGACTTCCGGAACCGGAAGCTCCCGGTTGAAAGTCCCTGCGGCGAGCAGAAGTCCCCGGAGCACTTCGTCGCCAAATGACGCGTATCGACCCGTGAGCGGCAAAACAACCCCCACGCGAAGCTCAAGCCCCTCGAGGACGGGCCAGGGCCGCGCAGCGGCTTCGCGGAACGTGGGCAGAAAGAGACCGTCCGCCTCCTCGTCGCCGGATCCCAGGCGCACGGCGAGGCTTCGCATTCGCTCCCTGTCGGCGGGGGTCAGCGCGTAGCCCCTCGCGTCCTCGAGCCAGAAAGTCGCCAGTTCCAGATCACCCCCCACCAGCGCGCGCCAGGAGAGCACCAGACGGACCCGGGCGGCCGGCACCCGGACACCGAGGCTCGGAATCGCGCGCAGCAGGTCTTCCCCGGAAAGCCCCAACAAAAGAGTGTCGATCTCGCGGTCCAGGGCGGCCAGACCCGCGCTCAAGGGAGCCCGGTCCGAGGAGTCAGCGGCGGCCTCGGGCGCCAATTCCTCGGCGGTGGCCGCGCGCAATTGGGACATCTCGATCAGCCGCGCCACATCGTTGTGCGCCATGCTCACCCGAAGCCGGTAGTAGAAACGCCTCTCGCCCGGGGTCAGGTGCGACGGGTCCACACCGGCGAGCCACCCGCGGGCGGCCACATCGTCCCCGCGATCGCTCTCCCACAGCGCAAGCCGCAATCCAATCGCGTGGGTTCGATCGCCCTGGGGAAACTGGACAACCGCTTGCCTAAGGTGGTCGATGGCCGCTTCCCGGCCCCCGTCGAGAAACTCAAGCCGCGCCAGTTCTTCCAGGGCATTGTCGCCCAGGGAACTATCCGGGTAGGCGATGAGAAACGCTTCGAGCGCTTCCTTCGAGGCTGTGGAGTCCTCGGAGCCGAGCGCCAGGGCCGCCGCATAGGCCTGACGTTGGGCTTCGGGAACACGCTGGCCCAGTCCGCCCAGCCCCGCACAGCCGGCCACCAGCCCAAAACACAGAGCGAGCACGAGGGCCAAGGGCCCGAGCGACGGCGCAATCCGAATCATTTCAGTCGAAGAAATCCCTCAGTTTATCGACGAATCGCCGGTGAACCGGCGACACCTCGGTGTCGGTCTCGTCGGCGAATTCCTCTAGGATTTCCCGCTGCCGATCCGTCAGCCTCGTCGGTACCTCGACGAAAATTCGCACAAAAATATCGCCGCGCATCTTTTCGAGGCGAGCCGGGTCCAGGCGCGGCTGCAGGGGGGGCAACCCGATTCCTTTCAGGGGTAAGACCTTGCCCGATTGGGTGCCCTCGGGAATCTCGATTTCAACGGGGCCCTCCAGAGTGGGCACTTCGATTCGGGAACCCAGGGCCGCCTGCACGAAGGGCACCGGTACATCGGTATAAAGGTCGGTCCCGTCCCGCTCGAAAAGCGGGTGGGACTGCACGTGAATCACCACATAGAGGTCTCCGGCAGGACCGCCCGCAACCCCCGCCTCGCCCTCCCCCACAAGTCGGAGCCGGGCCCCGTCGTCCACGCCCGGCGGCACCTTGACCTGAAGGGTTTGCTGGGATTCCACCCGGCCTGCGCCGCGACAGCGCCTGCAGGGATCGCGAATGAGCTCACCGGCGCCCGCGCACGCGTCGCAGGGGCGGTTGACCCGAAAAAAGCCCTGTTGAAAAGCCAATTGGCCCGCACCCTTGCAGCGGGGACAGCGCTCCGCCGACGTCCCCGGGGTCGATCCCGAGCCCCCGCACGGCTCGCAGCCGCGCATTTTGGGGATCTCGATGCTTGAGGTCAGCCCATGGAGGACCCCGTTCAGGTCCATTTCGAGGTTGTACCGAAGGTCGGCGCCGCGTTGTCCCCGACCTCGGCGCCCGCCCCCCCCGCCCCCGAAGATATCTCCAAAAAGGTCGTTGAATACGTCGCCGAAGCCGCCGAAGTCGCCAAAATCGGCTGCCCCCCCGGCTCCGCCCAGGCCCGCATGGCCGAAGCGGTCGTACTGGGCGCGCTTCTCCCCGTCCGCGAGCACCGCGTAGGCCTCGGAGAGTTCCTTGAACTTATCCTCCGCCACCGAGTCATCGGGGTTGCGGTCCGGGTGGTACTGCATCGCCAAGCGGCGATAGGCGGATTTGAGTTCGGCCTCGCCGGCGCCCTGATCGACGCCCAACACTTCGTAGTAGTCCCGCTTGCTCACTGTCGGTCGCCCCGGCTCGCTTTAATCGTCAAATTCGGCAGGCCGGAACCCTCGCAGCCGCCCCCGGGCTTTGCCCGAATCGCGGTCACTTCGGCCCCATAGCTCCCATGTCAAGGGGGGAGGAGCCATGCGGGGTGCACTTTTAGCGCTTTTCCCCGGGGCCGGCTTGGCTCAAAGACCTTCGTCGCCCAGGGTCGCGTAAATCTTCTCGGTCAGCGAGTAGGTGAGCCCGGAAAGTTCGCGAATTCGCTCCTCCAAGTCGGCAATTTCCCGACGCTCCAGGCTGGCCCGGGCGAGGACCAGAGCCGCCTCGACGGGCTCGCGATCGCTCGGGGTGACCTCGTCGCCGAACTCTTCGAGGGTTCGCTCGGTGGAGTACACGAGCCCCTCCAGCTTGTTGCAGAGATCCGTGCAGCCGCGCTGGGCCGAATCCTCTTCCGCGTGACTCTCGGCCTCTCGCACCAGCCGCTCGACCTCGTCCTCACTCAGGCCACTGGAGGCCGTCAGCACGATCCCCTGAGATTTCCCCGTCCCCAAGTCCTTGGCGGACACATGGGCCACGCCGTCGGGGTCCAGGGCGAAGGTCACCTCGACCTGGGGAACGCCGCGCGGCGCCGGCGGCAGCCCCACCAATTCGAAGCGGCCGAGGGTCATGTTGTCGTCGGCCATATCGCGCTCGCCTTGAAGCACGTGCACCCTGACCCGGTCCTGGTTGTCCTCGGTGGTGGAGAACACCTGGCTCTTGGACGAGGGAATAGTCGTGTTCTTCTCAATAATCTTCGTAAAGACGCCGCCCTGGGTTTCAACGCCCAGGGAAAGAGGCGTCACATCCAGCAGCAGGATGTCCTCCACCCGGCCGGTGAGAACCCCCGCCTGAATGGCCGCGCCCGCCGCCACCCCCTCGTCGGGGTTCACGCCGGTATCGGGCTCTCGGCCAAAAATTTCGGCGACCTTGGCCCGGACCAGGGGCATCCGTGTCATTCCGCCCACCAGGATCAATTCGTCGATGGCTTCCATGCCGATCCCCGCGTCTTCCACCGCGGTGCGGCAAGGGCCTTCCAGTCGAGCCACCAGGGAGGCCGCCAGTTCTTCCAGCAACCCCCGCGAAAGCGTCATCACCAGGTGCAGGGGACCCGTTTCATTCGAGGCCACGAAGGGCAGGTTGACATCGGTTTCCTCCAGACTGGAGAGCTCGTGCTTCGCGCGTTCAGCCGCTTCCTTCAAGCGTTGGAGCGCCATGGGGTCCGCGTGGAGATCGATTCCATGCTCGTCCTTGAAGGTATTGGCCATGTGCTCGACGATGCTGTTGTCGAAATCTTCGCCGCCCAGGTAGGTATCCCCATTCGTACTCTTAACCTGGAAGACCCCGTTTCCGATTTCGAGAATCGAGATATCAAAGGTGCCGCCGCCAAGGTCGAAAATCGCAACGGTTTTCTCCTCGGTGTCATCGAGCCCATAACTCAGCGCAGCCGCCGTGGGCTCATTGATGATCCGAAGCACTTCGAGGCCGGCGATCGTTCCCGCCTCCTTGGTGGCCTGGCGCTGGGCGTCGTTGAAATAAGCGGGCACGGTAATCACCGCGGCCTCGATTTCTTCGTCGAGGTAGTCGGTGGCGGTTTCCTTCAGCTTCTGGAGAATCGTCGCAACGATCTCCTGGGGCGAGCAGTCCCGGCCACCCATGGTCACCCAGGCATCGCCGTTTTCGGCCTCGACGATGGGAAAGGGGGCCACCGAAGCGAATGCGGATACCTCGCTGGATGCGAATTTTCGCCCGATCAGCCGCTTGATGGCGAAGAGCGTTCGCGAGGGATTGGTTACCGCCTGACGCTTGGCGATCTGGCCCACCAGTTTTTCGCCGCTCTCGGTGAGGGCGACCATGGAAGGGGTCGTGCGCGATCCCTCGCTATTCGCGATGACCTCGCTTCCCGAACCCGACACAAAGGCCACGCAAGAATTCGTGGTCCCAAGGTCGATTCCAATAACAGCGCCCATCCAGTACCCCTTCGTGCTGACTCTTATCTTCGGTTCCAAAAACAAACAATTCCGGATTCATTTCTCATGGTCCCCGGCTTCCGGTTCGGCCTGGGCCTCGTCTTCCCTGGGTTCCCGAGCGACGAGAACTCGCGCGGGACGCAGCATTCTGTCGTTGATCAAATATCCCTTCTGGAGCACCTGGAGAACGGAGTTCGGCGCAACCGAAGCGTCGGGCAACTGGCCCATGGCCTCGTGAAACGTCGGATCAAAAACCTCCTTGAGGGGTTCGACAACCTTGACACCGTGTTTTCCCAGAGCACCCAGTAATTCGCGTTGAACCAGTTCTACGCCCTGTAGAACGCTTTCCATGCTGGCCGACGCGTCCTCTTTAGAATGCGCAATCGCACGCTCAAGGTTATCGACAGTACCGAGCAAATCCTTGACGAGATTCTGATGACCGTACTGAAGGCTCTCCTGACGCTCCTTGAGACTCCTCCGGCGAAAATTCTCAAACTCCGCCTGGAGCCGCACCAAGCGGTCCCGGGCCTCGTCCAACTCCCGGGTTTGGGCCAGGGCTTCTTCCCCGGGGCCGGCGGCCTCGGCGGCGGCGCCCTCCCCGGGATCGGTCGCCGGGGGGGCTACGGCCTCAGCGGCTTCTCTCAAGGCCTCGACCAATTCTTCGCTCGGCTCAACACTCGGGATCTCATCGCCCTTTTGGGCCTTTTTCTTCGGCGGCGTCATTTCATCCTCTTGGTCCGGGCCCTGTCCACGGACGCGTTCATTGAATCAGCTTTTCGGTGACCAGGCGCGAGCAATAGCTCACCAACGGGATCACCCGGCCGTAGTCCATTCGGTTGGGCCCGATCACGCCCAGAACCCCCACGGCTCGGTCTTCGGATCCGGCGGCACTGCCCCCCGCCGGCACCGAGGGATTCGCACAACCGTAGGAGACCGCCACCATTGCGCAATTGCGGAGTCCCAAATCCGCCAGTTCCTCGCCCAAGGAAACCGAGACCGCGTCCACGGGTTCCTCGAGTACACGCTCGATCACATCGAGCAGGCGACGATTGGTTTCTACCGCTTCAAAGATTGCCCGGGCCCGGTTGGGGTCGTTGAACTCGGGCTGGCTGAGCAGAGCGGAGCGAGTGGTAATCACCAGATCCGTCTCTTCGGCGGTCGAAACCGCGAACGCGCGCAGGCCGAGATCCGCGGCCCTGAAGTACACACTGCGGGCCTTGCTGCGGAGTTCGCGCAACTCGCTCTCCAGCAGCATGCGCATCTCGCCGAGGGTCTGCCCCGGCAACCGCTCGTTGAGTTGGGCCGCCACCGCATCGAGTTCAGCCTGATCCCCGAAACCCGCGTCCTCGATCTCGCGCTGCTGGATCGGACCGGCTTCGGGCACCAAAACCGCGAGCAACTTGTCCCGGGCAACGCGCACAAAACTAACGTGGCGCATGGGCACACGTTCGATGCGCGGGGCCACCACGAAGCCGAGTTGGTGGGTCCGCTCGGAGAGCAGGCGAGAAACCCAACGCGTCAACTCGTCGCCCGAAATTTCCTCGCACGCATGCGAGAGCGAGCGCCGATCGAAATCCGCCAACTCGGGGGGATTCAAAAGTTGCTCGACGAAGATTCGCAGACCGGTCTCGGTGGGAACCCGTCCCGCCGAGGCATGGGGCTTTTCGATCAGGCCCAGGGAAGCCAGGTCCGCCATGGTGTTGCGGATGCTCGCGCTGGAAAGCGCCACCGGGAGAAGGTGTGAAACCGTGGTCGAGGAGGCCGGCGCGGCGTGGGCCACGTAGGCCGTGACCACCGCGCGCAGCACCATCTGCTGGCGGTCACCCAGACCCGGTAAGAATTGATTCGTCGACTTGCTCGAACTCATGAAAATCCCATCGCTTGGAAAAACATCAATAAATTCAGCAGAGTGTGTCTACCACCCCGACGCCGGGCCGTCAATCGCTGCGGGGCGGGATCGGCGTCCGGCGGCTACCCCTCGCGCGAGGAGCCGGCCAGGGCCCGCACAGGGTGCCCGGGCCTGCTCCCTGGCATAGAGTCGGCGCCCGGGCCCAGCCAAACGCTGACCCACCCGGCGAGGAGAAGCCATGCCGATCTGGGAAAGGGACGATCTCAAGCTGCACTACGAGGAGTTCGGTCGGGGGTTTCCCGTACTTCTCTTTGCACCCGGCGGAATGAACTCCACCATCGATTTCTGGAGCCGGATGCCCTGGAACCCCATCGAAGTGCTTTCCGAGCACTTTCGTGTGATCGCCATGGATCAGCGCAACGCCGGGGACTCCAGCGCAGCGATTTCGGGCACGGACGGCTGGAAGACGTACGCCGCAGACCACATCGCCCTGCTCGACGGACTGGGCATCGACCGCTGCCACGCCCTGGGCTGCTGCATCGGCGGATCCTATGGACTGGGCTTGATCGAAGCCGACCCGGGTCGAGTCGCCGGAGCGGTTCTCGTGCAGCCCATCGGGCATACCGACGCGAACCGCGAAGCCTTCTACGCCATGTTTGACCAATGGGCGGACGAGTTGCGCAAAACCAGACCCGAAGTGTCCGCCGCCGATTGGGCGGCCTTTCGCGGCCGCATGTACGACGGCGATTTCGTTTTCAATGTTTCCCGGGACTTCGTGCGGAGCGTCTCCCACCCCCTGCTGATCCTGATGGGCGACGACCTCTATCATCCCGAAGCCATCTCCCGGGAGATCGCCCAGCTGGCGCCCCGGGCCGAGCTCGTCGAAGCGTGGAAGGAAGGACCGGCGGTCCAGGCCTCGGCCCAACGCGTGGTCGAATTCCTCAAGGCCCAGACTCCCTGACACCCGGCGCCTAGACGAACTCGGCGCAGACCGTGTCCGCCAACAAACGACCCTGCCGGCTGAGAGCCAGACGTCCTTCCCCGGGTGTTTCGAGTAGACCCTTGGCCAACAACTCGCCAATGGCCGGGCCAAAGCGTTCCCGGGGTGATTCGCCAAACTCGGCTTCGAAGGCCCTTTCGTCCAGCCCCTCGTCGCAGCGGAGCGCCAAAAAACACGACTCGGCCATGGCGGCTCCGCGCTCGAGCACCTCCTCCTCGCCCAGGGGCCAGGTGCCCTGGGCTACGGCGTCCAGCCACGCGCGTCGGTCTCGGGGGTTCGCGTGCCGGGCGCCGTGGGGTCGACCCGGACCGGGTGGATCCGTCGAGTGCGCCCCCACCCCCAGGCCGAGCACCGGCCTTCGCTGCCAGTAGCGCCTGTTGTGAACGGCCTCGTAGCCCGGCCGAGCATAGTTGGTGAGTTCGTAGCGCCGATAGCCCGACGCGCCGAGGCGTTCCTCGATGCGCTCGATCATGTCCGCGGAAGCGTCCTCGGGATAGGCGTTCAGGCGGCCGGCGGAGGCGGCCCGACCAAAGGGCGTGGCGCCCTCGAAAACCAGTTCGTAACACGAGAGGTGTTCGGGCCCGAAGCCCAGCGCTTCGTCGAGGTCCGCCTCCAGCATGGCCGGGGTCTGGTGAAGCGCCGCGAACATCAGATCCAGCGAAAGGTTGCCGAACCCGGCGGCCCGGGCCGCCTCCAAGGTCCGGCGACAGGCGTCGGCCTTGTGGGCACGCCCGAGGGCCTTGAGGAGCGAGTCGTTGAAGGACTGAACGCCCAGGGAGAGACGGTTCACCCCGGCCTCCTCGCGAAACCCGGGCAGGTGTTCGCGCTCCACACTGCTCGGATTCACCTCCAGGGTCACCTCCACACCCTGGGAGCCGCCGGGAAAGGCCGACTCCACGGCCTCGCGAATTCGAGCCAGGGAATCCGGGCGCAGGAGCGACGGCGTACCGCCTCCGAAATAGAGACTGGCCAGGGAGCGGCCGGCAAAGGTCGGCGCACGCAACGCCAACTCGGCGAGCAGCCCTGTGACGTAGCCCTCCTCGGTGGCGCGCCAATCGCTGGAACCGGCTCCACTGGAGCGACCCGCCGCTTCCACCGCAAAATCGCAATAGGGGCAGATATGCGTGCAAAAGGGGATATGGACATAGACGCCCAAGCAGGACTCCATGAAGTCAATGTAGGCCAGGCGCGGGCGCCGTGATGGGCCCTCGGTTAATCTCGGCCGACTCCGTGGCTGAAGAAGACGTCTACTACCAGAAGCTCGAAAACGGGCTCACCCTACTGCTCCGGGAAACCCATCGGGTTCCCGTGGCCAACGTCCAAGTCTGGGCGGGTGTGGGCTCCGCCGACGAACGCCCGGACGAAGCGGGCCTGGCCCATTTTCATGAGCACATGCTCTTCAAGGGCACGCCCAGCCGCGGCGTGGGCGAAGTGGCCGGAGAAATCGAAGGCGCCGGGGGACGCGTCAACGCGTACACGTCCTTCGATGTCACCGTCTATCACGCGACCGTACCCAGTGTCGCCCTGGGCACTGCGGTGGATGTTCTGGCCGACGCCGTGGGGAACTCGATTTTCGACCCCGAGGAGATCCAGCGCGAGCAGCAGGTCGTGATCGAGGAAATCCGCCGCTCGGAAGATTCCCCGGGACACGTTCTCTCGGATCTCAGCTACCGGCAGGCCTACCAGGTGCACCCGTACCGGGCGCCGATCCTCGGCACGCCCGAGAGCGTGGCCTCCCTGGATCACGATCGCTGCGTTGCCTTTTTTCAGCGCTGGTATGCGCCGGACAACCTGACCTGGGTGGCCGCAGGCGATTTCGACGCCCGGGCCCTGGCCGGGGATCTCGCCGAACGCTTTGCGTCCGCGCGCCCGGCCGGCGCCCGGCGCAGCCGCGCCGCCGAACCCCGACCCGACACCCCGCGCAGCGCAGTGGAGCGGCGGCCCTTCGAGGCCCAGCGCTTCGATCTCTCCTGGCCCTCCGCGCGCTTTCGTGACCCGGACGCCACCTACCTCGACCTGCTCGCCTTCGTGCTGGGGGAATGCGAATCCAGCCGACTGGTGCGCAACATTCGCGAGGGCGCCGCGTTGGTCGACCGCATCGACTGCTCCTCCTATACCCCCTACGACCGGGGCCTGTTCTCCATTGGCCTGGAGAGCAACGAAGCCCGGAGCCGCGCCGCCCTGGAGGCCATCGCGGCCGAAGTGGAGCGGCTTCGGATCGAACCCGTAAGCGAGGACGAACTCGAGCGCGCCCGGGCGAACTTCCTGGCCAGCGAACACTTTGAACGCGAGAGCGTTTCCGGCATGGCGAGCAAGCTCGGTAGCTTCGAAGTGCTTGGCGGCGATTGGCAAAGCGAGACGCGCTATTTCGAAACCCTGCGCGGCGCGACCCGAGAGGACCTGCTCCGGGTCGCCCAGAAATACCTCGCGCCAGAACATCTCGCAGCGGCGGCCCTGGTCCCCGACCAGCCCGGCGATACCCTGGACGCCGAGGCCATGGCCAGCGCCCTGGGCCAAGGCGCCGATCGCGCACGAAAAAACTTTCGCGCAACGCCCTCCCCCGCTTCCCCGCCCCGGAACGCCAAGGCAAACGGCTCGGGGGCTTCGGTGCCAGGGAAATCGGAACGGCTTTCGTCCGGCGGTCTCAGCCCGGCGCGTGTCGGTTCCCCGGCATCGTCCCGCCCGGCGACCACCGGCTCGCCCGAGGCAATCACGAGCTATCCCCTGCCCGGCGGAGCCGTCCTCCACGTCGCGTCGCGCCGGGATATCCCCGTGGTCGCCCTGCGAGCGGCCTTCACCGGCGGGCTCCTCGCCGAGACCGAACAAACCGCGGGTCTCTCCTGCTTCCTCGCTTCCATGTGGAGCCGAGGCACCGCGAAGCTCAGCGCCGCGGAGTTCGCCGAAGCGGTGGAGGACCTCGCCGCCGATATCAGTGGCTTCTCCGGGCGCAGCAGCCTGGGGCTCACCCTGGAGGCCACCAGTGACAAGCTGGCGCCCACCCTCGACCTGTTTCGCGATGTGCTCCTCGAACCGCGCTTTGCCCCGGACGAGTTCGAACGCGAGCGGCGCGAGACCTTGGCGGCCATCGACCGACGCGAAGACCAACTTGCCCAACGTGCCTTCCAACTCTTCAGCCGTACCGAGTTCCTCGAGCACCCGTACCGGCTGCCCATGCTGGGTGACCGGGAGGGCGTCGAGGCCTTCACCCCGGAGCTCGTTCGCGCCCACCATGACCGGCTCATTCGAGCGCCCAATCTGGTGATCGCCGCGGCCGGGGACGTGGACGGTGACCGCCTGGCCGAAGACCTTTCCGAGCGGCTCGCGGGGCTTCCCGGGGGCGAGTTTCAGCCATCGTCTCCGCCCGAGGAAATCCGAGCCGAAGGGATCCGCCGGGCGGCAGAAGAGAAGGACCGCGCCCAGGCGCATCTCGTGGTGGGCTTTCGTGGCCTCGCTGTCGACGATCCCGACCGTTTCACCCTCGAGATCATCTCGCAATTGCTGGCGGGCCAGGGGGGGCGACTCTTCCTTGACCTGCGCGACCGCCGCAGCCTCGCCTACTCGGTCAGCGCCATGAACGTCGAGGGTGTAGCCCCGGGGTTCTTCGCCGTGTATATCGGCTGCGCACCCGAAAAGGTAGAAGAAGCGCGAAGCGGTATTTTCGAGCACCTCGAGGCGCTGGTGGCGGCACCGCCGGACGCGGACGAACTCGCCCGTACCCAGCGCAACCTGGTGGGCAATTTTGCCATCGACCAACAGCGCAGCGCAGGCCGGGCCGCACATATCGCCCTGGATGCTCTCTATGGGCTTGGCCCTACAGCCCACCTCGCCTACCCCGAGCGCGTGGCCGCCATTGAGCGGGAAGATGTACTCCGGGTGGCCCAGCGAATACTCCGCATGGACGCATACACCGAGGCTTTGATCCGACCCTAAGGGCCGCTCTCCGGTGCCTGTTGCCTTTGCCCTATGCCTATGTCCTATGCCCATGTCCTATGCCCATGCCCTATGGCCCATGCCCTATGGCCCATGCCTGATGCATTTGCCTTTGCATTTGCATTTGCCTTAGGCGCAGGCGCAGGCGCAGGCCCACGGTTACTGTTCTGTGGTGATCGCACTCCAGTGGCCCCCGCAAGGGGTTTCGGCACCCTATGTTCACTTGGTCTTCATCCGGGTCTGCCAACATCTCCGTATAATAAATATGTAATATCTCGGAGAGCAGGCCAATTGCGGAGAGAACCGCTCCAGTGTTTTTTCCGTTGCTTTCCGAGGAAGGACCACCCATTTGAGTAAGCCTATCGGACTCGTCATGCTGTGCCTCACCGCGTCGATCGCGTGCACCGACTCAACCGGAAACTATTCGGGCGGCAGCCTGAAGGCTCAGGTTCCCGCCGAGGCCAGCCAAGCTTCGGGTGCCGCGGACTACAACGCGGCCTGTTCCGGGTGCCACCGGATCGACGGCCTAGGCACGCCCTGGGGCAACTCACTGAAGGACTGTCAATCCTGCACCGGAACCTTCGCCAACCTTCAAGACAGGATCCATGTGACCATGCCCGAAGGCAGTCCCGCTGGGTGCGAGGATGCCTGTGCGGACGACACCGCGGCGCATATTCTGTGCGCGTTCAATCCCGAGCATGCCGACGGATGCAAAACTGTGATTCCGGGCACTGCCAGCCCAGGCCTGGGCTCGGTTTCCTACAACCAGCAATGCCAGCTTTGCCACGGGAATCAGGGACAAGGGGTCACAGTGGTCAATCCGCTCACCGACGAAGAATTCGTACTCGGCCCGTCGCTGGCCAATTGCCCGTCGTGCACGACGGGATTCGCCGCCCTGCAGGCTGAGATTGAAAACACAATGCCCCAGAACAATGCCACCATCTGCCAGGGTGAGTGTGCCGAGAACACCGCCGCCTACATCCTCTGCGAGTTCAACCCAGGACTCGCCGATGGATGCGACAATCCACTGCAGAAGCCCATGATTCCGGCGGGTGTCGATCTGGCCGCAGGAGAAGCGAGCTACGGCTCTGCCATCACCTCTGCCACGGGAACGATGGCAGCCTCGGAAATCCAGGTCGGCAGTTAATCGGTTCCAACTGCGCCAGCTGTCAGGGAAGTTTCGAAGGTTTGCGGAACCGAATCCACACAACCATGCCCCAGGGTTTCCCCACGGCTTGCGTCGATCAGTGCGCGGTGAATACCGCCGCCTTCGTTCTCTGCGAACTCAATTCGGATATCGCCGTAGGCTGCCCAGAGCCCTGAGCATCACGATCGAAGAGTCAAAGAAATAACAACGAAAAAATGAATCGATAAACTTTAATTCAAGGAGGAACCATTCGATGCAGAAGCTAAACAAACTGACTCGAGGAATTGTTGTACTGAGCCTGTTGGCCTTCGTGGGTGTCGTCGGCTGCTCGGACTCGGAAACAGTAGAAACAGGCCCCACGCTCGTTACGCTTACAATAGGGGTAGAAACGCCCACCGTGGACTTGGACGCGGGAATGGACAGCTACATGCCATGCCAGGGTTGCCATGGTGCCATGGGACAAGGCAATACAGCGCCGGCCCTCAACGCTTTTACCCCCACCTCGCAGATCTCCATCGGTGGTGTGCCCGATACGCTTACCTTTTCCCGCCTGCAGGATAAAATTGAGCTGGAGATGCCTCCGGGTAGTGAAACCTCGTGCGAGGGTACGTGCGCAATCAACGTCGCCGGATACATTTATTGCGAATGGAACTCGGCCCTCGTCACTTCGGGATGCCCCGCCGCCCCCTGAGCGCCGGGAATCCGAACGCCAAGAAA
>LWDU01039795.1_pt1 | contig 18328 bp, 15 predicted proteins | sample 727161 | NCBI WGS metagenome assembly LWDU01 (sample SAMN04566230, study PRJNA314399) | hydrothermal vent metagenome | isolation source: deep sea hydrothermal plume seawater | place: Mexico: Gulf of California, Guaymas Basin | collected 2004-07-11
AAGAAGTTGCCCTCTTGGAGCGGGGGTACGCCGGTGGTCTGGGGTGACCGCATTTTTCTGACTTCGCCGAATGCGGGTGAGGAGATCCAGGGCGGCGAACAGTTGTTACTGGGCTGTCTGTCGGCGGTCGATGGCAGCGTCTTGTGGCAACGCACCCTCGACGAGGGCAATGCCTATTGGATGAAGCACAACAATACCTCGCCTTCTCCGGTAACCAATGGCGAAGTGGTGATCGCTGTTGCGGGCACAGGCATGATCAAGGCCTATGATGTGGAAGGGGAGGAATTGTGGCATTATAGCTTGCAAGAGCAGCACGGCGCTTTTGGCCTGATGTGGGGCTATGCCTCTTCGCCTTTGCTCTACGATGGCGTGCTTTTCGTCGAAGTGCTACACGGAATGAATACCGACGACCCCTCCTATCTGGTCGCCTTCAAGGCGGCGACGGGCGAGGTGCTGTGGCATCGGGAGCGGGCGACTGACGCGGTGGGCGAATCGCCAGATGCCTATACCACGCCAACCTTGCTCGAACACGACGGCCAGATGCAGATCGTCATTTCCGGTGGCGACTATGTCACTGGCCACGATCCGGCGACGGGAAAAGAGTTATGGCGGGCGGGGGGGCTGAACCCCAACAAGGAAACGAATTACAGGGTGGTCGGATCGCCGGTCACCGCGGACGGAATGGTCTATGCGACCAGCCGCCGCAATCCGGTCTTGGCCCTTCGCGCCGGCGGGTTGGGCGATATCAGCGAGAGCCATCTGGCCTGGAAATTTGAGGGCGCGGGGGGACCGGATGTGCCTTCGGCTACGACCGATGGGCGTTTGTTTTTCATGGTTGACGATCGCGGTCGGGCGACCTGTCTCGACGCCAAGACTGGTGAAAAAGTGTGGGGGCCGGAACGCCTGGCACAGGGCTCGGTCAGCGCTTCGCCCGTGTTGGCCGATGGCAAACTCTATGTGGTCAACGAGGACGGAGTGACTACCGTGTTGCAGGCCGGGCCGGAGTTTAAGGTGCTGGCGACCAATGAACTCGACGGGGCCTATACGCTTTCATCGTTGGCGATAGCAGAAGGCCGAATTTATCTGCGCACGGAATCGCATCTTTATTGTATCGCGCAAAGCGTGCAGGAGTAGTTTATCGTCTCGAGTTTATCGTCTCGATCTACCGAGCGCATATCGCATGTCAGGGTGTATCTGGAAAGTGGGGTCGGGCTGAGGTAAAAGGGGCCGCTGCGATTTTTCGGATGCGCCTTATTCGCCTTTTAGAGTCCCGAGTAAAGGCCGGCGAAGCGCTATGCGTACTGCGATAAGGCTGGCGAGTAGGCCTGCGGCTAAGACTAGCAACAGTGAAAAACCGAGCGAGGCCCAGGGGAAAGGCGAGGGGGCGAGCAGGCGGGGGGCGACGGCGACGAGGGCGGCGGCGATGCCGATCGCGAGGCCGGCGAGCAGCAGAAAGCCATTCTCGTAGAGCAATAGGGCGGCTAAGCGGGTGCGGCGGAAACCACAGGCGCTCAAGGTGGCCAACTCGCCGCTGCGTTCGAGCACATTGCGCAGCAGTAGTATACCTAGACCGCAAGTCCCGAGGATGAGTCCCAGGCCGCCGAGGGTTTGAAAGGTCGAGAGGTAGGTGTTCTCGATCGCGTGATAGGCCAAGAGGCGTGCGGCGCTTGTTGTGGTGTCGAAGCCGTAGGCACTGAGGTTTTTCTCGAGCGCGACGGCGACGGTTTCGGGTGTATTCGTTTCGACGAGAAAATACCCATAACCGCTGTGCGCAGGAAAATGCCGGGTGAAACGGTCCTCGGCGATGAGCAATTCGCCTTGGAAAAGGCTGCCCTGCAATAACCCCACCAACCGCAACGCCAGTTTTTCTCCCGCATCATTTTCTATTATCACATCTTCGCCCAAGCTCTTGTGCAAGATCCACTGGGTTGAATTGAAGTCGCCGATGGCCGGGATGATATTTGGACCGAGGTCCCGGTTGAGCAACAGCCAGGGGTTCTCGCTTTCGGCAGGTGTTGGTTCTAGCGTTTGCTGAAAGGGGAAACCGCCGCGCTGGATCAGTTCGGTCGGAATGCCCAAGATGCGGGGCGTCTGTGGCTGGTAGAGATTGAGGCAACTGATATCCTCGCCGGGTAGGACGCGCATCGGGAAAAAGCGCGTCGAGCTGAAGTCGGCGGAAAGCCCGAGTTCGAAGCGCCCCATCTCGCTATTTAGGTCTTGATGCAGTGGAATCTCCGCCTCAGCGAGTAAGGGGAAGCCGCCGGTGCCAGGATCCTCCTGCCATTCGACGCGACGGTTGGCGCCGACCGCGACGATGACAAAAGTGGCACAGGCGATCAAGGCGGTACTGAGGGCGCTACGGCTGGGGTTGCGGATACTATTGCGGATACCGATGGCAAGGCCCGAACGGAGCTCGCGGTGTTTGGCGGTGTGTAGCCAGGAGGAGAATAGGGCTAAAAGCGCTAACAGTGCGGTGGCGCCACTGCCAAAGAAAAGGGCCGCGGTTGTAGCGGCTTCGGTTGTTGTGGCAAGAGCACTTAAGGCCAAGGCGAAGAATAAGCCGACTGCAGCCAGTTTTGTCGAGCGATTATGTTGTCGTTGTTGTGCGGAGTTGAGAGTGCCGGCGAGCAGCGCGCGGGCGGGTATTGTATGGAAGCGGCTTATGGTGCGTCGGATGGTGAGCGCGACGAGCAGCAAGGTGGTGAGATAACCCAGGCCCAGGCTCGAGAAATTGCTGTGCAGTTGCAGGAAGGGGGTGCCGATCGCTGGCAACCACCAGGTGCGCAGGCCGAATAATAGCAGATAGGCGTAGAGTTGTGCACCGGCCAGACCGAGTAGTGCGCCGAGGCCGGTCAAGGCGAGGCCTTCGTTGAAGAAGCGGCGGCGGACGGCGGCAAGCGGATAGCCGGTGGCCAGCAGCAGGCCGGCCTCGCGTGCCCTTTGTTCGAGGCCGAACCTGCAGAGCAGGAGCAATAAGAGTGCGGCGGCGGCGATTAGAAAAAGGCTGAAACCGATAAACAGCCCGCTGAAACGGGGCGGAAGGAAAAACCGGCCGATTCGGGAGACAAGTGTTGCAAGAGGTTTTCTCGCAGACCGCGCCAGTCGGTGACAAGGTCGCCTTCTACGAGCGGGTAGAAGCGCAAGGCGGTTGCCTCGCCGTGTTTGCTGCGCCAGAGGCGCTGGCCGGTTTTGCCGGAGACAAAGGCCTTGGGAGAGGCGCCGTAGCGGTCCCAATAGGCCTCGTCTCGCGGCTGTATTTTGCCCATGTCGATGGGGAATGGCGCGTCCCAGGCGGAGATGTCTTCTTCGTCCTGCAAACCGGGGTATGCGGGGGTGAGTGTCCGATCGACGGCTAGTTCGCGCATCGCGACGATGCCTTTTAATCGGAAGTGGGCAGTTGCGGTTGTCAATTCTTCGCGGGGGCCGACCACATAATAGGCCAAGGCGACGGAGTCGCCGGGGGCCGCGTTTAGTTGCGCCGCCGTCCAGGCGTTTAGGTAGAGTTCACCTTCGGCCAGGGCCTGTGCGGGGTGTCCGTCCTGCAGATAGAGGCCTGTGGGATCATTGACGGCGGTGACGGTCGAATAGGAGACGGTGTGGCCGTCGACGGAAATCTCGTTGGCCAAATAAGTGAGGAAGGAGGAGACGGCGAGATCTTCTTCGGCGCCGCTCATCAAGGCGGTGGCGATAGTCGGGGCATTGAGGATAAAGCGGGTGCTTTCGAGCACAATATAGTTTTCGCGTTGCACGAGGTTTAGTCCGAAATCGGCCAGATCGAGGTGCTGCGCGAGGTTTTGTTGCAACTCTTGCGGTGAATACTCGGTTGTGCTGACTAATAAGGTGTTGGCTTGGCCCAGTTGGTCTAAGGCTTGTTGCAGGGCTTTGAGATCAATGAAGGCGTTGAGCGGCAGGTGTTGGTGGGGTCTAAGGCCAAAGCGGCCCAGACCGCTATCGGGCAGGATGCCGGTAAGCACCGCGCGGATCGTTGTGACAATATCGTCGGTCGCGCGGCGGCCAAAGAGCGATTCGCGGTGGCTTTGGCTTTGGCGCTGTAATGACAGCAGGATCGCATCGCCTATTTTAGCGCCGAGTTCCCGTTGCAACGAGGCACTGATGACCAGCGAGGGAAAGGGGGTGTCATTGGCCTGTTGTAGATCGGAGAGCAGGTTTTCCCCCTCGGAGGGAAAGAGATCGACGAAACGCTGGTCTATGCCCTGGATCTGTACGCGAGAAGCACGGGCCTGACTTGTGGCATGGCGGGCAGAACCGTTGAGTAGGATGACCGGTGCGGTAGTGCCGGGGATTTCTTTCGCAATCTCGTCGCGGAAAAAACGCTCGCTGAGCAGGGCATAGTCGATGTGGCCCAATCGTTCGAGGGCCAAGTCGCGTAGGCTGCCGCGCATCGAATCGCCGACCAGCAGCGCGCCGGTCAGCGCGGTGGATGCGATGGCGGCGCCGAGTACTAACCCCAGATGGGTCTGCCAGTAGTGGATCAGACTTCGACGCAAGTGCCCTCGCGCAAGGCAAAGCGCCGGTCGCAACGCTCGGCTAATTCGGGATCGTGCGTTGCGATGACGAGTACGGTGTCTTCGCTGCGGTGCAGGGTGAACAGCAGGTCGGCAACGGTGGTAGCCGTCTGTCGGTCGAGGCTGCCGGTGGGTTCGTCGCACAATAGCAGGCCGGGTCTGTTGATCAGGGCGCGGGCGACGGCGACACGTTGGCATTCTCCGCCGGAGAGTTCGGCGGGACGATGTTTGAGGCGTTGTGCGAGGCCGACGGCGGTGAGTAGGTCGCGTGCCCGGTTGGCGCGGCTCTCCTGGGGGAAAGCCAGGGTGGGCACGAGGGTATTGTCGAGGGCCGAATATTGCGGTAACAAGTGATGGCTTTGGAAGATGAAGCCGATTTGTTCATTGCGGAAACGGGCGAGTTCGGGTTCGCTGAGGGCATTGGGGTCTTGCCCGCCAATGGCGATCTGGCCGGCGGTGGGTTTTTCAAGGGTACCGAGCAAATGCAGCAGGGTGCTCTTGCCCGAGCCGGACGGCCCGACCAGCGCCAGAGATTCGCCGACCGCGGCACTAAGCGAGACCGCGTGCAGGACATCGATGCTTTGCTCGCCACGGGTGAAGCGCTGGCATACGTCGGAGACGGTGAGGGCGATGGACGCATTCATGTCGCGGTGGTCTCTGCTATTTGCTGCGTGAGTTGATCGCTGATAAAATCGGGGATGGCTATGGCGCGAATTTTTTCGCCCGGGTTGCAGATGCAACAGGCGACCTTGAGCCGGCCTTCTGCGACGGCTTCGCCATTGTGGTGAAAATTAAAGCGGTAACTGAGGGATTTGCCGCTCTGTTTCTCGATTTTTAGGTGGATATCGAGTGTGTCTTCGAAGGAGACGGGGCGAAAATATTCGCAATCGGCAGTGAGGCGCGGCCAACTGATGATATTTTCGTCGCGTTTCATGTGCACACTAAGGCCGAGGGTGCGCCAAAATTCGTGTTCGGTTTGCTCCATAAAGACAAAGAAACGCGCGAAATGCACGATGCCGGCTTTGTCAGTATCGGCCCACTCAACCAGGCGTTGGGTGCGAAACTCGCTGGGCATGGTCAGGTGCCGGGGCGAAAGAAAGTGACCAGGCAGCCACCGACTGCGGCGAGCACGATGCCGAGCACAAAGGGCCAGCGCACGGAGGCCCAACCGCCGGCGGGCGGGTGGGCTAGCGCGGCGACGACGGCGTTGATGATTGGCGCACCCGCAAAGACGATAGCCATGACGACGGTGGGCGAGCCCTTGGCGCCGAAGGCGAGGAGCACGCCGAGTGCGCCGATGGCGCCGACCATACCGGCGGCAGTCGACCACATGACACCTTTGGTAGGATAGTCCCAGTTGGCGCCATTGAGCAGGAGCACGATCAACGAGCCAATGACGGCGGTGATTAGATAGGCCACGCCGACGAAGAGGAAGGCTTTATAGCGGCCATTTTCTGGGTCGGTCATGGCGAGTTGGCCGGTGTGCAGTAGGACGCCGTAGAGGCCCCAACTGACGACGGTCAGAAGGGCGAAGGCTAACCAGGTCATGGGCGGTGGTCCTTTCGCTGTGGTATGCGTAGTTGTGTTGTGGTCTTTGTATGTATTATACGCTAGTTATAAGCTATGCATGTTGAGTGCGTCTCACGCTACGGCTTGCTAATCCACCGCAGCCGGCCCGAGTGGTCCCGTACAGCTTGTGGAGGGTCGTAGCAGCGGCGCTCCCTACACGAGGTCGCCTTACTACCTAACAGGATCGGGGTGATACACTGCAACCGAAGGACTTTACCGCTACCCACTTCGGCGGATCCGCAAACCTCTGCTGCGCCTCTAATATAAGTGTTTCTCGTCTCAATCTTTTGAAGGCCTTAGAAACTGTGATTAAACGCGGCTTACGATTCGAGATTCGATGGTTATAAGAGACTTTTACTATGAGGACCGTTTAGATAATACTGAATCCCTCATATTTCCCCGTCCCGCTTGGGTAAGCTATTGATGGGCTCCGACCTCATTCACCTATAGAGGTTGACGGGGCTGGGTACTTTAAAAATACCCAGCCCCGTAGTCCCTCCGCAGATATTTTAAGACTACGGCTAAGAAGCGCCAGCATATTGCTTATAAACGGCAAGTGTTTTGGTGGCGGTCGCGTCATCGTGAAAATCGCTATGTACGGCTTTTCTACCGGTTTGGCCGAGTTGTTGCCTTAGTCGCTCGTCGCGCAGAAGCCGGGCGATATTATCGGCTAGGTCTTCGGCGGAATGTGGTTCGAAGAGCAGGCCACCACCTGTTGTTGCTAACATTTCCGGGAAGGTGCCGTGGTCGGGTTGCACTACGGGTGTGCCATTGGCGAGGGATTCTAGGATCGACAGGCCTTTGGGTTCGGCGTAGGTGGTCGGCATGGAGAATACGTGCAGGCCGCTGAGGAATTTTATTTTTTCTTGGCGATCGACTTCGCCGTGGTAAGTAAAAGAATCTTCCAGGCCGCATTCGGCGATTTTTTTAATTTGCTCCTGGAAATACGCCTTGTCGCGTGGACCTAGATAGCCGGCGGTTTCAAGGCGCAACGGGCCGAGGTCCGTGCGTTCCTTTAAGAGGCGGAAGGCATCGACGAGCAAATGAAAGCCTTTTTCCGGGCAGATGCGGGCGAGGTAGCCGATCTTTTTTGTGTTGCCGCCGGTAGCAGGTGTTGTTACTCCGTGCTCAGCTAGGTTCAGGCCGAGCGGGACGACGTGTATTTTTTCGTCAGCGACCTGCATATACTCGGCCATATAGTCGCGATAGTAGGTACAGGGGGCGATAAAGGCGTCGATGTCCGGGGCGCGTTGGCGCAGGGTGTCCTGGGCTTGTGTCCTATAGGGCTCGATCAGTTGTTCGAGGAAGATATCCTCGCCTTGTAGACCGCAAAGTACGGGCACGCCGAGTTCGTCTTTAAGTTGGCGGCCCATGCCGGCGAACATCGCGTTAGTCAGCTGTACGATATCGGGTTTAAAGTCATCGCGCAGCCAAGAGACCAGGCGGGAGAGTTCTTTTTGCTGGTGGCCCTGCTCGCCTTTGAGCACCGAGACGGTGAGCGAGCCGAGGTCCTGCGCGCTGGTCGAAGCGCTAAAGCGCGCGAGCGAATTGAGCAGGCGAGGGCTGTCTAATAGTCGGTCGAGGGTGCGTGGCGTATGGCGGAAGAACGACCACTTCTGTTGCAGGAAGACATTGATGCCACCGTAGAATACACGGTCGAGTGAGACGTCTTCCTCGTCGGTACGCAACGGGGTATAGGTCGGAATGAGGGCGACATCGATTCCGCGGCGTTTGAGCGCGGTGGCCAGCGTGTTGTCGTGGATGCAGGTGCCGCAGTACATGCCCGCGGCACCTGCGGTGATATAGGCCAGGCGCATAGCTTAGAAGAACTTCTCGAGGGTGGTCTCTTTGGGCGGCTTGCTCATCAGTGAGCCAATGACCATTGCCGCGGCGGAGGCGGTGAGGATGACGGCCACGGGCATAATACCGGTCATGCCGACGGTATATCCAGGGACTTTCCAGCCTTGGAAGAAGAAATAGGACCAGAGCACGGCGACGGTGATAACGGAGGCGAAGGCGCCGACTTTGCTGCTACGTCGCCAAAATAGGGCGGCAACGACGATGGGGAAGAGCGAAGCGAAGCCGGTGAAGGACCAGACGGCGAGCGTGAAGATACTGCGTGCCGACACCAGCGAGAGCCCGTAGGCGACGGCGAAGATGAAGAAGACGAAGAGGCGACCCCAGAGGACCTGGTCCTTTTCACTGAGTTCGCTGTCTTTACGGTAGTGCCGGACGATATCCTGGGTGAACATATTGCTAATCGACAGGACTTGTGAGTCGAGCGAGGACATGATGGCGGCGAAGACCCCGGCGGCGAGCAGGCCGGCCAAAACGCCAGGCGCGTGCATATCGATCATTTTGACCCTTTGAGGCCGGGGAAGTCGAGGTGGCCGAAGATGCCCAAAAGCACGCTGGGCAGCCAGACGACGGCGATGCACAGCGGGTAGAACATCAGTGGCCAGCGGAAGGTGCGTGCGCTTTTGGCGGTGAGCCAATGGGTAAAGAGGTGCGGAAACATACCGACCGATAGCGGCATACAGGTATAGGTAAGCATCTTGATTGGGCTGATGTGGTCGCCGCGGATCAGCAGGTTTGAGTGTTTGGCGGCTACTTGCGCCATAGCGTTGTCGAGACCACCGAGCTTGTCGACGATAACGAAGAAAGCCACGCCGCCCAGGACCATAAAGACCATCGTCTGAAAGGCATTGGCCCAGGCAGTGCCACGCATGCCGCCAAAGCCGACATAGGTCAGCACCACCAGACAGACGAGCAGGCCGCCGGCCCATTGTGGGATCTCGCCCTTGGTCACTTGCGCCAGGGTGAGGCCGCCGCCCATAACGCCGATCAACAGGTAGGGGATCAGCAGCGCGATCATAACGATAAAGAGCAATAACCCAAAGCCGTCGGATTCCCAGCGCTGGCGGAAATACTGGACTTGGGTGAGAAAGTCGTGTTTTTTGCCCAGCGCCCAGACACGGGTGCCGATAAAAAAGAAGATAACGGGAATGATCAGTGCCGAACCCGAAGGCATTAACGCGAAGACACCGATGCCGCTGTGATAGGCCTCGCCGGAAGCGCCGAGAATGGCGAAGGCGGTCATATTGGTGCCGAAGAGCGACATTAAGAGCAGAAACGGGCCGATTGAGCGGCTAGCGACGAAGTAGTCCTCGCCGGTGCCGCGGAAGAGGCGGTTGGAGAGCAGGCCGATCGACAGTACCATGCCCAGGTAGACGAAAATGATCGTCGTCGTCATGGGGTCTGCTCTTCCTCGTCGAACTCGGTGGGCCAGGCGTAGTTGACCAAGAGAGCCATCAATGCGATGGCGGCGAAGCAAAAGCCGATATGGTAGACGAGGCCGACCGGAAGTCCGAGGACTAGGCTGGAGTCGTGCCAGAGCCAGAGGTCGTTGTGCAGGAGATAGAGGGCGAAGATCCCCAGGTAGAGGAGCCGACGAACAGTGGTGCTCATTCGGTGCTCCAGAGGTAGAGGTGGTTGATGTCTTTGATGAACAGGTGGCCGTCGAAAACGGCGGGGTGGGCCCAACTCGGGCAGGTGCCCATCGAAGGCGGCGGGGTGGGCCCGCGCGATTGCGGCCAATTTTGCGCGGTGGCGATGGTGGCTAGGCAACATAACAGCGCTATTAATCGCAGCGCCTTCATAAATAATATAAAAGGCAAATAGAGGTCACCCCGTCAAGGTGATATCGTTGGGCAATTCACACATCTCCCCCATTGGGCCGAAGATCGGTTCGACGTGCTCGCTAAAAAGATTGCCGCTGAGCACGTCGATGACGCCTTGTTTGCAGTCTGGGTAGCGTTTGAGGAATTCGCCGAAGTTGAAGTCCTTGGAATAGAAGGCGTAGACCATTTTGCGCACCGCTTCGGTGCCGCGCAAAAGTTCGGGGCCGAAACCGCCCAATTGGTCGGCGGAGAAATCTCCTTTAGTGATGGCGTCGATAATGGCGTCGGCGGCCATTTCGCCGGATTTAAGCGCTAGATAAACACCCGATGAATACATCGGGTCGAGAAAACAGAAGGCGTCGCCGACTAGGACCCACCCCTCGCCGGCCGTGCGGCTGGCGCGATAGGAGAAGTCTTTGGTGGTCTTGGCCGGCATTAGCTGTTCGGCGTGCTGGAGGCGCTCTTGCATCGGGGCGCATTTTGTCAATTCCTGCTCGAAGATGGTCTGCGCGTCTTCTTTGCGGCCCTGGACCAGATAGTCAATCGCGCCGACCACGCCTACGCTGACTATGTCGTCGGGCAGGGGGATATACCAGAACCAGGAGTCCCCATTGTCGGTGTGCAGGATCAGCGTCGCGCCCTCGTCCTTGCCTTCGTCGCGCCGCCCACCGCTATAATGGGTGTAGATCGAAGCCTTATTTAGCTGGGCGTCGGGTTCGGTGATCTTTAGCTTGCGGCCGATCAATGCGCTCTGGCCAGTGGCGTCAACGATGATCGGTGCGGTGAAGTCCTGGTGTTGGCCATCGGCGAGCTTGGCACGCACGCCAATGGCGCGGTCGCCGTCAAAAAGCACTTCGAGCACGCGGGCGCCTTGGTGGATCTCGGCGCCCTTGTCGCGCGCGTTGTCGAGCAGCATCAGGTCGAATTTACCGCGCTGGACCTGCCAGGTCACCGAGCTTTCGTGCGGGTTGTTATCAGAAAAATAAAAGGGGGCCGAACCCCGCCCCGACTTGCCGAAGAATTGCACGCTGTGTTTTCTCGGAAAGGCGCTGGCCTTGAGTTTGTCGAGCACGCCGAGGCGTTTGAAGGTCCAGTAGGTGTCGGGCATCAGCGATTCTCCGATGGAGAACCGGGGAAAGTTTTCGCGTTCAAAAAGTTGCACGTTGTGGCCAGCCTCGGCGACCAGCGCCGCTACGGTACTGCCGGCGGGGCCGCCGCCGATAACGATGACGTCGCTCAATTTTTGCTCCTGTGGTCGGTGAAACGCCGGGCTTTAAGTTCGAAGCGCGGTAGGGCGCCGGGTTCGGTGATGTGCACGTTGGCGCGCAGCCCGAGTCGGTGCGAGAGCGCCTGTGAAAGCGCCTGTGAAAACTGGTCGGTGGTGTCGGTGTGGTCGGCTAATTCGATGCGCACGTCGAGTTCATCGAGATTTTTGTGGCGGTGGATGTCGACGGCGAATTCGCAAATCGCAGGGAATTGCCGCACGATATTTTCGATCGCGCTGGGGTAGACGACTATACCACGGATAATCAGCGCGTCGTCGACGCGGCCGATGACACCCCCCTTCAGCCGATTATATATTCGGCCGCAGGCGCAAGGGCTTGTCTCGAGGGATACTTGGTCGCCTGTGCGATAGCGCAAAACGGGCATGCCGATGCGGCCGAGGTTACTGATGACCAGTTCGCCTTCTTCGGCGGGTTTGCCACTTTGCGGGTCGATGACTTCGCAGATAAACTCGTCTTCGTTGAGATGCAGACCGGAATGTTCTTGGCAGTCGAAACCCCAGGCGCCGACTTCGGTGGCACCGGCGTGATCGAAACTACGGGCGCCCCAAATTTTTTCGAGTTGCCGGTGGGTGGCCGGTAAGTTCGCTCCTGGTTCGCCGGCGTGGATAGTGGTGCGAACGGAGGTGCTGGCCAGGTCGAGCCCGCGCGCGCGGGCTACCTCGCCTAGATGCAGGGCGTAGGTCGGTGTGCAGACGACTACGGTGATTTCGTTTTCGACGATGGCGTCGAGGCGTTGCTCGGAGGACATGCCGCCGCCGGGCACGATCAGCGCGCCGATGCGGCTGGCGCCCTCGTGCCCGCTCCAGAAGCCGATAAAGGGTCCGAAGGAAAAGGCAAAGAAGATGCGGTCCTCGGCCGTGACGCCGGCCCCTTGGTAGACTTCCGCCCAACAGCGTCCCCACCAATCCCAGCTCTCGGCTGTGTCGAGCCAACGCAAACGCTGGCCGGTGGTGCCGGAGGTCTGATGGATACGGGTATAGTTCTCGGCCGGAAAGGTTAAATTGCTGCCATAGGGTGGGTGCTGCACCTGGTCGCTTGAAAGCTCGGCGCGGGTGGTAAACGGCATTTCGCCATAGGCCGCAAGGTTGCCTATGTCCTCGGGCCGATGGATGCCGGCCGCATTGAGCTTTTGCCGGTAGAAGTCGTTGTGTTCTAACACCGGTCCGAGCAGGGCGTGCAGGCGATCTAGTTGCGGTATAGATCGCCTGTTGCGGTTGGAGGCTTGGTGCTTGCTCATAGCGAATAGCCCAATGTTGCTTTGAAGGTTAAGGGGGCGGCGGGAATGACCGATACGGCGCCGAAACCGCGGGTTTCGTATTCGCTGGCGGTCAGGTTTTTTAGGTTCAACCGCAGAAGCGCCGGGCCTTGTCGATAGGTCAAACCGAGGTCGAAGGTCAGCGCGCTTGCGATTTGGTAGATATTGTCCTCGGCGGCGAATTGGCTGCCGACATAGCGGGCACCGCCGGAGAGGGTGAGGTTTTCGCCGAAATCGTGGGCGGCCCACAAGGTTAGCAGGTGTTCCGGTGCGAAGGCCGGGGTATTGCCCGTACGGTTGAAGAGTTGGGGCATCAAGCCGGTCGCGGTGGGCACGAGAACAAACTCGTTAAAACGCGTCAGCTCCGCGTCCAAGAAGGCGTAAGTGGCCTGCACATACCAACCCGCCGCCGGGCGTGCCGCCAGTTCGAGTTCGAGGCCCCGGGCACGCTGGTCGCCTATCTGTTGCGTTAATCCATTGTCATCGGGGATGGCGATATTTTCTTTAGCCAAATTAAAAAGGGCGATGTTGGCATTGAGCTTGCCGTCCAGAAGTAACGCTTTCGCACCGATTTCGTATTGCGCGCTCTCTTCGGCTTGGCGGTCACCGATGACGCGGGCTGAAGGCGCGGCGAAGGCGCGACCGGTATTGGCGTAGAGCGAAAGCTGTTCGCTGGCGGCAAAGGTCGCACCGAGCATTGGACTTAATTGCTGGTAGTCGCGCTTCGTCGCAGTGGCTTTGTCTTCGTAAGCGAGCCGGTCGAAACGACCGCCGATAAAGAGGTCGAAGAGGTGGCCGAAGGAAATGTGGTCGATGAAGTAGGGGGCGATGGTTTGCGAACTGGTTTCTCCCTTGGTGCTCTGGTCGGGCAGTGGGAACTGGAACGAATCCGTCCCGGCCTCGGGCGGGAAAAAATCGACGAGGTTGGCCGGTAGACTCGTGCTGAAGGTGAAAAGGTCGATTTGCGAAAGCAGGGCTACGTCGAGGGTGAAGTCGTCCGCGTGCTCGGTGATTTCGAGGCCGAGCAGGAGTTGATGCTCAATGTCGCCGGTGCGCAACGTGAGCTGGCCTTCGAGTTGGTTGCCGATGACAGTCTGCTCGTCGTTGAGATCCAGGAGTGTGCGAATCAGGTCGAGCGAGCCGGCGGCGTTGGGGAAGGCGCCGCTAAAGAGCGTGCCGCGCGAAGGCCAGTATAAGTTGGTGTAATAGAGTTTGTCGCGCAGCGTAAAGTGCGAACTTATGCGCCATTCGTAGTCGGCGCGAAAGCGTAGGATCGTCTGTTCGGAAAGATCAAAGGGCGACTGGTATGAACGGGTTCGCGGGACCTTGGGCAGGTCATTGCCAAGGATGGGCAGGCCCGAGTCGGATTGGTGTTCGCTCGTGAGGTATTCGAAATCGAGATTGAGGGTGGAACGTTCGTTGATGTTGAATCGCAGTGCTGGATTAATCGCGAGGATCGAGCTGTTTTTGTCATCGCGATAGCCACCGGCGTCTTGCCAAAGGGCATTGAAGCGCAACGCGAGCTGGTCGGATACGACGCGGCCGGCATCGAGGCTCGCACGATAGGCGTTATAGCGGCCGTAAGAGCCGTTGAAGTGGGCGAAGTTGCCGGTGGGCTCGGGGCGCTTGCGGACCATATTGATGGTGCCCGAGAGTGGGTTGCCACCGTAGAGAAAGGCACCGGGGCCTTTAAGGGCTTCGACGCGTTGGACATTGTAGAGTTGGTAGAAGGTCGCTTCGGGTTCGGGGGCGCCGTCGGAAAGGACTAGGCCATTGCTGAGCGAGTCGAAACCGCGCAGGTAGAACAGGTCGTGTACGCCGAAATTGCTATGCACGCCGATGCCGCTGACATTGGCCAGTGCGTCGCTCAAGGTGGCGCCGTCCTGAGTTTCGATCAGTGCTTCGTCGACTACGCCGATGCTGAACGGAGTTTTGCGCAAGGGCAGCGGCATTTTAACGGTGGTATTGTTCTGCGGTATTGTTAGCCTGGAACCGGTGATGACGAGTTCGTCGACTACGTGCAACGGGTCTGGAGTGGTTTGCGCGTATGCGAAGGTCGATGCGAAAAATAGAGAACAGGCAAACAGAAAATTCATGGCATTCCTGGTTTATCGGGTGATATTGAGGCAGACTATTTCTTTTTCGTCGCGTAGGTAGATACGACCATCGGCGAGCGAGGGATTGCTCCAGCACTTGCGGTCAAAAACGGGGCGGGTGGCTTTTGTGCGGAAGGCGTCGGGTGTGGCTTCCGCTATGCCGAGATTGCCTATTTCGCCGAAGATGACTAGGTGGCCATCGGCGATAATCCATTTTTCCTCGCCGGGCGCCGCGTCGAGGCAGACGAGGATCGATTCATTGAAGCCGTATAGGTGGCCCTGGTAGTAGACCGAAGTGGCAAAGTGGTTTTTCATCGCCTTGTTTTTCCATACCTGTACTGTGGTGGTGCGCTCGTCGCCGGCTATAAGTTGCACGAGCGCGCTGCCGACGCCGTAGCCGGTTGAAATGAAGATCTTGTCCGGCGGGACGAAGACAGGTGTTGCGGCATTTATTTTGTAGTCGCTCGGCCATGGGTGGCGCCAAAGAACTTGGCCGTTTTGTGGGGCGACGGCCATCAGACCTTCACCGGTAAAAAAACAGCCTGACGCTGGCCGGCGAAGTTTATGCCGATGGGTGACGAATAACTCATCTCGTCACTGCCGGAAGTCCACAACAGACTGCCGTCTTCGGCGTTGAAAGCCGCCAAGGAGTGGTTGTTCTTGCCACCGGACTCGATCAGTACGCGCCCTTCTTCGATTAGGGGCGATGCGCGATACCCCCAGTTGTATTCGGAGAACCGGGCGCTGGCGATTTTGCTGGGCAGGTCTTGACTCCAGATTATGGCACCAGTCTCGGCGTCGAGTGCGTAGAGCACGCTGTGCGCGCTGACGCTAAAGACCCGCTCGTCGGCTACCGTTGGCGTTACGCGTGGGCCGTCGCCGCCCATTGAATTGGCAAAAAGCTCTCCTGTGCGCGTTGCCCATATTTCCGTACCTGTTGTTGCGTCGAGGCATACTGTGTATTCGCTTTGGCCTTTGGCGTACATGGTGTAAGCCTTGCCATCAACTACAGAGATCCCCGAAAAATCGGGGCCGGCTTTGACGCGCCAGATTTCGCTAAAAGACGGTGTATCGTCGAACAGGCCCGTTTCTGGTGAGATGCCATTGCGTTGGGGGCCGAGCCATTGATACCAACTTGCGGATTGCCGACTCGATCGCTTCGGAACTTTCGATGCTTTTACTTTTGCTGCTTGCGACTCATTCGTTTCTTCTTGGGCGAGTACCATTTTGGCGAGCAAAGCGCTGCTAATAACGAGCAAACTGAGATATAGCCGATGATTAAATTTCCCCCTTTTCATGGCACCAACTTCCGCACGTCGAGGCAGACGATTTCGTTTTCGTCGCGGGCGTAGACCCGGCCGTCGGCGATGGAGGGGGCGGTCCAACAGCGGCCGTTAAAGATCTGGCTTTTACTTTTCTCGCGGAAGGTTTCGGGTGTGGCCTCGACTAGACCAAGTTGGCCTTCTTCGCCTAGGATCAAGAGGTGGCCGTCAGCGATAAGCAAGCTGCCCTTGCCGTAGCCACGGCTCTTCCATTTTTCTTCGCCGGTTGTCGCATCGAGGCATTTGAGGATCGATTTATCAAAGCCGTAGAGGTAGCCCTGGTAGTGAATGGCTGTCCCGAAATGCGTTTTCATTTTTTTGTTTTGCCAGATTTTTTCGACGGCGATGTCGTCACCACTGCCGGTGACTTGTAGGACGGCGGCACCGCTGTCATCACCGGTGGATATAAAGAGCTACGTCCCAGCGGGTCTTCCAGGGCAGGTGCCAGAGTTGGCGGCCGTCCTCGAGAGCCAGTCCGGTGAGCGAATAGGCGGTGAAAAAAGCGGCCTGACGTTGGCCGGCGGCGGTAAAAGCGACGGGCGAGGAGTAGCTCATCTTCTCGTCGAGCGCGGTCCAGACGGTGTTGCCGGTGGCCTTGTCTAGTGCTACGGCGGTGGTCGAGGCCGTGCGGTCGATGACCATGTCGACGACGAAGTTGCCGTCGACGCCGCCGGCTTCGAGCAAGAGCAGATCGCCCTCGACTAGAACCGAGGTACTGAAACCCCATTTGGGGACTTCGCTGTCGAATTCGGCGATCAGGTCTTTTTTCCAAATCAACGCTCCGTGCGCGGTTGTCAGCGAGTAAATATTGCCGGTGGCGCTGAGCACATAGACGGTTGCTCCGTCGACGGTGGGCGTAGAGCGCGGGCCGTCGCCGCCCTGGCCTTCGTTGTAATAGGGGCCTGTGCGGTGGCGCCAAATTTCCTCGCCGGTTTGTGCGTCAAGGCATATTGCGTACTCATCACCGGCCGCCGCATACATAGTGTAGATCCGCCCGTCGGCGATGGAGATGCCGGAGAAGCCCTTGCCGAGCGGGACGCGCCATTGCACGACGGGGCCTGTTGCGGGCCAGCTCTGCATAAGGCCGGTTTCGCCGGAGACGCCATTGCGTTCGGGGCCGAGCCATTGCGGCCAATCGGCGGCCTGGGCGGTGGCGGCGAAAAGTAAAATGGCAGCGCTGGCGAATGAGTTTTTCATAGGGGTGCTCCGTAGCGGACTTAGGTATAACGCGCGCTGCAGTATTTCGCCTCGTAAAAGTCGGGCAGCATTTGATCGACGCGCATTAGGCCTTCGTCGGTCAGGCTGACCGAACTGGCATCGAAATTCAACAGGCCCTCGCCGCGCAACTCGCTGAACACTGGGCCGAAGCGGTCGATGATGTCGGCGTCGAATTTTGCACGGAAATAGGCCGGGTCGATCGTGCCGAGCTTTAGTTGCAGGATCAGTTCGCGGATGAGTTGTTCGTCGCGGTTGGTGGCAAAAGCCCGGTGCAGGGGCAGGTCGTTGCCGTCGATCGCGCCGAGATAGTCATCCCAGCGCGGCGCGTTCTGGTAGTGGACGCCGTTCATATGGGAGAAGGAGGCCACGCCGGCGCCGATCATGTCTTGGCCGGTCCAGACCGCGTCGCGATAGACGAAGCGAGCTTCGGGCGTCTTCTGCATGGTATAAGCACTCGAACGCGTATAACCGGCGGCGGCGAACTGTTCGAAGGCGTAGGCGTGCCAGGCGCGTTTGGTTTTCCAGTCGGCCAGCGGGATGGCTTCGCCGTCGCCGGAGAGCAGGTCTTTGGAATAGACGGTGTTGTAGGGCAGTTCCATCTGGTAGACGGTGACGGTGTCGGGGTCGAGATCGATCGTCTTTTGCACCGTCTCACGCCAACGCTCCCAGGTTTCGCCGACCATGCCAGCAATTAAGTCGACATTGATCTGGTCGAAATCGAGTTCCTTTACCCACGGCATAGCCTGATAAATTTCCTTGCTGACGTGGGCGCGGCCGTTGTGGTGCAGGATTTCGTCGTTGAGATTTTCGAGTCCGAGACTGAGGCGGGTGACGCCGATATCTCGGATCGTTTCGAGCTTGGCCTTGGTCAGAGTGCCGGGTTCGCACTCAAAGGCAATTTCGTCGGCTTGGTCCCAGGGCATGACGTCTTTGATGCGTTCGACCAATGCGCGTAGGTGGCGCGAGCTGATATAAGAAGGGGTGCCACCGCCGAAGTAGACAAAGTGCAGGGGCCGGCCCTGTATTGCGGGTTGTTGCGCGTAGTGTTCAACCTCGCGGGCGAGTGCATCGAGATAGGTTTGGATCTGGTCGGCGTTCTTGTCGGTGTAGACGCGGAAATAACAAAATTTGCAGCGTTTGCGGCAGAAAGGGATATGCAGGTAAAGGCCGAGTTGGCTAGCGGGGTTTGGCGGTGATGCGAGGGCTTGACGGGCCTTGGGCAGGTCCTCTTCCCCCAAAACGAATAAGCCGGGTAATTGGATACGAAGACACTGCCGACTTCGGTTTCGTCGCGGTCGGTGCGGGTGGTCGCTGGGGCGGCACCGGGTGTTGCGGTCGGTTCGCTCATTGTCTTATTGCCTTTTGGCCGAAACAGT
>LWDU01042189.1_pt1 | contig 18324 bp, 25 predicted proteins | sample 727161 | NCBI WGS metagenome assembly LWDU01 (sample SAMN04566230, study PRJNA314399) | hydrothermal vent metagenome | isolation source: deep sea hydrothermal plume seawater | place: Mexico: Gulf of California, Guaymas Basin | collected 2004-07-11
AAACAACAAGTGAATCACACAACCCATTGATGAACTAATGTGTCTCTTAAATCAAGCAGCTCTTTGGCCAAAAGGTTTCGACGACGTACAAGTATAGCTAGTATTTTCTAATTATCTTGTTAAATAAATAGAATCTCAGAAAAATTAACTACCAAGTAGTGTCTTACATTGTTTAACGAATACGTTTTTTAAATGATTTAAAAGATTAATTGTAAATCCTTGTTGGTATGCGTTGTATTTCGGACTACCTAATATAAATAAACCTAGTGCGTCATTATTGTTTATTGGTAGTGAGACGGTTGATTTAATTTTGTGTGAATCTTCTGCAAACATGGCATCTATGTACTCTGCTGGTAGGCTATCGCACAATGGTTTGTTGACGTTATACAGTCCCGAGAAAAAGTAACGTAGTTTTGAATGGATGGGTTTGAACCTAAGACTGCGGTAGTCCTGATGAGGTCGGCTTTCTACAAAGAGAAAAATCAAGCAATGGCTACACTGGAATTCTTGCTTAAGGAATAGAAACAACTTGTCATAAAGTGCTTCTATGGATGTCATTTCCCCTAATTCAAATGTTAATTTATATGCTTCTTCTGCCAGTCTGTCGTTATGCTCTTGGTGCTTAATTAATTCTTCTATTTTCTTTTTTTGACGTTGTTCATTTTTTCTAAAATGATCAACTTGATATTCGATCATTGAACTGATGTTTCTACCGGTTATATGCGGGAGGTTAAATTTTGAAAGCAGAATTTGTTTGTCTAGAAAGAAATTCGGATTACTTTCTAGATAGTCAATAACAATCGGCAGGTTATCAGCGGGTTCCCTGTTAGCTGCCATAAACATCAAACATAATTGATATCATATCTTTAACTATAGTTACTTTTTTTCATATTGCCAATTAAGTGGTGTTTATTAAATTGCGATGTAATTATCAAAATAGCGTGGTCAGGTTTTATTCATTGCTTCAACTAGCAGGGTTTCGCATTTCTTATAGTGTTCTACTGCTTTACCATCTCCATCATAAGCATAATTTTTTGCTACCCGGCCTTGATTATCCTTGATATGAGGGTCTGCTCCATGCGCAAGTAGAATACGAATGCTCTCTAGTTGTCCGTCTCCAGCGGCATGAAAGAGTAAAGTAGTGTGGTAATTATATAAGGTATCAGGATTCATGCCTGCACTTAATAAGATATCGAGGGCCTGTGGATAGATTCTTGCGCTGTCGAGTAAATAATCATCATTAATGTACAACTCTTATCATTGTTTTTTGAGTTAAGTAATAATTTAAAAATATTTAGGTTTGTTCTATTCAGTGCCATTTGCAGCACACTTCGTTGGTTGATTTTTAAAGTCACGTCTGCACCGTATTTGAGGAGTAATGTAACGCTCTCAATAGAATTTCGACTAGTCGCTTCCATGAGCGAGTTATAAGCTTTTTCATCTCGTTCATTTGGATCGAATTTTAATATTAGTAAAATCTTTAATAATAGAAAATTAATCCTATAGGCAATCCAAGTTCAGAAGTATTGCCTGCATTTGTTTCCATAAAAAGACTGGTAAGCAGAGCGGGGGGGTATAAAAAAAAGGAACTTCTTCATTGAACATGGATAATCACAAAAAAGATAAGCCGATATTTAAACTTATCATTATTTAATAAAAAATTTGAACACTAAGATTAACGATTAAAAAAACCATTTTTCTTACAACTTTTAGCGCTTATAGCGTAGTTAGCTTTTGAAGCTCCATCTAATTGGCCTGCGCTATAGCCTTTTATGTAATCCTTATTACTCCAGTCACCTTGTATGGGAGAATTGTCAAATTTACATACAGTGTTATAACGCTTCTGCGTAACCGTCATCATACCCTGCTTTATAATTAGTTTCGGCGCTAGGACTACATCCCTGAAGTAATACGATTAATAGACATGAGAAAATAATTTTATTCATAATTTACGGCTATTATAGTCTATGGGATGACTATTGAAGTAATAGGGTTGGTAATTGAACGGTACTGTTATTTTGAGGGACGGATTAAATCTAGTGACTTTTTTACTCAGTAGATTCTTCTTCAGTATCTAATTGTGGTTCAAGCCCGGTTCCAGATTCTACTTCATCGGTCTGTGTTTCTGCAGCTTCAGCCGCGGCTAGTTCTTCTGCACTGATACAATTAAATGCAACTTCATTTAAGTCAGAAGTCTCATCGGTAATATATTGGGCAATTTTGGTATTTTTTTGACATTCTCTTTTTGCCATATCGTAAGCTTCAGTGAATTTTTCTGGTGGGGCGCTGATTACGACTTTATTATCTGTTACATCATCAACAGATATCTGACTACTACATGCAGTAATCAGTGTAATAAAACTAAAAATGACAAATAAATTTCTATATAGGCTATTCATGGTTTATGTTGATGATATATTTGAATATTAAATTTAGTTAATTGTTTGAATGTAAATATACACTAAAATCATAAGAAATTGAGCCATTTAATGCTTTTTTTACTATGTTTAATTGAATGTAAGGATGGGGAGTTAAGGATGCTTCGTAATGCTGTTATTATTATAATTGCTACATTAATTCTATCAGCTTGTTCGGGAGGACTATCTGGAATTATGAGTAGTTCAGGTTTTGGTCATTGGATTATCTATAAAGTAAATTATCAAGCTGATATTGAGAATAAATTCTCTCAACCTTTCGAGGAAATATTGGAAGATATGTTAGGAAATTTAGGCTTTGAAAAAAAATATGATTGGGGATCGCCATTATTAACGAAATCCAGAGTTGCTGCATTCAAACAGAAATACAGTGATCGCAATATGAATATAGACGTCGAAATATCACGAAAGAAAATTATTCTAATGTCAACGTCATACTCTAATGAGACTAAAGATATTTTCAATAATATTGAGTTAGCGTTGAATATATTATTTACTGAAGCCTATGTTGAAAAATGTTTTAGTACTAAAGATATTAATGGTCATAGTTGCTTACTATAAGTGTTTAACTTTTAAAGTTTATCTTACTTGCATAGGCAACTTCTTATTTTGGAGGTAGGCAGATGAAACTGGAAAAAGTCTTTCTTTATGCTGAATATCAAGACTCGGTTCCTTTTGATGAGATTGATTGGGCACCTATAAACCCTGAGATGAAGAAGTTTGAGGGGTTGAGGTCAAAGACATGGCTCAGCGGTATTAATAACCATACTGTTGGTGGGTTTTATGAGTTTTCATCTTTAGATCTTGATCAAAAATACATTGATGATTTACTGATCCCATTCTCGCAACAGATTAACGGCAATTTGTCTGTAAAGCTGTTTAATGGAGATGTCGTCGCTGCCGCAAGTAAGGATATGAGTTCTCCATTTTATAATTAAAAGATATTAACTATTGGGTGAGAATCAAAAATCTATAAGTTAACTTAAAACTCATGAACTATAATTATAATTAAAATGAATATTTTAAAAATACCTCTCTTTATTTTCTTTTTTATGCTTTCTGGTTGTAGTGATTACCAAACAGGCTATCAGGCAGCTTATGCAGGAAACCATAAAAACCACTGGATCGTATTTGGCAGAGGCGTTTATCTTAAAGGCTATGAGTCTGGGTTAGCAGAGAAGTTTCAGCAAGACTGGATTTTGGAAAATCCTGTTGATACAGATGCATTGCATTGTCCTTCTATCGTTCTTCGTGTCAATCCACTTATGTTTTTACCAGCGGAATACAGCGAAATCTCACAGGATATTTATAGTAATTTTGATAATTAAATATGCTTACAGTAAAGATTGATGAGGAGAAAGGTATCGCGTTACTTGATCCGCATGGGGCTTTATCGGAAGATGATTTCAAGACAGCCACAAAAACTATTGATCCATATATCGAAAAGAATAATGGACTAAAAGGTTTACTTATTCATACCAGAGAATTTCCAGGTTGGGAATCGTTCGCTGCTTTAATATCTCATCTCAATTTTATTAGAGAACATCATAGAAAAATAGCGCGAGTAGCGCTTGTTACAGATTCAACGATTGGACTCTTTGCAGAAAACATTGCCAGTCATTTTGTGGAAGCAGAAATAAAATTATTTTCTTATGAAGATATTGAGTTTGCCAAGTTATGGGTTGTGAAGTGATTTTAGCAATGACTTACGTCACTGCCAGGATTACACGGCCAAGCCCTTACTGAATAATAGTTAAGATATATTATTCATTAGCAAAATTATCATAAGAAAAGTTCTTAACTAATACCCCTCCCATTGCTATGCCAAATAAGAGCTTAGATGCCAGAGTTATAATGACGAGCATTAATGCTGTAAATGAGGGGTTGATTATAGGTAGAACAATTAAGAAATTTATAAGCCAAACAATAGCTAATATCGTAAAGCTACTTAGCATGATTCCGGTAGAGCCATATTTCAGCATTGCTGGTTTTAATATGGTTGCAGTGAAGGCAATAGCTAATAATACCGAAAGTATGAGGTGAATAAAGACACCAAGCATAGGTGCATAAAATGAATCTGCGGTGAAAGGTAGAATTGTCACAGAAATTTATCGCGCTGATCGAACTAATATGACTATAGATTGATATCCATAATATCTCCGTTAGCCCACCAGCCATTCCGGCTAATATTATTTTTTATAAAAACTGTTTGAAACAACATCAAAATATTTTCGGTTTAGCATACTAAATCAAATATTTAAGTATTTTGAAATTATCTGTTTTCTTTTAAAAGATTAGGTTCTTTACCTTGCTGACCAGCATGAAACTCCGTATAGACATAAACTGGAATATCTAATTTTTCAAATTTTACTTGAATAACTGACCAAACATCTTCCCATTGTAAACCGCCAACACCTGTTGCAATTTTGGGTATAGCAACTGAGGTAAATGACTCTTTTTTGATTATTTTTACTAATGCTTTTAAAGCATCACGGACATGCTTTAAGGTTGCTTTTTCCGGTTGAGAACCATGACCATAACCCCCACCTTGAGTTAAAAGGTTGGCAATGCATACACCCTCTGTACCTCCCCATATCCAGGCCTCTCCCGGCTTTGGATGATTTTGATTACACCAATGGTGGAAATCTTTGTGCATGGATGGGTATTTTTCGTGTAATGATAATGCTAGCCCCTGTTTCATAGGATCGTTAGGCGCTACACCATGAGCGATAAGCTGAGCTTTGCTGAGTAGGATGTCGCCCGAAACTTGATAAATCATATAAGTTATCCTTATGAAGTTAAATATTATGTATAAAATCTAGCAAGATCGCGAGGACTGTTATTGATCCAAATCAATTATGATGACTATGTCTTACGGTTCTATTAATGAAAGGAATTCGATTGATGAAGGTAGGGCTTTATTACTCGTATACTGTGAAAACAGAATGTCAGCTATCAAAAATGACATGTTGGAATGAAAAATAATTCTATGGAAACGGTTTCGTTGGTTTTATCGTCTATATAATTGAAGCATACAGAGCTGATGCAAGGTCGAGTTGTACTAGTTTATTTGGATGACGCCTTAGTCATAGAAGGGACAGTTGAAAATGAAGGGTGTATTTACCTTGCAAATGAACATCTAAAAAGCAAAATAGAAAATCCTGAAGTAGGTCAAATATACTGGGTGATGTGCAGTTCTGTAGCACTATTCTCTAAAGATATACAGGATGATTCATTGCAGAAAGAAGCCTGAGGTAGGGTTCTTGTTTCTTCTCGGTAATTGTCCTGTTTTGGGCATTAAATATTTTTAATTATTTTCTAGATTTTCATTTCTAATCAAATAAATTGTTCCTTATATTGAGTAGTTTACGGAACTTTATTAATCAGAATGATGTAATAACATATATAAATGCAACTATTGTAATAAAAAACGTCCCAAAAAGACCTCAAGAAATTTTATTTTTGGGCGTTATTCATATAGTGATTCCTATCAATATAAGAAGATAACAATGCCTGAATTATGTTTAGCTCTAGCTAAGGATTTTCATGATGATTTGAAGATTCCCGCTCAGCCAGAAATACTTATTGCCGTACAAAATGAAATTGCTAAGGAAACCCCGGATCTGGATGTCATCTCAGATAAGATCATACAAGATGGCGGTCTTTTCTCTTCGGTATTAAAATTAATTAATTCTCCCTATTTTTGCATGCGTTGTGAAATTAAAACGATTAAACATGCTGTTTCCTTGATAGGTGTTGATAATCTAGCGACAAATATTGCTTGCATTAAATTCAGAGCGCAGATGAGTGGCACGGATTTTATTCCTATGCCTACATATTGGGGACTTTCGGCTGACACGGCAAAACTATGTTCTATTTTATCCAAGGAATTATGTATATCATCGCCGACACAGGCATACGCATTTGGATTATTTAAGGATGCCGGTATACTAATTCTGGCGAAAAAATATTCAAATTATAAAGATGTACTTACTGAACAAAACAATACAGATTTAAGAGCTTTTACAGAACTGGAAGATGAACATTTTAATACCAATCACACTATTGTGAGTTATCTTGTCTCAAAAAAATGGGGTATGGAAAAAAGCTTCCGAGAAGCATGCTTATATCATCACGATATCGAATATATTATTGCAGATGATTTTAAATACGATCAGGAAGCACGAAAATTAATCATTGATAATGAAAGTTTCTGAATATGTGGTCAATATGGAAAGAAAACAAAATGATTACGAGTGGCCAAAAATTAAGGAATTTGCACTCTATTATTTTGGTTTAAGTGAAACTAACTTCAAAGATATTTGCGATCAATTACTTGCCTCTATTAACTAGAAGTGCAAGTTAAAAATCTTGTTAGCATGCGTTACATCCGTTTTTACAATTAAAATGACGGATGACTCTCTCATCTGTTAAGTTACACATCCATTAATGAATAAAATGGAAATATGATAAGTGGATTTATTTGATGACATCCCTGGGCAACTAGGGAATTTGTTGCATAAGGATGGCGAGGTCAATTATTACGGCACGTTAATGTCTTTAGTCGAAGCAAATCGTCATTTAGATAAGCTGTTAAATAATATTGAATGGAAAAAAGATGAGGCAATTATCTTTGGCAAGCGTATTGTCACTAAGCGAAAAATTGCCTGGTATGGAGATCAAGCTTATGAATATACCTATTCTAATACGACTAAACAGGCCTCGCCTTGGACTGAGGAATTAATAACACTCAAGACTTTAGTTGAACAGGTAACGAATGAGTCATTTAATTCTTGCTTACTAAATCTCTATCATGATGGCAGCGAGGGTATGAGCTGGCATAGTGACGGGGAAATTGATTTGAAAAAAAATGGTGCTATTGCTTCTTTAAGCTTTGGCGCAGAGCGAAAATTCAGTTTTAAACACAAGTGGAGTAAACAAACGGTTTCACAATTTTTACAGAATGGTAGTTTGCTTCTTATGAAGGGAACAACCCAAACTCATTGGTTACATAGTTTACCTCCGACAAAAATGATAAATAAGCCAAGAGTTAATTTAACGTTTAGAACTATTGTTAATAACTAATTAAAGTAAATAGAGTCTTTCATTTTTGAGTTATTTAATCCTCCAAAATGAAATTCACCAAAAAATTAGTTAACTTTATATAGATAAATTATCTGTCTTATTAAGGACTTCATTTCTTGTAGATTTAGCAATATATTTTACTTCTTCAATTAAATCATCAGCCATATCAAGTTCTTTCAGTGTTGCGCCAAGATCCTCTATGAAAGCATCTTATTATCGTCAACGTGGAACAGTATTGTGATATCTGGTGTTACCGTTTGCTTGGGTGCTCGATATTATAGCTTGGCCTATTGAATTTTATATGTGGATAGTTTATGCGGCTGCTCATTGATAATAACCAAGCTTCTTGGCTAAAGTACATGGCCTATAGAATCATCTTTAGAGCATAATTAATGTAGCTTACTGTAGCGCACCACCCTCAAATGAAATTAAGACGTGGAATTCACCTGCCTCTGTTTCAAATGTTACTGCAGCGATCATACTATCTCTGGGGAAATCTATAGCTATATCGGCTTCCTGAATAACGTCTGGAATAACCATGTCAAAATTATAGCCTTCTTCATCGAGTATAGTTTTTGCGCTACCGTAGACCATATTCGTTATATCACCCACCATATCTTCAACGATTTCATCTATATCTGTCGGTTCAATGCCAAGTAAGCGTTTTGTTAATTCAAAAATTACCGGTTTAGTAAACGAAACAGCTAGTACCCCTTCTACGCGGTCAGAGACCATCGTTAGAATACCGGTGATATCAGCAGGTGGTAGGTCAGTGCATTGAAGGGCTTCACCTTGTTTAATCTCCATTGTTGCCATAGTGGTAATAACATTTGATGCAGATGTAATAAAGGGATTAATTAATTCAAGATTCATTTAAAAATTCCTCAGATACAATCTGACATCGTAAATATTTAGTTCTGTAGCTTGTCGGCATAGGATTTATATAATTTGTTTAGGAAACTCATTAGTTTCTTTTTTCTTTAAAATATTCCTTTATTTTCATGGCAATACACAGAGCGTAAATGACTTGTTATTTGTTATCGGCGCATAAGGTTGAATCTTGAGCTTGGGAGTAATAATTTTGGAAAAAATTTGTTTTATTTCCATATCAATTTGAGAATGCTTTTTCTGCTCGGACAACCACTATTTTGCGGGTTTACTACTCCTTGCGTATTTGGGTGTATTACGCAGAGTTTGTTCATTTTGTAGCTTTTGATAGCTCTGCCAGCGTCGTAGATTGAGTTCGTTTGAATCCAGAGCGGCTTTGATGGCGCAACCAGGTTCGGTGTTGTGTTGGCAATTATTGAATTTGCAGTGGCCTAAAAACTGAGTGATATCATCAAAAGTGTCTTCTATACCTGTATCACACTCAGAGAGCTGTAATTCTCTGATTCCGGGCATATCGATGAGTATGCCGCCTTCGTCTAGTAGATGTAGTGAGCGAGAGGTTGTTGTATGTTTGCCCTTATTGTCGTCATCGCGGATTTCTGCTGTTAATTGCTCAGCACCGGTCAGACTATTGATTAACGTGGATTTTCCGACACCGGATGAGCCTACCAGCGCAATGGTGTGACCCTCGCTACAAAGTGTCTTCAAGGATGCCATGCTACTTTTATCTTTGGCGTTTACACATTCCACACGAATATCGTTTTGTAGCTTCAAAGCTTGTTGCTTATATGCATCCACATCATCGGTAAGATCTACTTTAGTCAGGATAATTACCGGCTTGATCCTGGATTCATGAGCCAGTGCAATATACCGCTCTATACGTGAGGCATTAAAATCCTGGTTACAGGAAGTAACAATGAATAGGGTATCTACATTTGCTGCTATAAGCTGATCATCCGTTCTGTTACCTGCGCCTATACGGATGATGACGGTTTCTCTCTCAAACACTCGTAGTGGCCGCTCGCCTTCATTTGGTATCAGTATCCAGTCGCCTACTGCCAGGTTTTTAGGTTCACTAAATACACCTATTTCAAATGTTTCAATACCATTTTGACTCCAGACAATAAGGTGGCTGCGATGAATTTTTGAGATGCGAGCGGGATAGCATTGCTCTTTTTCTTCTGCTTTTATTTGTTGCTGGAAACAGGGTTTCCAACCCAGCTGGGCTAATTTAAACGTGCTCATAAATCTCTATGTTTTTAGATAAAACGTTCATAATCGATGAATTTGATTATACGGCATCACAATAATTTCTATTGCTAGAAAAAATCGATATTATTTATGACCATATATATGACTATTCTAAAGAGTATTATATAACATAAATAATAATCAGCGTAATTGCCTAAAATAAATAATATTATTATTTAGAAATTTAATTTGAATATTATTTTTGTTTAAATTGTACAGTGTTGAACCAGGAGGAAGCGAGATCATTTCGTATTTTGTCTAATTAATTCGTATTGTAAATTTATTTATTTAAAAAATATTGACTAAATTTCTGATCAGTATTTTTAATTATTATTCATTTTGCCGAGTAAAAAATAGAAGATTTACAGAGAAATTTGTAAAAATAGTAATTTAGTAAAGTAAAAAAATGTGAAGCTCATATATTCCATAGAAAGTATAAACTATTGAATTAATAATTAAATTATTAATATGACTATGTAAATGACTATTATGTTTATTGGGAATAAGTTTGTATTTAAATTGTTTAATGTCTGGATTGTTTTAAAATTAGATCATTTATATATATGAAATTATTATAAAAAGCTGTTCAGCTTTTTGAGTTTCTTGTTTAAATTATTTCCTTATGACTATATAGATGACTATAAAAATAGTGTCATTAAAACATGATAAATTACATTAAATATAAATGAGAATAAATCCTATCTAATAAATAGGATTTATATTTATCAATTTCTGGACAATGTAGCAGAAATGTAAAATAATGAAATGACTATAATGATGACCATAAGGATACGTTAATGTATACAGTAAGTGTAGCCGATGCTAAAGCGCGTTTGAGCGAATTGCTTAATCATGTGGAATCTGGTGATGAAGTGATGATTACGCGTCGTGGTAAGTTAATTGCTCGAATAGTTGGCGTGGGAAAGAAATATAAGCCACTAACGTCATTAGCGTATTTTCGTAGTAAGTACCCACAAACTAAAGTGAATCTCACAAGCTTGATTCGTAAGGTATGAAGCAGGAGCAATTTTAATGATTTATCTCGAGACCAGTTTTATCGCTCCACTCATTTTACATGATGAAAGAAGTTTTGATATTGAGCAATTTCTACTTTCCGTTCCTAGTGGTAGTTTATTAGCTAATCAATGGTCAATGGTTGAATTTGCCAGTCTATTGGGACATTTGTACCGAGCTAAGGAAATGAATAGTCGCCATTGTTCCGAAGCGATGGCTATGTTCGAGACGGTAATTAACGATTCGTTTGAAATAGTTACGCCAGATGTCATGGATTTAAAATTATCTAGTGAGATTCTGGAAGGTTATTATGTCGATTTGACTGCATCAGAAGCATTACATTTAGCTGTAGCTCTTAATAAAAATGTTGAGTCATTTCTGAGTTTAAACGAAAAACTAATAAATGCAGCCAAGCCCTATAAGTTGTCCACTAGTTTGTGGACTTAAACATTCACTTAGTTCCTTTTCAGGAATGTAGTTAGTCGTATTAGTTAATTTCTCTAATATTTAAAGAGTAAAGGAACTGAAATGAAGAAAATTCTAATTTTGTTTGTTGTTGGAATAATGATGCTTATGTCATCATGTGCTTTTACGCAAGGATTGCCTGAAGACGGTACGAGTTGTCCCGATGCTCCAAAGTGTGTTTCCAGTTACGTATCTGACCCACGTCACCACATCGAGCCATTTAATTTTAATGACGAACTTGAAACGGCGGTGTTACGACTAAAACAGGCCTTGTTAAGAGAGAAACGAGTAACGATCATTACCGAACAAGCCACATTTTTGCGTGCTGAGGTGCGGAGTCTGATTTTCAGGTTTGTCGATGATGTTGAATTTACGATGTTGCCAGATCAGGGGCTAATTCATGTGCGTTCTTCAGCTCGAACGGGGTATTCTGATTTTGGTGTAAATCGTCGGCGTATTGAGAGAATTCGGGAATTATTTCAGGAATAAAAAAAAAGCCCCGCTCTAGCGGGGCTTTTAAACAAACTAAACTAGTTTAGTCTTACTGAGCAGTAACGTTTACAGCACTTGGGCCTTTAGGGCCTTGCTCGGTGTCAAAAGTTACACTTTGACCTTCTGCTAGTGACTTGAAACCATCAGCATTGATTGCACTATGATGTACGAATACATCAGAACTACCATCAGATGGAGAAATAAAACCAAAACCTTTACTGTCGTTGAACCACTTTACTGTACCTGTAGCCATTTCCTGGATACCTCATTTAAAAATTAAAAGAACAATGTATTAGCATAGATATTTGCTGAAGAACTAGCGTGGGGGTCTGCTTTAATACATTGCCTACAACTACCGGTACCGCTACAAGAATCTATTACCCAACACTATAACAATTTTTGCAGAAAGACTATATTTATCTCGAAATTATGTGGTCTTTGTCATTGAATACTCTAGTTATTGTCTATTTTATTAATGATTCGTTAAATTCAGTTAATTTTTCCTAGTAAGTATAATGGCGTAGCAGCATATTCTCTCTATGCTGTACTAGTATTTAAGAATACTAAATAAGCAAAAGGATAATTAATGGGAGATAAGGTTCACCGTAACTCACTTCAGTCAGGCTATGAATTGCACTGGTATACCATTAAGGAAATCCTCGGTCAGGGTGGTTTTGGCATAACCTATCTTGCTACGGATACAAATCTTGAAGAAGATGTCGCTATCAAGGAATTTCTACCTATTGAATTAGCGATGCGCGAGGGTGACTATTCAATTCATCCCTTATCCGATGGGCATAAAGATAATTATGAATGGGGTTTGGATCGTTTTATTAAAGAAGCCCGCACCTTAACCAAATTCAAACACCCCAACATTGTCCGTGTTCGCAGTGTGTTTAATGAAAACAACACGGCTTACATGGTTATGGAGTTTGAACGCGGTAAAAGTTTGCAAGAGATATTATCCCGACGTAAGACCATGGATGAAGCGGAATTAATGAAGATCATCTTGCCACTACTAGGTGGTTTGGATGTTGTGCATGCCGCCAATTTTATTCACCGTGATATTAAACCAGCAAATATCTTTATCCGTGAAGATGGTAGTCCTTTGCTATTGGACTTTGGTTCTGCACGACAAGCTTTAGGAGAGGAAACCAAAACTTTAACCAGTTTGGTATCTCCAGGTTATGCTCCTTTTGAACAATATTATTCCAAGAGTGATGAGCAAGGGCCGTTTACTGATATCTATGGTTTAGGTGCAACGCTTTATCGGGCAGTTACTGGTCTTAGTCCGATGGATGCCGTGGATCGTAGTAAGTCCATATTACAAACATCAACGGACACAATCGTTACCTGCACAGAAATTGCCAAAGATAAATATTCTGAACGTTTTCTGGCCGCTATTGATCATGCAATGAAATTCAAAGCAGAAGAACGACCACAGACGGTAACAGATTGGAAAAAAGAATTTGAACTCCCTTACAACCCGATACGCGAGGCGGAGAAAATTGAACAACAAATAACGCAACCGGGTACGCAAGTTCGAGAAAGAAGAAATACACGTAAAAAAACGAGTAAAGTTATGTTTGTGTTTTTGTTGTTATTACTTTTACTTGGTACGGGGGTATATTTAAAGGACACTTTGTTGAATCAAAAACAACAATGGCAGGATAACGATGAAATAACATCATTACTTAATACAGCGCAAGCCGAACAACCGCCTAGCGATATTGCATTAGAGAATTACCGTCGAGTATTAGAACTCCAGCCTAACAATGCGGAAGCACAACTTGGTCTGCAAGCGATTACTAACCAATTAGCCGCACTTGCACTTGATGAGATTAAAGCCGGTAATTTTTCTGAGGCGGAAAAAATATTGCTTGAAGCCAAATCCATCTTACCTGATGCCGCCGAGATTAAATTAGCCGATGATAAATTGACGCAAGCTAAAATCGCACAGAAAGATAATCGTGAAAAAATAAAATTTCAAGGCGAACAATTAGATGCAGCTATAAAAAAAGCACAATTAGCTGCGGATAAAGCTGAAGTTACGGAAACCTTTTCACTTATAGAACAAGCGCGGGTTTTAGACGCTGATAATCAGACTATAAATAAAATAAAAAATCGTTTGCGTATTGCTCTTGAAACACAAGTTTCTTTGGCAACGAGTAATGCAAGATTAGCGATGAAAAACAAAGATACTAAAACTGCGCGAGAGTCTCTACAGCGCGCTAAAAATATAAAAGCACAGCTTGATAAATTGAGCTTGCCTGAGTTGAACGCAGCAGAGCTTAGCGAAACTAATATTCTATTGAATGTCGCCAGGGCCGCAGTCGAAGAAGGGAACTGGGGTGTTGCTATTGATAAAATTAAAGAGGCACGAAAGTTGGGTGCTGATGAGAATGAAATAATGGTTGTGAAAGAACAGTTAATACCGGTTTTGGAAAAACAGGCCGCTGAAGCAGCAACTCATGCGCAACAAGCGATGGATGATAAGGATATGACTTTGGCTAGAACGTATTTGAAACAAGCAAAGCGTATTAAGACTAGATTAAAACAACTGCAAAAGGATCGATGAGATAAAAGATGGGATCAAATAAATTACCTTATCTATTTTCTGGTTTGATTTTTATTCTGGTGCATTCAATCTCTGTGCTAGCTGTTACTGATGCCGAGTTAGATGCGCTGGAAAAGCAACTGAAACAACAGGAAAGGCAAGAGACACAACGTCTGCAGAATGTTCAAGACGAAAAGAAAAGGAAAGATGAAGCAGAAGCAGAAGCAAATCAGCAAGAAGAAATTGAAACGGATAAAAAACGACGTATTGAACTAGATAAACAAAGTAAACAAGAAAAATTAGAACGTCAGAGACGGGAAGAAGAACAAACTAAAGAACGGGAAGCATTACGACTTATTAAGGAAGAACAGAGTCGTAAAGAACGAGAAGAGAAGATAAGAGCCGAGTTAGAAAAGAAAGCGCAATATGAAAATCATATAAACAAAGCTGCTATTTATATGGAGAATGAAAATTATTCAGAAGCCCTCGCAGAATATAATTTGTTGTTAGTTTCTTTTCCTAATGATGCAATCGCTATTGAAAAAATTAAAATAGCTAATGCATTAATAAAATCCTGTACTGAAATTGCCGGACGTTGGCAAATTAGTCATGGTCCTGTATGGACCATCTATGAAGATAAAACAGCCATTGGCGCATGGTTAATATTTACTGCTGAGGGAGAATGGGAATGTTTAAGTGCAAAGAATCGCGAGTTTACTGTGAGATGGCCTGGTTATGGCTGGGTAAATTATTTTAAGTTATCTGAAGATGCGAACAGACTCACTCCTATTCGTACGACGATACAGAAAAATATCAGTGGTTATCGAGTTGGCACTGAAGCTCCAAGAATTGATGATAAATGGAAACCAGCATTGTGAAACTTGTTGCTTGCATGCTGCTGACGATCCTGTTTTTCTCACCTGTTAAAGCTGTTACAAATGCCGAGATAGAAGCTCTTGAAAAACAATTAGAACAACAAGAGAGTGAAGAAAAAAAACACCTTCAAGAATTACAGGCCGAAGATGAAAGAAAAAGAGAAGTTGAAAATCAACGTATAAAGAATTCTAAAAAAGAAAAACGTTTAGCCGAGAAAGAGAAGCAGCAGCAAGAAGAGAAACGTCGGGAAGAAGCATCACGATTTGCCGAACAAGAACAATTACGCAAACAAAAACAGGAGCAAGAGGAAGAAAAAAAGAAGTACGTTTTATATATAGCTGAAGCGGAACAGGCATTAGTTGCTAAAGATAAAGAATTAGCCATTAAAAAATATAATGAAGCAGTAAAATTATATCCGGGAGATATTGTTGCAACACTCGGAATTGAAACGGCGAAAAAATTAAAACATAAATTATGTTATGAAGTTTTAGGTAAATGGAATTGGAGCAAAGCTGTTGGTCGAGAGTATATTGTTCTTCACGATAATGGTGTGCTCGAGTATCAGGCTCATATGAAAGGAAGTGGTCATTGGGAGTGTATTAGTCCTGAAACTAGAACTATTAAAATAAATTTATCTATGGCTGGATTTAGTAATGAATGGTTATCAACTTATAGCGAAGATGGTAAATGTCTTTTAGGACCAAAGGCTTGGGGTGAAAGGAGTTGTTATTATCGTCCTGTTAATGAGTCATCAAGAACCAATAAATTGGATGCGGAGCCGAATGATATTTGTTCTAAAATTATTGGCGTTTGGCGTTGGGATGATATGGCACGGACGATTACTCGTTTTTATGTTGACGGTAAAGTTGTTTCGAAAAATATTCTCAAGTCAGAAGGGAAGTGGGAATGTATTAATGCTCAAAACAGAACTTTTACGATGAGTACCTGGAATAATAAACGTGACGTTAAAATGTCGATATCTATGGATGAGATTGAAAGTACTAATGCTTTATTCGGAACAAAAATTGTTGCTAGAAAAATTTCAAGTAACCCAGAAGAAAATATTAAGTCAGCTAAGTCCAGTCATCTTCCATAAATATATTAATACATAGTCTATACGCTGAATCTCGATAAATTCTGTTAGAATATTAGCTTTAAATTACAAGGATAAACTGTGCAACTCTCCATTCGTTGGAAATTGATTATTTCCATAGTCCTGCCAATGCTTATTATTTCGAGCATAGTTATGTCGTTGACATTCGACCGTCTGTATTCCAATGCAAAGCAACGATTACATGGCGAAGCAACAGACATGGCACGTCATTATGCAGCTAGACTTGATGCTGAGTTTAAAACGGCGACTCAGGTTGCACGTAGCACGGCTAATTTTCTGAATATTCATCCCGATATAGCTGAAGAAGAGTTGTATGAAATTCTTCGACAAAATGTTGTACAGAGCCCATTAATTTATGGCGCAGCCATTGCTTTTGAGCCATATCAATTCGATAAAGAGTTAAAATTATTTTCACCTTATGTTTATCGAGAGCTTAGTGGTAATACTAAAAGTAAAGAAATCGAAACTAAGCTTCTGTCTTTAGATATAGGAATAGACTCTTATGACTATAGTAACGGAGAATGGGACTGGTTTAGTCGACCTAGAGAATTAGATAAAGCAATTTGGACAGAACCCTATTTTGATGAAGGCGCCGGTAATATCCTTATGGATACTTATTCTGTTCCTTTTTATCGTGACGGTAAATTTAGAGGAATCGTCACTATCGATATTCCACTAGATGCCTTACAACAAAATGCGGGAATAGAGCAATTGCAGAAACAGCCTTTTGTCATTGTTAGTCCTAGCGGAAAATTTATCGCTCATCCTGATTCAGAAATGATCATGAAAGGTAATATTCGACAGCGTGCTGATGAAATAATGGATTCGGCATACAGTCGTGTTGTTGACAATATACTCGCAGGTGAGAACGGTGTTGCTGTTATCAAAGGCGGCATCATTGCTAATGTTGTTGAACAAGGTCCTGTTTGGGTATTTTTTGCACCTATCAAATCTACAGGTTGGTCTTTTGCTACTGGCGTAGCTGAATCGAAAATGACTGAACATGTTCGTAGTCAATTATTTCTTGGTGCTGTTTCCCTTTGTATATTGATCTTTTTAGTTATCTGTTCAATTTTATTTGTGAGTAATAATTTAACTGATCCTATACGCAAACTTGCTGCTGCTGTTAAACGTATAGGAGAAGGAGAGTTAGATTGTAAAGCAACCAACATTAATTCGACGGATGAGATAGGTCAGTTGGCAAACGGTTTTAATGACATGGTCTGCCGTCTGAACCATCATGTAGAAGCCTTGAGTAAAGAAATGGCAGCAAGGCAGTTAGTCGAAAATGAATTAAGTGTCGCCAGAGAAATTCAAGCCTCACTCTTACCTAGAACCTTTCCGCCTTTTCCTGATCATGAGGAATTTGATTTATATGCGAGAAATGAAGCGGCACGACATGTGGCTGGCGACTTCTATGATTTTTTCTTTGTTAATGAAACGACATTAATGATAGTGATGGCAGATGTTTCTGGTAAAGGTATTCCTGCCGCTATGATTATGGCTGTCACTCGAACCATTATTCGTAACTTGGCGAACACCGGTAAATCACCGGCAGAGATCCTTGAAGAAACAAATCGTTTATTAATTGAGAGCCGAACGCAACCAATGTTTGTGACGATATTCCTCGGATGTTATGACACGAATAGTGGTACTTTGAACTACGCTAACGCTGGTCATCATCCTGCATATATTATTAATAAGGAAGGAGCAATAAATAGTATCGGTGAAGCAACAGGTACTATAGTCGGTATGTTGGATGACGCGGTTTATGAAAATGACAGTGTCGTTCTCGAACCTGAAAATTATATGGTTCTTTATACAGATGGCATACCGGAAGCACGTTCGCCAGGTGGTGAATTTTATGGCGATAATGCATTTACTGATTTGTTGTCAAACTATGCTGGAAAACAGACTAAAGAAATATGTGATCACGTTATCAATGAGATAACTGAATATCAGGCGGGCGAACTTTCTGATGATATTACCTTGATGGTTTTACTAAGAAATAACTAATCTAAAATTTTAAAATAGATTAATACTGTTTTTTGAAAAGAACTTTCATTGTCATCGCTGATCATGAAGTAACTATTTTCTTTGTATCTGGTGACACTCTCGAAGTTATCTATCGACCAGCCTTCACGGCT
>LWDU01031943.1_pt2 | contig 18320 bp, 8 predicted proteins | sample 727161 | NCBI WGS metagenome assembly LWDU01 (sample SAMN04566230, study PRJNA314399) | hydrothermal vent metagenome | isolation source: deep sea hydrothermal plume seawater | place: Mexico: Gulf of California, Guaymas Basin | collected 2004-07-11
ATTTCTCCTTTTTGGGTCAACCAGTCATTCGCCCTGAAGTTAGTCATCTGTTTATCCGTTCTTGTTAACGATATTTGATTATCCCATTGTTGAATATTATCGCTGTGCAGATGACGGATAAACGTTACTTTCACACCTTGGCTCCTGATTCTTGGTCAATATCCTCAGTAATAGCACACTCTCTTAAAGGTGTCGGCTAATGCACATGAATACTTCATGTTCAAAAAAATAGAATCTCTAAGAGTAGGGGTATGTGGTGGGGATTCTCGTTGGTTCTCTAATACCTCATCATCCCCAGAGCAGTAGCCTCCTGTAATCCAAGGCCCATAAAGAGTTCGCAACTTGAAAGTTGTATGTGATTTTCTAGGGGTTCATATAGGGGGATAGTTACGATAGAAGGGACTCGAGTGACATCGCCGGTTAAACCTTCAAGAACCGTCACACTCGCATAGACAAGGTAGGGGGCAGAGAGTAGTGCAGGAAATGAGTAATTGCCACACAATTACGATGGAAGAGATTCCACCAGCACATATTCCTGAATGGCTTACCTCTCATTTCTTACAGCAAATGCAAGATCCACGGCCCCTAAACCGTGGGGGTCCAGCGCAACTTCTCACAATTCACCCAACCGAGTCTGCTCGCCGAGCTACTTTGAACCATTTAGCCAAGGGTGGGAAGAAGGATGGTCCGATAGACCGTACTAGTCATCACACCTTGGATAGTTTAGTATCTTCACTTCATGCTGAGTTGAGACTTCCTAGATTACTACCTTCAGGTGGGCTATTCTCTATACTATTACACGCGGAGTGTAAAAAGGCTGCAAGGGCTCTCAAATTCCCACTTATGCATAGTCTCCCAGACCAACACTGGGGGCGTGGTAAGAGTCGGGACCTTTCCAATCTAAACCATTGTTTACGAGAAGAATCAGTCACTTCAAAAGCCTCACCCGATTTGCAATCGTTTCGAATACTGCTAACCAAATTAGCCGAGAACTTAGGAGGTGTGCATGGTGATGAGCAACTATCTGCATTAGTTAACATATTAGAGAAAATTCCAGATTCCGAGGTTCCATTTGGTCTGTCAAGGATTGACGGTATTATCTTCCTTAATCATCCACCAACTGTTTCCCCCTTACGTCAGCGATTGATACTTGCATTGACCCGCTTCAAGCCATTACATGTTCTCGCTAATTCGGGAAGTCATAGACTTGGACTACATGGATTTGTACCCAATGATATCTCAGCAATTCGAGATAGTGATAAGTTACCAGATTGGGTTCCTAGCCATTCTCCTTTTACTCATGCCAAACTTAACAACATTGAGGAAGGGAAATATCGACCTATCAGAATGCTGGTACCGAGAATTGAGAGATCCATTCAAGCAACTCACGCGTTGATAGATTCTGCAATTAATGGTAAGTCGCCACCAGAATCAATTCTCATTATTGACCCATCAGCAGAATCAAATCATGAAATTTGGTCTTCAATGCTCAATTCTTTCGGTTTTCATTTGCCCATTCGCTCTGCTCCTTTGAAGGAAAGCCCTGGGGTTCATTGGTTATCAGCAATTATCTCTCTAGCCCATTATGAGGATGCATGGTCGTTGCCACAACTTCGGGCATTGGCAGTTCAGCAGACTCTTCAATTTGAAGAAGAATGGATGACTCCCCATCAGCATCCATCAATTGCTGATTTAACCCCCTACCCAGATGTTGAAATCCTTGAGCAGGTTTCTCGCGGTTTCCATTTACTAGGGGGTCAAGGGGCGTTGTTCCGTTGGTTACATGCCTTGGCGAGAAAACCAATTGCTAACTCCTATCAAAATGAAGAAGATTTGTGTCGTCGTCACGAATCTACACAATGGTGGTTACTCTGTCTTGCAAACCGTTTGCGTCCGTTATTATCTTCAATTGATGTGCATGCATTGGATGATTCATTGGTTTCTATCGGGTGTTATAGTGGTGAGAAATTACCAATTCCTAAGCCAGCTCAAAGTGGTGATGAATGGTTCAGTCAATTTGGCAGTATGTTGCATTGGCATCTACTGACTAGCAATCTTGATGGCGACGTGAACAGAACAATCACTGGCTTGCAACAATTGTTTGACACTCACTACGCACTGAGGAATTCTCAGCGATTGTTAGGCCATTCATTACCAAAAACAGGACTTGATTGGGTTGATGAACTCCTTACTCTGATAGACTCTTCATCGTTGTCAGGGAAGCAAGTCGCATCTTCAAAACTAAAACTGTTAACTCCAGATGAAGCATTAGGTTGCCATGCAGATTTAGTAATTCTTACCCATCTTGATTCTGAATCTTGGAACACATCTCCCCCTTCAATCCCAGGGCTTTCCGAGTCTGAGCGTTCTGAATTAGGTGTGTTACCCCCAGATAATAGTTTACGCGAGTCACGTCACTTTTGGCACCACTTACTCGCTTGTGGGGGCGAGGTTATCGTTCTTGATGCGCATGATGATGATTCATCACAACCTTCGACCCCTCTATCGGAATGGTTGGATGCAACACAATGGGACCCTTCCTCACCACCTAACCTCCCTGATTTCATAACCTCAGATGAGGTTTTCAGAATGGATGGTGACAAAAAAAGCCGATGGGGTCTTTCTTTCATTAAGGGAGAGGGGCCGTTTCTTTGCGCTAGACCATCAGATATCATCAGCAGTGGTGATGGCCGATTTGAATTGGTAGTTACCGGTAGTCATCAACGAGATTGCCGTCAGAGGGATGGAATTGAAATCCATAATGCGAGGTATCCAATGCAGGAACCTCTCAATCCTAGTGCCATCACTATTCCTCTTGATGCAATCCTAGTCGAAGATAGAATATCTCGCCAACCGAGAATTGGTAGTGAGGAGCAACCCTATCTTAATAGTGATAGAAACGGAGAGATTGTAACTGTTGATGAATTGAAAATGACGCCGACTTCAAGAGGCCCAAAGGTGGGACCACCACGCCTTCATTCTACTTGGCCAACCATCGGTTTGAAGGTTGGGTCAAGCAAGGCCATGTCGATAGACCCCCGCCCACTGATGCCGAATGCAACAGGGATTAATGACCACGATTTACGACATGGATTTACTGGGGGTCCATCAAGAAAAACCAAAATTTGGTCCCCAAGTAGACTTTCTCAATGGTTATCTTGTCCACGTAAAGGCTGGCTTTTAACTAGACTTCATGCCGAAGGTGAAGATGATGAGGATGATGATGTTGATGTCCGAACTCGTGGTTTACTAATCCATGAAGTGTGGGCAGACTTCATTTGTGAATTCTTAGGGATGAAAGTTGAGATTGAACGTGATAATCTCACTCCACATTCACTTGGAGCGGCCGGAATTGAGGAGGCTACTTTACGCCGTCGCTTATTGGAAATGGTTGATGAGAAAGCGCCGTGGTTACGCCATTCTGATGCAATTGCAACAGTGCGCCGTCTTGACCTTGTTGGGCTGAATCTTGAAGCCTATGAAGCGGCTCTTGATGAGGTTGGGGGAGCCAGTACAAGCGGTCGCTTCGGTCGCTTGTTAGAATCAGAATTAGCAGCAGATGCAAGTGCACTTCTAGCAATTGAATGGCCACTGACAAGTGGCGATAAGAAGGGTGGAATCATGTTAGAATTGCCTGAATCAGGTGAATCAGTACCTCCTGGGATTCGTTTGAGGGGAACGATTGACCGAGTGGAAATAATCCCATTCCCTGAATTAGGTGGCAATTTTGTCAATGAATCTGGAGAAGGTTCAGAATGTCCTCTTGATCTTGACTCAGGTGAATCTTGGAATGCACAGCGCCTAGTTGTAATCCGTGACCTAAAATCACTCGAAGGCCCGGGTAAAGGAAAATCGGGAGACCGTCATTTGAGAGAACTTCTAGAAGGCGTGCAACTCGCTTTGTATGCGCGAGCATGGGAGGTGACACACCCAGGTGATCGAGTAATCGGTGTTGGTATTTCCGAGGTTGGTGAAGAAAGTGGACTTTACATTGAGGCTGACCCAGAGTTCCAAACTCATCTTTCTAGTCTAGGAATAGGAAATGTTGAGTGTACTACACAAACCCTTTATCGCCGACCAAATGAGAATAATGAACCGCCATCCAGTAATCCATTTAGAGCATGGATGAGGCACCGTTTGACGGCTGCATTACGTATTGGGCAAATGTCCGAGAATGGTAGAGTAATCCCTACTCCAAGCGACCTTACATGCACATATTGTTCCGTGAAACAAGTATGTGGTTTGGCTCCGACTGTTGGAGGTGATCGCAAATGGAATTGAATCGCGGTCAAACGCTTGGGCTAAATCTAGACATGCACATTGTCCTAGACGCAGGGGCAGGTACAGGAAAAACCGCTACAATTGTTCAACGGGTTCTAGAGCATTATCTTTCAGAAGACCAAAGGGCGACGAGACTACTTCCACCGGGCCCTCGTGAGGTTGACTTTAGTGGTGGTTTGCTTCAATCCGCTGCTAAAGATAGGGAAGATATGGTGAAGTGGCGTGGTCTGCTACCGACCGAAGTTGTAGTGCTGACTTTTACAGTGAAAGCAGCCGAAGAAATGCGCGACCGGATGCGCACTGAACTTTCGCGCTTGCGTTCTGGACCTAGGGGTGAAAGAGATGGAATGCGATATGACCCACGTATTCGTAACGAAGGTTTGGTTGAACAGTTGACGATGTTACTTGACGAGGCTCCAATCGGCACTATTGATTCGTTTCTCAATCGTTTGGTGTCGTCTCATCGTAGTTTGCTTGGTGACAGACCAACTCATCAGCAGATGTCTGATGCACAGCGAGCATTATTGATGGAGCGAGCAATGAGCTCGCTTTGGCGGATTCGTAATGAGAAACATGCTGGGGATTTACGAATCCACTCTGTTACTCCAGCAGAATTTCTTGCGGCTCGTAACCGACTTTCACACCAAATGGGTGGTCGCTCTCGCAGTCAAAAAATAGTGGCCAAATTACTTCATAATTCAATTTTCGTAGACTCTGTGCGTAGGTCATTGGAATCACATTCCGGAGTTGTCAACGCAGATGCACTTCGGCATAGTTTCCTTTCACATATTGATGTACAGGAAATTAGTAATTTTGCTCAAAACCTCCATGCGATTGGTGATGATTGGTTGGCTGCTGCAAAAGAGCGTTCTGCAGACCTAGGTTTGGTTGAAGCACTCCAAAGTGAAACTAGAGTAAATGCTCTAGATACACTGATTGCTGCAGGAGTGCCTGATGATTTGTGGGACCAATTATTGTGGATTCGTCATTTTACTTTAGCAACATGTAGTATGGCCTCAATAGAGAAGATTATGCCATCGGTATTTTCTAGAAACCTTCTACCAAAGGGCGATGGCTGGCCATCGGGCGTGAACCCACTTGGTTCAATCAAAGACAAAGCAATTCGTGATGATATCAAAGAAAGCATGGTTGATGCACAGAATCGTGCGAAATCACTCTATGGCTCAATCGAAGGGATGAGAGTCCGCGCTTGTGCAGCCATTGCCGATTTACTGGACCCTAGAGAAGGACCACCTTGTTGCCCCGCAGATTCAGATGTTCATCTGCAAAGAATCTCAGACCCATTCCCTGCCTTTGTTGATGATGCACCTTTGGCTCTTGACGCTGATTGTGATGCGCGAATTATTTCAGACCTACTTATTGTTCACAAGGCCTCCCAAGATGTGTTGACCGAATTACGCCTTTTAGAGGGTTTACACGACCATTCTGATGTGTCAGAAGCGGCTGAGGATTTACTCCTTGCCCGTTGTCCAAGGATTTGTGCAAAATGGTATCCTAGAGATATTGTCGCTGCACTAAATGCTATTGATGATTCTAAACCTTGGCGTGATGAGCATATTCTTACAGCACTAAACTTGTGTGGTATTCCAGAGCAAGATGAAATTTCAGAGCACCATCAAGAATACCCAATGAAACTTGTAAAGGAGGATTTGGAAAGGCGTTACGCAGTTCTGAAAACAGTACGTAGACGATTCCGCGCATTCATTATTGATGAAGCCCAAGATAATTCAAATCAACAGTGGCGCCTTCTCTCAAGATTATGGGGGGAGAGAGAGCAGAAAGCAGGTGACCCTGAACCACCAAATTCGCCTTGGCAACCCACTGTTTGTTGGGTCGGTGACCAAAAGCAGAGTATCTACGGATTCCGTCAAGCTCAAGTGAGTGGGATGGCAAGATACACGGTGCATCTCAGGGCTATCAACGAGCACGAATATGCTACTGAATCAAGATTATTGATGAAACCATCACTACGCCGACGAGATTCTGCTCGCGACCCAAGATTAGTGGACATCAGCAGCTTTGTCACCGGTCTTGAGTATGTCAATCACCGCCCGATTCCTGAAGGAGCATGGGTAAAGTTTGATCGAGGGGACGACGATAAGAGGTTAGGGCATACAGATGTTATTCGCCGTACTCAAGGCCATGTTGACCTTGTCACGAACTACCGAACTTGTCAGGACTTACTGTTGACAATGAATGAATGGTGGATTGACCTTTTTAATGACAGGCACAATTTATTCCCTGGTGATTGGTATGCTTCACCTAAGGATTTACTAGCTCACAGAGTTGAAGAAAATGGCGGGCTTGAATGGTTGTTACCAATTGCTACTGAAGAAGCAAGTGACCCTAGTTCAGATTTGACAGTTCCACTAGATCCATTTGAGTTAGGTGCAGATGCGAAACAAGTTCACCTTGAACACGAATTGGTTGCTGCTCGAATACGGGCTATGATTGATGGTGTGACACCATCAGTTCTGACAGTTCAGAATGAAGACTCTAAGAAACCTGAAGAAAGCAGTGTAACTCAAATGAATGATATCAAGCCAATTAAACCACGAGATATCATGGTATTAATGCCTGCAAGAACTCACATGTATGACCTTATTCGCCGACTTGATGACCTTGGAATTCCTGCGTTAGCAGACCAAGACGGTGGTCTACTTGAGCAACCAGTTGTGTGCTCATTATCAGCCCTTTTGCAGTTGTCTGCAAGGCGAGGTGATGTAAGTCGGGCTGCAACACTTGCTAGAACACCATTAGTTGGATTTAATGATTCACAGTTAGAGAATTTCATTTCTGACCGCACCGGGTCATCTGATTTGCTAAAACGTTTGCAATCCCATGCAATCAGTGATGCTCAAAGAGCACTTTTTGAGCGCTGGAAACAGCTCGCTGATTGTAATAGAATAGTTCGTATGTTAGAAGAAACAGTAGACCACTCAGACCTACTGATTGCATATCCTGGTCAAGTGGATAGGCAATATGCAGAGCAATTTTTGTCTCTTATTCGCTCACAGATGGCAGAAGCAGGAGGCGACTCAGTACTTTTGGCAGAGCGAATCGGTCTGCTATCATCAGTCAAAGGAAAACTGATTCTTGGCGAAGCGATGCCGGCTTCAAATGCCGTACGAGTGATGACGATTCATGGTTCTAAAGGATTACAATCTAAGGTAGTAATTGTATGTGGGGTATTCTCTGAAAATCAAAGTAACCTTAGCCAATCAAGGCGCGATAACATCTTGGTATCTGAACAGATGTTTTCCCCTCGCTCTAAACCATGGAAAAGCAGGGACGCGATAGATAGTGGTAGTTGGCGCCTTTCAACGGAAGTTCTTACCTCTCAAGTACAGGCTGAAGCTCGTAGATTACTCTATGTTGCTTGTACGAGGGTAAAAGATTTATTGATTCTAGCCGGTGCACCGAAGAATTCTGCTATCAACCAAGATGAAGGCGAAATTAGTATCTCATGGGCCCACAAACCAACTCCTAAATTTGGTTGGATGTGGCTTGAAGCAATTCGTCAAGCAGCTAGACGGGATGGTTTACTGACAGCCCCTTGGTTAATTGATGACGACGATACTCTTCCAGTACCGTTGCCATTCCGATCCAAAGGTAAATTGATAATATCACCTAGTGAGATGATGTCAATGCCTTATTTGGCACCTAGTTTACTACCGTCATTGAAAATCTATCACCATCCAGATTTCATTTTACCTCAGCGTGAACACCTATCACCATTAGTGAAGTTTACTCGCCTTCAAGAGAGCGCCCGATTGACGAATCCTGTTGATATTGACCTCGCTCCTACTAGGAAAGCAGAACGAAAATTACGTCTTGCACCACACATACTTGATTCAGCAAAATCCTGTGTACGTCGTCATTGGCTCAGTCAGTATGTCGGAATTTCAAGTGAGCCGGTCAAACTACCATTTATTCCTAGAGATGATGAATTGCCATCAGATGATTATACTCCACTTGCAGCAAACGAACTGGGCTCTCTTTTCCATCGCTTGGTTGAACTTGGTTTGCCTAATCCAGGTATTTCAGGAGATAAACCATCCACTCCACTTTCTGAACAATGGGTTTCACCCTCACCAAATCAGATGCTTGAGCCCAGTCTTATTTCTCAGGTGCTTGATGAACTGCTCCCGGTCTCCGCTGATAGAGATTTAGCGTCAGAAATGTTGAAGAAAATGGCTGAAATCCTACTTAATGGTAAATTAGGAAGGCTCGTTCAAGGTGCAACAATTGATGGATTATTTGTAGAAGGATTGAGGACAGAGTGGCCTTTCCTTGTCAATATTGAGCAACCATTCAGCGATGTAATAGAACATAGTTGGAGTCCTTTTGGAAACCAAATCGTAGAGCAAATAACCTCATTAACATTTGAGTTGGATGGAATTGCTGATTTGGTTCTGTGCCAAACTGATGGCCAAACTCACAACACGATTCGAGCAATTGACTTGAAAACTACTGGAGGCCTTTCAATTCTCAACCAGCCTGAAGATGTTGAAGGAACAATATTTGAGAGCCCATCTGACCCTGATGATGAAATCATTCGTACATCAGCAGAATTGGATTTATTGACTCATTACAGGATGCAACTCTATCTCTACCATCTTTGCCTAGTGCGCCAAGAATCTATGAGAGAAACACTTGGAATGGCTACAAGGGAGGTTCTACGTCCAGCCATTTTAGTTGCTTCAACAGGTAGACTAATCTCATGGACAGAAGAAGAATTTGAACAAATTGGCATAGAATTTGATGACCTTATCAAACAACTTGCTTTGGTTGAAGTTAAGGATAGAGGAGATGAAGCCAACTTCCCTAGATTACCGATTGAAGAAGAGCAAACATGTCGTCAATGCCCATATTATCGCGGTAGTATTCGTCTATGCGCTCCAAATGGCATTGCCCTAGGGGCAGCAGAATTAGATGAAATCAATTTGGAATAATTACTGATTGTCAATCACATTACCCAACTTTTGAATTCTTTTTCAACCGATGATTCAATGGGTATTACCCTTTGGCCGGAGGTATGAGCGCGACCGATGCGATTGATTGGGATAAGATGGCGAAGTTCACAGAATCAATATGGGAAGATTCAGCACTACCAAGTTTAGAAGAATTTATCAAGATTCCAGCACTCTCACCTGCCTTTGATTCTGAATGGCAAGCAAACGGCCATTTAGACAAGACAATTGACCATTTTCTTAGTTGGCTTGAATCGATAGAAATTGACGGTTTAACAGCAATAGTTCACAGTTTAGAAGGTAGAACTCCAGTTTTATTGCTCAAAGTTGCTGGGACAGGGGATGGAGAAGTTCTGTTCTATTCTCACTTAGACAAGCAACCAGAATTCACTGGTTGGTCAGAAGGAAAAGGGCCCTGGATACCTGTTCGTGAAGACCCATGGTTGTTCGGGAGAGGTTCAGTAGACGATGGTTATGGTGGATATTGTGGCCTCATTTCGTTGATGGCACTACAAAACCAAGGCATGGCTCATCCAAGTTGCACATTTTTAATCGAAACTTGTGAAGAGAGTGGTTCACCTGACCTACCTTACTACCTAGAAGAACTGCGTGATGATCTTGGTACACCAGATTTGGTAGTTGTTCTTGATTCAGGGTTGGGCGACTATGAGCGTATTTGGGTCACGGAGAGTCTCCGTGGATTGGTTGGTGGCACTCTGACAGTTAGCGTAACTTCAGAAGGAGTGCATTCGGGTATGGCGAGTGGAGTGATTCCATCTTCGTTTAGGCTTACTCGCCAACTGCTTTCACGTTTAGAAGATGAGGAAACTGGTGAATTAATTCCTGATTGGCTACACATTGACATTTCAGACCAGTTGCGTGCAGATTCGGCGGAAATTGTAAGTGTTTTAGGCGAAGCTTTGGTTACTGATTTCCCATTCTTAGATGGTGTACGCCCTCAACATGAGGATTTGGTTGAAGCACTTTTAGCACAAAATTGGAAGCCAACACTTTCGATAACTGGAGCTGAAGGAATGCCTACCCTTGCAAATGCCGGAAATGTTCTTCGCACCCATACATCTCTAAAATTGAGTGTACGAATTCCACCCGGTGTTGATTCAGAAATGGCATCTGCTAAATTACAAGAATTAATGGAGTCAGATCCGCCATTTGGTGCACATGTGACATTTGAACCAGAAACAGCAGCAAATGGATTTGCTGCGCCACCGATGCCTGCTGAAATTGCTGCGGCATTTAGTGAAGGGAGTTTGCAGACCTTCGGTGCTAGTTCAATGCCGTTTTACGAAGGTGGTACAATTCCATTTTTGGCAATGATGCAAGAGTCCTATCCAAGCGCTCGTTTCCTAGTCACTGGATGTGCAGGTCCGGGTAATAATGCCCATGGCCCTGATGAGAAATTACACATCCCAACAGTCAAGAATCTAACCCAATGTGTTGCTGCCGCGCTTGCATCCATGTCAAATTAGTGAATTAGCCATTATTTGATACATTTACAGCCGACAATTAGCCGCCCCTATGGGGCGGCGGATATATCAAGGGCAAGCGAGTGGGGTATGTTAGTGGTCAACATGTCAGAAGACAACGAAGGTACGATTACTCCCGAAGTGCGCATTCGTCAACTAGACGAGGAATTGTTGCAACAAACAGAACGCGTCACCAAGCTGTTCAGCGCTTTTGAGCAGGCAGAAAAGGAGATTATTCAACTTAAAGCCGAGATTGAAGTTCTTGAAAAAGAAGTCATTGACAAGGAAATTGAACGTGAGGGATATGAGCAATTACTTGGTGAAAAAGACCACCGAATCCGTGATTTGGAGTTAACCGGTGCCAAGAGAGGAAAGCAGGTTGATCATCTTGAGCCAGAACTTGAGATGATGGAAGAGAAATTCACTAGGGAAAAAGAACGTCTTACCCGTGTTTTTGAAATCGCAGAAGAGTTGGATAACGACCTTCGTTTAGCAGTTGCAGAACTCAAAGCTCGTGACGATTGGTACGTTGACCACATGCGTGTTTTCGAAGACCTCAATAAGGCTATCAAGAATCGTTACGAGATGATTGAAAACGCTGTAGAAGCAGAACGCAAGAGCCAGCACATGCAGAGAGCAATCAATGAAAAATTGCAGGAAGCAATGGATGCCCGTAGCGAAGAGGCAGCAGAAGATGCAGCAGCAGAAGATGCAGCAGCAGAAGTTGAAGCCGCAGTTGAAGTCAGCGAAGAAGAATGAACCTTCTTTGTTTATTGATGGCTTACGCTATCAAGATGAAGTTGATTTAACTCAACGTGTTCATTCTTCTTGTTCATCGCCACTAGCAAGTGCATCCTCTTCTTCAGCGACACGAATTCCTTCCTCAAGGTCAATTCTACTAGTTAGATAAGTACCTATGAGAATGACGACGGTGACTGTCAAAATCGCTACACGACTTCCGGCAGCAGTACTGGCAATACCGTAGAGGAAAGTTCCAATCATTGCGGCAGATTTCCCTAGGAAACCAAAGAATCCGAAGAACTCAGATGTCCGTGTTTTCGGGGTAAGTTGTGAGAACATGGAACGAGCCTGGGCTCCTGCAGATCCCATTGCACAACCGACAAACAATCCGAGGATAATCCATTGCATTGCTACGCCTAGCCCTAGTGGAGCCCAGACATTATTGCGCATTGTAGTAGCCCACCAATCAACGGGCCCACCTTGTTCGATGACTGATGGATGTATATCTCCAACCTCTGAAGAACCAGTAATGTTCTCATTTCCACCGACAATGATGATTGAGAATCGGTGGTCATTTGTGTCATCAAATGCAGCGACTAGTGCAATAGCATCTTCTTCTGTAATTGTCTTGACATCCTTTTCTGAAACTGTTGCTTGACCTGCAAGGAAAGAAGCCCCAAAAATCCCAACGCAGACGAGAAGGATTGCAGCAAACACTCCCATCCAACCCATGTTTCTCTCCTGTAACCACATGAGCCCACCGCCTAATAAAACGACCATTACTAAGATGAACAAACAAACCATAATACCTGCACCGAGTGTACTTTTCCCGGAATCTTCCAGACTGTAATCAGTTTCTGGGAAGTACTCTTGGAAAGCATCACGGAAGGCAGCATCACCTTCAGAGGTATTACTAATCCAACCTTCATAAGAAATACCGTATAATGTCGACATGACATAAGCACTATCATTTGTCAGATTATTTTCATCTGGATTTTCATTCCAGGTGAATACAAAGTCATAACGTGTTGAGTCGCCCGCATCGGTCAATTTCGCATCATCAGGTATGCCATCCGCATTGGCATCGGTTTCTGAATCTAATTCCAATGGGGCAAAACCTGCTGCAGTAACTGCTACTGCACAGTAGATAAGCAATGCCAACATCAATGCGAATTTCGTACCTTTCTTCTCTGCAAGTTTACCGAAAACAAATGTCATTGGAATCGCAACGATGTTGACGGTCAGTAAGAGCATGATATTCATTTTCTGATCCAGTCGCAATACGGAGTCTCCAAACGCACTAGCCATACTGGCAATTGTGTTCACACCATCATAGAATAGTAGGTAAGCGATTAGAAACATTGCAAGAACCTTGAATTTCTTGATTTCTTTTGCTGTTGTTGCAACCTGTCCATAAGCAACCTTTGCAGCTCCTACAAATCGAGAAAAGTTGTTTTTCCCCAAACTATTCCACTCTAAATCAGAGGATATTTCCGGTTCTGGAGTCCATTTGAACATCAATGCTCCAAAGCCCCACCACCACAATGAAGATGTGACAAAAATGACAGCTAGTCTGAAGTTTGTATCCCAATCGAATGGCCCCATAAGGATAACAAGATGGAATATGAGTAGTATTGAACCACCCATGAATCCATACATATAGCCCCAAGTTGAGACTTGGTCTTGGTTTTCTCTATCACTTAGGAAGGGCATGAATGAGTAATAGATGACGTTACCACCTGTGAATCCAATGGTTCCGATAGTGTACATCATTGCTAGAATGATGTATCCTTGTGAACCAAAATAGGGTGCTGCACCCATCAATGCAGTGAATCCGATACCGGCAACAGTATACCATTTCAGCAACTTCTTTTTGATTGGCATACGATCCGCAATTACACCCAATGCTGGGGCGGTAAGGACAACAAAGACCATTGAAAATGTCAGCACATAAGCGTAGAACGCATCACCAGACTGAGTTCCTGTGGCTTTATTGTACAAATTGGACATTAAAGCTGGGGCAATGACAGTCATCACCGTGAGCGCATAGGCTTGATTTGCCCAGTCAAAGAAATACCAACCCTTCAGCGCCTTCTTACCTTCTTCACTCATATCTGCAAGAGTTTGTTTAACAACTACAGGTTCAGTTTCGTTTTTTGATACAGATACACCCTCAGTCATGCTAGCGCACATGTGAGTCTCCCTCTTAGCATTACACCCTGCATTGATTCTCGTATTGCATGATTATGTCAACCTTTTACTAAAGGGCATATTGATGAGGGGGTGGTGTGCCGCTTGGCCTGAGTAACATGGCTGACCAATCCTCACCCTGCTCGGCTGGAATTATGCCGAGTTCTACAGAGGCTGTCAAAATTCACCATCTAGTCAAGGCTCCAGAAAATACACCTGGGGCAATTCGCAAGCGTGAATCGTGGGATGCTGATGAGTTAGCAACAGTCTACACAACTCCTGAATGCTTACCAGACGGGACAATATGTCAAGCGACTACAGTTATTTTTCGAACCAAAGGTTGCGTCTGGTGGTGGAATTCAGGTTGCACTTTTTGTGGCTACTTCAACGACGTAAGGGATGATGTCACTTATGACAATTTGATGGCACAATGGCAATCAGCCAAAGACCAAACTAACGATTTTGAGGGCTCAGAAGTAATCAAAGTCTACACATCGGGGACATTTTTTGAGGATCGTGAAAATCCTCCTGAGTGGCAAGAGGCAATACTTCGAGAGACCAATGAGAGGGGACTGCGCCTCATTGTTGAAGCACGAGCTGAGATGTGCACACCAGAAAAAATGTCGTGGGTAGCGAATTTGCACCCTGGATGTGTTGTCGCCATTGGTTTAGAAGCAATGGACGATGAAGTCCTAAAATTCCATTGCAATAAGGGATTTTCAACAAAACAATGGCACAAAGCCATTGAGACTCTTCGGGCTAACGAATTAGAAGTCAAGACATATTTGCTGTTCAAACCACCATTCATGTCCGAGGGAGATGCGTTGAAACATTGTATTGAATGGATTCGCGAAGTAGGTCCCCTTTCTGATGAGGTTAGCGTTAATCCAATGAATATCCAGCGCGGTACAATTGTTGAGAGACTATTCCGTCACCGTGAATACCGGCCTCCGTGGCTATGGTCACTAGTTGAGATGATTCGTCAAGTTGACTCTGTCCCCGGCCGATTGATAGTTCATCCAACTGCAGCCGGCCGTGTTCGTGGGGCACATAATTGTGGCAAATGTGACAAGCATGTTGCTGCCGCAATTGAACGCTATTCGGTTTCAGGAGACTTGGAAGAGTTTGCTGGCCTAACCTGTGAATGTGAGAAAATCTGGGCTACTGAAATCGAGTTGGATTGCACCATCCCATCTCCATTTGGGGTCGGTTTAGACCGCCGCATGCCTGTTGAAGAATCTCTAATGTCACCTTAATTTTAACACCATTTCTCTCCTAATGCTTATTGCCTTAAGGCAATTTGTGGTGAAGTGATGAGTGAACTACCCGAAATGACGCAGGGGCAAGAAGAGCCTGCTGCTTCTACAGCTGTTTGGACATTGAGTTTAGTTGGCGCTTTTGCGTTTATGATTTTGTATGGGGTACTCTACCCTAATCACCCATTCCCAGGGCTTGGGGATATACTTCCATTATTCAGTGAATTAGGCAGTAGTGTTGTTTGGTTCTTTATCGCAGGGATAATTCTAGGTTTGTCGATGTTATTAGCGATGATAGTTGGGGAGTCCATTGCAGAATGAGGTGATATCATGGAAATTCGAACATTATTCATTTCATACGTTATTTGGTTATTTTTTGTTAGGTATCTGACTATCACAGGTCTTGGGCCATTTGGTTCATTTGCTCGTGACATCTCCACCTTCATGCTTGGAAAGGGACTTGGCCCGGCCGCTGATTTGATGGAAGATCGGGCAGGTGGGGCAGCCAAAACTTGGTTCGCTCATGGAATCTTCTGGTTCATCATTGCAGCAACTTTGTCATTTTTGGGAATGTGGACAGCATACGAACCAAATGCTCTACACTCACTTGGAGCAATAGGATATTCTCCAAGTGTCGCTCAGGCTACCGCTGCGGTTCATGTTGTAACTGTATTCGGCGCATTATCAATGATGTTGATGGGTGCTGGGTTTGCTATGCAAGGCCGCCTTGCGGGCGGGCGAATGGCGAATGAAGCGACAACCGCACTGATTGCATTTGCATGGAGTGCTGTCGTTGCAGCAGGACTAATCCTTTCACATACTGATTTAATTGGAGAAAGTAGTTGGTTTGAATTACCACCCGTTTACTACATTTTAATGACATTCTTGGCTTTACCACTATTTGTAAACCACTTGTTGACGATGGCGAACTCAGAATCACCGGTAATGATTCCACAGTGGTTTATCGTAATGGGTTACGCTGCATTCATTTGGATGGGCGTTGCTTCGATGTTCTTACTTGGAGGAGAAAACCACACTCTTTCTTGGCTACTAGTCAAGGTTCTGTTTGGTGGTTGGTTGCTCTCACAAGCACTAGGTATTGCTCATCATGTGATACCATCTGCTCTAGGGGTTCCACTTTGGAGTCGTTCTCTTGCTACTCTAACCTTGTTTGGTACATTCCTAACATTCTCCCCACTTGGTGCCATGGCTTCAGTTCCTACAATGGGGGCTTTCATGCAAGCAATGGTAGCAATTCTATTGTCACTTTCATTAGTCCCATTAATCGCTACTGTAGTCAATTTGACTAAGACTGCAAGCGGTCGAGTAATGGAATCTTATGGAGTTAAGTTCACAATCCTCGGCGTCATTATGTTGATTCCAATTTCGTTTGGTAGTTTATTCGCCTCTGTTTCAGCATTTGGTGGAGGTAATGAGTTAGCTCACATAGCCCCAACATTAGACACGCTCGCACTATGGGGTGTTATTGGTATGATTGCACTAGGAAGTGCTCACATGTTATTCCCACAAGTAACCGGCCGTGATTTATTCAGTTGTGCTAAGACAAAGATGACCTTCTGGTTTGCAACAGTTGGAATTGTTGGATTTGGTACTTCACAATTTATCGTTGATTACGTGAATCATTCAATTGGTGCTGCTGATGTCTCTCTAGCACTAGAAGAGGCAGGTGTTAGCGCTGCTGGAGTAGGAGATGTGCAGGTTTTCGCAGCCATCATGTTCTATGGTGTTGCTCTAGCAGGTGTCTTTGCTGCTCAAAATATGTTACAGGGTTCATTCCGAGGCACTTTACTTTCAGACAGTGCTCCAGCGGCAAATGTCACTACGTCCCAGATGGCAATCGGTGGTACCACTTCAATCCGCAACCTGCTCGCAGCAGGTGCAGGTGTTGACACCGTTCTTACAGTAGATGGAGGCTCCTCAGCAGGTCGAATTTCATTAGCAGATATTACCCCAGCAGATGAGGCCCCCGAAGAAGCAGAAGTACTGCCTGAAGAGGATGAAGAGGATGAAGAGGAAGAGACAGCGGTTGTAATCCCTGATAACCTCTCAAAGATGTTGAAAGGAGAATTAGTTGAGTTGGCTAAGGCAGCAGGGGTTTCTACTGCAGGAACCAAGTCTGATCTAATTGGTCGCCTTAGCGCTTGATTGAAGAGTTGGGAAACCGCCATAGCGAATACCCTTACTCCGCCAATAAGAGGAATTGCAATGCGTATTGGCTTAGTCGGCAAACCAAACGTTGGCAAATCAACTACTTTTGCAGCATTAACAGAAACCACGGTTGAAATTGCAAACTATCCATTCACAACAATTGAGGCAAATGTTGGTGTAACTTACATCGCAGCAACATCACCTTGCGCCTGCAAAGAACTGTCAATCAAGATAGCAGAAAGTGGTAGGTCTGTTGACTCTGATGGAGATAGAGATGGCAGCATCTGCCAGCCAAGAACCGGTGCTTGTAATGGCCATGAAAGATTAGTTCCCGTTACTCTAGTGGATGTAGCGGGGTTAGTTCCCGGAGCACACGAAGGACGTGGTAGGGGTAACCAGTTTCTTTCTGATTTGGCTAGTTGTGATGCTTTGATCCAAGTTGTTGATGCCTCTGGAGGCACAGATATTGAGGGTAACCCTACTGGTCCAGGTGGTTGCTCACCAAGTGAAGAGCACGATTTTTTGATTGAAGAATTAGCAGCATGGATTGATGGAATTATCTCCAATGGTTGGGCCAAGGCGGTTCGCCGTATTCAATCTGAAGGCGAGGCCGGATTGACAAATTTCCTGCATGAGCAATTAACTGGTATTGGCGGAACTCATAGTGATGTAGCAGTAGCATTGGATATTTTCAGGCGTGAAAATCCGGATATACCAACAATCAATATCTGGGGCGATGAAGAAAAAAGAACACTTTCACACATTCTTCGTCGCCATATGTTCCCGCTGTATATTGCCGCTAATAAATCAGATTTAGCAGATGAAGAGACTTATTCAACTCTGCAGACTCAAGTCAAATCTTATGGAGGTTTATTCGTGCCTTGTAGTGGTGAAACAGAACTTGCCCTGAGGCGTGCCAGTAAAGTGGGAGCCATTTTCTATGTGCCTGGTGAATCAAGTTTCGAAGTAAATCCTGATGCTACTTTGAATGATACACAGAAAAGAGGACTTTCAGAACTTCAAGATAGAATATCCAAAATGGGTGGGACCGGTTTGAACGAACTACTTCGAAAAGTAGTGTTTGAGAGATTGGAGAAAATAGTTGCTTACCCTGTCCAAGATGAGACACATTGGACTGATGGTGATGGCAGAGTACTGCCTGATGCCCTACTAATCTCTTCAGGAACCACCGCCAAAGGGTTGGC
>LWDU01035467.1_pt1 | contig 18317 bp, 16 predicted proteins | sample 727161 | NCBI WGS metagenome assembly LWDU01 (sample SAMN04566230, study PRJNA314399) | hydrothermal vent metagenome | isolation source: deep sea hydrothermal plume seawater | place: Mexico: Gulf of California, Guaymas Basin | collected 2004-07-11
GGTAACCGTCTCCATTTCACCGATGGTCTTGCGACCTTCTCTGTCTTCATCGAAACATCCGGCCGCACGCCGATGCCCGACCTGGCAACGACTGAGGGCGGGACTGTCGTCATCACGCGCCGCCACCAGAAAACCGGCCGACAAATAACGGTAGTTGGAGAGGTTCCCGTAAGAACTGCTCGACGGGTAGCTAAATCAGTTGAGCCAGTTATTTATTAGGTCGACTGAATTATCATGGCCGTATGACCTTACTTAACCTAAATCGTATTGTGCCTGGCAGGGATGAGTTTGCGTCCCAGGGTCCAGCCTGCAGCGGTTGTTCAGGATGTGCTGAAAGACTTAAGGTCGTCAACCTGTCGCAGGTTCGTGGCGACTCAGCTGTTATCGAACTGTCGCTCAACGCGCAGTGGGGGATGCTCTGGAACAGCTGGATGAAGCCCCTTCTGGCAACTGTTATCGCGGCTGTTGGATGCGAGAGCCTTGGACTTTCTGAACCCCTGACGGTTGGTCTCGCCCTGACGGCATTCCTGGCCGGATATCTTGTTTGTTACGCGGTGCCCCAACATGCGCTGAAAATATCGGAGAACTTATCATGAAGAAACTGATCATCCTCGCAACGCTACTCATGGTGGGTACTGTATCTCCGGTACGGGCCGATTACCCTGAATTCACAGAGTTGGTCAAAAAGGCGTCGCCGGCCGTCGTTAACATCAGAACAACCCGGTCAACGAGCAAGCGGTTCGAGGGGTTAAATGAGCAGAAAGTTCCAGAGATGTTCAGGCGCTTCTTTCGCGAGATGCCAGATCGCCAGAAACCAGGCCCCGGTGCTGGTTCCGGTTTTATCATCGATTCAGACGGGTACATACTGACTAACAACCATGTCGTTGATGGCGCTGAAGAAATTATTGTTGCCCTCAGTGACAGACGGGAGCGTGAAGCAGTGATCGTTGGGCAGGATGCCCTGTCCGATCTGGCGCTGTTAAAAATAGAAGGTGAGAACTTTCCGACGCTGGATATGGGCTCGTCTGACAGCCTTGAAGCGGGTCAGTGGGTTGTTGCTATCGGTTCACCATTTGGTTTCGAGCATAGCGTGACTGCGGGCATCGTCAGTGCAACAGGCAGGAGTTTGCCGGAAAACAATGGTAACTATGTTCCCTTTATCCAGACAGATGTGGCGATCAATCCAGGTAATTCCGGCGGACCTTTGCTGGATCTAAATGGAAAAGTCGTTGGCATCAATTCACAGATATTGACCCGGTCCGGCGGTTTTATGGGCCTGTCGTTTGCTATTCCAATTGATGTCGCGATGGAAGTTGCGGAACAGCTTAAAGAGCAGGGCGTGGTTTCCCGTGGTTGGCTTGGGGTCTTGATCCAGCGAGTGGATCGTGACCTGGCGGAGTCCTTTGGCCTGGATAGGCCTGCTGGTGCGCTTGTCACCCAGGTATTTGCCGATAGCCCCGCTGAAGAGGGCGGGCTGCGTGAAGGAGATATCATTCTATCGTTCAATGGCAAAATGATCGACCTCTCGTCGGACCTGCCCCACCTGGTTGGCCGGACTCGAGCAGAATCAGTCGCGACCCTTGAAATAATGAGAAGTGGTAAGCGGCAGAAAATCGAGGTGACTATTGGTAAGTTGAACCTTGAGAATATTGGTCCGCAGAGTAGTAACTCACCTTTGGCAGCCAATGGGAACCGAATAGGCATTGATATCGTTGACCTGGAAGATGTGGATAAACGGCGATTGGAAGTTAGCAAAGGTGTTCTTATCAGTCAGGTATACGCGGGCCCGGCCCGTGAAGCAGGGATTCGGCGTGGCGATGTGTTAACCGACATTGATGGTGAAGCTATTAGCAGTGCTGAGCAGTTGGAGCGGCTCGTTGCGGCTTTGCCTGGTAATATTTCCATTCATATCAGGATTGTCCGGAATAAACGTCCCCAGTATCTGGCGTTGAAGGTGCCTGTTATGTAGCGGCTGATAGCGTCCGGGGATGCTTTCCTATAGACTTCACGCGTTTTTACCAGCGCCAATCCCCTCACCGATTTCCTAAAATTGAGTTTTTGTGACAGAGCCCGCACGTATCAGGAATTTTTCCATTATTGCCCATATCGATCATGGCAAATCCACCCTGGCTGATCGTTTTATCCAGCTATGCGGCGGGTTAACCGATCGTGAGATGGGAGACCAGGTACTGGATTCAATGGATATCGAACGTGAACGAGGTATCACCATCAAGGCACAGAGCGTGACGCTTATGTATGACGCCAGGGATGGAAATACCTATCAGCTCAATATCATTGATACGCCTGGTCACGTGGATTTCACCTATGAAGTTTCACGCTCGATGGCAGCCTGTGAGGGCGCCTTGCTGGTAGTGGATGCCGCACAAGGCGTGGAAGCGCAGTCAGTGGCTAACTGTTATACCGCGATAGAACAGAATCTCGAAGTTCTGCCTGTACTCAATAAAATCGATCTGCCCCAGGCAGAGCCCGACCGGGTCAGCCAGGAAATCGAGGAAATTATCGGTATCGATGCGACCGGCGCCCTGCAGGTCAGCGCAAAAAGCGGTCAGGGAGTGGAGGACCTCCTGGAAGAGATAGTAGCGGTCATTCCGCCGCCGGAGGATCTGCGTGAGGAACCATTTCAGGCACTCATCATTGATTCCTGGTTCGATAATTACCTGGGTGTAGTTTCTCTTGTCAGGGTGACGCAGGGAAAAATTTCCAAAAAAGACAAAATCGTTGCGAAGTCCCTGCGCAAAGTTCACCAGGTGGATTCCGTCGGGGTCTTCACGCCAAGGAGAACAGAAACAGACAGCCTCAACAGCGGTGAAGTTGGTTTCATAGTCGCTGGCATTAAAGATGTGAAAGGCGCTCCTGTCGGTGACACGATCGTGCTGAGTGCGAATCAGGAATCGGTACCTACGCTGCCGGGTTTTGAGAAAATAAAGCCGCAGGTTTATGCCGGAATGTTCACGGTCAGTTCGGATGACTTTGATAATTTTCGGGACGCGCTGGAAAAACTCACGTTGAACGATGCTTCTCTCGCCTACGAGCCAGAAAGCTCAGATGCGCTAGGAAGTGGCTTCCGTTGTGGTTTCCTTGGCATGCTTCACATGGAAATTATCCAGGAGCGATTGGAGAGGGAATATGACCTTAACTTGATCACTTCTGCTCCCACTGTGGTTTATGAGGTACTGACTAAATCCGGTGAGGTCTATAAGGTTGATAATCCCTCTCAATTGCCCGATCCGTCCATGATAGAAGAGATGCGCGAACCGGTTGTGAGAGCAAACATTCTCGTGCCATCAGAACACGTAGGCAGTGTCATTACTCTTTGTATTGAAAGGCGAGGCGTTCAAAAAGACATGCAGTTTGTCGGTAAACAGGTTTCGTTGACCTACGACATCCCGATGAATGAAGTTGTACTCGATTTCTTTGATCGGTTGAAATCGGTTTCCCGGGGATACGCTTCGCTTGATTATTCATTCGATCGATTTGAAGCGTCGAACCTGGTCAGACTCGACGTGCTAATTAACGGTGATGCTGTAGATGCATTGGCAGTGATTGTTCACAGGGACGATGCCAGGGGGAAAGGTTTTTCCCTGACGAAAAAGATGAAAGAACTCATACCGCGGCAGATGTTTGATGTTGCCATTCAGGCAGCCATTGGAGGTCAGATTATTGCGAGACAGACCGTGAAGGCATTGCGCAAGAATGTCACTGCCAAATGTTATGGTGGCGATATCACCCGAAAGAAAAAATTACTTGAGAAGCAAAAAGCAGGTAAGAAGCGTATGAAACAGGTCGGTAGCGTTGAGATCCCACAGGAAGCATTCCTCGCAGTGCTGAAGGTAGAAAAATGAGCATTAATTTCCCCCTCGTCCTCGTTCTTGCCACCGCCTTCACCGGTGTTGTGTGGTTGGTGGATTACCTTGTATTTCGCCCGAAGAGACTTGGCCGCGCCGCCGCAGCCGGTGATATTGACGAAGAATCTCGCAAGGCGATTCTTGCCGAACCGATCATTGTTGAATACTCAATCTCGTTTTTTCCTGTACTTGCTATTGTTCTGGTATTACGGTCGTTTCTGTTCGAACCCTTCCAGATTCCCACGGGTTCGATGATTCCGACACTTGCGGTGGGTGATTTTATTCTGGTTAACAAATTCTCCTATGGCGTCAGGCTGCCTGTCGTTGGCACCAAGATTGTTGATATTGCAGAGCCAAAAAACGGCGAGGTCATGGTCTTTATACCGCCCCATCAGGACGTATACTTCATCAAACGGGTGGTGGGAATACCGGGTGACACGGTTCGATACCAGGATAAGGCCTTGTATATCAACGGGAAACGACAGAATCAGACGTTTGTAGCCCAGATACCACCAGTGAATCCGAAGGTTCTACAATATCGGGAGAAGCTAGGAAACGTTGAGCACCTGATTCAAAGAAACCCTTATCGGGAAACAAGTGTGGATGAATGGGTGATTCCGGAAGGCCACTACTTCATGATGGGGGATAATCGCGATCAGAGTAGCGATAGTCGGTATTGGGGGTTGGTGTCAGAACATAATATAGTTGGCAGGGCGGTAGCGATCTGGTTGCATAAAAAACCAGGACTGCGGCTGCCGGAGTTTTCGCGTAATGGTTGGATACAGTAAGGACCAAAATGATGAATAGAAAAATCTTGCAAGGCAAGCACCGACAAAGAGGAAGCATGGGTGGCATTATGGTTATCCTCCTGGTCGTCGCGTCTGTGGTCTCCGTGGGCTCTCGATTGATACCTCTTTATCTGGATCACAACACCATGGGCACCATTATGGAGAAGATGTCCCTGGAAAATGGTTTAGCACTCGCGAGCGAGGCCAATATTCGTGACACCATGAGGAAACGTTTGAAGATGAATAACATCCGTGATTTTGACCTTAAGGAACACCTGAAAATTGACCGTACCAAGATTGGGACAGAATTGGTCCTGGATTACGAGGTGCGGATCGATTTGGTTAGCAATCTGAGCTTGATCGCTGCTTTCAACAAGAAAGTTCCTCTTAGAGATTAGTGCGGGTCAGTGTGACCGATCTAAAAAAGCTTGAATCGCGTGTTGCATACACATTTAAAAATGCATCTTTACTCGATCAGTCGGTAACGCACCGAAGTTTCGGTGATAGAAATAATGAACGTCTCGAATTTCTTGGAGACTCAATCCTCAATTTTGTCGTTGCCGCTGCGCTGTTTAACCGGTTTCCTGATGCAAGAGAGGGAGACCTTTCCCGTTTAAGGGCGAGGATGGTTAAACAGCAAACACTCGCAGAAATTGCCAGGGAACTGGATCTTGGTGGGTTCCTGACAATGGGAAGTGGCGAACTTAAGAGTGGTGGATTCGACCGGGACTCCATCCTGTCAGATGCGGTAGAAGCGATCATAGGGGCAGTTTTTCTGGACGCTGGAATCACCGAGGCAACGGATTGTGTTCTCGGTTTATATGAGGAACGGCTTGCAGCACTGACATCATCGAATATCGAGAAAGATGCCAAGTCTCGACTTCAGGAGCACCTTCAGGGTATAGGTCAACCGGTGCCGGACTATATCCTGGTCGGTACGACTGGGAAATCGCCCAATCAGACTTTTGAGATCGAGTGTCGATCTTTATCCTTTAACGGTACAATCAGGGCAATTGGAACTTCACGAAGGCGGGCCGAGCAAAAGGCCGCCGAACTTGCTCTCAAGCACCTGGAGGTCACCAATTGAGTACCCGGTGTGGCTATGTGGCCATCGTAGGTCGTCCCAATGTCGGTAAGTCCACGTTGTTGAATGCGCTTCTGGGCCAGAAGATCAGCATCACTTCCAGAAAGCCGCAGACCACGCGGCACAACCTGTTAGGCATCAAGACGACTGGCTCTCATCAGATACTTTTCGTAGATACGCCGGGTATTCACCTAAATGAACCGAAGGCGCTCAATCGCTACATGAACAAGAGCGCTAAAAGCGCGCTTCGTGATGTAGACGTGCTGTTGTTTTTACTCGACAGGGGAAAGATAGGTGAAGACGATCAGGAAGTTTCCCGCCTCTTCAATCAATCGAAGGCCAAGAAGGTTATTGTGGTTAACAAGATTGACCTGATTGAAAACAAGAATACGTTGTTCCCTATGCTCTCCAGGCTTCAAGAGAAATATCCTGATGTGAAACTGGTGCCGGTATCGGCTGAAAAGAACGCCAATCTTGAAGAACTCGAAAAGGTGATTTGTGAAGCGTTGCCGGAATCACCATTTTATTTTGACGCGGAGCAGGTAACGGACCGCAGTGAACGGTTTCTTGTCTCTGAGATCATTCGTGAAAAGCTCATGCGTCAGTTAGGTGATGAGCTACCGTACGCCATTACCATTCAAATTGAGAAATTCGAAGAAAGAGATAAGGCAACGCATATCGATGCAACAATCTTTGTTGAGAAAGATGGCCAGAAAAGTATTCTGATTGGAAAATCAGGAGAACGACTAAAACGGGTCGGTACTGATGCTCGCAAAGACATGGAACAGGTGCTCGGTGTAAAAGTCATGCTGAACACCTGGGTGAAGGTTAAGTCGGGCTGGTCTGATGATGAGCGTGCTATCAGGAGTCTTGGTTACGACGATGTATAAAGCAGGGACACTTGAACCAGCTTACATTCTGCATGCCAGAAATTATCGTGATACCAGCTTAATACTAGATCTGTTTACCCGGGACTCAGGGCGATACTCTGTAGTCTCGAAAGGTGTCAGGTCTCCCAGGTCGAAGATAAGGAGCCGGTTGCAGCCATTTTCACCGTTGCTGATTGCCTCCGTCGGCCGTGGTGAGTTAAAGACATCAACGACGATAGATTTTCCACGAAAGCCGTTCGGGCTGAAGGGAAAAGGGTTGATGCTTGGTCTGTATGTCAACGAATTACTCTACAGGTTATTGGATCGATTTGAACCGATTGCTGGTTTATATCAAGGGTACGAGGATTTGCTTTCAGAACTGGTGTTATCCGAACAATCGATGTCAGGACAACAGCCGTCAATAAAAGAGTCGGGTGGCGAGGTAACAGCCATTAGAAGGTTTGAGCTTTGCCTGTTGCAGGAACTTGGTTACGGGATTAATTTCGAGTACGACTCACGTGACGGACAACCGATTTCCGCTGACCTGGATTATCGTTTTGTGGTCCATGAAGGCTTCCATGCAATACGCGAGTCTCAAGGTGAAACATTTTCCGGCGTTGAAGTGCTAAGAATTGCCTCGGGTGAGCTTGAGCAGGTGGACAGCAAACGTTTATTGAACCTGACCAGACTCTCTCTTGCAGAACTACTGGGTGACAAACCTCTCAAAAGCCGTAGCCTGTTCAGAGGAGCACGTTGATGATTGTTGGAATAGGTACAGACATTGTAGACGTCAGAAGGATCCAGAGGTCCCTTACGCGCTTTGGTGAACGTTTTACTGACAAGGTTCTGTGTGCGGGTGAGCGCCGATCACTCACTGGTAGCCGGCTGGCGGCTTATCTGGCGAGACAGTTTTCTGCCAAGGAAGCTGTTTCCAAGGCGCTTGGAACGGGTATGAGAAGCGGTGTGCATTTCAGAAATATCGAAATAGATCGAAAGGAAAGCGGCGCCCCTCAGGTCAGGTTAACAGGCGAAGCTAAATCGCGAGCCGAAGAGCTTGGCATCTCTGATATTCACATTAGCATGTCGGATGAGCGTGACTATGCCATCGCCTATGTCATCGCGACTAACGGTGTTTGATCTGTTGATCCCCTGAACTTAAAACATCAGGATTGTCGTGATGCCAGGTGTTAAGGGCAGTAACTTCACCATTTAGCAGGTTTAGCAGTGGTTGGATCTCTAATTCCTTACCGTGCTTCAGAGCCAATTCCAGTTTTTCGATCGCTTTTGCGAGTCTTGGAACCCCGCAGTAACGAACTGCACCATGCAACTTGTGAACAGCGCGTTTTAGTTCGTTAATATTGCTCGATGCCGCGTTTATGGCATCAAGGTCACTGGGGAGGCTTGCCAGAAGTAGGTCAAACAGTTCTATTGCAAGGTCGCGGCGATCACCCGCATTTTCGAGAGCCAGGTCCAGGTCGAATGCCGGTAAGGCCGTGGTGCCTGACGCAGCCAGTGGAGGAAATGCGTCAGGCTGACCCAGGCGCTGTGTCATGACACGCAGGCTCTCCATCCTGACTGGTTTGATTAGGACGTCGTTCATGCCTGCCTCCAGGCATCCTTTTTTCTCTGCTGCGGTGGCGTGAGCAGTCAGCCCAACAATGGGGACGGACCGGTCGTGTTGTCGAATTCTATTGGTTGCCTCCAGCCCGCCGATGCCTGGCATTTGTATGTCCATGAAGATCATCTCGAATCGACCTCTTGTTGCCAGTGAAACAGCGACCTCACCGGTACCAGCGATAGTAACGTTGTGACCCAATTCTTTAAGTTGTATCTCAAGCAATTGAATATTGACCTCACTGTCATCAACTACAAGGACATTCTTCTGGCTGGAGATATCCTTTGTACTGGTAATCCTGGCGACGATTTTCTCCAATTGAGTTTGTGTCACAGGGTCATTCACGGTAATCCATCGTGGGTGCTGGTAGTGCTGACGGTTGTTTAGCATCAGCACGAAGGTTGCCTCTGGCAAGTAGGGTTTGATCGAGAGGAACACCTCACTCGTTTCATCAGAGACCACGCAGATATCCAGGTGTTGGTTTTTGAAGTCCGTAATACAGTTGATCCCAAGAAAACTTAGCCGTTTCGTAAGACTGGACCGTTCGTGTTCGTCCTCGGCGACTACGATGGCGGTGAGATCGGTTTCTGCTGAAATTTTCTGGTGAATTACCGTGGCTGGAAAGGTTAGGGTTTTATGGTTCCATGTCGCGCCCGCGGATTTTAAACTTTCGTCGAGCCCTGTATTCGGTTTTAGATTTGAGGCCTTCGGGAAAGTCAGGGTGAAGCCTTTGGTGGTTTGACCAATCTTGATGAAAACCTGTTCCTGTTTGTCTTGCGGCTGGTCACTGAGTTGCAGGTAACCGATGATCAATTGAAAAAGGCTGGACCCGAATCGCCCGTTGTCCAGGCTAAAATGGAGCGGGCAATCCGATTCAAATTCAACCTGGAAAGTGGCATTTCGCATTCTTGAAAGTGGTGCCGTGATGTCGATGACGCGATCAATCAACATTAAAAGATCGTGGTTTTTCGTAGCAGGAAAGAGATGTGAATCCGTGAGCAGAAACTGAAGATTCTCCAGTTCTGTAACGGCCTCCGGGTCGAGGGGATTGCTGTTGGCTAACGCAATTACTTTTCTTGCTGTCTCACGCGCCAGTAGTTTTTGGACCTCGAGGTCATTAGTGGCATCAATGATTTCACTTTTTGTTTCCCTGAGCACATCACGTTCCTGTTTCAGTAACAGGTCACCGGCATTGTGTGCACTGATGTCTTCGCGTATCACTAGTTCAAGTTCATTGACTCTGTTCATTGCATCAACGTTACCTGCTGCTGAATAGAATCGAATCGCCCGGAGCAGTTGTCGCAACTCGGGTGGTTGATGTCTTCCAGGTGTTTCAATGTTTGCATAGAGGTTTTCAGTAAGCGTCTTTAGCGGTTGAACAAACCTGTGTCTCACTCGGGCGATAGTAGTCAATGCGAATATGACGCTCATTACACCTGCTAAAAGGAACCACTCGCCAGGGATAGTAAAGCGCAGCGATAGCCCCCCCAGAGTCAGGAGCGGGCATACTGTGAGAAGCAATAACAGGGAGATTTCTGAAAAGAATCGCATCCGTGTCTATTTCTCTAACTTATTCTTGTATGAGGAATATACACCGCGGTGGTAACTTATGACTGAAATGAATTTGAATAGATAATCCTGGTATTATATGAATCCCCGAACTTCTTCTATTATGGCTGTTCCTGCAAGTAGGCTGCACATTCATGACTGATTATCCCACCATTGAAGACTGCGTTGGTGAAACGCCGCTTGTCAGGCTTCAACGTCTTCCCGGTGAGACGAGCAATACCATTTTAGTCAAATTGGAAGGCAACAACCCCGCTGGGTCGGTTAAGGATCGACCTGCCATCAGCATGATTCAGCGTGCCGAAGAACGAGGAGTTATTCAGCCCGGCGATACTCTTATCGAGGCGACTAGTGGCAATACAGGCATAGCACTGGCTATGGCTGCGGCGATTAAGGGTTATCGAATGGTCCTGATTATGCCTTCTCACATGAGTGACGAACGTAAATCTGCGATGGCGGCGTATGGTGCGGAGCTTGTGATGGTCACCCAGGAAGAGGGTATGGAAGGCGCTCGTGATCTTGCAGAAAAAATGCAGGTAGAAGGGAAAGGGCATGTCCTTGACCAGTTCGCCAACGAAGATAACCCAACCGCTCATTACGAAGGAACCGCGCCGGAAATTTATCGCCAGACAAACAGCGAGATCACGCATTTCGTCAGTTCCATGGGTACAACCGGGACCATTATGGGATGTTCAAGATACTTCAAGGAGGTGAACCCGGATATCCAGATTGTTGGATTGCAGCCTGTAGAGGGTTCACAAATACCGGGGATTCGTCGATGGCCGAAAGCTTACCTGCCAAAGATTTACAACAGTGAACATGTCGATCGAGTGATTGATGTCGAGCAAACCCTGGCCGAAGTTACCATGCGACGACTGGCGAAAGAGGAAGGCATCTTCACTGGTGTTTCGTCCGGCGGTGCGGTAGCTGGTGCATTGTTGTTAAGTGAGGCAGTTACAAATGCCACTATTGTGGCTATTGCATGTGATCGCGGCGATCGGTACCTTTCCACCGGCGTCTTTAGTCACGGTTAATCTAACTGTCTCCAATGAAATCAAATGACCCTATTGAAGTCACTGTGGACAGCGTGGCGGAGGACGGTTGCGCGTATACTGCAGATGGCAGGCACGCTGTATTTGGTGCGTTGCCAGGGGAAAAGGTCATTGCAGTACCGGTTGCCAGAAAACGAAAGCGACTCTACCTGCGATCGACTGAAGTCCTTGCTTCATCAAATCACAGGGTAACGCCGATGTGTAAAGCAGCTTCCTTTTGTGGTGGTTGCAGTTTCCAGCACGCAAGTCATGCGTATCAATTGGAATTGAAGCAGGCGCAGGTTCAACAAAAATTTGGTCAGATTACGCCCAGGGAATGGATGGAACCTATCTCTGGGCCTTCTTATGGCTATCGCACCAAAGCGCGACTGGGCGTGAAGTACGTGGACAAAAAGGACAGAGTGCTGGTGGGTTTCAGGGAAAAGATGAAACCCTATATTGCCGACATTGAAAATTGCCCGATACTTGTCGACCCGGTTTCAAGTCTGATCGAGCCTCTCATAGAGCTCATTAGTGGGTTGAGCGAACCAAGAACAATTCCGCAGATTGAAGTTGCCTGTGGCGACAGTGATGTCGCGCTGATCTTTCGCCATATGGCGGCAATGTCGGATGAAGATATGCAGAAACTACAGTCATTTGGACATGAGCAATCTGTGCAGATGTTTCTGCAACCTGAAGGGCTCGACAGTACCCACAAGATTTTTCCACAGGACAACGATAATTTTCTGCATTATCGGCTGCCTGATTACGGTCTGGTTTTTCAATTCTCCCCGCAGGATTTCACGCAGGTGAATCTTGCAGTAAACAGGCAAATGGTGGCCAGGGCGGTAGCGCTGCTGGATATCGATCCGTCGGACGAGGTGTTCGATGCATTCTGTGGGATAGGCAACTTTTCGCTCGCGATATCCCGGTTTGCAAAGAAGGTGACAGGCGCAGAACAATCCGCCAGCAGTATTGCGCGGGCTCGTGAGAATGCCCGGCTCAATGGTGTGGAAAATGTGTCATTTGTCGTTGAAGATTTGCAGCTGGAAACCTCTGAAATCAATGGCTTAGAAGGGGTAAATAAGGTCCTGCTTGACCCGCCCCGAAGCGGTGCGGAGGCAATGGTCAAAAGGCTTGCCAGTAGTAATGTAGTCAGGGTAGTGTACGTTTCCTGCAACCCGGAGACGCTGGCTCGAGACATCGGAATTCTTGAAAATCAGGGATTTGAGCTTCGATCGGCGGGAATAATTGATATGTTTCCTCATACAACCCATGTAGAATCCATGGCGCTCCTCGTCCGCCAGGGGTTACCCACTAAGCCGCTCAATACTTAACGATTCTTTCATGGTTAAAGTCAGACAAGAACAACCATTACAGGTTGATGGTTCGGTCAATATTGAAATGTGGCTGTGTAATATCGGTGATGCGCGACCTGAAATCAATCTGTCCCGTCTACGTGAGGTCTGCGATCTTTCAGAGCAGGCCGAAGGAAAAGCATTCGCAACCGGGGGTGTCTGGACCGAAGGCCACAGCAGCTTTCGTATGGGCCTTGCTATGGCTGAAATCCTCAATGAGCTGTACGTTGATGAAGATGGCATGGTCGCAGCGATTATCTATCGTGCTGTTCGCGAAAATCAGTTGACGCTCAACCACGTTAAAAAGCAGTTTGGGGCTGACGTTGCTCGCTTGGTTGAAGGTGCGTTAAAGATGGCGGCCATCAGTGATATCCAGTTTGGTACAACCAAAAAACTCTTTGGTGAGCGCCAGGACCAGATGGAGCAGGCAAGAAGAATGCTGGTGTCGCTGGTTGATGATGTGCGTGTAGCGCTTTTAAAGCTTGCAGAGAGAACTTGCGCCATCAGGAATGCAGTGGCCAGCAAGAATCCCGGGGGGTTGAAACTGGCCAGGGAAGTCTTTGAAATTTATGCACCGCTCGCCCACAGACTCGGTATTGGTCATCTTAAGTGGGAATTGGAAGACCTGTCGTTTCGGCTCAGGGAACCACTTTCGTACAAACGCATTGCAAAGTTGCTAGACGAGAAGAGAACCGTCAGGCAGGAGTACATTGCGAATGTGGTGAGCGAACTGAATCGCAGGGTTAAACAGGTCGGTATTGACTGTAAGGTGGATGGTCGACCAAAACATATCTATAGCATCTGGAGAAAGATGCGCCGCAAGGGGATTCCCTTTTCCGAGGTTTATGATGTTCGTGCAGTCCGAATACTTGTTGGCGACGAGGGGGATTGTTATCGGATATTGGGCGTAGTTCACAATCAGTGGCGCAATGTTCCTCATGAATTCGATGATTATGTCGCGAATCCAAAAGAGAATGGCTATCAGTCACTTCATACGGCTGTTATTGGTCCTGAAGGGAAAGTACTGGAGATACAGATCCGCACCCAGGAAATGCACGAAGAAGCTGAGTTCGGTGTTTGTTCGCATTGGCAATACAAGGATACTGACGATCTAAAAGGCTCGGAGTCCTATGAGCAAAGAATTGCCTGGTTGCGCCAGATCATTGAAGGACAGGATGAGGAAGACGATAGCGAGTTGGATCTTTTCAGCGCTCTGTCGGTCGATCGCATATACGTTTTTACGCCGGATGGTGACGTAGTAGACATGACGCCGGGCGCTACACCCATAGATTTTGCCTATCGGGTGCATACGGAAATTGGGCATAAGTGTCGCGGCGCAAAACTCAACGGACGCGTCGTGCCACTAAACACTGCAATGAGTTCGGGAGACCGAATAGAGATTATTGTTGGAGATGAGCCAGAACCCAGAAGGGAATGGCTGCACGAGCACCTTGGGTATGTGGCAACCTCGCGGGCGCGCACCAAGATCCAGGGTTGGTTTGGTCGAAGAGAAAAAGAAAAGAACGTAGAAGAAGGAAAGAAGTTGCTGGTCGAAGAACTCAGCCATCTGGGTGTCGAACATTTTGAGTTCTCTGACCTGGTTGACCGTATGGATTATGAGTCACCCAACGAACTGTTTTATGCTATCGCAGTCGGTGAATTGGCCGCGTTTGACGTCGTTGAAGAAGCTGCCGATCTGGTGCAACTGGATATTTCGGATCATCAGCTGGATCTTGATATTGGGGCTGTTGAAGATAAAGCGACAATTAAGGGACAGGGTGATCTTGATTACGAGATGTCTGAATGCTGCCAGCCCGTTCCAGGTGACCTGATTGTAGGGGTTGTAGATGATGCAGACCTTGTGCACGTTCATCGGCATGATTGCCTGCAGGCATTGAAAGCGGATGTCTACGGGCGCCTGATGAGCCTGGAGTGGAAAGAATCCGTGGAGGTAACCTTCCCGGTTAGTATTGAGGTCCTTGCTTACGATCGATTTGGATTACTGCACGACATCACCGGTATATTGATGCGTGAGCACACCAACGTTCGATCGACGACCACAGTGACGGACAGACACAATAATCGCGTATCGATCAAAATGGTTATCGAGGTGGTTCAGCTAAACAAATTATTACAGACGCTTGAGAAGATAAAACAACTTCCCAATGTTACGAGCGCAAGGCGTACAGTATCAACGTAAGCGACGACTAAATTAGTTCAGAATTTCATTTAGGTAGATCGGGGAGTTAAATCGTGAAATTGATTCTGATAGGTGCCCCAGGAGTGGGCAAAGGGACCCAGGCGAAGTACATCGTAGAAAAATACGGCATTCCGCAGATATCAACAGGTGATATGTTGCGTGAAGCAATTCGCGATGGCACCGCGCTAGGTAAAAAGGTTAAGGCGGTGATGGATAGTGGCGCTCTCGTTACAGATGAAATCATCCTTGATTTGGTAAAAGAGCGGATTGCTAAAGATGATTGTACGAACGGTTTCTTGTTTGATGGTTTCCCGCGAACCATTCCCCAGGCTAACTCTCTTGTGTCACAAAACATTGAAATTGACTACGTCATAGAGATTAATGTTCCTGATGACGAGATAGTTTCAAGGTTATCGGGGAGACGCTTGCACCTTGAATCAGGGCGTGTTTATCACGTACACCACAACCCACCCAATGTTGAAGGTGTTGACGACATTACAGGTGAGCCGCTGGTTCAACGCGAAGACGACAAAGAAGAAACAATTTTGGAACGCCTAAAAGTATACAGAGAACAAACAGAACCTTTAGTTTCGTTCTATAAAGAAATGTCGCAGAAACAGGGTAGTAAACTGAGTTATCACAAGACGGATGGGAACGGTAATAGTGACGACATTAAGAACGTCATATTCGATATCCTTGATCACTGATTGGTTAACGGAAACTTTCTTTGTGTGAAAAAATCACTCATCTAAAGTTTTCGTTACGTTACTTTTCTAAATTTCGTTTTAAGTAGTACGCTTAATCTCCTGAAAAATAAAAAAAAATTTTAAAAAAAAGTGTGCAAATTGAAATTTTTTTTTCTAAACTTTGTTTCGTGTTTGCGTTATAGCCGTAATGGGTTCGTTTAAATCCAGTTAACGGAAAAACACAACTCGATAGAGAAGAACTTCTCAACGTAATACAGGAGCGATGAAAGTGGTTGCGAAAAAAAAGAAAGCTGCAAAAAAGAAACCTGCTGCTAAGAAAAAAGTAGTTGCTAAGAAAAAAGTAGCTGCTAAGAAAAAAGTAGCTGCTAAGAAAAAAGTAGCTGCTAAGAAGAAGCCTGCTAAGAAGAAGGCTGCTAAGAAGAAGGCCGCTGCTAAGAAGAAGCCTGCTAAGAAGAAGGCTGCTGCTAAGAAGAAACCTGCCAAGCGAAAAGCTGCAAAGAAGCGTAAGTAATATCACTGAAAAGCCCTCTTATTTGAGGGCTTTTTGTTGATGACCGCTTTTAAAGCTTCTGTGTCGCCTCTCACCTTGGTGGGGGGTGGCTTGGCATCTTTCGCGACTCTTGGTGGTAACTTCGTATGAAATATTATCGTTTTGAACAGTTACGCTAATTGATCGATTGTGTTGATGTTCTCAAATTCATCCGATCCGGTCTCAAAATAGACTCGATTGTGATTCATCCCCTCAAGCCATCCCTTTACTGAACGGCGACCAGTCTTCAGGTAGATATCGATTTCCTCAAGCGCTGTGGTTTGCGCAAGGAAAACGAGCGGTTGTTCATTGTTTCCGTCGTGTACCACCGCAACAGATGCGTCACCGAGGCCATCCAGTAATTTCCGCATGAGATTATTGGGTAGACGAGGTGTATCGCAGGGGACGACAAGTGTCAGCGATGTTTTTACGTGTCGTGCGCAGGCACTGATCCCGGATAGGGGGCCCTGTTGCTCAGTCGCTTCACCGTCATTATCATTAGCTGCAAACGCAATGTCTGCGATGCAGGGGTAGGGCAGTTCGTCATACCTGGGATCGCTGGTGTTGTTCCTGCTGATGAGGATCATATCGACTTGTGGGCTGATCGAATCAACAACATGAGATAAGAGAGGTTTTCCATGATGCAACATCCACGCCTTTTCTGCGTAATTCATCCTTGATCCCTTCCCTCCTGCTAGTACGATAGCGGTGGTATCCATAGATTATTGCTCCTCTAACGACATCATCATTTATGCACACCTTAGATTCAAACTAGTTGTATGCAAAACCTGGCAGATGTATTTGATTCACTAGCCCACGCCTGGCCTGAATATTCAGTACGGAAGGGGCAGCTCGAGTTAGCGATTAATATAGAATCGGTGATGGAAAGTGGAGCAGTCGGGATTTTTGAGGCTGGAACAGGCACTGGAAAAACCCTGAGTTATCTTGTTCCTGCGTTTATTGCGTCCGGTTCCGTGATTATTTCTACAGGTACAAAGAACCTTCAGGACCAGCTGTTCCAGAAAGACCTGCCCGTTTTGCAGAAAATGTTTCCTGAAAAGAGAGTAGCATTGTTAAAAGGCAGGGCGAATTACCTCTGTCCGCAACGGTTAAAGACCAACATTAAGATAGATCATCGAAATGAACTCCTTGCACACCAACTGGTGGAAGTGCGCAGTTGGTCAACTCGAAGTCGCACCAATGATCTTACTGAAATCCTGGATCCGGAGGAAAATGCAGCTCTTCAAAAACTGGTGACCAGCACAAGAGACAACTGTCTGGGTAGTAGGTGTCCTGAATTTAACGAGTGCCCGCTGTACCGTGCGAGAGAAAAAGCCAGCCAGGCTGACATCGTTATTGTGAACCATCACCTTTTACTGGCCGACCTCGCGCAGCGGGAGGATAACATTCGATCGCTCCTGCCTGATGTAACGGCATTGGTAATCGATGAGGCTCACCAGATTCCGGATATTGCCCGCCAGTTTTTTGGGCAACGATTATCCAGCGGACAATTTACTGAACTTTTACGCGATGTCAGAGCTGAATTGTCCCTGCTGGGTAATGATGACCCGCACAGTTCGGACTATGTTAGCGCTCTTGAAAGGCGACTGGTGGCACTGAAACAGTTGATGCTTGCGGGTACTGATCCCTACTTTGAACGATGGCTGGATGAAAAGTCTCGCCACCTGATTCTTGCGGTTGATCAGGCACTGGCGGAGTTGGGCAATCGCCTTTTGGATGTTGCAGATAGAAGTGACGGCCTGGCTCAATGTGCCAAACGTGCACTGGGCATGGCGGATATCTTCGCACTGCTCACGGAACAGGTTGACCCGGGGGGAGGTTATGTCCACTGGATTGAGAGAACCCAGGGTAATTATACCATCCACCTTTCTCCGCTGGAGATTAGCGCTGAGTTCCAAAAGGTTGTCAGGGATTCTGAGGCCAGTTGGATATTCACCTCTGCGACACTATCTGTGGATGGTTCTTTCAACCATTTCAAATCAGAACTTGGTGTATCCGATGAAATTTCCGCGATCTTCGAAAGTCCGTTTGATTATCTGAAGTCTGTCAAAGCCTATGTGCCATCCGGGTTACCTGAGCCAGGCAGCGAGGATCATACAAAACAACTTGTTGCCCGTTGTGTCCCGTTGATTGAGCATAACAACGAAAGAACCTTTTTCCTGTTTACCAGTCATCGGGCATTGCAGCTTGCAGCGCTTGAGCTTAAGCAGATTGGAAGACCGCTGCTTGTACAGGGTGCCAAGTCCAAAATTCAAATGCTTACTGAGTTTAAAGAATCCCCGCCAATATTGATCCGTAGCAATGGTGGCAACGGCTTTACAGAGCTGGCATTGCCCAAGACCGTCTTGTCGCTAAAGCAGGGTTTTGGGCGACTCATGCGTGAAGCGAGTGACATGGGGTTGTTTGTGCTTGGTGATGCAAGAATCAGTAGTCGTTCATATCGGAAATATGTTATCAATAATTTGCCCGAAATGGTCTGGCTTGATAAGCATGAAGATGCGGTCGCTTGGATGCGTAAACTATGATGCGCGAGCTACAATGCTACCTATTTGAGAAAGTTGCCTGGTGAATCTCCTTGGAATTGATACTTCTACACGCTCTACTGTGCTGGGATTGCAGCTCGGGTCAGAGGTGGTGGATCGGACATCTCCAGAAGTCGATACACACAGCCGGGAAATTCTGC
>LWDU01038129.1_pt1 | contig 18310 bp, 16 predicted proteins | sample 727161 | NCBI WGS metagenome assembly LWDU01 (sample SAMN04566230, study PRJNA314399) | hydrothermal vent metagenome | isolation source: deep sea hydrothermal plume seawater | place: Mexico: Gulf of California, Guaymas Basin | collected 2004-07-11
GCCGTCTGACGCGGCGGCTGTTTACCCCGCTGCCCCGTAGGATGAATCCCGTTCAACATTTCATCGTGTTGCTGATCCGGTTTTATCGACTGGTTCTTTCGCCGCTGAAGAATGTCCTGTTCGGACCGGGTGGCTCGTGCCGCTTCACGCCGACCTGCTCGGAATTCACACTCGATGCGGTGCGCACGTACGGTGCCATTCGCGGCACTTGGCTTGGCCTCCGGAGGCTTTTACGTTGTCATCCCTGGGGCGCCTGCGGGCACGACCCCGTCCCGCCCAAGCTGGCCCGTTAATCATTTTTCATGGATCGCACCTCAGTCATCGTTGTCACCATCTGCGTGATTCTTCTGTTCACTTGGCCCAAGCTGCTGAAGAAAATCTCCCCCACCCCGCCGCAGCCCATTCAACCCACCAACGCCGCCCCGGCCCGGGTCGCCGGACAGACGCCCCCCCCGGCCGCGGCCCCGCTTGGCCAAGCGCAGCCTGTGCCGGTGTCGGATGCGATCGCCATCCGCCCGCCGGTCGTGCTGGAGTCGGAGAAGCTGAAGAGGATTGAAACGGAAGATTCCGTTTACACGTTCACCTCCGCCGGGGGACTCAAGACGGTGGCGCTCACCAGGCACAAAGCCAAGCCGTGCAACGGTAACGGCTCGGACAATCACGATGTCATCCTGATGAATAACGGAATTGACTTGCTGGTTTTCTCGCTGGATGGGATCGATGACTCGGAGTTCGAGTTCACGGCTGCCGACAGGGGCACCGTCACGATGGTGTCCACAAACCAAGCCGGGATTCGTATCACCAAGGAATTCAGGGCCGAGGCGAATTATCTGCTGCACTCCACAATCAAGCTGACCAACCCGAAGACGGAGCCGGTCGAGCTGCCGCAGCGGAAATTGATGCTTGGCACCGCCATGCCCCTTAAGTCCGAAAAGGGCTATGCGGTCTGGGGCGCGCAATGGCATAACGGCGCGGACATGCAAGACATCGATGAGGGCTGGTTCGCCAACAGCACGCTTGGCTGCTTTCCGGGAACTCCGCGTCCCCAGTTCCTTTCCGCAGTGCAACCGGTCAACTGGGTCGGGGTACACAACCAGTTTTTCGCGATGACCACCATGCCGGAGGAAGGGTTTGCCGGAGCGCGGGTTTTCTCAACCAAGACCACCCATCGGCTGCTGAATGACCCGCAGGACCAGGACGAGCAATACGTCCATCACACCGGCATTCTGGCGAGCCTTCAGTTTGACGCCAAAGTGCTGCAACCCGGCGAGAGCATTGTTCAGCAATTCACCACCTACGCCGGCCCGAAGGAATACCAAGTCCTCAAGGCCCACGGCCAGACCTACAAAAATTCAGTCGAAACCGTGATGGGCTTTGACGGGTTCTTCGGTTTTTTCGCCAAGATTTTGTTGTGGGCCATGTCCGGCCTTCACGGCTTCGGGCTTGGCTACGCTCTTTGCATCATCGCGATCACCATCATCATCAAAATTCTGTTCTGGCCTCTTACCCGGGCGAGCACCGTTTCGATGAAACGCATGGCCGCCTATCAGCCGCAGATGGCTGAAATCCGCGAAAAATTCAAGGACGATCCGCAGAAAATGAACAAACGGGTCATGGAGTTCATGCGCGAGCATAAGATCAATCCGATGGGCGGCTGTCTACCGATATTGATCCAGATCCCGGTGTTCTTCGGGTTCTTCACCATGCTGCGGAGTGCCGTCGAGTTACGCGGGGCGCAATTCCTCTGGGCCTGCGACCTGTCCCAATCCGACACCGTCGTTTCATTGGAGACTTCCCGATCAACCCGCTGCCGATGATCATGGGCGTGACTATGATATTGCAGGCACGCATGACCCCGATGTCACCCACCGCTGACGCGACGCAACAAAAAATCATGAAGTACATGCCGCTCATGTTCATCGTGATCCTGTACAAATTTTCCGCCGGCTTGACGCTTTACTGGACGGTGCAAAACATGCTCAGCATCCTGCAAACTAAGCTCACGAAAAACATCGTCGTGGAAGCCCCGTTGAAAAGCGAAAACTCGGCCTTGGCCAAGCCGTTAAAAAACAAGCGCAAGCGCAACAAATAATTCCCAACCATACCATGAGTACAACCATACAAGACCCCAAGACCCTACTCGAGTCCCTGCTGAACAACCTCGGCTACCAAGTGACCATCGAGGAAAAAGTGACGGAAGACGGCAAGGTGCTGGATCTCCAGACGACTGATGATTCCGAGCGACTCATTGGCCGCAAGGGCCAGACGTTGCTCGACCTGCAATACATCCTCAATCGCATGCTGTTTCAACACAACGAAAACGCCGAGAAAGTGCAACTCGATGTGGGCGGATACCGATTCAGCGAAGATGACAAACTAGTCGACAAAGCCAAAAAAGCCGCCGAGCAAGTACGCCGCTGGGGCGACCTCGTCGAGTTGGAGCCCATGAACTCATACGCCCGCCGGATCATCCACAACACGCTGAAGGACGATCCGGACATCGAGACCCAAAGCGTCGAGGTCGACGGCACCCATGACAAGGCCATCATCCTCCGCCCCAAAAACTAGCCGCCCCAAGCTAATCATTGCCCTTTGCCCGGCAAGTTCCTAACCTCCGCGCACTCCGCAGGGAGTCCTTGGCGCTTGGCCAAGTGCAACGAACAAAAACATGGAAGCAGCCAAACACGACGTAGATCGCAAGACCCTCGAGCAGCGCCACCAAATGAGCGACCTCGAGCGACTGCGACACTCGTGCGCCCACGTGCTCGCCACTGCCGTGCTACGCCTTTGGCCTGAGGCCAAGCTCGACATTGGCCCTCCGACCGCCGAGGGATTTTACTACGACTTCGATCTCGAACATCGTTTCTCACCAGAGGATTTCGAGGCCATCGAAGCCGAGATGAAAAAGGTGGTGAAGGAAAACCAGACGTTCGAGCGCAGCACAAAAACCCGCGACGAGGCCAAGGCGTTTTTTGAGGAACGCGGTCAGTCGTTCAAAGTCGAGCGCTTGGCCGACATCCCCGAGGGCGAAGAGATTTCATTCTACCAAAACGGCGAGTTCGTCGATCTCTGCGCCGGGCCGCACGTTATGCGCACCCGCAACGTCAAGGCGTACAAGTTGCTCCGCGTCGCCGCCGCCTACTACCGGGGCAACGAGAACAACCCGCAACTGCAACGCATCTACGGCACCGCCTTCCCGAACAAAACCAAGCTCAACGAATGGCTCGAAGCGCAGGAGGAAGCCCGCAAACGCGACCACCGCAAGATCGGGCGCGAGATGCAATTGTTCGCGTTCGACGACGACGTCGGCCCCGGTCTGCCGCTTTGGCTGCCCAAGGGCACGGTGCTGATCGAGGAACTGGAGAAATTGGCTAAGGAGACGGAGTTCGAGGCAGGCTACGAGCGCGTCCGCACGCCGCACTTGGCGCGGGAAAGCATGTACAAGACTTCCGGCCATCTCCCCTACTACGCCGAGAGTATGTTCCCGCCGATGGAACTCAAGGACGACGACCCGAACAAGCCAACGGATCGCATCTATCTCAAGGCGATGAACTGTCCGCATCACCACAAGATTTTCTCGGCCGTGCCGCGCAGCTACCGCGAGTTGCCGCTACGGTTGGCCGAGTACGGCACCTGTTATCGCTACGAGCGTTCCGGCGAATTGATGGGCCTCATGCGCGTGCGCTCGATGCAGATGAACGACGCGCACATCTACTGCACGACGGAGCAGTTCGCCGACGAATTCCGAGCCGTCAACGAAATGTACCTGAAATATTTCAAGATTTTCGGGTTCGAAAAATTCAGCATGCGCTTCAGCACGCACAGCGCCGAGCGGCTCGGCGACAAATACGTCGGCGAACCTGAACTGTGGTTGCAAACTGAGGACATGGTTCGCAAAGTTCTCGTCGAGTCCGGCGTTGATTTTGTGGAAGTACCGGACGAGGCCGCGTTTTACGGGCCAAAGATCGACGTGCAGGTGTACAGCATCTCCGGCCGGGAGTTCACCATCGCCACCAACCAAGTGGACTTCGCCGTGCCCAAGCGCTTCGGCCTCGAGTACAAGACGCGCGAAAACACCACAGAGACTCCGCTCTGCATCCACCGCGCCCCGCTGGGCACGCACGAGCGGTTCATCGCCTTTTTGATCGAGCACTACGCCGGCAACTTCCCGCTCTGGCTCGCGCCGGAACAGGTGCGACTGCTGCCGTTTGGCGACGACCAAGTGGACTGCGCGAAGGCGGTCGCCGCTGAGCTTCGGAAGCACGAAGTGCGAGTGAAACTCGACACGACTTCCGACAAGATCGGCGCCCGGATTCGCCGCGCCGAGACCGACAGAGTGCACACTATTTTACTCATTGGCCAACGCGAGCAGGAAGCCGGCAATCTCGCCGTGCGCGAACACGGCAAGGGCGATCTCGGGGCCAAGCCAAGGGACGAAGTCATCGCCGACTTGCTCAATAAAATCAAAACCCGTGAAGGCGCATAACCCGTCAATAGTGGGGAGAGGGAGAACTCATTACATCACAATTATATTCCCCGCACCGACAAATTGCCCCACTAAAATCAAATGAAAGTACTTGTCTGCGACCCCATCTCCCAAACCGGGATCGACTTCCTGAAACAACAGGACGGACTTGAGGTGATCGTGCTCGACCGCCGTCACTCAGAGGCGGAACTGCTGCCGCTCGTCGGCGACATCTCGGCCATGGCGGTCCGCTCCGAGACCAAAGTCACCAAGGCCGTACTCGAGGCTGCGCCAAACTTGAAGATCGTCGGCCGCGCCGGCGTCGGTGTGGATAACATCGACATCGAGGCCGCCACGCAAAACGGCGTGATCGTCATGAACACTCCCGGCGGCAACACAATCGCCACCTGCGAGTTGACCTTCTCCATGATGATGGCGCTCGCGCGCAACATCCCGCAAGCGCACGGGTCGATGGTAGCCGGCGAGTGGAACCGCAAGGCGTTCAAGGGCGTCGAGCTTTACGGCAAGACGCTCGCCGTGCTGGGCATGGGCCGCATCGGCGGCGAGGTTGCACGTCGCGCGGTGGCCTTCGGTATGCGCGTGCTGGCCTTCGATCCGTACATCACGCCGTCCCGTGCCAAGGCGCTGCAAGTGGAACTGTCCAGCTTGGACAACATTTACGCGGCGGCGGATTTTATCACAGTTCACATGCCACTGACCGACGAGACGCGCGGCATGCTCAGCAAGGACACTTTTGCCAAAATGAAACCAAGCGTGCGGCTGCTTAACTGCGCGCGCGGCGGCATCGTCAGCGAGGCCGACTTGATCGAGGCACTGCAAGCCGGGCAAATCGCCGGCGCTGCACTAGACGTTTACGAGGCGGAACCGTTGGCAGCCGACTCGCCGCTTCGCAACTGCCCCAACCTCATCCTGACCCCGCACCTCGGCGCAAGCACGGCGGAGGCGCAGGACAACGTCGGCATCGAGGTGGCACAGGGCATCGCCGATTATTTACTGCGCGGCAGCCTGATGAACTCCATCAACATGCCAAGCCTCGACGCGCAAACCTCGACCAAGGTGCAGCCGTATTTGCGCCTGGGCGAGCGGATGGGCTTGTTGCTGTCGCGGCTTGGCCAAGCGGGTACCGAGCGGCTCGTCATCACCTACGGCGGCTTGGCCACCGAACTGCCCGGCGACCCCATCGCCCGTGCCATCATCAAAGGCTTTCTCGGGGCGGCCATGGGCGAGGAAGTCAACCTCGTCAACGTCCGTGCCATGGCCAAGGAGCGCGGGCTCGTCGTCGAGGAGATCAAGTCCAGCGAGCAAGTGGACTTCAAGGAATGGCTTCATATCCGGGCATGGGCCGGCGACGAAAAGGTATCGGTCGGAGGATCGTTCTTTGGCTTGGCGCAGCATCCGCGCATCGTTCGGCTCAACAGCCAGCCGGTCGAGATCGTCCCGGAAGGCATCCTGTTCATGATGACCAACAAGGATCGCCCCGGCATCGTGGGGCTCTTGGGTAGCGTGCTCGGGAAACACGGCGTAAACATCGCCAACATGAGCCTCGGGCGGGATCGCGAAGGCGGCGAAGCCCTGACCGCACTGAACATCGACAGCGTGCCAAGCGCCGAGTGCCTCGCCGAACTCGAGGCCGACCCCGACATCAGCCACATCCGGATCGTCCAGTTTTAGCCAGGCGCTTGGCCAAGTTTAAGGGTGGCCCTGCGGTCCCTGGGTGTTGGGCTCGGTTTCCATCGACAGGAAGCGGCAGACGTTGACCAAGCGCGTCTTGATGTCGAGCGACTCGAGCACCACTTGGCGCGCATGGGGGTCGCGGAGCAGGGTTGAGGCGACGAAGTCAGCCAATTTGTGCGCTGAATCCAATTTCTCAAGAATATCCATTCCGTATTTGGGAGTCATCCCTGAGAGAACGTTGTCGGGCGAGCCAAGCGGTGACTGCAACATCATTCCCGGCAGCGCAGACGGAAGCTCAGCACCCATCCCCTGACCAAGGCGGTCCTTAACCATCGTCAGCAACCGATCCGCAACCCGGATACCTCGGGAGCCTCCTCTCCGGTGCTGACCAGTGGTTCGACACGTTCCACTCGGTAAGGCTTGTAACGGGCAGCGCCCACACATCGAATCCTCTTCAAGCCAAGGAGCAGAAGGTTCGATGTGCCGTCGCGCGTGCCCACACAAACCCACACAAACCCACACAAACCCGCACAAGGCCAAGGCAGGCCACCGGCATGGGAACCTCCCGGCGCGTGCCGGGCCTACGCATGGCGATGGCAAACATCCGGTGGGATTCGAGTACGTCGGACAACATCCTCCGGTAGCGGGGTTCAAAGATGTGCAGTGGAAGGATCGCATCGGGAAACAGCGTGGCGCTGCTCAAAATCATCAACGGGATTTTGCCCGGAATCAGCATAGGGGGAAAATACACAAAAGACGGAAAAAATGGAAGAAACCACACAAATTAGAGGTTGCCTCGGCGGGGAATCTGGGCCACTATTCCGTGACTATGAAAGGATATGGATTAATCATTTTTGCGGTGGTCGCGACGTTGGCAGGAGCTGTCACGGCTGTCTATCTGCTTGATGCACAAGATACGATCTCCACGCAAGCTGCGACCATCACTGAACATGAGGTGAAAATTGAGGGGTTGAAATCCGAGAAGGCAACTCTAGAAACCAACAAGGCTGACCTGACTCAAAAACTCGATACGACCACCAAAACCCTTAGCTCAACAGAGACAAAATTGTCCGACTTGACCAACGAACATTACGAATCTCTCAAGGAAATGGAAGTACAGCGGAAGGTAGAGGAGGACCTCATGGAACAAATCTCCGCCAAGGACGAAAAAATCAGCGCTCTCAACGGCGAACTCCAAACGGCCCAGAACAAAAACCGGGACTACGACTCGAAAATTAAAGATCTCAACAGCCAGATGGCCGACAAGGACCGGGCGATCGATGACATCGGTCGGCGCCTTGAATCCGCTGAGGAAGATCGCGACCACTTGATGTTGGAACGTAAAAAGCTGATCGCTGAGAAAGCCGAGCTCGAAAAGCAATTTCAAGATATTTTGGTTCTGCGCCAAAAGGTACAGCAATTGCAGGTGGAACTCATGGCCTCAAAGAAACTTGAGTGGCTGCGTCGCGGATTCTACGGGGGGGCCCGCAAAAAAGGTGGATCACGCCTCATGGGCATGAGCAAAAAAAGCCAGAGCAAAACAGTCATCCCAAATGCCGATCTCAACGTCGAGATTCGCCGGGATGGAACGGTCAAGATCGTCCCGATCCAGACTAACTCGCCCCCCAACGGAGTCACCCCATGACCCACGGAGGGGTTCTCCAAGACACTCACAATCGGATCATTCGCGATCTCCGAATTAGCATCACGGATCGATGCAACTTCCGTTGCGTCTACTGCTTGCCGGAAACCGAGGAGGCGGCCAATTTTTACCGGCCAAACTCCCCCACTCCGAACAACAGCCGGCAAGCGAACAGCAGCCCGATATACCCTTGGAAGCCAAGGTCACAAATCCTCACCTTCGAGGAGATCACACGCGTCACTCGGGTGGCGGCTTCGCTTGGCGTGAACAAGATCCGGATCACCGGCGGCGAACCGCTCCTCCGCCGAGGCGTCGAAAATCTGGTTTCACAGATCGCCGCCATCGGGTCGATTCGCGACCTATCAATGACGACCAACGGCACCGGCTTCCCCGCCTTGGCCAAGCGTCTCAAGGAGGCCGGGCTTGGCCGGGTGACGATCAGTCTCGACTCGCTTGACCGGGATAATTTCAAAAAAGTCACAGGGCGTGACGGATTGGCGGAGGTGCTCGAATCGATCCGCATAGCCAAGTCGGTGGGACTCGCCCCGGTCAAGCTCAACGCGGTGATCATTCGCGGGCTGAATGATCACGAGATCGTACGCTTGGCCAATTTTGCCCACGAGCAGGATGTCATCATGCGGTTCATCGAGTTCATGCCGTTGGGCACAAGGCAGGCTTGGCATCGGGAGCACGTCGTCCCCGGGGCTGAAATCATTGAGCGAATCGCCGCAAAGCTCCCCCTCACCCGCCTTCCCGCTGGCAACCCCTCCGAGACATCCACCCGCTGGTCGGTTGGCCAAGGGGCTGGCGAGATCGGGGTGATCGCCCCGGTCACTCAGCCGTTTTGCGGCAACTGCAACCGCATCCGCCTGACCGCAGACGGTAAAATAAGAACCTGCCTGTTCAGTCTCGGTGAGCATGACCTGAAGCCGACACTCCGGAGCGGGGCCATCGACATTGAACTGGCGGATCAATTGCAACGGATCATCCTAAAGAAAGAACCCGGCCATCGGATCGGGGCATCTGACTTCGTACAGCCCGAACGAACGATGAGCCGCATCGGGGGCTGAGCGCCAAAAAGAAGGTGACCGCGGGAGCTTGATCGGTTACCAATCCCGTAGCCATGGATTTGACCTCGTCGTACATCCGGGCCGTCAAGTCGCTCGACCAGATCGACATCGCGGTTCTCGTCAACAACATCATCCTTGACGCCGTTCATGACAAGGCGAGCGATATTCATATCGAGCCATGGGAAAGCACCCTTCCCATCCGCCTGCGCATCTCGGGCACACTGCGGGAACTCACTCATCTGCCGTACGAGTTTCTCGACCGCATTGCGGGCCGCTTCAAAGTCATGGCGGATCTGGTCACCTACGAGACGGAGCTGCCGCAGGAAGGCCGCGTCCCGGCGAGCACCGAATTCGGTAATGTGGAGCTTCGCGTCTCCATTTTTCCAACCGTTCGCGGGGAAAAAATTGTCATCCGACTGTTCGACCCACAAAATCGGAGTTTCAACCTCGAGACACTCGGCTTCGAGTCAGACACGATCGAACGGTTCAAGAAACTCATCCGGCAACCCAGCGGGCTTATCCTGTTGAATGGCCCAACCGGCTCGGGCAAGACAACGGCAATCTACTCGGCCCTCTGCCACTTGGTCGACACCCACGGGCCCACGATCAGCATCAGCACGGTGGAGGATCCGGTGGAATTCAACCTCCCGATGATCAGCCAATCGCAGATCAGCAATTCCCGCGGGTTCACCTATCCCAAGGCGCTCCGTTCCCTCATGCGCCAGGACCCAGAGGCGATCATGATCGGGGAGATTCGCGACGCGGAAACCGCCGCCATCGCCGTACAGGCCGGCCTGACGGGCCACATGATTTTCAGCACCATCCACAGCGACAGCACGGCGGGGGTTTATGCGCGGCTCATCAACATGGACATCGAGCCGTTCCTGTTGGCCTCCAGCATCACGGGGGTGCTTGGCTTGCGTCTGTTGCGCACCATTTGCCCCAGTTGCAAGATCCAAACCCAGCCGAACCCCGAGTACCTTTCCCTGCTTCCCGACGGGTTTGCGGAAGAGAACGAATTCTACACCGGCACTGGCTGTGACTCCTGTTCGCAGACAGGCTATCTCGGCAGGGTGGCGGCGACTGAGTTGCTGGATTCGAGCGAGGCCGTTCGGGAAGGGGTTATCCAAAAACTGCGAACCAGCAAGCTGCACGACATAGCGATCGAGCAGGGAATGACCACCCTTTGGCAGAACGCCATGGCCAAGGTTCAACGCGGGATCACCAGCTTGGAGGAGGTGATCCGTGTCATATCCATCAACCAACTGTAAGCCGCCAAGCGCTTGGCCAAGCGCAAAAAAAGGCGCCCACCGCCGGGTGGACGCCTTGTGAAAAAACCGAAAACTACCGCGATTCCCTGGCCAAGCGCTTGTCGGTGATGGCGTCAAAAACCTCGAACTCCTCCGGGTGCAACCGCTCCTCCGCCCGGAAGGAAATTTTCACCAAATACCGTTTCTCCATGTCGATGAAGATGTCCTCGTCCTCGTTCCGCAACCGGTTCAACACGCCCTCGTGGACGTTCACCCTGAGCTTGAAATCGGTCTCCTCTTCGCGGCGTTGCTTTAGATTGTCGCGTTTCTTGATAATCTCACTGAGCTTGCGCTGAATGTCCACACTCATGGTCAGCGCACTCTTGATTTTGCCGCGGCCGCCACAGTGGTCGCAATCGCCGTAGGAGGCATCACGGACGCTCTCGGACTGGCGCTGCCGGGTCATCTCCATCAGGCCAAGGTCGGAGATGGCCAGCACGTGGGTCTTGGCCTTGTCCTTGCGAAGACCGTCACGCATGCGGTTGAACACATCGCGCCGGTCGTGCGATGCTTTCATGTCGATGAAATCCAGCACGATCAGGCCGCCGATATTTCGCAGCCGGAGTTGCCGACAAACCTCCTCGGCCGCCTCAAGATTCACCTGGAGCAGCGTCTTGTCCTTTTCTTTTTTGTTGTTGCCCTTGTACCGATGGCTGCCGGTGTTCACGTCCACCGCCACCAGCGCCTCGGTCTCATCAATGATAATGTATCCGCCACTGGGCAGCATCACTTGGCGCGTGTAGGCCGTCTCGAGTTGGCGCGTGACACCGAACCGGTCGAATATCGGCTCCGAGTAGGAATAGCGCTGCACCTTGTCAATCGTCCGCTTAGAGATGCGGCCGATCAGTTTTTTGACACGCTCGGCCTCGGCGGCATTATCGATGACGATGCGCTCGACATCTTCCGTCAAAAAGTCACGAACCGTGCGTTCGATCAGGTCCGGCTCCTCAAAAACGCAGGTGCCCGCCTTCTGGCTCTTGACCCGGCCGGTGATTTCCTCCCAAGTTTGCAACAGGATGGCGAGGTCACGAATGAAATACGCCTTGCGCTGCCCCTGCCCCGCTGTACGGATGATGACCCCCATGCCTTCGGGGATGTCGAGTTCGCGCACGATTTTCTTTAACCGGGCGCGTTCCTCGCGGTTGTCGATCTTTCGGGAAACACCGGACTGCTCCGAGTTGGGCAGCAGGACGAGATAGCGCCCCGGCAACAGGACGTTTGTCGTCACTCGCGGCCCCTTGGTTCCGATCGGCCCCTTGGTGACCTGTACGGTCAACTCCGAGCCCGCTGGATATTTTTTTGGGATGTCCTTGTTGGTGATTCTGGGTTTGTCTTTTTTGCGTTTCCCGCGATCCACTACATCGTAACCGGAATCGAGCGGGCTTGGGATGATGTCCCAGTAGTGCAGAAAGGCATTTTTATCCAAGCCGATGTCCACGAAAGCCGCCTTGAGTCCATCCTCAAGATTGCGGATCCTGCCCTTATAAATGCTCCCGACCATTCGGATGCTGTCGACGCGCTCGATAGTCAGGTTCTCGAGCTTGCCCTTGACGGTGATCGCCACGCGCGTCTCGAGCGACTCGGCGTTGATCAGCACTTCCTTATGCGTGTGCTGGATAGGGCGGAAGACGCCCTTGACTTTGCTGACGAATTTCTTCGCTGTGCGCTCAACCTTCTCCTTGATGGAGCCAACCGCTTCTTCCGGCAGTTCCACCGGCTCAAAGTCGGTGTTACCCCGTTTGGGTGGCATTGCGAGTTCGCCCTGTCTCGACGCCTCACCATCTGCTGTGTCGTTGGTGAGTTGCCGTTGCCCCTTGGCCGACTCGAGGTCGGCATCGGCCGGCAGGCCGTGCGCCTTGTTCTCGGCACGCACGATCTCATTTTCGTGCTGCCGTGTGTTATAGAGTTCGTCCTGCGGGGTTTGAATCGTGTCGACATTCGCGCGGGCCTTGAGGCTGGAGCGGTCGGGTCTTCGGTTCAATCCACCGGGGGGTTTGAATCTCATGCCGCGCCTGTTGTTGCTGCGGCCAAATGATTTCTTTGCTGCCATGATTATTTAATATGTATTTCTGTGTAGTTGTATGTTTTGCAGGACAGCAATGGCGATGAGAGAACTCAAAACGGATGACCCGCCGTAGCTCAATAGCGGCAACGGTATCCCCGTCACCGGCATTAACCTTAGGTGCATGCCGATGTTCACAAACACGTGGCAAAAAATGAGAGCCACAACTCCCACTGCCAACAGTTTGCCCAGGCGATCTCTCGCCAAGGCTGCGATCTGCATCCCCTTTAAAAGGATGACGGTGTATAACGCCAGCACTGCCATGCTGCCCAAGAACCCTGTCTCCTCCGCAATCACGGAGAAGATGAAGTCGTTGTGAGCCACGCCCTTGGGCAGATAGCCCAAGCGGGTTTGTGGCCCTTGTCCCCACCCTTTTCCTGTCAACCCTCCCGAGCCGACGGAAATCTCGGCCTGCCGTATGTTGTGCGTGCGCTCTCGCTGCATTGCACGGGCGACCTTGCGCTCCGCCGGGGTGGCGTTCGGTGGAGCAAAATCTTTGTGAAAATAAACCAGCAACCGCTGGCGCTGATATTCCTGCAGAGAGATTCGCCAGTCTGCGGGAAAGTAGAGTGCGTTGATGATGACAAACAGCACAACCACCGTCGATGCCCCGAGGAACTTCCCGAGAAACCGAAGCGGCACGCCGGCAACGAACATCATCGCGATCCCAATTGGGAAAAATACCAGCGATGAGCCCAAATCCGGCTCTTTTAATATAAGAATAAATGGTAGTGCAGTCATTCCGAGGGCTTTTAAAAACACCCCCGGCATCAACATCTCCTCGTTGGGCCGTGTCAAAAAATCGGCCAAGGCGAAGATAAACGCTAATTTTGCAAATTCCGAGGGTTGAATGAGGGTTACCCCCAAGTCGAGCCAGCGCCTCGCCCCGTATCGCACCTCGCCAATGCCCGGAATCAGCACCAAAACCAGCAAAATCAGGGTCACCCAGTACGCTGCCCTCGCCCAACCGGCCAAGCGGTGGTAATCCACAACCACGAATACCGCAGCCAAGCCAAGCCCCACGCCATAAAAAACTAATTGCCGGAAAAAATAGGAGTTTAGCAGCGGCACATCTTCGTATTGGTCAATCGCCGCGCTGAGGACAAACGCCCCGCCAAGCAGCATCAATCCGATCACGGCGCCGAACATGAGCCAATCGACCCGTAACTTCCGAATATGGAGCAGTACCGTGCCCATCAGCGCTTGGCCAAGCTTGGCACTCCTTTCTCCCGTTCGCGTTCCATATCCCGAATCGCACGGTAAATCCTCCCGGCGATCGGCGCACAGGTCTTGCCGCCCGACTCGCCGCTCTCCACCATCACCACCACGGCGTAGCGCGGCGACTCCGCCGGCGCAAACGACACAAACCAAGTAATGTGGTCCGTGCGGAACAGGCGCACGCCGCTCCGGGGATGATATTTCCCGGTGGGCACTTTCTTCTGCGCCGTGCCGGTCTTCCCGAAGATGGCCATGCCGGGCACACGCGCCGCGCGCCCACTCCCGTCGCGATCCGCCACGTCGGCCAACATCGCCTTGTGCATCAGGGCAACGGTCTCCGGCTTCAACTGCAAGTCGTGAAGCACCTTCACCGGGATCACCCGGTTCTGCGCTTGGTCAAAGGCGCGCTGCGAGTCAATGCGCTTGACCAAGCGCGGTTGCAACACCTTCCCGCCGTTTGCCACCGCCGAGGTCATCACCGCCATTTGCAGCGGGGTCACCGTGATCTCTCCCTGCCCGATGCAGAGGTTGGCCACGTCGCCCGCCGCCCAGCCGATGCGCTCCCCAAACTGATTCTTCTTTTTGAACGTATTGTCGCGGGCGGGGAAATAACCGCCACTCTCGCGGATGGGACTGGGCAACTTACCGGGCAGACTGGCGAGCGTCTTTTGGCCAAGCCGAAAACGATTCCCCCAGTCGAGCAGTATCTGCTTGCCCTGCCGCCACTGGTCGTTCCGGCCGTCGGGCTTCAACGCGTAGTGGATGAAATAGGTGTTGCTTGATCGCTTGAATGCACGGATGAAATCGTAGTCGCCCGGCGGTGCGGTATCGTCCAACTCGTAGTTAGGATACAACCTCGAATCCCTAAAATAACCCGGATTGTAGACTTTTTCCGCCGGGTCAACCAACCCCTCCTCAAGGTAGGCCACCGCCGAGATGAGCTTGAAAATGGAACCGGGCGGGTAAGAGACCCCACCGCTGCCGGTGGCGCGGTTGAGCCAGCGATTGAGCCGGCTGTCGTTCAATCGGGTGATCTCTTTCCGCGAAAACCCGGAAATGAATTTGTTGGAATCAAATCCTGGCAGGGATACGAGTGACAGCAGGTCGCCGGTGCGCGGATCCATCACCACCACGGCGCCGCGCGTCTCCGGGCCGTTGGCTTGGAGCGCCGCCTCGGCGGCCAATTGGATGTCGCGGTCGAGAGAGAGTACCATGTCGTATCCCGACTCCGGCCATTCCCAGACCTCCTCACTCGTGCGGTAGCTGATGTTGTTGACGCGAATCGTCTTGGCCCCGGCATTTCCGCGCAACAGATCGTCGTAAACCCCCTCCAAGCCGTCGACGCCCACGTAATCAGGCAGCCGATAACGGAAACGGAACGGAACGTCATCGGCGGCGTCCGGGTCGTCGTCGCGTCGAAGATACCCCAGCGTGTGAAACGCCATGTCGCCGTTGGGATACGTTCGAACCGGGTTGACGGACAAGTCCACCCCCGGCACCGCGTGAATCTGCTCGACGAACCGCGCCACTTGGGTTGGCGATAGATCTTGGATCACGGTCATCGGCGTGTAACGGCGCTTGTAATAATGGGTGTGAAATTTCTCCGCATCGAGAACCAGCGGTTGGCCAAGGCGCAGGCTTACCTGCATGGTTAAGTTGCTGACCACTTGGTAGCGGGCCTCTTTTTCCAGAACTATCTGCTCGGCGCGCCTCAACTTTCGCTCGTTTTTCAGGCGCATATAGTGGGTGTAAAACAGCGGGCGCAGTTCATCGATGTACATGTGCACATCGAACCGCAGCCGGTTCACGGCCAGCGGACGTTGGTTGCGGTCGAGGATACGGCCCCGCGTCGCCGGGAGGCGGACGGTTCGCACAGACTGGTTTTCCTGCCGGATTCGGTAGTCATCGCCGGAGGCGACCTGCAACTGCCACAGACTCACCGTCAACAGCAACATGCAGCACAGGATGAACGCCGTCATCACCCTGATCGGGATGTCCCTGCTGCGTAACTGGTCAAATACAAACACGGTTTCTGTCTCGGCTAATGCTTACTCCGCACAATCTGTCGGTTCTCGTTGGGCCAACGGTTCGGGTCATGCAGCGGGTGCGAGAACCATCTGTCTAGCAGCTTGGCCAACCTCGAAAATAATGGGGCTGCCACGCCGCAAAACAGCGCGTTGATAATCCACCAGACGCCCATCTCCCACCCGAATAACGGGGCGGCACCCACCAGCCACAACAGCCACACCTGAAGCAGCGGCACGGCAGCGCCCGCAGCGGTTCCAAGGTAAAATTGCGCCACGAGCTCATCCCGCATTATTAAGTCGCGAAAGGTGAAAACCGCCCACCCGGCGATAAACAACGGCAGCACGCTCAACCCCAGCGGGTTGGCCGAGAGGCTGTCGAGCCACAGCCCTGTCAGCATGGCTGAGGTGCTCACCTGCCCGGCGCCCAGCGTCAGCCCGGCGCATACCAGCAACGCCGGCGTGAGGTCGGGCTGAAAGCCCAGCCACAGCCTTGGCCCCTGCCAGTGGGACTGCAAAAACACGAGCAGATACGCCCCGATCAGCAGCCCCAGTGTCTTGTTGATTCTTCCCGTCACGATGCTTGTTCAAAAATGGGTCAACACCCGCACTGTCTCAAGTTGGTTCAGGTTGGCGTGCAGCTTGACCCTGGCCTCCGTGTACAATCCATCCTTTGATATCCATGAATCCACCACCAAGCCAACCGGGATTTCTTTTGGGAAACCACCGCCCAACCCGCTGGTGACTACGGCTTGGCCCGGTCGCAACTCGACATCGTTCGGCAGGTAGGTCAGTTCCACCACTCTAGGGTCGGAGCTGTATTGCCGTGGCGAAACAATGCCCCCTTGGCTTCGCGACTCCTTGATCAACGCCGAGAATCTGCAGTTGGGATCGCCTGCCAAAACCACCCAAGATGTCAATGGGCCAACCTCTGAAACGCGGCCCACCAAATTGCCCTTGGCTGAAATGACCGGTTGATTGAAGCGAATCCCCTTGTTACTGCCAAGGTTGATCTTGATCCGCCGCCACCAGTTGAACGGGTCGCGCCCGACCACTCGCACCAGTTTGCTTTCCCAAGGGATGCGCCGCTCCCAATCATTGGCATCCCGGAATTGATTGATTTCCTCCCTGAGTAGGGCGTTTTCCATCTGAAGATCCGCCAAGGATGGGGGCACATCAGGCGCTTGGCCAAGCGCTTGGTTTGTGGGTGATGACTCGGAGCCCGAAGCACCCAGTTGGCCAAGCGACTCCAAGGCAACCTGGCCCGTAGTGCTGATGCCGATGACCGGAAGGAAGAGCGCCCCGATGGCGGACTTGAGCCGCGCCCGGGTGCTTTCCGGCATCACCAGAAGCAGGAACACGGTCAAGAGAACTGCCCCGACCGCTGTCTGCTGCGATTTATAAAAAAATCGTTTCATCCCGTCACGTAACGGGACGAACGCACTTTAACTACCGCTGGAGGAAGCCACCCGCCGCAGGAACTGCAATTCCTGCAGCACACGCCCCGTCCCCTCGGCAACGGCCGTCAATGGGGAGTCGGCGATGTGAACCGGCAGGCCGGTCTCCTCGGCGATCAATTGGTCAATGCCCCTCAGCAGAGCACCACCACCCGCGACAACAATGCCGCGGTCGACCAAGTCGGCCGAAAGCTCGGGGGGACACCTTTCCAGCGTCAAGCGGATAGACTCAAGAATGTTGTTCAGCGGCTCCTTCAATGCATCCCGAATTTCCTCGGAACGAACTGTCATGATCCGTGGCAGGCCGGCACTCAAGTCCCTGCCCTTCACCTCCATCGAAAGCTCCTCTTCCAGCGGATACGCTGAACCGATCGTGATCTTGATTTCCTCTGCTGTGCGTTCGCCTATCATCAAATTGTAGGCGCGCTTCATGTAGGCCATGATCGTGTCGTCAAACTCATCGCCGCCGACACGCAAACTGCGGCTGAACACGATTCCCGCGAGCGAGATAATCGCGATCTCGCAGGTACCACCGCCGATATCGACAATCATGTTGCCGGTCGGCTCGTGCACCGGGAGCCCGACCCCGATCGCCGAGGCCATCGGCTGCTCGATCAGGTAAACCTCCCTCGCTCCGGCGTGGATGGCGGAATCTTTCACCGCCCGCTTCTCCACCTCGGTGATTCCCGATGGGACAGCCACCACTACCCGTGGAGCGATCAATTTGCGGTTGTGAACCTTCTGGATGAAGTTCCGCAACATCGCCTCGGTGATCTCGAAATCGGCGATAACCCCGTCCTTCATTGGACGGATGGCCACGATGTTGCCCGGTGTCCGACCGAGCATCCGTTTCGCCTCTTCGCCCACCGCCAACACAGTGGTCATTCCTGCCTCGATCGCGACGACCGAGGGTTCACGCAACACAATCCCCCTGTCTCGAACATAAACGAGGGAGTTGGCTGTGCCCAGATCGATTCCAATATCGTTGGAAAACAGGCTCTTAAAACTGCCTAACATGAATAGCGCCTAAACGAGAAAGCCTACGGTTTAAGTGAGTAAACCGTCAAGTGAATACCCCGTTTCACAGCAGAAAAGTCAGTCCTCTCAACATTTTAAGTGGATGGGCTCGGGTGGAATTGATCCGCAGATGACGCAGATGGAACTCGAAAGCAACAGTCAATCTGCGCTCATCTGCGTGATCTGCGGATATAAAGAGCGACCGGCCGCCCGCTTGGCCAAGCGATTCGCCAAGCCGAGTCTGTTCTTGCTTCTTCGGCGCCGCTTGGCTTGGATGCCGCGCATGACAAGCCTTTGGCCGACCCAACCGTTTTCGCTGGGCATCGCCACCCTGATCGGACTGACCATGA
>LWDU01038714.1_pt1 | contig 18310 bp, 20 predicted proteins | sample 727161 | NCBI WGS metagenome assembly LWDU01 (sample SAMN04566230, study PRJNA314399) | hydrothermal vent metagenome | isolation source: deep sea hydrothermal plume seawater | place: Mexico: Gulf of California, Guaymas Basin | collected 2004-07-11
CAAGGCTTCATGACCACTACCCATGCCTACACCGGCGATCAAAGCCTTGTGGATGGCCCGCACAGCGACCTGCGTCGGGCACGAGCAGCGGCGGTAAACATTGTGCCTACCTCTACGGGGGCAGCGCGGGCTACCGCTTTGGTCATGCCCAAGATGAAGGGCAAACTTGACGGCATCTCTTTACGGGTCCCTATCCCTGACGGTTCGGTTACCGACTTTGTGGGCACGCTGAAAAAGGCGGCCACCGCAGAACAAATCAATGCCGCTTTCGCGGAAGCCGCACGAAAAGGGCCTTTAGCCAAGGTATTGGATTACAGCGAAGATCCGTTGGTGTCTTCGGACATCGTGGGCCGCCCCGCATCGTGCACCATTGATGGGGACATGACCATGGCCACCGGCAACATGGTGAAGGTTCTGGGTTGGTATGACAACGAGATGGGCTACTCCACCCGCATGGTGGATTTGACCAAAATCGTGGGCACTCGTCGTACCAAGAAAACCAAGGCCGGCAAAAAAGCGGCAGCCAAGACGCCTGCAGTTAAGAAGGCGGCGGCGAAGAAGCCTGCAGCGAAAAAAGCTCCAGCCAAGAAGGGCGCCAAGCGCGGTAAATAGTCCTCATGGATGTTCCGTCTTTAGAAGATCTGGGTGATCTGTCGGGCCGCCGGGTGTTGGTGCGTTGTGATTTCAACGTGCCCATTCGTGGCGGGCAGATCACCGATGATCTCCGTATAAAAGCGGCCTTACCCACGCTGAAGTACCTCGTGGATGCTGGGGCGTCGGTAACGGCTTGTTCCCATTTGGGGCGCCCCAAAGGCCAACCCGACCTGGCCTATTCCATGGAACCGGTTCGCCAGCGCCTGGCGAAGTTACTCCCTGGGGTTGCCTTGTTGGAGAACCTGCGCTTTAACCCTGGGGAAACCAGCAACGCCCCAGATTTTGTGGCCGAGTTGGTGGCCGGCCAAGATGCCTATGTCAACGATGCGTTTGGGGCATCGCATCGAACGCACGCCTCAATAGTGGGCCCGCCGTTGCACCTCCCTTCGGCCGCTGGGCGCCTGTTGCAACGCGAGGTAGAGGTTCTTGGTGGGCTACGCAATTCGCCTCGACGGCCCTTTGTGGGCATTATGGGCGGCGCCAAGGTGAGCGACAAACTTGGGGTCATCGAGGCCCTGCTTGGGGTGGTCGACGAGTTAATTATTGGCGGCGGCATGTGCTTTACCTTCTTGGCCGCTCAGGGGGCCTCGGTGGGGGCCTCGCTGCTGGAAGAAGACATGATCGATACTTGTCGCCGTTTGTTGGACTCCGGAGCCAACATTCGCTTACCGATGGATATCACCGCTTTGGGCCCGGGTGGCAAAATTGGCGATCCAGAAGCCGGGGGAGAGGTACGCCAAATGGGCAAGTCCTTGCCCGACGGCTGGATGGGGTTAGACATCGGCCCCGGTACGGCGGTTGATTTCTGCGACGTCATCACCAACGCTCGAACAGTTTTATGGAATGGCCCCATGGGGGTTTTTGAAGATCCTCGTTTTGCTGCCGGCACCCAAACGGTGGCCGAAGCAGTTGCTGAGTGTCGAGGCTTTACCGTGGTGGGGGGCGGCGACAGCGCGGCGGCGGCCCGCCAGTTTGGGGTGGCCGACCAAATGAGCCATGTCTCTACTGGCGGCGGAGCGGCCTTAGAATTAATCGAAAGCGGCGATTTGCCGGGCTTGGTGGCCCTGCGGAATGCCCAAAACTCTTAAATCTGAGAATCAAGAACTAGAGGCCAGGAGGCCAGAAGTGTCGAAGCGTAAACCGTTAATAAGCGGTAACTGGAAAATGCATCACAACCATTTTGAAGCGATTCAGATGGTGCAGAAACTTTCTTACTTAATTAACCCCGGCGACTATGAAGCGGTTGATGTTTCTATCCACCCACCGTTTACTGACTTGCGTTCGGTGCAGACGGTTTTGGAATCAGATCGTATTCCTGTTGTTTTGGGGGCCCAGAACTGCCATTGGGAAGAAAAGGGCGCCTTCACCGGCGAGGTGGCACCCACCATGTTGGCCAAAATGAACGTTTCTCTGGTGATTGTGGGCCATTCGGAACGTCGTGAACTATTCGGCGAAACCGACCAGCAGGTCAACAAAAAAGTAAAAGCGGTCCTCAAAGCAGAGATGACCCCTATTTTGTGTTGCGGTGAAACCCTCAAAGAACGCGAAGCGGGGGGCACGGCCGACAAAGTGTCCGGGCAAATCAAAGCAGGTTTGGCGGGCCTCAAAGCTGAACAGGTTGCGGGCTTGGTTATTGCTTATGAACCCATTTGGGCTATTGGTACGGGCCGTACAGCAACGCCAGAAGATGCCCAGGCGGTATGTGCAGCGATCCGCCAGGTAGTGGCCGACGGTTGGAAAGATGCGGCAGATTCGGTGCGCATTCAGTACGGGGGTTCGGTAAAGCCCGCTACGGCACCCGATTTGATGCGTCAACCAGATATTGATGGCGCTTTGGTGGGTGGAGCAGCGCTGGACCCTGACGAATTTTCTCGTATCATCAACTATCGCTTAGTCGGCTAAGGCGCTGACCCCGATAGCCTGTACCCCATGATGCTTTATCTCACCATTTTCCTTCAGGTCTCTTCTGGCTTGGGCTTAATCTTCCTCGTCTTGTTGCACAGCGGTAAAGGCGGCGGTTTGTCCGACATGTTTGGCGGCGGTGTGGGAGCCCAAACTGCTGGTTCGACGGTGGTTGAGCAAAACTTAGATCGCATTACCATTGTGACGGCACTGGTTTTTGCCTTCACTACGGTGGGGCTTTCGTTGCAGTTTTAGTCTTTGCTGCTCTTGCCATGGTTCGGTGGGGCGTTGGTTGTCTGTAAACTCTGCCGATGGATTCTTGGCGACGTTTTGCTGAACAAACACTAGTTTTCCATGGGGTAACGGGTCGTCGGTTGGTGGTGCCCAGTGCAAACCCGGTTAACTATTATCAAGCCGTTACCCAAACACAACGGTGTGCAGAACTTGCTATAGATGGTTTGTTCTTTTCATCTCAGAACAACCAAGATCAAGCCTCGGTCCTCATGGTGCCGGGCAGTCTTGGAGTTGGTGATAATCTTCTGGCTCATGCCGAGACCATGGTGGGTGCCGGGTTTTCGGTTTTTGTATTAGACCCCTTCGGGGCACGTTCGGTTACTTCTACGGTGGCCAATCAAACGGCGTATTCTTTTGCCGCTAGCGCTTTTGATGTGGTGCGAGCCCACCAAGTTTTAGCCCAGCACCCAGAAGTTAACCCGGCCAAGATTTCTTGGCAGGGGCACAGTCGAGGTGGCTCTGCCGTGCTCACGGCGGCTACTCGGTGCTTTATGGATCAAGTGGCCGGGCCCGAGGTATGGCCCGTGGGGGTGTACGCCGTCTACCCGTGGTGCGGGCATCAGTTTTTGAATCCCCAGGTGGGGCGAACCAAAGTGCGGGTCATTTCAGGGAGTTTGGATGAATGGTGTTCTCCCCAGCAGGCGCAGGGGCATGTGCAGGCCATAGGGGCCGCCGGGGGGTCAGCAAGCATGCGTATGGTGGCGGGCGCTCATCATAGTTTCGACCGCAGTACTCCTTTAGAAAACTTGGCCGATGCCGCGGTGGCTCCTTGGGCGCCCACGGTGTTTCTTGATCAAGAAGGGGCCATGATCGACCCCATGACCGGTTTGGTCGACCAGGAAATGACTGATCTGGTGGCCTTTCGTGCGGCCAACGCTGCGGGTTTTGGTCGCCGAGGCGCCCATATTGGTGGTTCCCCGGCCTTTGCTGAACTTTTTGTTGAAGACATGCTGCGCTTTCATCAATCGCTTGATGGGGCTTCTTAGTTGCGCTGGTTGGCAGTGTGAAAATGCTTCTCAAATCTTGAGATCTAAGAACAAGTATGATTCAGTGGGACGAGATGGATCTCTAATCTGCTAAAGAGAGATGGAAGCCTATGTTGAAGTTTGGTGAGTCGAGTTTGAGTTATGGAAAAACAATTGCGGTTGCGGTAGTGATTGCGTTGTTTTCTGCAATGGCTGCAACATCAGCATTGGCCGAAGAGTTACCTCCCGGAAGCCTTGATATCGACACGGCAGTAGCCAGCGTCCCCGGACTGGGCATCTTGCTAGATGCCACCGAGGCGACAATCGCCGATGGCGTCGACATCCACGCCCCGGGGAGCAATGCGGTGGTGTACGTTTCAGACAATGGAGGAGTGGAAATCCCAGATGATCCAACAATTGGGGTGACACTCACCGGGCCCGATGGGGCATCAATCAACATTGGTGTGCCGGGCAACCCCGACGACGCGGCGGTTTCCTCCAACGGCACCGTGACCTACGGAAATGCGTATCGTGACACGTCAGTCATTGTGCAACCCCAAATCGGCGGCGGGGCACGAATGATCACCATCTTGGGATCCATCCATGAGCGAACAAACTACGATTTCGTAGTCACCTTGGCCGCCGAACAGGAAATTAACCTCTCCGAGGGTGGTGGAGTTAGCATTACCGATTCAATGGGTGAAGTTGATATGACGATTCCGCCTCCTTGGGCCTATGACGCGAGCGGTTCGGTTGTGGCCAGCGATTACTCACTTGAAGGCACCACGCTCACCCTCAACATCCACCCTGGTAGTAGTGCCGTCTATCCGATCATCGCTGACCCTGTATTTACGTGGGGGTGGGTTACCGGAACGGTGTACTTCAACAAGTTGGAGACCCGGATGATCTGCACCAACACGGCGCAGTCTCTGGCCTGGCTCGGTATTACCGGATTCTGGTATCCGATTCTTGTTGCACTCGGGTGGTACCTCACTATCTATTCCTGTATCGCTGGGATAACCGATCGGTGTATAAAGGTGAAGTCGTATGGCAGCGTATTTATTTACGCCGGGACCCACTGCAACTGAAACGGAGGCCACGATGGCACAGAAACCAACCCCACAGATGAAACGATCAATTGCCTTCTTGCCGTTCTGGGCCCTTGCCTTGGTGGCGGCGGGGCAGTTTAAATTTGAGGGAATTACTTTCTTGGCTGTGGTGGTTCTCGGAGCGGTGGTTCCCGGGTACATGGTCGTGCGAATATGGCCTATTGATGGGGTTTCGCTGAAGTGGCCAAGCATGAAAGAGTCTCATGGGACGCTCACCCGCTGGGTTCCGTTCTTTGCTGCGGTGTTCGCCGGTGCTGGGTTCGATCTACTGTTAGAAAGCCAATGGGTCTCCGTCACTGCCGCTCTTGTCGCCGGGGTTTCGGCCAAGGTTTTGGTGCAGCGTCTGTTGTGATGAGCGTTTACACCAGACGTTGACCGCCCGTTCCTTTAGAGAGCATGGTAGTTGCGGCGGTGGCCCCCGCTGCGCCGACGGTTTTCCTCGATGAAGAAGGGGCCATGATCGACCCGATGACCGGTCTGACGAATCGGGAAATGACTGACCTGGTGGCCTTTCGTGCCGCCAATGCTGAAGGTTTTGGTCGCCGAGGCGCCCATATTGATGGATCTCCGGCTTTGGTCGAACTTTTTACCGAAGACATGCTTACCTTTCACCGTTCTCTCGGTGCGGCTTCTTAGTTGCGCTGGTGTTGGGGCCGTTTGTCGCTGGTAACCTGACGCCGGTTCGCAAGAACTGAGGTCACGTCGGAGTGGCGGAATTGGCAGACGCGCAAGGTTAAGGACCTTGTGCCCGTTAAGGGCGTGGGGGTTCAAGTCCCCCCTCCGACACCATTACCTAACGCTTTAGGGTTAGGTCAGGTTGGTTTCTGAACCAACTCCCCCCCGCAAGCCCCACAAAGAACCACCCATGGCGGATTCGTCGGATACTCCAACCGAAGCCAAGTACGAGATCCTCATCGAGGCCGAAGAGTTCAACGACTTTGGCGGTTGGACGCTGGATTCACAGTTTGAGACCGAGATGGGGTCGCCCTATCTGCTGGCCCACGGGTTGGGGCGGCCGGTCGACGACGCCCGGACCTCGATCGAGCTCGCCGAGTCGGGTGAGTACCACGTGTGGGTCAGGGCCAAGGACTGGGTCCCCTCTCACCACCCAGGTCGCTTCGCAGTCTCGGTGGGAGGTCAGCGTCTGGACCGTGAGTTTGGGGCCGACGGTCTCGACTGGGGCTGGGAGCCTGCGGGCACGATGCAACTCACGGCCGGGCCGCTCGACGTGGTCCTGCATGACCTGACCGGCTTCGAGGGTCGGTGCGATGCCATTTATCTGAGCCGGACTGGCTCCGAGCCGGTGGACGGGGCTGGACCCGACGCTCGGGCCTGGCGTCGAACGCGGCGCGGGCTGCCGGCGGAGCCGACGTTCGGCGGCGAATTCGACGTGGTCGTTGTCGGTGGGGGAGTGACGGGTTCGGTGGGCGCACTGGCGGCCGTCCGGCTCGGTCTGCGCGTGGCACTGCTCCAGAATCGTCCCGTTCTCGGCGGCAACGCCAGTACGGAGATCGGCATCGGCCCTCGGGGAGAGATAGGTTCGCTGGTTGCCGAGGCAATTGCTCGCAAGCCAGGGGGTGACCTGCAGGCCTTGCAGTTACTCCAGTTGGAACCCAACGTTACGATCTTCACCGAGTATCAGGTGTACGACCTGGTGATGGAAGGAGCGACGATCGCCTCAGTCGATGCGAGGCACGCCCGGTCAGGGCGTGAGATGCGCATCGTCGGATCGCAGTTCATCGACTGCTCCGGCACGGCCATCCTCGGCATTCTGGCCGGGGCGCCCACGATGTTCGGAGTCGAGTCGTCGGCCGAGTTCGGCGAGAGCCATGCCCCCGACGAGCACCTCGACCAGCATCACGGGCACACCGTCTTCTTCCGCACACGCATGGTCGACCACCCTTCTCGTAGTCAACTTGGTCGCTCATGAAACCTCGCCCTTGGAAGGTTTCCGGAGTGGCACCGATGGCCTGCAAGGCCGCCGTGTTGAGGTGCCATTCGTGGCAGGTGCGCTGCCAGATAGCTACTGGACGGTCACCACAGATTTCATCAAGTTCCGAACGGTGGAGGTCACCGTGCCACATTTTGTGGTATCCCCAAAAAAAAGCCATGCTCCGGGTTCTAAGTCTTGGTGGGCCTGGCCAAGAAGTCGCCGGTAATCCTGAGGGCTATCGGCGGCGTCAAAGGTGAGGCGAGGCATCACCCAACGCTCGGGGGCAATGACCTTGGTAGTTAAGGTGGCTGCAGCAAGAATGGGGTGCAGGTGTTGGTCGATGAGGCCGGGCAAAACCACTCGATCGGCGAACTTTTCATCAATCTGGTAATCGGTGCCGGCTTGTTCAATTACGTCATCCAAGGGGCCCACGGCCACGATGCGGCCATCAGAGACCGCTACTGCTTTGGCCCGCGGCAAGGATTCGTCCATGGTGATTATTGAACGAGCCGGGTAAACGGTGGTGCGTTGGTCGGCGCTTTGCCGTGTCTCGCTGCGCTGTTGATGCAAAGGGCCATCCTTTTCGCTGGTCATGGGACGGAGAGTAGTTCATTGGCCGCGGACGGGTAAGACATCGGCAAAGAGTTTTATTTCTTTGGCAATGTGAAAGGAAAGAGACCCATGCTGGACTGCTGGTGTCGTAGGCTTACTCTTGTGCCGGAACTCATTGCTCGCGACCTCGCTCAAAACAACGCTCATTTTGCGGAAGATTTCACCGACGGTGGGCTCTCAGTCGCCCCGGAAAAACATGTAGCGGTAGTGACCTGCATGGATTCGCGCATGGATATTTTCAAAATTTTGGGGCTCAAAAACGGTGAAGCGCATATTATTCGCAACGCCGGTGGAGTGGTCACCGATGACGTCATCCGGTCGCTGTGTCTGTCGCAACGCTTGTTAAAGACTCAAGAGATCATCGTGCTTCACCACACCGACTGCGGTATGCAACAAGTCAGCGAAGACCAGTTTAAAGCGGAGTTAGAAGCCGAGTTGGGGGTGAAGCCTTTGTGGGCTTTGGAATCCTTTGCCGACCCCTACGTGGATGTTCGCCAGTCCATTCAGCGCTTGTTGCAGACCCCGTTTTTGGTGCACAAAGACCAAATCAGCGGCTACGTCTACGAGGTAACCACCGGCCTAGCGCACGAAGTATCTACTGCCTAGAGCAGCGATTGGAGCCCCAACATTCCGTGGGTTTCTAAAACATCGTTGATTCCCGCCAAGCGCAGCAGGTGCCAGGTCAAAGCCAAGTTGCTGGACACCACCGGTTTGTTGAGAGATTCCTCTAACTGGTTTACTACGCCGAAAAGGCGCAAGCTGGTGCAAGAAACAAACACTGCGTCGCAGGGGGCTTGCTGGGCAACTTGTTCGACGGCGCTGGCAACGGAATCTTCGGTGATGCGGCACACCACAGAATCAAGAGGCTCCAAAAAAGATCCAACAGTAGAAACCTCAAAGCCTTCTTTTTCGAAAAGACTGACGATCGGTGCGGTTACTTCAGCGGTGTATGGGGTAACGATGGCAATGCGTTGCGCCTTCAACGAGCGAAAAGCAGCGACGGCTGCCGATACCGGATTGGTGCAAGGCACCTCTGGGTGGACGCTTTGCAAAGCCTGGCTGACCGCTACTTCACCGATAAGCGTGGACGCCGACGTGCAGCCATAGCCCAGAGCATCAAAAGCGAAACCTGGAGGGAGCAAAGCGGCGGCCTCGGGTAGCCGGTCTCTCATAGCGGTAAGGGTTTCGGGGGTTACCTCATCATCGTTGTGGATGCGAGCGTGCAGCCAGTCAACGCCATCTATTTGAATCTGGCGCATCTCTGCTTCGAGGGTACGGTCGCTTGCTAAAACAATAAGGCCCAACAGTGCACGGGCCCCAAAACCAGCATCGGTGGTGAAGTCTAGGGGAAGTAACTCTCGGTCTATCACAGCGTGGGAGTGGGGTCGTTTGCTTGCTGATCAAAAAAAGAAGCACCGGTGGGAACCTCTGGATAAAGCATTTGGTAATTGGTGCAGCGCACTCGGTTGCTGACCTCACCCCGCAGCAACTCGCCTTCCATGCGGCTGGGGAGGTGGCTAACTTGTAAAGGCTGGGCATCTTCTGACCGGTACTCGCAAATAAACAGGGTGCGGGCCTCTGCGGAGGTGTTGGGCCCCGACCCATGCAGCGTGCGGTTATGCAGCAAACAAGCCGATCCGGCCGGTGCTTCAATGGTGACCATTTGTGGTTGGTGTTCGTCCACCACGTGGGCGCTGACCGCACCGGTGAACACCCCGTGGTGCCAGTGGTCGTAGAGCGGGCCCCGGTGGCTGCCGGGCGCTACCTCTAAAGGCCCATTTTCTAAGGTCATGTCGTCCAGACACAAGAGCACGGCAATGAGGTCGTCGTTGGTGTGGGGTTGAAACAAAAAATCTTGGTGGAACTGCACTTTGGTAGAAGACTTTGGCTGTTTTGAATTAATTTTTGCATTGTTGAAGACTACGTTGGGCCCTACTAATTGGACTACTGCGTCGAGCGCTCGGTTGGAGCGCATGACGTCAAGGTAGGCCTCGGAAATCTCAACGGGTGACGCCACCCGACGCAAAGCGGGGGATTCAGCACAATGTCCTGGTTCAAGGTCAAAGCGCGGGCGACCATCAAAGGTTTCCCCGTAAGGATCGTCATGTTGCCGACTTTCTTGACGCCATTGTTCGAAATCGACCCGGAGATCAGCGAGTTGTTTTGCCGTGACGACGTCTTCTAAAAGCAGATAGCCATCTTCCCAAAATTGTTGCATTTGGTCTTCGCTCAAAGGTTGGTTATCCATGTATACCCTCTCGTTTGTTATTAGATAATAGGCAGTTCAGGAGCGGCTCGGCGGCTCAACCATTGCGCCCCGTGGGCCGTTACCACCAGATTTTCTTCGTGAACCATGGTTTTGCCGGGCGCCCACAAGAGACCGGGCTCAAGGGTGAGGACCATGTTTTCTTCAATGATCGTGTCGTCGCTGGCGGTATGCGAGGGCCATTCGGTGACCTGCATACCTAAGCCGTGTCCCAAGCGGCCTACATCGTTACCGAGAGAGCCGTGGCCTTGGAGCACGTTGTTCATGGCGTGGAAAACTTCGGTAGTGGTGGCTCCGGGAGCAATGGCGGCGAAACCGGCTTCGGTTGCTTCCCACACTGCTTGGTAAGCATCTTGAGCCCCTTGGTCGGCATGGCCAAAAGCAAAGTTGCGGTCAAAATCACTGAAGTAACCGTCGAAAGTAGATCCGGTGTCGAAGATCAACAGGTCACCTGCGCTAATGATCCGATCGGTGGGCTGGCGAATAATGTCGTCAATGCCACCCGGGCCGGTAGCGCCCACCAGGTAGGGAACGTCGTCGGCACCTTGACGCAAGATTTCTGAGCGGAAAGCAGCAAAAGCTTGCCGCTCGGTCATGCCGGTAGCCAACAAGCCAGGGAGGGCATCAAAAGCATCGGACACGATGTGGCAGATTTGCTGGTGTTTCGCAATCTCTGCTGGCGATTTAACCATGCGGAGAGAACGAATTATGGCCGTGGCATCGACGAATTCGCCGACTTGAGCACGTATTTGGTCAAAGTCGTTTAGTGGCATACGTACATGGGTCTCTGGCCCCATGGGCAGGCCGATCTTTCCCTGGGGGCCAGCAGTTTCTCGAAGGCATCCCACCAGCAACGACACCCCGTCGTCGTTGGGCTGAGGGGCGGGCCAAGTACGGATGTCATCAACCCAAGTGGCCGCCATGGAGGCACCACCGATTCCGGGGATGACGGCAATGGGTTTACCAGCCGCCGGCAATATTACGAACCAAGGGCGGGTCGGGCTTTGCCAAAAGGGGGTATGAAAACCCGTGAAGTAGCGCACCTCGGGTTCGGTGCAAACCAACAAAGCGTCAAGACCCTGGGCGGCCATCATGGTTTGCGCGGCCATGGTTCTTTGCAGAAACTCTTGATCGGTAAAACCGCGGACCGGTATTTTTTGGGGTTTCATGGGCGGAGCCTAAACCGTTTTTCTGTTGGGCGAAAGCTAAATCGTGGGGTGGCGGGCTACTAGTTCAATTTCGATGTCTGAACCCAAAGGCAGGGAGGCCACCCCAATGGTGGTGCGCGCTGGGTAGGGCTCGGCAAACTGAGTGGCATACACCTCGTTCATGGCGGCAAAATCATCCATATTGGTGAGGTATACGTTGACCTTGACCACATGGTCGGGCCCCAGGCCAGCCGCCGCTAATACGCCGAAAAGGTTGGAGAAGCACTGGGCGGTTCGGTCGCCAATGGAGCCTTCGGCCAAGAGGCCGGTGGTCGGGTCAAGGGGAGTCTGCCCCGAGCAAAAGACCAACGGGTCAACATCTATGCCATGGCTATAGGGCCCAACGGCTGTAGCGGATGGATTGGTGAGCGGTGTCCTCATGGGGTTCCTTTGGTAGTGCGGCAACCGTAGCGCAACCCTGAAGACAAGAGTCAAGGTACGGGGGCCAAGGGGTTTAAGGTGAGGCCATGACTACTTTTTTTGACCAAACTTTTCCGATAGAACAAGTTCGCCATGACACTCCGGGGGCGGCTGAGGTCATCCATTTCAACAATGCGGGGAGCGCCCTTCCCCCTCAGGTGGTGGTGGACACCGTGGTAGAGCACCTTCACCGAGAAGCCGCCATCGGTGGTTATGAGGCATCAGACGAAGCACATGACCGCCTCGAAGCGGTTTACCAGTCCATCGCCACGCTGATCGGCGCCCAACCCAACCAAATCGCCATCATAGAAAACGCTACTCGGGCCTGGGACATGGCAGTTTATGGCTACCCCTTTGAACCCGGTGACCGGGTGTTAACTTGCCGAGCGGAATATTCCAGCAATGTGATTGCTTTGCTGCAGTTACAAAAGCGCCACGGCTTAGAAATCGTGTTGATTGATGACGATGAGTTTGGTCAAATTGATTTAACCCATTTAGAACAAGAACTTGCTCGGGGGGCCACCATGTTGTGCATGACCCACGCCCCAACCAGTGGTGGGCTCATCAACCCAGCGGAGGAGGTTGGCGCACTCTGTAATGCCTACCAGACGTTTTTCGTGTTGGATGCTTGCCAGTCAGCAGGGCAGATTTCCCTTGATGTTCAGGCCATTGGTTGTGATGTCTTGTCGTCTACTGGTCGCAAGTATTTGCGTGGCCCCCGCGGCACGGGGTTTTTGTATGTCAACGAACGGGCTTTAGAGCGTATTGAGCCACCATTTTTAGATCTGCACTCCGCCACCTGGGCCGACGACTGGGATTACAAAATCCGCGACGATGCGCGCCGGTTTGAGAATTGGGAAACCTATTACGCCGGCAAGTTAGGACTCGGGGCCGCTGTGGACTACGCCCTCGAACTTTCGGTAGAAGCAACAGCAGAGCGATTACAAGGTTTAGGGGCGGTCTTGCGGAGCAGTCTGGAAGAGGTTTCTGGAGTAACGGTTTACGATAAGGGCGCCCACCGCGGCGGCATCGTCACCTTTGGGGTAGTCGGTCAAACGGCAGAGCAAATCAAAGACAAACTCTCCGCGGCCGGTATTAATACCTCTACCTCGACACCGAACTATGCCCGCTTTGACCTCGCCCACCGAGGGTTAGCCACCGTGGTGCGGGCCTCGGTGCACTACTACAATACCGAAGAAGAAATTGATAAATTTATTGAAGAACTCGACCGTTGAGCGTTGGCCGAGAAGAGAGAGGGAGCATCGTGGGCAGTGAACCAACCGAAAGTTGGGATGCCATTGTGGTGGGCTCAGGACCCGGTGGGCTAACCACAGCGGCTTGTTTAGCTAGCGCCGGTAAACGCGTACTGGTCGTCGAGCGCCATAACCGGGCGGGCGGCAATATGCAGATTTTTCGCCGCAAACACGAGGGCGACGGTTACGAGTTTGATGTCGGCGTGCATTACCTCGGTGAGGGTGGACCCGGCGGTTTGTTTACCAATATTTTTGCTTCTCTGGGCTTAGCCGGTCGCATGAACTTTTTGCCCATGGACACCGATTGTTTTGACACCTTGCACTTTCCTGACTTTACTTTTCGGGTGCCAGCCAGTTGGGACAAATACCAAGAACGTCTCGTTGAGCAGTTTCCTCACGAAAAAGCTGGGGTAGAAAAGTGCCTGCGCATTTTGCGCACGGTTAGCGAAGAAGCACGAAAAATATTCGGCGAAGAACGCCCGACCTTTGATCTTTGGGCTACCCGGCCTTTGAATGAACTCTTTGACGAATGTGAAATGTCAACGAAACTTTGCGCCGTACTCGACCACTGGTCGGGCCTTTACGCCGGTGGGCCTAGCCAAACCGCCGTGGCCATGCACGCCGGGATTGTCGGCCACTACATGAACGGCGCCTATTACCCCCAAGGCGGCGGGCAGATGATGGCCGCTCGGTTGGTGCAAGCCATCGAAGCCTGCGGGGGAGAGGTGCGTTGTATCGAACCAGTAGAGCGCATCGCCGTAGAAAACGGAAAAACCACCGGCGTTGTTTTAGAAGACGGAAGGTTTTTGGCCGCCCCGCTAGTGATCAGCAACGCCGATTACCGCCGCACCGTTGAGCACTTGGTGGGAGCACAGCATCTGGCCCCGTCTACCGTGCGTTGGGCGCAAGAAGCCACCATGACCTTGGGCCTGGTTTGCACCTACGTGGTAGTCAACAAAGAGTTGACCGGCCCCAACACTAACTATTTTGTGTTCTCTGGTTACGAAACCGACGAGTACTACAGCGAACTCGACCAAGGGCAGCTGCCGTCTGGTCAAGTGCCCTTTGCCTATATAGCGCTTGCTTCACGCAAAGACCCCGGCAACGCTGCGCTTTGCCCACCGGGCCACACCAATTTTCAAATCATGTCCTTGGCTCCTCGAGGAAATGACTATTGGGGGGTTGAAACGGGACCGGCTGATGGCGGCAAATACCGCCGCAACGAAACCTACCGAGCCAAAAAGGAAGCGTTCACCGAAAGGCTTCTTGATGCCGCCGAAACGGTCTTTGGGCCACTGCGAGAAAACATTGTGCACCTCGAGACGGCCACCACCTTGTCCCACGAGCGCTACATCTCTAGTTCGGGCGGGACCAGTTACGGCTACCAGCATTCTCCCGAACAAATCGGCAAGTACCGCCCGTCCTACCGCACCGAGATTGAAGGCCTATGGGTGGTGGGCGCCAACACAGTAAGTGGCCACGGCATTGGTGGCGCCATGAGTGGCGGGGTTTTCTGCGCCGGAGAAATCCTTGACCGGCCGTTGATAGCCGAAATCTACATGGGGCAGCAACTCATAGACCCAGAGCTAATCCCGCCCGACCCAGAGGACTTTGACCCCTTGATGGTCAGCAGGGGAAAACGGTTGCGGAAACTACGAGCGCAAAAGGGCTAGCTACCGTTGGGCAACGGCCCGACTTAGTCGCTCCGCGGCATCTTGAATTTGTTCGGCGGGGGCGGCGATGGTCATGCGAGCAAACCCGGCTCCTTCTCGGCCAAACCAATGGCCCGGGCTGAGCGCTAAGCGGGCAGTATGGCCGAGCCAGTGCGCTAAGGCGGGTACTTCCATGTTGAGATCTCGAAAATCCAGCCATGCCAAATAGGTGCCTTGGAGTTCGACCAAAGTGATCTCCGGCGGCAAAGTTTCTTTAAGAATGCCCACGTTGCCGGCCATTAAACCCAATAGTTGGTCAAGCCACGGGCCACCGTGGGCGTATGCAGTTTCAAAAGCGGTCAGGGCAAACACGTTGTTGCGGGTGAGGTGAAGTTGAGAACTTCGATGCTCAAAGCGCTCGACAATTTCGGAATCATCGGTGATAACCAAGGTGTCGCAAAGTCCGGCTAAGCCGAAAGTTTTGATGGGCCCGTGCAGGACGGCCCAGCGCACTCCGGTGCCCTGAGCGGCTTGAGCAAAGGGGGTAAAACTATGGGGGTCTAAGATCAAGTCGGCATGGATTTCATCGGCGATGACCGTTACCTGGTGGCTGGCACAGATGGCCGCCAGTTGATGAAGTTCCTCTTGGTTCCACACGCGGCCCACCGGGTTGTGGGGGTTGCACAAAATGAGCGCAGTGGTGGCGGGCTGGGCGGCCAAGGTTTCTAGCCCGGTGAAGTCCATTTCGTATTGACCATTTTCAAAGAGTAATCCGTTGCGCACCACGGTGCGCTGGGCTGAGTTAACCAAGGTTTTGAAGTCGGTAAATACCGGAGGCTGCAAAATGACATTGTCGCCGGGCTGGGTCATTTGCTCCAGTAAAATCCCCAGTGAGGAGCCCACGCTGGGGCTTACCAGCGTTTGTAGACCGTGGCCGTCCCATTGGTGGCGCTGTTGCATCCATGCCCAAAAGTTTTCGCTAAGTGCTGCGGAACGGGTTTGGTAGCCGTACCAACCAGTAGTGGCTCGACTGGCTAAGCCTTCGGTTATTTGCGGAGCAAGATCAAGGTAGGGCTCCGCTATCCAAAGGGGGAGAAGCCCCTCGCCTCCGCCAAAATGCCGGTCCAGGCTGGGCTGGTCAAAAGCTTGGGCATCGGGGGAGATTTTCAACAGATCACTCCACAAAGTTGCGCTAAGCGTGCGTCGTTGACTTGGTACCAGGCCCACTTGCCTCGTTGTTGGCGCTCGACCACCCCAGATTGGGTCAAGATTTTCAAATGATGACTTATCGTGGATTGGTCTCGGTCAACGGCTTGGGGAAAGTCGCAGGCGCAGCCCTCCCCGGCGGTAGCAATGATGTTGACAAGTTTTAGTCGCACCGGGTCAGCAAGCGCTTTGAGAGTTTGGGCTAAATCAACTATTTCTTGGTCGCTGAGATTTGTTGAGGAGAGCGGCCCGCAGGCAATGGTTTGCATGTTTCCACTCTATAGTCATATTGATACATATCAATCTGAACTGAAAGAGACTCCATGACTACTTTAGATAACCCAACCACTGAGGGATGCTGTGGCGTTGAACCAGAAGCCAGCGGCTGCACCCAAGGTTTCTTGGGCACCCACATGGCCCCGTTTACCTCGGCGTTAGAGAATCTTGACCAAGCGCTCAACGCCGCCCGAACAGTTGATGCGAAAACCGATGAATTGATTCGTTTTGCCTTGTCAATTAAAGCCCGCTCTGAACCATGCGTACGCAAGCACTTCGTTGGCGCAAAAGCGGCCGGGGCCACCGAAGCTGAAATAGGCTACGTGTTCGCCCTGACCATGCGTGAAGCAGCCGGGGCTGATGACTGCTGGACCCACGGAATCATCTCTTCACTCGTGGCTGAAGCAGGCGAAGAGCCCAGCGGTTGCTGCGGCTAACCTCCCCAGCCTTTACTGAAGGATTGTTAAATGCCTAACGGTGATCTAAACGCGTTTACCGGCAAACATGCCGTACAAGACTTCATGAATCCAGGAAAGCTGGCTTATCTGCCCCTGGTGGAGTTGCCGGAACATCTCAACCCCATGGCGAGCGACGGGGTGCGTATCATGGCCAAACTCATGACCTTCACCCCGTTGCACAATGTGAAGGCCATACCGGCTTTTAACATGATGGCGGCGGCCGCTCAACGCGGCGAGTTGGCAGGCGTGGAAACCATTATCGAAAACTCCTCCGGGAACACGGTGACTGCTTTAGCGGTATCCGCTCGCCAGTTTGGTATTGAACAAACGAAGGCCATCGTGCCCAGCGAAGCCAGTTGGCAAAAAATCCAGATGCTGCAATTCTTTGGCATTACCCCCATAGTGAACCAAGAGCCTGCCGATCCCGACGAGGCTGATGAGCGCAGCGGCATCTACAAGGCCAAAGAGATGGGGAGTCAAGAGGGCTGGATGAACCCCGGTCAGTACACCAACCCCGACAACCCCGAAGCGCATTATCAATGGATTGGCCGGCAAATCTGGGAGCAAACCAGCCAAGCAATAACCGTGCTTTGTGGAAGCTTAGGTACCACCGGCACCATGATCGGCAATTCTCGCTATCTAAAAGAAGCAAACGAGGCCATCCAAGTAGTGGGAGTAAAACGTGCTCCCGATAACTACGTGCCGGGGCCCCGCACTGAGCTCTTGTTGCGCCTCATCGGCTTCGACTGGCCTCCCCATTTAGATAGCCAACAGGTGGCCACCACTAAGGACTCTTATCGCTCCAGCATGGAACTATCGCGCAACGGCATCTACGTGGGCCCTAGTTCTGGGCTGTCTTTAGTGGGGCTGGTGGCTTACCTTGATCAGCAACAACAGGCTGGCACGCTTGATCAACTGCGCAACGAAAACGGTGAAGTGGTCTGTGTATTCATGTGCCCCGATACCCCGTTGCCTTACTTCGAGGAATATTTTCGGTACTTAGCGGCGGAGGACTTTCCTGAAATAGTGAACCAGGAACTCTTAGAGAACTTGCCCTCAGATCAACCGCAGTGAATCGTGGCCTGCGGGTTAGGCACCTTTACGGGGTATCGCTTAGGGTAGCGCTGACCTCTAACAAAGAAGATACTTATGGGACAAGAGCCTCTCTCGGAAGAAACAAGCGAACAGTTCCGCAGCCAAGTGCGCTCGTTTCTTGCCGAACACACCCAACTCGATGCCGATTTGACGGCCTCTAAGAAGTTTCACGCCAAATTGGCCCAAGCAGGGTTAGGAGGATTGGTCTTCGATCAGAAATACGGCGGAGCGGGTCTTACCCGAAATCACGACCGTATTTATCGGGAAGAAGCGGCACATTTCCCGACCATGAGCAACGAGTTTATTATTAGTCATGGCATGTGCCTGCCGGTGGTTAATGACTTCGGTACCGAAGCGCAAAAGGTTAAGTATTTGCCCGACGTTATTTCTGGCAACACTTTGTGGTGCCAAATGTTTTCTGAGCCAGGGGCCGGCTCCGATGTGGCCAGTTTGCAAACCAAAGCCGAACGCGACGGCGAAGAGTGGATTATCAACGGACAAAAGGTGTGGACCACCTTGGCGCAGGTCAGCGATTACGCCGTACTTATTGCTCGCACCGACCCCAGCGCCGTCAAGCACGCCGGTATTTCCATGTTTATTTTGCCCATGGATGCTCCGGGCGTAGAGGTGCGGCCCATTCACCAAATCGACGGCTCGAGTCATTTTAACGAGGTATTTTTCACCGATGTGCGCCTACCAGTTGACCACCTTTTGGGCGAACTCAATAATGGGTGGAACCAGGCTACGGCCATGTTGATGTACGAACGGGTGGCTATCGGCACGGCGGGTAGCGGAAAAATCAGCCAACCTAATTACAAAATGTTAAAGGCGGCCGCTGAAGCCAACGGGTCACTCGAGGACCTCAACGTTCGTCAAGAACTGATGCGCATTTATTCCATGGAAACCGCCAAAGCCTTGGTGTCCCTGCGTACTCGTGCAGAGATGCAAAGCGGCAAAGCTCCGGGCCCCGGTGGCTCTCTGGGCAAGCTTTTTAGTTCGGTCATCCA
>LWDU01000175.1_pt1 | contig 18305 bp, 34 predicted proteins | sample 727161 | NCBI WGS metagenome assembly LWDU01 (sample SAMN04566230, study PRJNA314399) | hydrothermal vent metagenome | isolation source: deep sea hydrothermal plume seawater | place: Mexico: Gulf of California, Guaymas Basin | collected 2004-07-11
AACATTTAAACGAAGCAAACTTTGATGGCCATACTGGTAAAGGTTTCAAAAATAAAAATGTTGCATCTCAAGGTGGACGAACTGCAGGTAAAAACAGACAATCTGCCGCAGGTAAAAAGCACCAAGAAGCAATGATAGACGCCGCCATTAAACAGGATAAGAAAGCATTTGATAAAGTTGCTAAGATATCTGCCAAAATGAGAAGTAAAATGTTTGGTATGACAATGAAAACTCAAAAAATGTGGTCAGTTGAGAAAGCAAAGTCAATGAAAGACGGATCGTATTGGAAGATGCCAATTAAGGATAGGAATAAACTATGAAATCATTTAAAGAAGCAGTAAGAGGCCACAGTTCTCTCCCAGCTTATAAAAGTAAATTGAAGTGGAAAAAGTCCAAGGAAGTTTCTAAAAAGAATATGAAACTTATTAATCTAAAAGCATATGTACCTGAGGTAGAGTGGACATCAGGTAAATATACTATTATTAAAGTAGGTGGACATCTTTCATACAAAAAGTATCTTATGATAAATAATGGTAAAGTACGTCCATCAGGTCACGGTAGTGGTCCACAAACATATTCAAAATTAGAAATGGCAAAGTTTTACTTTGACGAATTATAATGAAATCATTTAGTGAATATTTAAGCGAAGTTCATGGAGGGTCAGATTCTCCTATACCATTTAAGCACTTGTTACCTAAAAAGATATATCATGCCCTTAATAGGTTATTGCATAAAGATAAATATAAAGCAGCTATTAAATTAAAGCATACTATACATAGAAAATATCCAGATTATAGTGAGGCTAAGGTACTTAGATTAGTATCTGATTTTACCCACATTAAATTAAAAGAATTAAAAGCAATTTTAAATAGGAAGACTCGATATGAAGACATTTAAACAACACTTAATAGAACAAGAACAATTAGATGAATTCGCGTTTCCATTAATACCAATTATAGGAGCAGCATTTATCCCTTGGGTATTTGATAATGCAACAGATCCTATAGCAGTTCAAGCAATTGCTAAATCTGATGCTGCTGGTGTAGTGTGGGATCTAATTAAAGATGTAGCCTTGGTAGCTTGGGGTGAAATGTGGCCTGTACTAGCAGGGTTTGCTGGTGCTTATGTATTAATTAAATATGCCCCTAAGTTTTTAAAATGGGTTTATCAAACAATTAAGTATGATAAGATAGGTAAAGAATTAAGAAATGATAAAGATGTAGCTGATTTATTTGTTAGAGCATCTAAAGATAAAAAACTTGCCTCTGATTTAAAATTAGTATTGGTTGGTATGTCAAAAGAAGATCCTGGATTAATGAAAAGAATGACCCAAGACTTTATTAAAAATGCAAAGAAAGATAGTAAAGTAAAAAGTAAAATTGATAAAGAAGTTAACAAATTACAGAAGGCATAATGAAGACTTTTAAAAATCATCTATTAGAAGCAAAGAATACTCATATGGGGCATATAGAAGATGCCGTGATTGATGGTGGCGTAGATGGTACGAGGGCAGCAATTAATGCTCTCCGTGATTTAAGAAATATGCTTGCTGGTCATACCAATGACACTAAGGCAGTAACAGTAAAATGGGATGGAGCTCCGGCAGTATTTGTTGGTATCGATCCAAGTGACCAGGAGTTTTTCGTTGCAAAAAAAGGAATCTTTAATAAAAGCCCTAAAGTATATAAGTCTTTGGGTGATATTGATGCAGATACTAGTGGTGATTTGGCTAGTAAGCTCAAAATTGCTTTTACTGAACTAAAGAAGTTAGGTATTAAGAAGGGTGTATATCAAGGTGACATTATGTTTACATCAGGTGACTTAAAGAAAGTTACAATTGATGGTACAAAGTATGTTACTTTCCACCCTAACACAATTGTATATGCTGTCCCTGAAGAATCAGCCAAGGATATCTTAAAAGCTAAGATTGGTGTGGTATGGCATACTAAATACACTGGATCATCATTTGAAAAAATGAATGCATCGTTTGGCGTATCTTCAAGTGAATTTAAAAAGGTAAGTACTATATGGCAAAAGAGTGCTGACCTACCTGAAGTGCCTATGGCTACCCTTACTAAAAAGGAAACAGATGCAATTACAAAACATATTTCAAACGCGGGCAAATTATTTAACAAGATTAAAGGTAGTGTCCTTAAAGATGTTTCAACCAATAAAGAAATTAACCTTTATATTAATACATTTAGAAACACTAAGGTGCGAGGACAGAGCGAAATTTCTAACACAAGAAAACACGCCCAAGAATTAGTAAATTGGATCCATAATAGATACGATAAAGAAATTGATAAGTTAAAATCTGATAAAGGTAAGGCAAGAAAGAATGCCAAGAAGATTGAAGCACTTGCATGGTTTAATGCGGAAAATACAAAGAATTTAATACTAATGTTCGATATGCAAAATGCATTGGTAGAAGCTAAAAAGGAATTACTTACTCACCTAAATAAATTAGATGATATAAATACCTTTGTTAAGACATCTAATGGTTATAAAGTAACAGGCGCAGAAGGTTATGTTGCCATTGATCATTTAACTAACGGTGCCGTTAAAATAGTAGATAGAATGGAGTTTAGTTTTAATAACTTCTCTAAAGATATAATCAAAGGGTGGGAGTCCAATACAAGAGGATGATGATTAAAGGATTTAAGGAACATTATTTAAAAGAAGCAGCTTCAGAAGAGGTTGTAATTACCTTTGGTCGTTTTAACCCACCTACTAATGGGCATGAAAAACTATTAGACAAAGTAGCTTCAGTCGCTAAAGGTTCTAAATATAGAGTCTATGCATCTCAATCGAATGACCCTAAGAAAAATCCATTATCATTTACTGATAAAGTAAAGTTTATGCGTAAGATGTTTCCAAAGCATGCAAGGGCCATATTGATGGATAAGAATGTAAGAAACTTCTTTGATGCTTTAACTATAGCTCATGATGATGGTTTCAAACGATGCACAATCGTAGTTGGATCTGATAGGGTAAAAGAATTCGATACAGTATTAAATAGATACAATGGTAAGAAAGCTAAACATGGATTTTATGAATTCTATGGCGGTGTTAATGTAGTATCTGCAGGAGAAAGAGATCCAGATTCGGATGATGTATCTGGTATGTCTGCGTCTAAACTTAGAGCAGCAGCTAAGGCTAATGATTTAATTATATTTACTAAAGGAATGCCAAAAGGTTTCAAAGGTGCCAAAGCATTAATGAATGCGGTGAGGTCTGGTATGGGTCTTAAAGAAAGTATATCATTTAGGCAAGACATTAAATTAAAGAGGGCTTCATATTTAAGAGAAAAATATGTTAAAGGTAATCTATTTAAAGTAGAAGATAATGTAGTTGTTGTTGAAACATGCCAAACAGGCATTATAAATAAGTTATGTAGCAATTATGTACAAGTTAAATTAGATGAATCAGAGGAAGTTAAAAACTTTTGGCTATCTGATATATGTTTAAACAAGGAGTAACAAATGAAAAAATTTAGTCAAATTAGGGAAGCAGCAGCAAGTGCTGTATGGTCCAAAGTTGTAAAGTTAGAGAAAGAGTTTGAAAAATTATATAATAGTGGTAAAGGTAGTGGTACAGAAGGATTTTTAATTGCTTTTGATAAAGATATTTTTCAAGTAAGTGATCCACTTAATAGCAGAAGATCAGAGTTGTTTCAGTTATCAAAAAATGGCAAACGTATTGATCCTAGTGAGGTTACGATGAGCCAAGATGATATTAAAAAGAAAATTACTGGTGCTGCTATTACTGATGCAGAAAACCCTAAAACATTCAAAGGTGTTGGTAATTTTAATAAAGCAATGATAAAAATAATTAGTTATTAATTAGGAGTAAGATATGGCAGTAAAAAAAATAGGTTGGTTATCCAATGCAATAATGAAAGATAATGGTGTATTTTCTGATTCAGGTGAATGTTTAGTATCAGGTAGATTTGATAAAAATGCATGTGATGCTTTTAATGGTAAGCCTAAAAAGGTTGTAGTTGAAAAGAAATCTACAGTAAAAAAGATGTTTACTAAGTAATGGCTATTCTTGATGGACAACATCAGGGTTATGCTGAGACAGGTGGATCTGATAAGTCAGGAAGAGATGATAGAGTACTATTAGCAGAGATGGACCATCTCGTATCTATTGCGCCACCATTGGGTGAAGGTAGTGGAGGAGGTCCGGTTGTTATATCTCAAATTGGTCAACTGATTGCTGCTATTAATGCAGGTGATGATGTTACTAACTTTGATGTATCAGGCCTAACAGAGCTTATTGGTATTGGTGGTATTCATCAAAACACATTCAATCAGGATATTTCTGGTTGGGACGTAAGTAATATTACAGATATGACTAATATGTTTGCTGAAAATCATGCATTTTCATATGACCTATCTGGTTGGGATGTAAGTAGTGTTACAGATTGTGCATACTTTGGATATGATTCTGGGTTGACGTGTTCTATTATGCCTAACTTACCAACGTCTTGTACTGGTTGTATATAAATAAATACTAATATATTATGAGATTATATAATGATATTGACAAAAGATAATTTTGAGATATTTGCTTCAAAGCATTATCAACAAAGTAATTGGGCAACAACAGAAGATTTTAAATCAGACTTAGCACGTTTTAAATATATCAATAGATTAATTAAGCGTTATTACAGAGATGATGATTTAAAAGAAAGATTAATATTAAATCATATTATCATTCTTGGTAACATGTTTGGTCCTAAAGCAACAGCAGAAATGTTAATGGTGAAGACTGATATTACGTTACAATCAATTAGTAAAACTTTCTTGGTTTATTTGAATTATATTCCAGAAGATAGGTATGTTGACATACCGCTTGATGGAACTATTATAAACGTACTTAGGGAATTATGAGTAGAGCAGTAGATTTATATTTTAGCTTTAGATTTTTAAAGTTATTAACAGAACCATGGAAAAGCTCAGAGGCTTATTCTGAAGGGATTATTGACTCTAAAGGAAAGTTATTAATTAAACCTAGTAATTTTACTACCTCAGATCAAAAGAATGCCTATACAGTTTTTCATAGACTTGTATATAATATTAAACGTGTATTTGAAAAGATACCATTTGGGTCATCTCGTATTAAATCATATGCCGCGGCACTATTTTTAATTAGAGAAGAAACTGGTATGGATGAATCAGATATAATTGATGCTTTAGATAAAATGGGCGTATGTACATCAGTTGATTTAACTGAATCTACTCTAGTACCAGGAGAATATATGTTAAATGAAAATATATATGAAGCTTCAAAAGGTGCTATCATCGAATTAACCGACACAAACCCTGTTGGTACTTTCTCTGGAATTAATATATATAAATCAACATCCGGTATATATTTTACCGAAAATAATATCAAATAGGGGTTTACTTTTGCCCCAAAGTATGATATAATATAACTATATTAATTAAATTATAGACTATGAATTTAGAAGTGACGAAGAGAGATGGTCATAAAGAACCATTTCGCCTATCAAAGATACACAGAGTCCTAGACTGGGCTTGTGAAAATATAACCGGCGTATCAATTTCAGAAATTGAGCTTAAAGCCAACGTGCAACTATATGATAATATGGATACTACTCATATCCATGAATTACTTATTAAGTCCGCGGCTGATCTTATTTCAGAACATACACCAAATTACCAATTTGTTGCTGCACGCTTAGTTAACTATAAGCTTCGTAAGCATGTATATGGTCAATTTGAACCAATCGATGTATATTCACACATACGAAAGAACATTGAGCTTGGTGTATATGATGATGATATTCTTAATCATTATACAGAAGAAGAATTACAATATGTAACTGATTCTGTTATTAAGCATGAACGAGATGATGACTTTACTTATGTTGGGATGGAGCAATTTAGAGGTAAGTACCTAGTTCAAAATAGAACAACTGGTATTATCTATGAAACACCTCAAATGTTATATGCCATGATTGCTTTAACATTGTTTTCTAAGTATAATATTAAGAGAAGAATGTATTATGTTAAATCATTCTATAATGCCATTTCACAATTTTATATTTCATTGCCTACTCCTATCATGGCTGGAGTAAGAACACCTACAAGACAATTCTCTTCTTGTGTTGTTCTTGAAACTGATGATTCATTAGATTCTATTAATGCTGCTGCTTCATCTATTGTATCTTATATCTCTAAGAAAGCAGGGTTAGGTATTAACGCAGGTAAGATAAGAGCTGTTGGTTCACACATCGGTGATGGTTCTATTGCTCACACAGGTGTTATTCCATTCTTAAAATATTTTAAAGCTGCTGTTAAATCATGTTCACAAGGTGGCGTAAGAGGTGGAGCAGCCACAGTGCATTTTCCATTATGGCATTTAGAGTTTGAAGACCTTATTGTGTTAAAGAATAATAAAGGTACTGAGGAAACAAGAGTTAGAGAATTAGACTATTGTTTCCAATTTAATAAGTTAATGTATGAACGCCTATTGTCTGGTGGTAATATTACATTCTTTTCCCCTGATGAAGTGCCAGGTTTATATGAGGCATTCTCTGAGGATCAAGAATTATTTAAAGAGTTATATGAGAAATATGAAAGGAAACGTAACATCCGTAAGAAGACTTTACCTGCCCTTGAAGTATTTTCTCGTTTCATAACCGAGCGTAAAGAGACAGGTAGAATATACTTACAAAATATTGATCATGCAAATACGCATGGATCATTTATGGAGAAGGAAGCACCAATTCGCCAAAGTAACTTATGTCAGGAAATTGATCTTCCGTCTAAAGGCTTAAGAAGTTTTGATGATGACGAACATGGCGAAATAAGTTTATGTACTCTTGCTGCTATTAATTGGGGTATGATTAATGACCCTAAAGAATTTAAAAAGTATTGTGATTTATCTGTAAGAGCTCTTGATGCTTTATTAGATTACCAAAGTTATCCTGTTAAAGCTGCAGAGAAATCTACATTCAATAGAAGACCTTTAGGTGTTGGTATCATTAACTTTGCATACTTCCTTGCCAAGCGTGGGTTAAAATATGATGAAGGTGCCTTAGAAATAGTAGATGAATATGCAGAGGCATGGAGTTATTATTTGATTAAAGCTTCTAATAGCTTAGCTAAAGAAAAAGGTGCAGCTCCTAAATGTTATGAAACAAAATATGGCGAAGGTATATTACCAATCGATACCTATAAGAAAGAAGTTAATGAATTAGTTAAACCAAAAACTAGAATGGATTGGAAAAAATTAAGAAAAGATTTAAAAGAATATGGTATTAGAAATTCAACTCTTATGGCTTTAATGCCGGCAGAGACTTCAGCTCAAATTAGTAATAGTACTAATGGTATTGAACCACCAAGAGCTTTAGTAAGTTATAAGCAATCTAAAGATGGCGTAATGGCACAAGTAGTTCCAGGTATTCATAACTTAAAGAATAAGTATGATTTACTTTGGGATCAAAAAAGCCCTGAAGGTTATATAAAGATTATGGCAGTATTACAAAAATATATCGATCAAGGTATTTCTGTTAATACATCATATAACCCAGAGCATTATGAAGATAATAAAATACCTATGAGTGTAATGCTTAAAGATCTTATTACATTCTATAAGTATGGTGGTAAACAATTGTATTATTTTAATACGAATGATAGTGCGGGTGATGACAGTGACGATTGTGAATCGTGTAAAATTTAATAGAGGATAAAAAAATGAGTTTAGATAGAACAGGAAATGGTTACTTAGTTGACCCAACAACATGGTCACTTGATGTGATGCATGAAATGGCAAAGGAAGATGAGATTGAATTGAGTGAATCTCAAGTAATGCAAATTGAAAAAGCAAGAGAATACTTTGATGAGAATTCAAGTGTACCACCAATCAGAACATTTGCTAAGTATGTAGGGATTGATAAAGGTAAGCTATTTAAAGAATGGTTGACTGGGCCTTTAAAGCCTATTACGAAGTATGGCGGGCTTCCTCAACCAACAGGTTGTGTATAATTATTTTATTTCTTTTATTGTTACTATTTCTTTTGTCTTTGGATCTCTGAATCGACAGAATGAATTGCCTGAAATAGGGGTTTACTTTTGACCTAAAGTATGTTATAATATATATTATGTATAAATAAATTAGACTATATCTTATAGTTGATAATCAACCGAAACGTTGCCAAACTATTTTTAATATAACATAGGAGAAAAATATGTTAGATAAAGTTGTAAGTTGGATTAAAGCAGGTACTGAAGCCGGCGTAGCATTGATTGCATTAGCAATCGTATTACAGGTAATCTTTGGTGGCACTGTTCCATTCATTGGTGGCGATATCATTGCTACAATTACTGGTATAGTTGCCCAGCTTGGTGCACAAGGTCTTGTTGGTCTTGTAGCAGCGGCAGTACTATATAAGATTTTCAATAAGTAAATCTTAAGAACCGAACACCTTCTCCCGAGGCTCCGGTGGGTTTGCTAATTCCCCGATAAACTAATAATTAGCACTTAATTTAAAACAACGTAAAGTTATTATTGGAGTTATTTTGGACACGGGTTCAATTCCCGTCAACTCCACCAATGAAGGCATTATTTCCCCCGGTAGTGTCTTCTTTGATGGGGTTGCTCGGCTTCGACAAGGTAACAGAAGATAATAATCGTTAGAGAAAAAACTCTTAAAAATAACTAAAGTAAACGCAAACGCAAATACTTACGCAATCGCTGCTTAATAAGTGGGTGATTTGAGGACTTAGGCAGATTCATCCTTATAACCAAATGAATCTCCAACAAATTATAGGTATATTATGAAATCAGTATTTGAAATAAACACAAAAAACTATTTAACTAAAAATATGTTCTTTGACGAGCCTGTGGATATTGCTCGATACGATCAGGTCAAATATTCACATATACAAAAACTTCAAGAGAAAATGTCATCATTCTTCTGGACCCCTGATGAGATAGATGTTACTAAAGATAAAATTGACTTTAATAAGTTAACTGAGTCTGAGCAACATATCTTTACAGCAAATCTTAAGAGACAAATCTTATTAGACTCGGTACAAGGCAGAAGCCCTAACCTCGCATTACTACCAATTTGTTCTTTACCTGAGGTGGAGTTACTTATTGAGACTTGGGCATTCTTTGAAACAATCCATTCTAAATCATACACTCATCTAATTCGCAATGTATATCCTAACCCATCAATTGTATTTGATGAAATGGTTACCATTAAAGAGATTGTTGAATGTGGTAATGATGTTTCTAAATACTATGATGCTCTTATTGGATTTAAAGGTACTTATGGATCATATGAACATAAGAAAGCTTTATACTTATGTATGATGTCTATATTCATATTGGAAGGAATTAGATTTTATGTATCGTTTGCATGTTCTTGGGCCTTTGCTGAATTAAAGAAAATGGAAGGCAATGCAAAGATTATTAAATTAATTGCAAGAGATGAAAATACTCATTTAACTGCCTCTATACATATCATTAAAGGATTAATCAAAGAAGATTCTGATTATATTAAGATTAAAGATGAAACTGAAGATGAAGTGATGGGCATGTTTATGAGTGCCATTGAACAAGAAAGAGATTGGTGTGATTATTTATTCCAAGGTGGTTCTATGATTGGTTTAAATGCGGACTTGTTAAAAGAATATATAGAATGGATAGCAGCTAAAAGAATAAAGACCGTGGGTTACACTGTACCATACCATATAAGTAAAGCAAACCCATTACCGTTTACTGAAAAGTGGATTGGTGGTGGTAATGTACAAGTAGCTCCACAAGAAACAGAAATTACCTCTTACATTGTAGGTGGTGTTAAACAGGATGTTGAAGAAAATACTTTAAAAGGATTAAGTTTATGAGTGAAAATATTATTTGGACAACTAATTATTGCCCATTTTGTGATAAAGCAAAGGAAATGTTAGATGATAGAAATATACCATATGAAACTAGGTTAGTTGATGACGTTGAATGGACCAAGGAGAATTTATTATCTTATGTGCCAGATGCACGTACATACCCACAAATATTTTTAGGTCAAAAACACATTGGTGGATGTGATGATTTAGAATATTATTTCTCAGTGCAGGAGATGTCTGTTAATGGTTTGTGATCAATGTAATAGTAAATATGAAATATTAGTTGATGTTGATGCTAAAGAAATGATATCGGCTGGCGAACTAGATATGGAAATACCATACTGCCCCTTCTGCGGATGTGAATGTGAGTGGCGTGATGGGTTCGATGATGTGGATTTATGAGGGAGAGGAATTTATTCCCGAGATGGTGGGTGACTGGTATGGTTTTGTATATCGTATTACTAACTTACGGAACGGACATGATTACGTGGGTAGAAAATATTTTAAAACTAAACGTAAGTTAAAACCACTTAAAGGAAGAAAGAATAAAAGAATTAGAATAGTAGAAACTGATTGGCAGGACTACTATGGGTCTTCTAAAAGGTTATTAGAAGATATAGATAAATTAGGAAAGGATAATTTTAAACGTGAAATAATAGAGTTATGCAAAACAAGAGGTAATACAAATTACGCTGAGTTAGTATGGCAAGTAAATGAAAAGGTCTTGTTAAGAGAAGATAATTATAATGGTATCATTGCAATCAAGATAGGTATTGGTTCAGTGAAGAATTTGAAGGGGTAATATATGGTAATTGTAGACTATAATGGTATTGGTATTGGTTCGATAATGGGTCAATTGAATAGGGGTGAAGAATTAAGTGAAGAACTTATTCGACATGTAATTTTAAATAACTTAAGATCGTATAGGGTTAAATATCCAAAGCATACGTTTGGTGAAATGGTTATTGCTTGTGATGATAGATCATGGAGACGTGATATATTTCCTCAATATAAAGCTAATAGAACTGAAAGTAAGAAAAAGGATAATAGAGATTGGAATGAGATATTTAGAATTTTAAATATAGTAACAGATGAAATTACTAATAATTTTCCATACCCTGTGATTAAAGTTGAAAGTGCAGAGGCCGATGACATTATTGGAGCTCTTGTAAATTATAAAACACAACCACTAATGGCAGAGAAGATAGTTATCATTTCTGCTGATAGGGATTTTATTCAATTGCATACTAAAGGTGAAGTAATACAATGGTCACCAATGCAAGGGAAGATGGTAGTACCACCTGAATCAACCCCGGCACGTTATGCATTTAATCATCTTATGAAAGGTGATTCTGGTGATGGTGTGCCTAATGTATTATCCCCTGACAATTCATTCACTGATAAGATTAGACAAACGCCAATGCGTAAAAAATTAATTGATGAATGGTGGGCAGGTAGAGATAATCTTAAAGGTATTATGCCAGAAGAAGCATTTAGAAACTATATACGTAATAGGGAATTAATTGATTTAGATAGAACACCTAAAAAGATTAAAGATGAATCAATCACCCAACTAGAAAGTTATAAATACCCTAAAGAGGGTAGTGTTTTAAATTTTTTAATCGAGAAAAGAATGAATTTATTAATAGAATGTGCAGGTGAGTTTTAAATGGAAATTTTTGAAATATTAGAAGAAGTAGGTAATGTTAATTCTCGAGCTTTAAAAGCAAAGATATTAATTGATAATGATTCAGTTGCATTACGTAGTATTATGCGGATTAATTTTGACCCTGATCTTATCATTTATGTATCTGATAAACTAGAATGGACTCCAGCTCCTAATTCATCCGAATGGTATTCAACACTTAAAAATGAAACAAAGAATCTAGTACCTCTAGCTATAAAAGGTGGTATGCCTAAAGAAAGAGCAGATTATAAATTCATTTCAATACTTGAATCAATGGATCCAAAAGATGCAGCAATATTAATGTCCGCTAAGAATAAGAAACTTAAAGTTAAAGGTTTAACTCTTAAATTAGCAGAAGAAATATGGGGTCGACGAATCTTTAATTAACATGAATGCAAATGATATATTAATGTTGTTAGTAATTATATTATCAACAATCGGCTTTGTCTGGTGCACTAAACACGATTAACTATGCCAACATACGAATTTAAACATAACGAAACAGGTGAAATCTGGACCGAGACTATGTCGTACAACGATAAAGATTCTTATATGGAAGAACGTAATTGTTCTTCATACTTCTCCACGTTCCCTTCTGTTATATCAGGGTTAGGTGATGTTCATGCAAAGACTGATGATAACTTTAAAGAACGTATGAAACAAATGAAAAAAGGTGCGGGATCAGGAAACACTATACCATAAACTATTTGTTAAATAGGGGTTTACTTTTGACCTAAAGTATGTTATAATATACTATATGATATTTAAACATGAACCTATTGATCTGGGTTATAAAGATCTAAGTTGTGTTACCAAAAAAACTGGTAGAAAATATGAAACACCTAAAGGTAATTCATATCCATCAATAACAACTATACTAAGCTTACAATCTAAACAGGCTATAATGGCTTGGCGCGCCAGAGTAGGTGAGGTAGAGGCTAATAGAGTTTCAAGAAAAGCATCATCACGTGGAACCGCAGTACATACCATTGCAGAAAAATATGTTAATAATGATCTAACATGGAAAGATGCTGCATTACATGCCGTAGGTTCATTCATGGACATTAAACCTATCCTCGATGAAAGATTAACTACCGTGTATGGTCAAGAACTTCCGTTGTACTCTGATCATTTGGGTGTCGCGGGTAGAGTAGACTGTGTTGGTATCTTTGATGGTAAACTATCTATCATTGACTATAAGACTTCAAGCAAACCTAAAAAATATGAATGGGTAAAGAATTACTTTATCCAAGAAACCTTTTATGCTATTGCTTGGGAAGAAAGAACCGGAATGCCAATTACACAATTGGTAACTATTATAACTGTAGATAACAATGATCCTCAAGTGTTTATTGAGCATAGGGATAATTGGGATAAAGAATTAATTAGATGTATTAAAGAATATAAGGAGCAAGTATGAAAATAGGTGGACCGATGGAAGTAACTAGAGAGTTTTTTTCACCAATCTTAATTAAGATTGATAGAATAACAGAATATAATGCTTTAGTTGATGCATTAGAAAGAGCAGTAGAGGACCACGAAATTGGTACCAAAGAACATGAAACACTTGTTGAGATGTGTAATACCTTTACTGAGATATCCTTATAAGGAGAATAAAAAATGTTTATGTTAAAGTTTGTTGATGTAAAAAAAGATCTTTGTGAGTCATGTGCTAATGCTTTTAAAGGTGGTTGTCCTATTTGGCCAACTATTGAATTGACAGTTAACTGTGTTGAATATAAAAAGAAATAGGTATCCCTTAATGGATACAAAAAGGTATCCACAAATAACATGAAAATAGTTAACATATTTGTGCTAGTTATGTTATAATATACTATATAAACAATAAAAAAGGAAATTAAAAATTGAAAGATAATATAATTCTAGTTGATTGTGATGGTGTACTACTCGATTGGTGGCCATACTTCGAACAATGGATGGATGAAAAACATAATTTAAAACCTAAGAATAAAGAACTATATAACATAGGTAAGATTTATGAAATTCCAGGTATGGAAGCCAAACGATATGTTGGTAAGTTTAATGAATCGACACACATGGCAAATTTAGGTCCATTACGGGACGCGGTTAAATATGTACGTAAGTTATATACTGAATATGGTTTTAGGTTTCATGTAATTACATCTCAAACAACTAATAAGTCTGCACAAGAATTTAGGAAATATAATTTAGAAACTTTATTTGGTAAGGAAGTGTTTCACGGGTTTACTATTTTAGAACAAGGTGCTGATAAAGATAAAGAATTAGCAAAATGGAAAGATTCTGAATGTTGGTGGGTTGAAGATAAAATTGAAAATGTTATCCATGGTTGGGAAGCAGGTTTGAATAGTTTACTTATGGGACATGTTTATAATAAAGATGGACATAGTAATGAATGGTACTATTGTACTAATTGGAAAGAAGTTTATAATAAAATAACAGGAGGATAATATGGTAATAGAACTACAATTTATTTTAGTTGGATTTTGGGCTGCATATGTAGCAGTTAATCTTTACAATATTGATAAAAGTTTAAAAGAACTTAGAGCGATTATCACAGAAGGTGAATGCTAATGGTATATTTAATGTTGGGTGCTTTAATGGTGTGTATTGCGTACGCAATATTGCGTTGTTGATACATATGGTTCTTAATTTAAATTTTAAGACCGGTGAATGGAAAGGCAAATATAAAGGTAAGGTATTTCCCTTATGAATGTTAGGATAATAATATGGAAGTAGTTATGGTAGTTTTAGTATTTATTGCTGTCGCTGTTGGATGGTACTTAGGCAGTGTCCATCAACAGAGTAAAAAATAAAATATTATATATAATAATATTATAATACAGTAATATAAATGTATATATATATAATAGGACAAAGGTTAAAATAATCACCTACAACAATGTAAAGATTATTAAAATAATATAGGAGAATAATATGAAAAATATTATCGCAGCATTAACAGTGCTTTTAACAATCGGTTCGGTAAACGCGGGCTTTAACAATACACCTTGGGGTAATAATCAATATCAAAATCAAAGTGATAATGGTATCTTTGCTTTTAATGGTTTTAATTTTTGGGATCCTCGTTGGTACTCACAAGAATTTACTAATATGGTAAATGAGTTTGATGATGAGTTTGGTAATAATAACACACCAAAATATGGTTATGGTTATGCTCAGAAAGGTCACAATTTCCCTGTTAAAAGTAACTAATATATAAATAAATATAATGACTCTATAATATAATGGGGTCATTATTTTGATTTATATAGAAAAGGAATATTATGGCAGATAAAACATTAGATGCATCAGGCCTTAATTGCCCTATGCCAATATTAAAAACCAAAAAGGCTTTAAAACAAATGGAGTCAGGTCAAATCTTAAAAGTTATCTCAACAGATGCAGGATCAGTAAAAGATTTAGTAGCATTCTGTAATCAAACAGGTGATAAATTAATCGAATCAAGTGAAGTTGCAGGTAAATACATCTTCATCTTAGAAAAAATATAGGAGATAATATGAAAAATCTTTACAATAAGTGGATTGAAAATTGCCCGTTACCAAAATTCTTTAACTTAGAAAAGTTAGAAGATAAATAGCACCATGGCAGATATATTAGGTGCAGGTGTAGATGAAGAAGGTTTTTTATTAAATCTTAAAGATTGGACACCAGAAATTGCAATTGAAATGGCAAAGGCAGACGACATTGATTTAGCAGACGAAAACGCTGAGTTATATCACGAACGTTGGGATGTTCTTAATCTTTTACGTGACTACTTTGAAGAGTACCAAATCGCACCAGCAGTAAGAGTACTGACTAAAGCAGTTGGTAAGAAACTAGGTAAGGATAAAGGTAAGTCAAAATATCTATACGTGTTGTTCCCGTATGGTCCTGGTAAGCAAGGTTGTAAATTTGCTGGGTTGCCTAAGCCAACAGGTTGTATTTAAGGTATATAAAAAGAATATGAAGTCTGCTGAAGAGTTAGAAGACTACAGATAATATGGATGAAGATAGCAATTACTGGAGTTAAGTTATGGAAAAATTGAAAGGTGTGTTAATTGCAATAACATTGTGGACTGGATTGATTATGATGGGAGATGCTAGTGCAGAAACCATTACAATGGATGTTGACAAGTGGAATGGCACAAGTGGTACTTATGTTTGTAAAGATGTAAAGACATGTTATATGTTATATTTAAATGCTGAAGCACGTGGTAGTATCTATTATTGCAATTCAGTAGTTATAAAGAGAGATGGACGAGTAATCTGGTATAAAAACTTATATAGATAAGCTTGAGATGTGTATATATAAATTGTATAATTTAATACATATTGTGTCATAAATAACACAAAGGGTTTTTGTCCACCGACCTTATAACGGGGGATATTATATATAGGAATGAGAAAATGAATAGAAATTTAATTGCAGGTGTTGCAACTATAATGGTGGTAACTTCAACTTATGCGGATATGACAATTTCAGGTAAGTATGAAGGTGTGGCAGCAACTAGTGGAGGTCCGGCAACATATACACAAGATTTGGATTTAACACTTAAAGCTACTGTTGGTGATACTACGGTAAAGGCAACACTTGAAAATTTAACAGGTGGTGAAACTGTTAAGGCTAAACAATTATATATTACTACTAAAATTGAAGGTTTAAAATTTAAGGCTGGTACATATAAAACACAAAATGGTGGTGGTCTACTTCAAAAGAAAACAAATGCATCTCAAATGCAAATTTCAACTAAGGTATCAGGCGTAGGTATTGCAGTGAATCAAGTATCAGGTGATGGTAATGCCACATTCGATACACATAGTTCAATCGCTGGCGTCAAGGTTAAAGTACAAAATGTAAGTAATGCTACACGTTTTATTACTGCTTCAACTAAAATAGCCGGTGTTGATTTTTATGTTGAAACACAAGCATATACTTCTACTGCTAGGAACACAGCCATAACTGCTTCAACTTCAATTAGTGTATCTGAAACTACTACAATTGGTATTGCAGGTGTTTATTTAGATGTTGAAGATGCAAAAGGTGTAACTCAAAATGATGGTATTATTGGTGATGTATCAGATGCTAATTCAGGTACAACTGTTAAGGCAGGTATTGTAACTGTTGATACTACATTGGGTAAGGTTACAGGTAAGTACATTAATAAGAATGATATTAACACTACTGAAGTTAAGTTAAAGAGAGGTGTTATGGAATATGGTTACTCTAAACCAGATAATGGTGATGCCACATTTGATGCAACATTAACTATCCAGTTTTAATATTTAATTAAGACTACTAAGGGACCTTTATTGGTCCCTTTTTAGTTTACTATTCAACAACCCCCAGCATATCCTAAGTTTAAATACTTATGTATAATATAATTATAACATTTCTACCGAAAAACTAAACTAATTTGGTATCCATTAAGGGATACAAAAAGGTATCCCTATATAGTTTAAAAATAGTTAACACTTTTCACCTAGATGTGTTATAATATACATATAAACAATAAAAAAGGAAGTTAAAAATGGAAATAATAAAAAAATCAGAAAAGAATAATTACTTAAAGACAAAGAATAGATACTATATCGCCGGGTGGTGTGATGGTGAACAAAGTACTGATATTGTTATGCGTGAAAATACGCCAGAATATCAGGACTATTTAAGTGGTTATGCAGATGCTAAAGAAAATTCATTTACTATGGAGGGATGTTAATGGAAAAACTAAAATCAATGAATAAGGTTGAGGAATTTAATTTTTTATGGTCATTTAATGATGTATTTAAAGCCGGTTGGCTTGATGGTAGATATAATAGGGAACCCATTTATGATACTCAAAAGAAATATGATTGTTTAAAAGAAAGATACTGTGAAGGTTATTTTTCAGGTCGTGTGTATATGATATACCATGACTAAATATGAAGGGGGTTTATAAGTGAAAATGCATAATGAAAAAGAATGTGAAATTAAATGTGAAGGTTTAACTATATTACTTAAAGAGTTAAGGGTTCATTGTTTACTTGATCAAGATTATACTAAATTAGATCGAGTCGAAAGTGCTTTACAATTAATTGGTGAATTAAAAGGAGAGTTTGGTGTCAAAAAATAATAATCAAAATGCAGTTGTATATAAGGATATTACCGAGTCAGGTAAATCTTTATTGCAATTATATATTGAAGTAAAGGATGAACGAGATAAGTTAATTGCTCGTCTTGTTGCTAATAGAATTATAGGAAGACCATATAATGGGTGAGTTTTTATTTTGGTTTGTGTTCGTAGGGTTCTTTTTTATGGTAGGTATTGAAATAGGGAGAAAAAGGTAATGATTAGTAAATGGTTTGAAAAGGTAGAAAAACTTTAAATGGAGGAATATGTTAGACGAAAATAGTATTGAAAATATTGAAGTGACTGATATGCCTGATGGATCTGCCAAGATAACAATGGATATCGATGAAGATGCACAAACAGCATTAATGAAACAGGGTATGCAATACCTTATTGATGAGATGAGTATGCATGATAAGGTTGTTGTTATGGAACCAAACGAATTTACTGGCGAAGCAAAAACTTGGGAATTATCTGATGATGACCGAAATGCATTGTTTCACTTTGGATTCATTAATGCACTGAAACTTGGAATGAAAGAAATGAACACAAGCAAATTAGAATATATGGAAGATGTTGCTAATGCTACCACGGCAGCCATTATTGCAATGGAAGACCAATTGATTT
>LWDU01000666.1_pt1 | contig 18303 bp, 25 predicted proteins | sample 727161 | NCBI WGS metagenome assembly LWDU01 (sample SAMN04566230, study PRJNA314399) | hydrothermal vent metagenome | isolation source: deep sea hydrothermal plume seawater | place: Mexico: Gulf of California, Guaymas Basin | collected 2004-07-11
ACTTTTCGGTAAACCATTTAGAGCTATAAAAAAGAACAACCTAATAAATTCTGTTAATAAAAAGGGTTGTGTTGTTGAGGTATATTTTGAGTTAGGTGGAAACTCCTATTGTATTATTAGAGGAATAAAACCTAATATATTTGAGATATACCTTAATGGGGATATGATTAATCAAGACGCTAAAGTAAGAGATTATCAAAAGTACCTTGAAAAGAACATAATGAAGATGAATTATCAAACATTCACACAAGTGGTTGTTCTTGGCTCATCTAGTTATGTTCCTTTTATGAAACTGACCACATCATATCGAAGAGAACTTGTTGAAGAATTATTAGATATTAAGATATTCAGTTCGATGAATATTTTACTTAAATCTGAGATTCGTAATATAGTAGACAAACATAGAGAGTTATCTAATGGTGTTAGTTTGTTAACTGAAAAGGTTAAAATGAATGCCATCAATTTAACCTCATTAAAAAAACGAGTTAAGATAAACCATGATAAGAATAGTAAACGTTTATTAGAAAATAATGATAAAATTGTAAAGTTAAATTATGATAGTGAACGACTTCAAAATGTTAATAGTCACCTTCATAAATCGATTGGTAATATATTAGATGCACAATCCCATAATAAAAAACTGTCTATTGTACAAGGACAATTGAATAGTAAATTAAAGAATGTTGATAAGTCGTTATTATTCTACTCTTCTAATGAGTTATGCCCAGAATGTATGCAGAATATAGATGATTCGTTTAAGGAATCTGTGTTGGCAACAAGAAGTAAATTGAAGTGTGAGATTACGGAGGCTTTAGATAGATTAAAGAATGATTTAGTTATATCACAATCAAAACTTGATAACATTATATCTATTGATATGGATGTTGTGTATAATGAATCTATTATAAAGACAAATAATGTTATGATACAATCTTTAATGTCTGCTAATATAGATATTGAAAAGGATATGTCGTGTGATGAAAATGGTAATGTAGAGATTTACGAGTTAGAATTATCGATGAAAGGTAAAAAAAATACTTTACAATTATTAGAAAATAAGTTACAATGTATAGTAGAAGATAAAGAATATGCTAATGTGATGAAGAATTTATTATCAGATGAAGGTGTTAAGGCATCTATTATAAAAAAGTATGTTCCTTTAATAAATAAGACTATAAATTCTTTTTTATCCGCAATGGAGTTTCATGCTAGGTTTAATTTAGATGAAGAGTTTAATGAAACTATATTTTCACGATATATAGATGAATTTAGTTATGCGAATTTTTCCGAGGGAGAAAAACAACGAATTGACTTGGCATTATTATTCACTTGGCGTAAAATAGCTAAGATGAAGAACTCCGCTAATACAAATTTATTAATTATTGATGAGATTTTTGATTCATCATTAGATGATAATGGTACAGAAGAATTCATGAAGATTTTATATACATTAGAGAATGAGAATGTATTTGTTATATCACATAAGAACCATATGAGTGAGCGGTTTGATGATGTAATTACTTTTAAAAAAACAGGCAATTTTAGTAGGAGAGTTTAATATTATTGATGTAATTTGTCAAAAAGGTTAACTTAAAAGAGTGTGTAAAATGAAAATTGGTTTAATTAAAGAAATAAAAGATAATGAGTATAGAGTGGCAATTACTCCTGTTGGGGTTCGTGTATTAATTAATAATGGACATTCTGTGCTTGTAACGTTTTCTGCTGGGGATGGGTCTGGATATCATGATGATGATTATATAGAATCTGGTGCTACGATGTGTGATGCCCATGATGCGTGGGATTCTGATTTGGTAGTTAAAATAAAAGAGCCATTACCAGAAGAATATAAATATTTTAATGGTCAGGTGGTGTTTACTTATCTTCATTTATCTGGCGTGGATAGGGAATTGACACTTAAATTATTATCCACAAAAACTACCGCTATTGCATATGAATCGGTATCTGATGAATATGGTAATTTACCTTTATTGTCTCCAATGTCTGCGATTGCTGGTAATATGTCTGTTACTATAGGGAGTTATTATCTTCAATGCTCTGGTACTGGAGCTAAAGGATCTGGTGTACAATTAGGAAAAATTAATGGTATTAATTCTGGTAATGTTGTAGTTGTGGGGGATGGTATTGTTGGTAGACACGCTGCTAAAATGGCAAATAGCATGGGTGCTAATGTTATACTTTTAGGTTTAGATCTCGAAGGTCAAAAATGGTTTGGCAATGAAGAAAATTCTGTATCATATAAAACATCAACTGAAGAAAATTTAAGAAATAGTATTGTAAATGCAGATTTGCTTGTTGGTGCTGTGTCTGTGCCGGGTATGAAAGCTCCTATTGTTGTTACTGAAGATATGGTACAAACAATGAGACTGGGTTCTGTTATTGTTGATGTGTCTATTGATCAAGGTGGTTGTATTGAAACTTCAAGAATAACAAATCATAAAAATCCAATATTTACTAAACATGGGATTATTCATTATTGTGTTTCTAATATGCCTGGAACATATCCTAAAAGTGCCACTGATATATTAACCGAATCAACATTACCGTATATAATAACGTTATCTAATATCATTCATAATAAGGAATTTTCTGATATTGATAAAATAAATTTCTATTTTTCAAAAGGTGTTTATGTACATAATGGAAAAATAACTAATTTAAATGTTGCTGAATCGTTAGATCTAATGGAGTATTATAAAATCCAATAATTGTAAATAAATGAAAATAGTTCTTGACACCATGCTCTGGTTATGTTATACTATAATTGTGGTGGGAAGTTCTACTAATTAATGGGAGGTATTTTGAGTGTAAAAGAAAAAATTATTCTAGTTGATGTGGATGGTGTTCTGCTTGATTGGGAATATCACTTTGAGAAGTGGGTAAAAGAGAAATATGACTACGAAGAAGTAGCCATTGGTGCTTATAAAATTAACGAAAAATATAACATACCTAGAGCTGAAGGTCGTAAAATGGCAAGAGATTTTAACGAATCTACTGACATAGCTTTCTTATCACCTCTAAGGGATGCTGTTAAATATATTAGAAAACTTCACGAAGAACACGGTTATATGTTCCATGCAATTACCTCATTATCTAATAGGGTTTCTGCTCAAAAACTACGAATAAATAATCTAGAGTCTTTGTTTGGTGGTGTGTTTGATGAATATAACATTTTAGACACAGGTGCCAATAAAGATGATGCTTTGTTGAAATATAAAGACACAGGTGCTTTCTGGATTGAAGATAAGCCAGAGAATGTCGATGTTGGTATAGAATTGGGTCTTAATGGTATATTAGTTGCTCACGATCATAACGCTAGTTATAGGGGTGATGCTAAACGGATATATAAGTGGGCCGATATTTATAAGGAGATTGTTAGTTAATGTATATAGTAAATTCTTGTTGTTCTTATTGTAATTAATTTAAAAAAAGACTTGACAGGCTTGGTAGAATAATGTTATAATAAGGTATAAATTAATGAAATGGTAAATATATTATGAAAAAAGTTGAAATGGTGGTTGATCTTTTATTATCAAAAGATCCTACTAGAACCGAATACAAAAAGAGTGAATTAGTTGCTGCTTCTATAGAACTTGGTTATAGTAATGGACAAAGTTTAACAAAACATTTAATATCAGTTTCTAGGGGTATTTATGATATATCTGGTATATCTGGTGTTATTGTTCCTATAAGAGTAAATGAAAAAAAAGTCATAGAAACTCCAAATCTTTCTAGTTTTGAAATATCATATATTCCATCAATTGATAAAGATTTCGTGAAATGGGGTGCTTATAAAGATGTTTTAAAAATTATCAAATCAGAGTTTTTCTATCCAATCTATATTACTGGTTTATCTGGTAATGGTAAAACCATGATGGTAGAGCAAGCAGCTGCTAATGCTAAGCGTGAGTTCATTCGTGTTCAAATCTCACCTGAAACTGATCAAGATGATTTAATTGGTGNNNNAAGATTATGGCTCTTCAAGGTGTTCTTGAGGGTAAACCAATCACCATCAAAAAGACAGGTGAATTGATTGAACCTAAACATGGTTTCAATGTTATTGCTACTGCTAACACCAAAGGGCAAGGTTCTGAGTCTGGCAAGTTCTCTGCTGCTACAATCATTGATGAAGCATTCTTAGAGAGATTTACTATTACTATTGAACAACCATTTGCTCCGGTTGTTACAGAAGAAAAAATTCTAATGAACCACATGAAAACATATGGTAAGGTTGATGAAGAGTTTGCTAAGTTGTTAGTGTCATGGGCAGACGGCATTCGTAAGACTTTTTATGATGATGGTGTTGATGATGTTATTTCAACCCGCCGTTTAGGTCATATTGTACAGACTTACTCTATCTTTAATGATCGTATGAAGTCTATTGATTTAGCCATCTCTCGTTTTGATGAGGATACTAAAAACACGTTCAAAGAATTGTATACTAAGTTTGATGCATCTACTAATGGATTATCAGATATACTTGAAGTTACTGGTAATGAGAGTGAATATCCTCCTGAAGTAAAGGCTTATAACCCTGGCGTATAATGAAGAAACGATATAATAATACGCCAAGGAATATAAGGTTTGATGATCATTTAATTTCTATGGCAGGATTGTACCAGAAAAAATATAATATATCATTTTCTAGTCTGGTTCGTATTGCCTTAGGATCTTTTTTAATGAGAAAGTTACATAAGTTAGATATAGATGATTGGGATAAAAAATGAGATATATAATATTTTTTATCCTATCAGTTATGTTTATTTTTATTTTATTATTGATTGGGGGTATTACAACTACAAGTGTTATAAATAATAATATAGTCGCCGAAAGGGATTATAAAACCGTCCATGTTGGACAATTTAAAAACTTGCTTAATATAAGGAGTCTATTATGACATCAGCAAATACACTAAAACATCATTTATTTCCATACACGCATTTTTCTATAGGTATGGATAAAGCATTCGAGCAGTTAGAGGCATTATCTAACAATTCAAATACTAAATATCCTCCATATAATATTGTTAGTGTGGATGGTGAAACTTTTATTATTGAGATAGCATTAGCTGGATTTAGAAAAAGTGATATTGAGGTTGAATATTTCGATTCTATGTTGACAGTTAGATCAATTGAAATTAAAAATGTTCCCGAAGTTAATTATTTACATAAAGGTATATCAAAACGACAGTTTTCTAAAGAATTTAAATTGTCAGAGGATATTAAAATAAATAATATTACAATGAAAGATGGTATGTTGTTCATTTCTCTTTCTAGGGAATTACCTGAGAATAAAAAACGTAAAATTATTGATATAGAATAGGGGTATGTGATGACACGATGGGAGATAGTTAGGTTAATATTAATATTAATTTTGTATGGTTTGTTTATGCAAAATTATTTTGAATTTAAAAAATGCATTACCCATACACATAACTTCTCTTATTGTGTCCATCTTCCTGATGGTGATAATCATACGGCAGATGATCATAAACAAATCCTGATCGATCATGAACATTGACAATTATAATATATTATGTTATAATATAATTATATTAACTAAAGGTGAAATTGAATGCAATTATCCAAAAAAACTCTGGAAATATTAAAAAACTTTTCGACAATTAACTCCAACTTTTATTGCTCTGGAGGTAAAACTGTTAAGACGATTTCCGCAATGAAGAATATATTAGGTTCGGCTGAGGTCGAAGAAGATTTGCCGGAATTTGGTCTTTATGATTTATCAGAATTTTTATCATTAATAACATCATCATTATATACTACTCCAGTTTTAGAGTTTAAAGAGAAGTCTGTTGATATTATAGAAGAAGGTGATGTTAATTCTAGAACAGAGTATTATTTTGCTTCTAAAGATATTTTAACTACATCAGATAAAGTAGTTACATTACCTTCAGAAGAGGTGAAATTTATATTAACTAAACGTCTTTTACACCGAATTACTACAGCCGGTTCGATTCTCCAATTATCTGATATTATATTAGAGTGTAAAGATGGGGTTGTTAGTTTTGGAGTAATAGATAAGAATTCCGGCAACGCAAACACTCATAAAGTTGTAATTGATGATATGGATACAAGTGTTCCCTATAAGTTTTACTTTAAGTCGGATAATTTAAGAATGATTCCTGATGATTATGAAGTAACTATTTCAGAAAAAGGAATTTCAAGATTTAAATCTAACTCTGTTGAATATTGGATTGCATTAGAACCTACATCGACATATGGATGATGATATGGATGATGAACAAGAAGCACTAGAAGAATATCTTGAAATTCTTCATTGGGTTAAGAAACGTGTTGAGCCTATAATGGAAGAAAAGGATGTACTTTTAAGTGAGGATTCTATATATCCACAAACGGCATGGTTTGCTATGCTTCAGTTAGCTTTTAAAAAGAACCTTGATAAAGGTGCAGACCCTAATGAGTTAATAGAATCTATATTATCAATTCATGGTCTTGTTGAAGAAGGTTCTGATGAAATAAAGAATACATTACATTAAATTATAAGGTTATATTATGAGCGATTTATGGGTGGAGAAGTATAGGCCATTAAAGGTTGACGATTGTATTCTTTCAGATGAAATGAAAGATACATTTAAAAACTTTATCAAGAACAAAGAGATACCAAATCTGATGTTAACAGGTTCTGCTGGTATTGGTAAAACAACTATAGCAAAAGCAATATGCTCGGAGATTGGTGCCGATTATGTAATGATCAATGCATCAGATGAACGTGGTATTGATACAATTAGAAACAAAGTAAAACAGTTCGCTTCAACCGTATCATTAACCAATCAGACTAAAGTTATCATTCTAGATGAGTCTGATTCAATGACGCCGGATGCACAGAAAGCTATTCGTGGTGTATTTGAAGAATTTTATAAGAACTGTCGGTTTATTCTAACTTGCAACTTTAAGAACAAGTTGATTGAACCAATTCACTCAAGATGTTCCGTTATAGACTTTACAATATCCAAGAAGAACAAACCTATTTTAGCAATGAAATTGTTGGAACGAGTTGAATATATTCTTTCAATGGAGAATGTTGAATATTCAAAGGATGTTGTTGTTCAGTTGATAATGAAATATTTTCCAGATTTTAGACGATTGCTTAATGAGCTTCAGAGATATTCTGTATCAGGTTCTATAGACTCTAATATTCTAGCAACAACAAACCTTAATATTATAGAACTTATAGGATTCTTGAGCAAGAAAGAATTCACTAATGTACGGAAATGGGTTGTTGATAATCTTGACAATGAATCTGATGCGGTATATCGTTCAATCTACGATTCGTTGTATGACAGTCTTGAACCGGCATCAATCCCAGAAGCTGTTGTGATTATTGCGGAATATCAATATAAGTCTGCATTTGTATCTGATATTGAGATTAATTTATTAGCAGCATTAACTGAAATTATGTTAAGGTGTTCATTTAAATGAGTATAGAATTAAAGGAGTGGTTAAATTCAATTAACTATTCTAAAAAGAATATAATGATTACTGATGAGGATGAGAAAGATTATTCTCCATTCATTATAAACAAATGTATGTCTGCTCATATTGATTCGTTGTTTCCGTCTAATGAAATGAATATGTATTATGGATTAGATAATAGACTTCAATATGATTATTATATTAATATGATACGAAAGAAGAAACGATTTGCTACTTGGTTGAAGTATAATCCAGATTCTCGTTTGTCATTAATAAAAGAATATTATAATTATTCTGATAGAAAGGCGCGTGAAGTGTTGGACTTGATAACACCTGAACAATTTAAGTATATCGAGAAATCTTTATATAAAGGTGGTAGATGTTAATTTTATAAATATTAATTAATATCATTAAGTAAAGGAAGATATAATATGAGTGACATTGAATCACTATTAGAAATTAAGTTTAAGGAGTCTGATGATTTTTTAAAAATAAAGGAGACGTTGACTAGGATTGGTGTAGCTTCGAGAAAAGATAATAAATTATACCAATCTTGTCATATTCTTCATAAACAAGGTAAGTATTATCTTGTCCACTTTAAAGAATTATTTAAGCTAGACGGAAAACCAACTGATATATCAGATAATGATATAGAACGAAGAAATGCTATTGCTAAGTTATTAAGTGAGTGGGGTCTGATGACGTTGATTAAACCTGTTGGTGATATTGCACCAATGAATCAAATAAAAATAATTAGTTATAAAGATAAGAGCCAATGGGAACTTATTTCAAAATATAATATAGGTGGAAATAAATGAGTATTGAGATTTTAAGATTGCGATCTGGTGAAGATATTATGTGTTATGTTCTGGAAAATAATGGTACAGAATATAAAGTAGAAAATCCCGCTGTTATCCTGCCGATGGGTCATGATGATGGAGGAGCTATGAGAATGGCATTGTCACCATGGATGCCTTATGCAATGACAACTGAGTTCATGATACCAACAGACTTTATCGTAACAACAGCAGAACCAACACAAGACATCGAATCTTCTTATGCTCAAATGTATGGTAAAATTATTACACCAAAGAAAAATATCCTAGTATAGACTTTACAACTCCCAATTTTTATGATATAATTTCCGTTAATAAGGAGAGTTATGAGTAGTTTCTATACTAATGTCATTCAACAATCTGGTAAAATATATACTAGAGGGTATGATGATGGTAAACAATATTTTAGTAAATTACAATATAAACCAAGTTTATGGATAGAAGATGACAAAGAAACTATCTATAAGAATATTTGTGGATCTAAAAATTTAGTTAAAAAAGATTTCAATAGTATCAAAGAGTCTGATAATTATATCAAAACTTACTCTGGTATTTTTGAAATATTTGGAAATTTTCAAAATCAATACAAATATATAACAGAATATTGGAGAGATGACATTAAGTTTGATGCCTCTGATATTCGTATATTAAACTTTGACATCGAAACTATGCAGCCACCAGAAGGTGGTTTCCCGTATCCAGAAAAAGCTAATGCTGAGATTAATGCCATTACAGTTGAATATAATGACACTTATTTTGTATTCGGCATGGGCACTTATACACCAAAATTTGATAATGTAAAATACCTTAAATGCCTAGATGAAAAAGACTTATTGACTAAGTTTGTCAATATGTGGACGTATATCAAACCTGATGTTATTACTGGTTGGAATATTAAGTTCTTTGATGTTCCATATATAGTTAATCGTATTACTAAAGTTATATCATTCGACTTCGCTAAAAAATTAAGCCCGTGGAATAATATTCGTGAAAATAAAGTAATGTCATTTGGAAAAGAACAACAAGTATATAATATTTTAGGGATTTCAACACTAGATTATGTCGTTTTGTATAAAAAATTCACATATAATCAAAGAGAGTCATATTCTTTAAATAATATATCTCATATTGAGTTAAATGAAAAGAAGATTGATTATTCTGATTACGATAACTTATTTAACCTATACGAAAAGAATTATGAGTTATTCATCGACTATAACATAAAAGATGTTATATTGGTTAAACAACTTGATGATAAACTGAAGTTATTTGACTTAGTTTTCATGATGTCATATATGGCAAAGTGTAATTATGAAGATGTTCTTGGTACATTAAAAGTATGGGATGTTATTTGTTATAACTACCTGTATGATAAAAATATAATTATATCCGAAAAGAGAGCTAAGGAAGATAGAGATTTTGTTGGTGGGTATGTAAAGGAACCGCAGACGGGTCGTCACAAGTGGGTTATGTCGTTTGATTTGACATCGTTATATCCTCATTTAATCATGCAATATAATATATCACCAGAAACGATTAATGGTCATATACCTAATGTGACAATCGATTCTATGCTTGAAAAGAAAAACGAGTTTGATTTAACAGACTTGACTATTACGCCTAATGGAATGACTTATTCGACAAGTAAGAAGGGATTTCTACCTGATCTAATGGAAGTGTATTTCAATGAACGTAAGATTTCAAAGAAACTTATGTTTGAGGCTATTGATGATGGTGATAAGGATGAGGAATTCCGACTTCATACGAAACAGATGGCATTAAAGATTCTGTTGAACTCATTATATGGTGCGCTTGGTAATAAGTATTTCCGTCACTTTGATGTTAACATGGCAGAATCTATTACGACTGCTGGACAGTTAAGTATTCGGTGGGTTGAGAAAGCATTGAACAAGTACATGAACAATCTCATGAAAACCAAGGATGTTGATTATGTTGTTGCGGTTGATACGGATTCTGTTTATGTGACTTTTGAATCTGTTATTGATACATTAATATGGAAACCCGATCAAGGTAAAGTTGATATTACAGATTTTCTTGCTAAGATAGGAGAAACTCATATCCAGAAAGTTATTGATGATTCGTATAAAGAATTAGCAGAATATACAAATGCTTATGATCAAAAGATGATAATGGATCGTGAAACAATTGCAGATTCATCAGTATTCTTTGCTAAGAAAAGATATATCATGAATGTTCTTGATAATGAAGGCACACGTTATACCGAACCAAAGATAAAGATGATGGGAGTTGAGGCTGTTAGAAGTTCTACACCATCTAAATGTAGAACAGCAATTAAAGACTTTATTAACATTATATTAAATGGTGATGAAGACGAGGCCCAATTATTTTACAAAAATTTTAAGATAGATTTCTTTAATTCTAGTTATGATGAAATATCATTTCCACGGACTGCTAATAATATAGATAAGTATTTCGATCCAACAGAGATATTTAAGAAAGGAACACCTATTCAAGTTCGTGGTTCATTAATTTATAATTTTGCAGTTAATAAGTTAGGTATTAATGATAAGTATAACTATATTGAGAATGGAACAAAAATAAAGTTTTGTTATCTTAAAATTCCTAATACTTTATATTCTAATGTTATATCTGTTCCATCTGTACTTCCAAAAGAGTTGGAAATTGACAAATATATAGATTATGAGTTACAATTTAAGAAAGCATTTTTACAACCTGTTGAACATATGTTGACATTTGTTGGATGGACTCCAGAGAAGAGAACGACATTAGAAGATTTTTTTATATGAGGATATTATGAATAGTTTATTAGAAAGGATGAAAACAACAAGTAAGATAAGCCTTGCTGAAGTAATGACAGAATCAAAAATATTTCAACAGTCAGACCCTATATCAACATCAGTTCCTATGATTAATGTGGCATTAACGGGTAAGTTGGATGGTGGTATTACATCAGGATTGACTGTATTAGCAGGGCCATCTAAACATTATAAGACATCATTTGGATTATTGATGTTGAAGGCTTACCAAGATAAGTTTCCAGATTCAATCACATTATTCTACGACTCCGAGTTTGGTTCACCACAAGCATATTGGGATTCTTTTGGAATCGATATGTCCCGTGTTTTGCATATTCCTATTAAGAATGTTGAAGAATTGAAGTTTGATCTTGTAACACAACTTGAAGGAATAACTTCAAAAGATAAAGTGTTTATCATGATTGATTCTATTGGCAACCTAGCGTCTAAGAAAGAAGTTGATGATGCTAGAGATTCAAAATCAGTTGCTGATATGACAAGAGCTAAACAAATTAAATCGTTGTTTCGTATGGCAACTCCTTATTTGACATTGAATGATGTCCCGTTAATTGCTGTTAATCATACATATGAAACACAAGAAATGTTTTCTAAACAAGTTGTGTCTGGAGGAACTGGTATTGTATATTCAGCAAATACAATCTGGATTATTGGTCGTAGACAAGATAAGGTAGGTAAAGAGATTAAAGGGTTATTAATGTAGAGAAATCTAGATTTGTTAAAGAGAAGTCGAGGATTCCTATATCTGTATCGTGGGCTGGTGGTATTCAAAAATGGTCTGGTTTATTAGAAGTTGCTGTTGAGTCTGGGTTTGTGATTAAACCAAAGATTGGTTGGTACACAAGACCGACAGTAGTTGATGATAAAAATTTCAGAGAGAAGGATACGATGAATCAAGAGTTCTGGGATCCTATTTTCAATGATACTAATTTTGCAGAATATATAGAAGAGAAGTTTTCTGTCGGATATGTTCCAATGGAGGGTTGATGAATGCAAGATTATGAGCTTGTTGAGAACGAAAAAATTTCTGATAAAATAGCTATTAAATTGATTGGTGGTGAATTTGATGGAATGATATATTTATATGGTGAAGTTGGAGCATCGGTTATTGAAAATGATAAGGCTAAACTGAAATTTAATTATGAAGTAGTTAAGAATCCTAATCAATATGATCATGAAAATTCAGAAGAATTTGAATGCACTATAGGAAATATTCTAGTAACACTTATTGATGAGCATTTAATTAAAGATGATAGAGAAGACAATATTAACGAGTTTAGTGACTAATGAATCGTTTCTTAGAAAGGTTATTCCTTTTATAAAGAATGAATATTTTCAAGGAACTATTGAAAGGGAGGTATTTTCAGAGATCGATTCATATGTAACGAATTATTCTAATATCCCCTCAAAAGAAGCATTAATAATTGGTGTGGGTAAACGAACAAACCTAACTGATGATACCTATTCAAAGGTTAAAGAATATATAAATGATATTGAACCTATAAGTGTTGATATTGATTGGCTTGTTGATGAAACCGAACAATTTTGTAAAGACCGATCAGTGTATAATGCTGTATTGAAGTCTATATCAATTATTGACGGTAAAGAGAAAGATTTAACACCTAACGCACTTCCCGATATATTATCAGAGGCTTTAGCAGTATCCTTTGATTCTAATATTGGTCATGATTATTATGGTTCAGCTGATGATAGATATGAATTTTATCATCGTGAAGAAGAAAAGATACCATTTGATCTAGATCTTATGAACAAGATTACGAAGGGTGGACTTACAAATAAATCACTATTATGTTGGCTCGCATCAACTGGTGTTGGTAAAAGTTTAGTTATGTGCCATCAAGCAGCATCAGTTATGGCAATTGGAAAGAATGTTTTATATATAACCTTGGAGATGTCTGAAGAACGGATAGCTGAGAGGATAGATGCTAACTTAATGGATGTTAATATATCAGATATACATTTATTTAATAAGATGGAATTTGATAGAAAGATAGATAAAGTAAAGAAAAAGTGTCATGGTAGACTAATCATTAAAGAGTATCCAACATCATCTGCTCATGTAGGACATTTTGAATATCTATTAGATGAGTTAAAATTAAAGAAAAGTTTCAAACCCGACATTATTTTTGTTGATTATATAAATCTGTGTACATCTAAAAGATTTAAAGCAGGAAACAATCAAAACTCTTATACAATAATTAAGTCTATTGCAGAAGAACTTAGAGGCCTTGCAGTTGTACAAAATGTCCCTATTGTAACAGCAACACAAGTTAATAGGTCTGGTGCGGGTGATGCTGATATTGATTTAACTAATACAGCAGAGTCTTTCGGATTACCAGCAACAGTTGATTTGATGTTGGCGTTAATCTCTACAGATGAACTTGAAGAGATGAGTCAGATTATGATTAAACAGTTAAAAAATAGATATAATGATTTAAATTATTATAAGAAATTTGTAGTAGGTATAGATCGTGGGAAGATGCGATTATATGACCTTGAAGGAAGTGCCCAGAAGAGTTTAGTTTCATCTGGACATTCAAATACATCTTCAACTAAATTAGATTATTCAGGATTTAAAGTATAATGAAAGATAAGAAAAGATTAAATGATATAAGTATGGAAGAATGGTATGATGCTGCTGATGTGTCTGCAAAGTTTCATGATAAATTAAAAAAGAATGTTACTCAGAATGTTACCAAGTTCAAGAAAAAAAAATATCAAAAGGATATTCAAAAGGATATTAATGCATAATGGATATCACTAAGTTTATAGGGGTGTATGATAATGTATTATCATTATCTACCTGTAACACATTAATATCTTATATGAACTCTGGTAGCAATAAAATAAAAAAACAAACGGCTGGTGATAATTTATATAATGAAAATATTCGTAAGGGTTATGAGGCATTTTTACAATTTCCAAAGCATAATGTTATAAAAGAAGATTTAATTAATGGTTCTTTTTATGCTATTGGTAAATATCTTAATCAAACAAAAGGTTATTCAGATTTTATTAAACATAATGCTGATAAATGTTTATTTGAGAATTTTCGTATTCGTATGTATAAAAAGAATGACGGATTCTTTAAGGAACATTCTGATATAATAAATAAGGCAACATCAACAAGATTATTTGTTATAATGTTCTATCTTAATACGGTTGAGCGTGGTGGTGAGACTGAGTTTACTAATATTAATTTATCGATAAAACCAAAACAAGGTTCTTGTATCATATTTCATCCAAACTTTATGTTTCCACATCAATCAAAAATTCCAATATCATATAATAAGTATACTGCACAAACATATCTTCATTACAATTGATTATAAATAGTTTTAGATACATTAATTATTAAAGGATCAATTATGAAAACATATATCGATATATTAGACGCTATTGAAGAGGCATTAAAGAAAAAAATAGTATGGAGAAAAGGTAAGAAGCAGATTTTAAAGAAGACTGATAAAAAAGGGTTTAAAACCGTGGATGGTAAAGAAGTAAAAATGTCTACTAAAGAAAAGAAAAATCGTTCCAAGTCTGCTAAAAAATCTGCTAAGAAGAAAAAAGGTCAACAAGGTAGAATTTCTAAGCTCAGAGCAAAAACTATGAAGAAAAGAAAATGATAACATCTTTCTTAGATTATAGGAGAATAATAACAGAAGCTAAGAATACTCATATGACACACATCGAGGATCTTGTTCTTGATGGTGGTGTTAAAGGAACGAGGGGTGCTATTAATGCACTCCTTTCTCTTAGAGATATGTTATCAGGTCATGCTAAAACATCTCATTCTGTTACTGTAAAATGGGATGGAGCTCCTGCAGTATTTGCTGGAATCGATCCGACTGACGGTAAGTTCTTTGTAGCAAAGAAAGGTATATTCAATAAGAACCCTAAAGTATATAAGTCACATGAAGATATTGACGAAGATACTTCAGGGGATTTAGCAACTAAGCTAAAGATAGCTTATACCGAACTAAAGAAACTTGATATAGATGGTGTATATCAAGGTGACATTATGTTCACCAAATCTGATTTAAAGAAAGAAAAGATTGACGGACAATCTTATATCACATTTCACCCAAATACTATAGTATATGCAGTACCCGTTGATCAAGCATCTGACATAATGGGTGCTAAGATAGGTGTTGTATGGCATACCAAGTATACAGGCTCCTCATTTGAGGATATGTCGGCATCATTTAATGTCAATATAAAAGACTTCAAGTCTACATCAACTGTATGGATGAGAACTGCGGATCTTCAAGATTTGTCTGGCACTGCAACAATGACTAAATCAGAAACGGATACTGTCACAAAACATTTATCCGATGCCGGTAAAATATTCCAAAAGATATCCTCCACAACATTAACTGATGTGGCTGGTAATGTTATTGTTAATCAAATGATTAATACATTCAATAATACAAAGGTTAGATCACAAGAGAAGATAACTAATACAAAAAAACATACAGATGAGTTGATAAAATATATCTCTACTCGTTATCAGAAAGACATTGATAAAATGAAGTCTGATGCCGGTAAGAAGAAGAAGTCTAGTGTCCGTGATGCAGTTTTGAGTTTCTTTTCAGATTCTAATAAATCTAATCTAAAGTTAATGTTTGATCTTCAAAACCACTTGGTTGATGCTAAAGAGATTTTAATTAATAAGATGGATAAAGTATCAGACATATCTACATTTGTGAAGACTAAGGACGGATTCAAGGTAACTGGATCAGAGGGGTTTGTAGCTATTGATATTGATGGTTCTGCTGTTAAGTTAGTTGATCGTATGGAATTTTCTGCGAATAATTTTAGTAAAGATATAATAAAGGGATGGGAGAAATGAAGAGGTTTAATGCATATATAACAGAGAAGAAGGGTGGTGCTTCAGCAGGTAAACTTGAGGTTGTTACGACTTCATTAGAAGTCGCAAGGGAATATACATTATCCAAGTTCCCGACATTAGATAAAGATATTCCAGATTTTGATAATAATTATGTTTTAGTCCAGAAATTAGCATATAAAGGTAGTACCAAGAGAAAGGATATGCCAGTTATAACATCTAAAGATATTGATAAATTTCAAAAGAGATTATCAAAGGGAAAATTAGATATAATAAAACCATTTTCTAAAGATACATCCCCAAACAATCCATTTCCAGAAGGATTGTTTGGGGATAACGCTGATAAGTTTTTAGAGGCCGGGTTAAAAAAGAATGATGGTGATGAAATAGATGATGTGGTAAAAGTTACACGAGATAAAATATCAGCTAAAGATTTAATTCCAATTCAAGATCAAATATACTTTGATAAGGGTATTGGAACAATAATTAAGAATGGTGTTGATGGGACTATAAAATTACTAAATTCTAAAGTATTAATAGTATCATCAGATAATCGGATTATTGATGGTCATCATAGGTTTTTATCTGCTATATTGTTAGATAGAAATATGAAACTTAATGTTTTAAAGATTAATTTACCATTATCTAAATTATTACCATTGGCAATAGCTTATGGCGACGCCATAGGAAATAAAAGGAATAAATAATGAAAAGAATGACATTTTCATTTGGTAGATTAAATCCACCAACCATAGGTCACGGTAAAGTTCTTGATGCACTTAAAAAGGTTGCTAAAGGAGAATATAGGCTCTATATGTCTAAAAGTCATGATAAGAAGAAAAATCCTTTATTGTTCAAAGATAAGATTAAATATGCTAGGATGATGTTTCCTAAGCATTCACTTTATATAATGGATGATAATGTAGTTAATGTTTTTGATATACTGGTTAAGTTACAGGACGAGGGATATGAAGCGGTGACGATGGTTGTTGGTTCTGATAGAGTGTCAGAATTCAAGTCACTAATTAACAAATACAATGATAAGGAAGCGAGACATGGATTTTATGATTTCAAAGATATAAAGGTAGTATCGGCAGGAGATAGGGATCCTGATGCTGAGGGTGTTGAGGGTATGTCTGCATCAAAGATGAGAAAGGCTGTTACAGACAATGATTTTGAATCGTTTGAGAAAGGATTACCATCTGGGTTCAAAAAGGGTCAGAAGTTATTTGATATACTGAAAGATGAGATGGGGATAAAACCATTCAATGAGTGGAGGAAAGAGTAATGGCAACATTTGGGTATGATGAGGCTTCTAAATATTTTTCACTACTATCGAAAGATATAAAGGCCGGTAAATCTGTAAAACTCGGCGTGAATGGGACTGGATTTACTTCTAAAAGACCAGAATTTAAATCCCCTAAGTCGGTTACTTTTGATAAAAAGAAGTTTGGAAACCTTGTTAATTTATCGGGCGAGAAATTAATTAAAGCTCTAAAGAAAAAGGATAATGATTATTTTACAGGTGATGATGGTATAAAGTATCGGTTCACGCAAATATTTAAAGGTACATATTCCGGCCAAGTTGTTAAAATAGATACCGCTCAGCAAGAGCAGATAACACTAAAAATAATAGAAGAGGTTTTGAGTCATAAAACCCCAAGATATAAATCTCTTGGTGAGATGTTTGCAGACAAAAAATCTGGTCTTCATGGTATTTTTCCTAAGTTGCTAGATTCTGGAGATTGGTGGAATAACTTTGAACTTCAATTCAATACAATAAATGATGTTAAAGATTTTCCAAGTGCCAAATATGATGTTTTTTCGTATACCGATTTTATGGATTTTATCACTAATATTGTGACTGTAGATAATAAATGGTATTCCAAAAAAGATTCATGGAATCCAGCTGATATTTGGTTAATAAAAAATGGGAAACTGAAAAAATATACTGATAAAATTAGTGATGCGACATATGTTAGTGAAGTGAATAAGATTCTTAGGGTTGCATATCATAACAGAGATATTTGTGGTATATCATTAAAGAAGTCAAATTTAAAAAAATTGAGGTTTGAAGAAGTTAATTTAGAGTCAAATGCAAAAGACCTCAAATTACCGAAGGTTGTTGTTGACGATATTAAATTAGACTGCACATTTAAAGGTGGACAATTTACTTCTAAGACATCATATCTATTTGTAAAAGAAGGTACGGTAGGATTTAAACTTGCATATAAATCTAACACAGGTGATACTAAGATAGGTAATATAACATATGAATTTCTTGCTTCAGCTGGTGCTTCTGCGTTTTT
>LWDU01039634.1_pt1 | contig 18300 bp, 21 predicted proteins | sample 727161 | NCBI WGS metagenome assembly LWDU01 (sample SAMN04566230, study PRJNA314399) | hydrothermal vent metagenome | isolation source: deep sea hydrothermal plume seawater | place: Mexico: Gulf of California, Guaymas Basin | collected 2004-07-11
CTATTCGCCAGTAGCGGAGATTCAGCCCGTTGGCCGCGGCGAAATTGATGTCAGCGATATCAATATCCGCCACATCATGGGTTGGAACGAGAACGCAAACAAGCTCTATGTCATGTCCGAAGTGTTCGACAATATCCATAACGCAGACCGTGAAAACCCCGCTGCCTTCTGGCAGGACGACGCTTGGGAAGTCGAAGTCAACCCCGACCACACGCCGACCGAGGAGCACAACCTCGAAGGCGAGCCGGCCAATAACTTTAGCTACAAATGGTCCGTGCCGCCGGTCGAAGGTTCTTATCAGTATTATCGTCCGGTCAGCGCGCTCGAGTGGCTCGTCGACGGTAGCGAGTGGGGAAGCTTCGGCTGNNNCCGCCGATCAAGCGGTCGTCTTTGACTTAAGCGAAAACGAAATCATCCACACCTCGATCACCGTGGGTGACTTCGACGAAGCCTGCACCGAGTGCGTGCTTGAGAGCTATCAGGGTTTCTGGACCATGTCGCCGGAAATGTGCTGCACTGGCACCAACGACGTCGTCTTGGCCCCTATGGAGCCTTCGATGGAAGAGGCTGCCGCGACCGCGGTCGAGAGCGTGAGCTGGGGCCTGATCAAGGCTGCCTACTAAAAGTAGATTCTGCTTTTAGCCCAAAAGAAAAAACCGGCCCCTTCGCGGGGGGCGGTTTTTTTATGTCTATCTTGTACTGAAGCCCTATCCGTCCATCATCTCCTGCATCTTGTTGGCGACCCAATCTATCGCGATGTCGGCCATCACCCGCCCCTTCTTCGGCGTGGCGTAATCGCGACCGGCCCGGAAATACACCGGATCCCGCGGCGCATAGCTCTCGCTCTTAATATCGAGATTAGCCGCTTCGTAATCGACACCTTTCCATTGCACGTTCTCAGGAAAAGCCGCCATCGCAAAGGAGGTCTCAAACTCCGCCGCATGCGCCGGACAATCTTTTGATTCCATCAATTCGTCGACCAGTTCCTTCGAATAGGCCGCCCAATAAGAAGCGAATTGGATATCGATGCCCAATTTCTGGCTGAATTCCTCAACCTGATTGCCCAGCGGACCATTGCCGGCATGGCCATTGCAGATCAAAATATGCTCGATGCCGTGTCTTTTAAGCGATTCGCAAATATCGTAGGCAACCGTAAAAAAGGTCTCTGGCCGTAGGCTCAGCGTACCGGGAAACTCCATCCAATGCTCCGAGATCCCCACCGCCATCGGCGTCGCCACCACCGTCTGCGGATAGAGTTGCAGAGCCGCCTGATAAGCGACATGGGCCGCGCTGGCGGTATCGTGCTCCATCGCCAGGTGCTCATTGTGCTGTTCAGTGCTGCCGGTCGGCAGAATCGCCCCCTTGATCAGACCTTGCTCCAAGCGCTCGCGCACATGGCGCCGGGTCAATTTCCACAACCGTACTTCCTCGGTGATCATTCGCTTATCTCCTTCATTAGTTGACATTCGAACTCGAAGACCCTATCATGCAAAATTAATTGGCGCACGACAACTATCTTTTAAAAGGACAAATCTCATGGACGGCGTATTCACCGACTGCCGCACGCACTGGAAAGGTCGTATCGGCCAAGCGGCGATGTCTTTGGCCAAGACCGAAGGCGGCGCGCTCTCCTTCGGCACCGATGGCGCGGACCGCCAACTCGGTCTCTCCCATAAGGCCCTGTCCTTCGCCGCCCGCATCCGTCTGATCTGTCGATCCGAGCCAGGCAGCCCCGATTATGGTCAATCAGTCTTAATCCGTCAGGAAAACGACCCACAACCCAAATTTCACTTTCTCGAAGAAGGGGCCGTGCGTTTGGGCATGCGCGTCGCCTTCGATTTAATCGATGACGAAGGCCACTACCACGGCGATGGACGCCAAGATGTTTGGCTCTACCCGGAGGGCGATTTACACTGCACCTTCAACCTACAAGTCATCGACCGCCTCGGGCACGGTCCGATCCAGGACGCCTTTGTCGAAGCCAACGGCGACGCTTCCTACACCCGCCTGCGCCTCGGTCCAGAAACCATCGAAAAACAAGGCGAAGTCACTCGCCCCTTCGGTGATGCATTGGCCGAATGCTCCCTGGTCTTGGAAGGCTCCGAAGGCCTCTGCGCCCTGTACTGGGCTCGTAACGAAGGCCATGCATGGCAGGGTTCTGACCACGGTCCAACCCCTCCCTTTTACGCCTCGCACTGGCCCAGCGGCATGCAACAATGGGCGCATGGTGGCATGGGCTGGACCTGTCACGGCGATACCGCCTCCATCTACGCCTCGGTCTGGGAGGAAGGGACCACCGCGCGTTTCGCCTGGCTGCGCGAATCCCTAGTCGAAGTGCAAAGCGCTAGCGATGCCACCTTTACCGCGACCCTTGTGGCCTCGCTAAGTGACGACGAGAAAAATATCGAAGGCCGGATAAACGCCGTACAACATCCGCTCGAACCCACCGTCGACGGTGGAACTTTTCGTTGTTACACCGATGAGGACGGCACCTATGAGATTGGCCAGGCCGATCCAACGGGCGCAACAATTGTCTTCGCGCCCGACCCACAGCAACGCACCATTCGCCTGCGCTACTTCCGCCGCAAGACCGACCCCCGTCATCGGGGCGCAGTCCATGCCACGATCAACGGCGCCCCGACCCGCGTGCAGCTTGTTTCCGAAGGGGAACTCACCGACGATATCTGCGTACCGATGGATATGTCGCACAAGAATGACTCGATCGACGATTGCATCATCTCCGCGCAACTGCACTCCGAGCACCCCACTGAAATCCGCATCGACAAAATTCCCGGCATCCAAGCGACCTACCAGAGCGAAATCACCGGCGTTGACCTCAACCGACGCGCTGGTAACCATCGCGATATCGCGGTCTGGAGCAGCAAAAACCAACAGGCCCCACTATTGGAGTTCGACCTATTCTCCGGCGCGATCCACCGCCTGACCGATTACCGCCAGACAGAGCCGGTGATTTGGGAAATGCCTTTGGCTTTTTTTAAATCCTGCGGCATCTCCAAACACGACTACCTCAACCAGGTCCGCGCGTTCTCCATCGAAGAAAACGGCCCCGACGCGGTCAGTCTCTATTTTTGCGCCACGAACCCCAACCAACGCGCACAATCCGAGACCTGGTTACGTATCCCCTTTGACCATCCACGCCCCAGACTGGAAGTCAGAATGAAGATGGATGTAATCGAAGGATGGGACGCGCAAAACGCCGAATTCTCCGACATTTTCCCCTATCCTTCGCGACTGCCCGAAACCTGGTTCCACGACGCGGTGCTCTTCGTTGAACGCGACCGCACCTATTACAAACCGAACTTCCGCCCCGATCTCAGCGTCGGTAGCGGCAGCGGCAGCGACGACCCGTTCTTATTTTACGCGCTCTACCCTGCCGACCGCGGCAATGTGCTGGCCCTCTTCGAAAACCCACAACCTACCGAGCGCAAATTTCACTACTCCGTCTGCGGCAACTATATCGACATTCACGTCAATTACAACTGTGGCGAAGCACCCGTGCCCGCCGACACAACCTTCGAAGTCAATTNNNNGACAAACTTCGTTGGAAGAGCTGAAAGCCATTGGCCAGCGCTCGGTCGAGGCGGGGGATATTATGATAGAATAAGGGGAATAAACTATAGAAGGATTGTATCTAATTTTCCAAAGCAAACCGCGAGGTTGCCCCAGGGCTCTTTGCGGGCATCACCGCAGGGGGTTGTATCGCTAATTTTGCAGGACAGCAAAATCGGCGATACAACCCCGGAGTTTCACAGGATATGAAAAGAACTGCCTCAGGCTGCAAATCCTAAGGATTCAGCGACATGAGCGCGGTTGTTACCCTCCAAGAGCCCGACCACATCGCGATTGCCTAAAGGAGCGCCCCATGCGCATCATCTGCTGCCTCTTATTACTATCCACCCTCCCCCTGAGCGCACAAACCCCAACAGACGCAGAACAATACCAAGGCTTCAGCGGTTATTGGCTCAAAAACAACCGCGCCGAAGCCTTCGCCATCGCCACCCCCTACCCACGCATTATCGCCTTCCGACTCACAGGCGGCGAAAACCCCCTGCACGGCATCCGCACCTGGTTTTTCGAACCGACGCAAAACAGCCAATCCGGCATGCCAGCCCTGCAACCGGCGACCGCAGAGCGGACGGGCGAGCGCTCCCTGCGCCTCGTCGCCGCCCCCGATGACAGTTCCGGCCTGCAACTGACCATGGAAATCACCCTCGACGCCGAAAACCCCATGCTTACGGTCCGCCACGGCCTCAAGAATATGCGCAATGAAAAACGCCGGATCGCCGCCTGGGCCCTCAATGTCATACGCCCCGACCACGGCGTCGGCGTCACGCCTTGGCGCACCGATCAACGGCTCACCTTTCTCATCTGGCCCGAGAAGTCGGCATCCACCTCGGCCCCAAGGCCCTGGCCATGGATTACCGTGTCCTACCACAGCACCGCTGGCAAAAAATCGGCACCGACGGCAACGCTGGTTGGATCGCCTATATCTGGAATGAAACGGCGCTCAAATCCACCGTCACCCACGTCGCCAATGCCGAATACCCGGAAGGCGGCGGCACGGTGACAATGTTCAATTCGACCTCAGAAGTCTTCGACGGCAATCCGCGTTTCGGCGAAATAGAAAATGTCGGCCCCCTGTCCGACCTGATGCCGGGCAAAACCTTGTGGATGGAACAGGAATTGCAGTTAATTAGCGGCATAGAAGGCGACGACCCCGAAAGCTGGGTCGAAGTCCTAAACGCCGAATAACCCTTGACCGCAGTGATGCCCATATCTTAAGATGCCGACTCCATTCAGTATCCGCAGCGCATCTGCGATCAGCAGCGCTGCTGCAGATGCTGAATTATGGTTCAGACATATTCGCGATGAAGTTCCACCTATAAGAAGTAGGTCAATGCAACGAATTTGCTTGGCGTTGTTGCCGTTTTTTCCGACTCTACCCCTTAAAGCGATAGAGTCGGTCTTCGCCGTGCGCTTGGCCATCTTCAGCTACGACCCTGTAGCCTATTGCACCGCCGCTAAACCCGTGCCGGGCCAATCTAAATTCCAGCACAAGTGGCAGGGCGCGCGCTGGCTTTTCTCCAGTGCGGAAAACCGCGACGCCTGCGGGGCGACCCCAACGAAGTTCGCCCCGCAATAAGCAGCTACTGCGCTTACGCTATAAGCAATAATCAGACCGCCCCAATAGACCCGCTGGCCTGTAAAATCGTCGCCGACAAGCGCTAGCTCAATTCCGAGCGCAGAATTCAGAAGCGTTGGGAGAACAATCAGACCGAGCGCATAGAAAAAGCGGATGAACACTGGGTTAAGATGTTGGCGAAAACAGAGGACTAGGATCCTATGAAATCACGCTGCGACCTGCTCGCCCCGGATGCACCGGCGGGCACCGAGATATTGCAACTCACCGAAGGCGACCTGCCCTCGTCTCATATCTATATGGAAGCGCAGATCTTTACCCCCGACTCTTCGCGCTTTATCCTGCACGAATCCGCCCACGCCCACGGCTCGGACAAACTAGACCCCAAACACCGCTACCTAGTCTGCGACCTCAACGACCATTACGCCCTCCATCCGCTCACCGATGAGACTGGAGCCACCGCTCCCTCCGTCTCGCCCGATGGCCGTTTCGTCTACTACTTTACCGACCAGACTAAACCCGGCGGCGGCTCGCTAACCTTAAAGCGGGTAAACATAGACGGCTCGGACCGAGTCACAATATTGACCGTCGACGCCCCATTGCCCGCTACGGACTACCGGCCCAGCCGCCTCTACCCGCTCTCGACCATTCGCTCCGATGGCAAGCGAATAGCCTTGTCGTGTTTTCTCGGCGATGGCCAACGCGAAGAACAGCCTTTTGGCTTGATGATTTTCAACCTCGAAACACCCGCAGTCGAATTGGTCCTCTCCGGTCCAAGTTGGTGCAATATACATCCACAGTATTCGCGTTCGACGGACGAAGAACACTTTCGCGACCTCCTGATCCAGGAAAACCACGGCAATACCGCCAATCCAGCCGGCGACATCCAGAGGCTCGTCGGCGGCGCTGGCGCCGATATTCATGTCATCCGCGACGACGGCCGTGATTTCCGCGATATGCCCTGGGGCCGCGACGGCAACGAGTTTTGCCAGGGACATCAATGCTGGCACGGCCAATCGCCCTGGGCCATTACCAGCACCGGCACCAAAGACCCCGACGAGCAACAGTTGATCGCCAGCCTACCCGTGGCCGCCTCTAACCATCGCGGGCTCGCCGCGCCCGATGGCCAACGCAATCATCTGAGTCGATCGTTCTCCCAGCCGTGCTTTTATCACTTTGCCACCGATAACACCGGCCGAAGACTGGTAAGCGATACCGGCCGCCAAGACCAGGGCGGCCGCATTTTTCTCGCGGAATTCGGAGAAAAACCCCTCGACCCGCTCTCGTCTTGGACCTGTTTGGCGCATCCGCGCTCGTCGTGGGATAAACGAGCGCATATCCACCCCTTCCTGTCCCCCGATGGGACGAGGGCGTTCTTCAACTCAGACGAGTCCGGCGTCTTACAGACCTATATGATCGACAATCTATAGCACCTTCTTTGACCTATTGGAGTAACACGATGAAAAAACACCGCATCGGCATAATCGGCTGCGGCTGGATCGCCCGCTTCTACGCCCACATCCTACCCCGTCTGCAAGACCGGACAGAAGTCGTCTGGGTTGCCGACCTCGAAGCCGCCAGGGCTGGAGAAATCGCCCGACAGACAGGAGCAAAAACACTCGTCGATTATCGCCACGGCCTCGCCGAAGTCGACGCGGTCTTCATCCTGCTGCCGCATCACCTGCACCGCGCCGCTGCCGTCGACTGCCTCGAAGCCGGTTGCCACGTGTTGCTCGAAAAACCGATCGCCCGCACCATTGAAGAAACCGACGCCATTATCGCCGCAGCGGAAAAAAAACCGACGCACCCTGATGGTCGCCTACCCTCATCGCTATCGCAACAGCATGCGAATCTTCAAAGAAGCCGTGCACGGCGGGGCCTATGGCCAGCTCTTTATGCTCGACGCGATGATGGACGAGTCAATACAAGGTTATGCCCTGGGTTGGATGAAAAAGCGAGAAAGCCTCGGTGGCGGCGTTTTCTTTTCTGCCTCGCCGCATATGCTCGATGTAATGCTATGGATCGCGGGGGATGCAACTTCGTTGTCGATGGCCGGGACCAATGCGGGGACCAATATGGAAGGCGAGGATACCGCCGCCTCAGTCATCAAGTTCAAAAACGGCGCCATCGGCGTCACACGCCACATGTGGGCTTCGCCGCGCACGCGCATCTGGTATACGATGAACGCCGCCTGCCAAAAAGCGCATATTACCCTCACGACCCAGCCCTTGGGCGACCTAGTCAGCGAAGGACCGGATTGTCAATGGCGCACGCGCATTGTTGTTTTAGGCGAAAGCGGCAACGAGGAAGTTTTGCACGAGAGCGGTGAAGGTTTGGACCTCGAACCAGAGATCATACACTTCCTCGACTGCCTCGACACGGGGCAAACGCCGGAGACCGACGGGCCGGGCGCACGCCGGATCGTTGAACTAGTCCAGGACGCTTATCGCGATGCGGAAGGGCGGGGAGCCAATCTGTAGACCGTGTCGAGATCTGGCGTGACTCGACAACCAGTGCGTCAATCGATCGGCAGCACGGCGACCGCCCGTTCGTATTCTCGCGGATCGATATAGAGCACATAGCCATATCGGCCATTGCCGCCGGCAACCCCGCTGCACGCGTATACATTCACATCGATTTGAAACAATTTATCATGCAATGTCGAAACCGAGCCAAGAACATCGTCCCCCGGCACCAGCATGGCCTCGTACGGACCGTCCAGTTCAAAACCCAACGTGTCTTCCGTTTCCTGCAATCGATCCGGCTGCGCGGGAAAAAAGGTCGACTGAACTTAAAAGGGTGCGATCGGCACCCCGCTGAACGCCAGCAAGTCGACCCCCAACCCGGCGACCTGAGAGAGCACCCGTACCGCTTCCCCCGGACGGTCTTCAACGACCGCAGTGAAATATTTGACGCGACTGATCTGATGGGCCATACAAACTTTCTTTATTTGTTGTTCCCGCGTTCGTTATTTGTCAGTCCCGCCAGAGCCGGGAATCCTGCCGAATAAGCCAACGACTAATTTCGCCGTCTTCATCGAGGTCGATGACCTCCTCCAACTGCGCCTCGAATTGGTGATCGGTCACCTGGATCACCGGCGGCCACAGAAAATGCCTTAAGATCTGATGCGTCACACCCAACGAGTCGAGACTCGTCGTGTAATGCCCGTGTTCCTGGTAAAATCGGCGTTGACGATAGTATATCCCGCGTAAAAGCCGCTCGGCCTCGCCCGTCGGCGAGGCGAGATAAGGAACTTCTTGTCGGCCCACGACGGCCTCGGCGAACTGCACATAACCCCATTTTTCTGGAAAGTGCATATCGACCAGGCCCTGAGGCGACCAGACCCAGTTGTCGGGGCTTTTGCCTTCCACTTTGATATAGCTACCCGAATCGTATTCGACCGCCCACTGAACCCTGGAAAAATTGATCCGCCACTGATCGCCGTCGAGCGGAGGCACCTTATCGCGCGTCGCCTCTTTGAGCACCGCCCACGGCAAAGCCATCTCCACCGACCAGCCCTGGTCCTCGTCGCGCGGATTATTGACGCTTCCCCAAACCGCAACCGCCGTCTGTAACCCGTTAATATCCCAGGCGCTCATATACGGGCCGCCGTCGCGATAAGGTTTGACCAGCAGGAGATCCCATTCGGTACCGAGCGCGTTGATTTCGAACTCGTAATATTGATGCGTATCGCCGTCTGGATCAATAAAGACCTCAAAATCGTTTTCGTGGTAGATCGTAGCGTCCCGTTCGGTATAGGTCGCCCAGACATGCGGTTCTTCGAGATCGGCCGCCAGATAGAGATACTCGTCGTCACACAATATCTTGGCGCGCGTTTTAAAAGCCGGTAATGGCTTGCGCTGCCCCTCGATATCGACAAAGGCCGCCGTCCAGGCTGCCCGCTGCCAAGACGGCTCGTCCAACTTGCCATCGATCTGCAATTGACCAACCGTGCGATAGGCCACATAGCTCAGGGGCTCGATGCCCTCGACATATTCCAGATCGAAATCCCGCTGTGCCTCTATGGGTACGGCCAATAATCCGAGGCTTAAAAAAATCCAGCGCAACATATACTCTCCTTTGTGCAATAGACTCTTAACACCATTTACAAAATATACCGTATCCGCCTAGCAAATGCTTGCACAGTCGGTTTCAGTCTCGTATTCCACACATTTGCACGAACCTATATTATCTCTTTATTTTTAACAGCTTCCGGCCATTTACAACTGCTATTAGGAACCATATGCACCTGATGTTACTGGGCGCCCCCGCCTCCGGGAAAGGCACCCAGGCCACCCGTCTTGCACAACGTTTTGGTCTTGTTCACATATCCACCGGCGAAATGTTGCGCCAGGCTTGCGTTGAAGGCAGCGATCTTGGCATCCTTGCCGCTGAATACCTTAGTGACGGGCAACTCGTGCCCGACCACCTTGTCGTGGAATTGGTGCTCGATGCCATCGATCGAGCACCCGGCGGTTTTATCATGGATGGATTTCCACGTACCTTGCGCCAGGCCAAGGCATTCGACACAATGCTACAACAACGCGACCTGCCGCTCGACGCAGTCATTCTGATTGAGGTCGCCGACTGCACTTTGATTGAACGCGGCACGGGCCGGCGAATCGACCCTGTAACCGGACAGATTTACCACCTGTTGTTCGCTCCACCACCCGCCGAAATTGCCGAGCGGCTCGAACAACGTGATGACGATAGCGCACAAGTCGTCAAGGAACGCCTTTATATTTACCAACACACAACCTCCGAGGTCGTCACCCATTATCAGCAACAGAATCTACTCACACGCGTTGATGGCTCGGGGCCGCCCGACAAAGTTTTCGACCATATCTTTGGACTACTAAGCCTTAATCCCCGCCAAGCGGAGCAATAAGCCATGGCAACACAGGACAAAATCGCACTGTATAAGAGCGGTATGATAAAATTCTCCCAGCAGGATTTCGCCGGCGCCCTCGACGACTTCGCCCAAGCGCTCGATCTCGACCCAAAATTCGCCGATGTGCACCAATCCATGGCGCATTGCCATGAGAAATTGGGCGACTTGGACCAAGCGCTTAGTTGCGCGCAAAAAGCCGTCGAATACAACCCCGACGACTTCCTCGCCCATACCAGTCTCTCCATGTTCTACCAACGCAAGGGCATGATCCCCGAGGCCGAGCAAGAAAAAGCCATCGCCGCCCAGTTGCAACCGGAAAACCCGCTATAAGCCTGCCCTGTCACCCATGCAGATCGGCCCGTACCAACTCAGCCCTTATAAGCCCGACATGCCCATTCTCACCCTCGCCCCAATGGCGGGGGTGGGAAATTGGGTTTTTCGCCTAATCTGCGCCCGGCTAGGCGCTGGTCTCGTCGGCGTCGAGTTCATCAACTGCCGGTCGATCGGCCTTCGCTCACGCAAAAGCCTGCAGATGCTTGACTTCTCCGATGCCCAGATCTACGCCGACACCCGCCTGTCGCTATTGGCCGCGCAAATCTACGGCAACGATATCGACCTGATCGCCAACGGCGCGCGAGAATTCGAGCGGCGCGGCGCCCAAATTGTCGATATAAATTTCGGCTGTTCGGTGCCGAAAATCGTCGAAAAAGGCTGCGGTGCTGCCTATTTACGCGACCTCGACCGGCTCTACACCGCCGTGCAACGCACTGTCGAAGCCGTCTCGGTACCGGTCATTGTCAAAACGCGACTGGGCTGGGACGACAGCGATATCAATATCCTTGAGGTCATCAAACGCTGCGAAGACGCCGGCGCCAAAGCCGTCGCGATCCACGCGCGCACCGTAGTGCAAAAATACAAGGGCCAGGCCAACTGGGATTGGATCGCTCGCGCCGTCGAGAACTCTTCGATTCCGATCATTGGCAATGGCGATGTGCTGGACTTAGCCGGTGCCCGCCGGATGCAGCGGGAAACGGGTTGCGCGGCGGTAATGATCGGCCGCGCGGCGATGGCCAATCCCTGGATCTTCTCCGGGCGCGACGGCGCGACGCTTTCCGAGCGCGTTGAATTAGCGCTTGAGCAACTGCAGCTGATGGCCGATTATAAAGGAGAGCGCGTTGGTGTCCTCGAAACCCGCAAGCATCTGGCCCTCTACTTCAAGAGCCTGCCCCGCGCCTCCGAGTTGCGACAGCAGCTGCTGACCACCACCACCCTCGCTGGGTTGGCGGATCTGCTCGCCGCCTGGAACGAACCGGACGCCACGCCGACAGAAGACGACCTCACGCTATCCCCAGCCGAAGCCGAAGCCCTCGCCTGGGGCGGCAACGGCTAAACGCAGAAAGCAGTAACTCCAATGGTATACGGCCTGATCCTACTGTTATTGTTTGCAGCCTGCGGCGAAGACAAACCGCAACCGCTCTCCATACAGGTTGTACCCGCCAAACTACTAGGCGATACCAAGGGCTCCGAATACGCCAACTGGGATACGGTCGAGTTTACCGGCGGCGGCGCCGCCGTCACCTACCTCGTCGCTTCCGAACCCCTGTTGACCGAGTGGAATATCGTCGCCTGCAAAATCGCCGACGGCGGCAGCCAGACAAAGATAGTCGCCGCCCGGCTCAACGCCTATGGCAGCAAAAAAATGCAAGAATTCAGCGACAACACGGTCAATCTCAAACAACCACTCGGCCTGAAAATTGGCGATCGTTGGGCAAACTTCAACCCCCTGCTCAACCAGGTGCAAGACCGCATCCTGCTCCGCGGTTTCACCGCCGCCGAAGCCGAACAATTCCAGCGCGATCTCGCCGATCGCTAAGGCAAAGCCAATTGAAAATAAAATCCGTTGACTTAGTCCGCGTCGAACGGCCCGACGGCCCTTTATTAGCCGCCAGGTCCCAAGCCGGCGGCACACTTTCCGCCTCGACCGCCCCCGCGCAAAAGAGCGAAGCCCGCCGCAAAGCTTGGCCCACCGAGATCGAGGTGGCCAACCCGATGTCCCGCTTTCCGCGTTTCAAACCGCGCCGCCAGCTCTATGCCGCCAGCCAATGGCCGGGTTTCGCCGTCAAGATCACGGCCGAAGACGGCACTTGGGGCCTCGGCACCTCCGCCGGCCGGCCAGCCGCTGCCGTCATCGAAGACGCCTTCGCCCACATTCTCGTCGGTGAGGATTGTCTGGCGATCGAAAAGGCCTGGGATATGATGTTCCGGGTCTCTAAATCCTTTGGCACCGTCGGCATCGCCACGGTCGCCATCAGCGCGGTCGATTTAGCACTATGGGATTTGGCCGGCAAACTGCAGCAAAAACCCGTCTATCAACTCATCGGTGGCCCGGTTAGGGAACGGATCTTTACTTATGCGACCGGCGACGATGTCGACTGGTATAAGGAGCTGGGGTTTAAAGGCTTCAAACTGCCCTGTCAATACGGACCGGCGGACGGTTTATGGGGCTTGGAGCAAAACGAGCGACGAGTCGCCGAAACGCGCGAAACGATCGGCGACGACTGCGAGCTAATGCTCGATTGTTATATGGCCTTCGACGTTGAGTACAGCGTCCGTCTCGCCGAACGCCTTAAGCCCTATAAACTGCGCTGGTTAGAAGAGTGCCTGATCCCCGAGGACATCAAGAGCCATATCGACCTCAAAGAGCGTTTGCCTTGGCAAGCGTTGGCCGGCGGCGAACATTTCTACACTCCCTACCCCTACCAGCAAATTATCGAGCACCGCGCCCTCGACATTCTGCAACCCGATATCCACTGGGTCGGCGGCATGACCGCCTGCCTCAAGATCTGCCATATGGCCGAGGCCGCCGGTATCGAGGTCTGCCTACACGGCGGCGGCCGCGACCCCTACGGACAGCATCTGACCTGGGCGGTGCCCAACGCGCCTTGGGGGGAATATTATATCGGTTCAGATCCGGGCATCCCGCTCGCGGAAGTTTCCGAACCGGGAGCGTTAGCGCCGCAAAATAGCTATCTGGAATTTGCCGCGCGCGGCCCGGGTTTCGACTTGGGCATCGCGGAAGAGTGGTTGGTGCCCTACAAAAGTTAGCTTATTAAACGACAAATGCATCGCGTAAACGGCTTTTGCGCTAAATACCCCCGATACGCGCGAATTGGGTTTTGTCGACGGCGAACGCCCTCGCGCCTAGTGCGACTCCTATGGCCCGCGAGGTGGAGACCGACCGCGACCACTTTGAGTACCACCTCGAAGAAATTCGTCGGTTACGGCGATGTCGCCAGCGACCGACCTGGGTTATCGACAACAACCCTCACACCGAACGATGTCCTGCAAATCGACTATACACTCTTGCGCCTGAATCCGCCACGCCCTCCGACGACCCCCATACGTTTTATCGCCTTGAGCGGCGCCCTGGTCCCGCCTGGCGCCCACCTGTTCAGCCTCGAATTGGGCGACGATTCCGTGCTGCGCACTATCGCCGTCACCTACTAAGAGCCATATTTTCCAGGCCACTGTACGCCTGGCTCGCAAGGTTTTTCAACCGCGCTTCGCCACAGTGCAGCAATTCCATTCGGCACCGGCCTCATTTTTCTCTATAATACCCTACGAGACAAGCTCTGTTACTGTGGTAATGTTTCCCTTAGCTATGCGCCTTTACAGTAGCCGAAAGATGCCCAATGCGCCACGCTTGCATTTTAACCCTGCTCCTCACTGTTTCGACCGTGCACGCGCAAGTCGGTAAATGGCAGCTCGGCGGCAGCGGTCTGGCCTGGAACCAACACGACTCACTACAGGTCCTCGTCGACTTCGCCGGCGCGCCCGGCGCGATCCAGCCACGCTATCTGCAACCCGACCAGAATATCATCCAACTGCTGGAAAACTGGGAATTCTGGCGCGAGCCCTCCGTCTACAACCTCGGTTTTGTCGACGGCCAGAAACCGCGCTTCTGGAATCGCTGGAACGGCGTCGGCGGCGACCCGACACAAAGCGGCGTTTTCCTGGTCGACCCCGACAGCACGACATATAATGCCCCGCTTGCCCAGTCGGTCAACAGTCTATTTTTCTCCTTCGACACCGCAGTGCCGATCCCGGCGGTGCGCTTCGGCTTCTTTACCCCCTCGCATGGTTTTCGCTCCGACGGTACGCCGCTGCCGCAGGATACTACGCCCGCCTTCGACGTATCCATTGGCACCGATAGCGAACCCGCCGTCAACTGGGGCGGCAACGACCTCTTTCAAAGTGTCATCGCCAATGTCGGCGCCAATTTCGAACCCTCGGTAAAAATCGACTTCCCGCGTCAATACGCGCGCTTCTTCCGTTGGCGCAGGCAACTCTCGCTGGCCGACGAAGAAGCGCTCAACACCTGCGCCACCTGCGGCGGGCAGGGCAACCAGGCCATCGCGCTCCAAGGCTCGATCGGCGGTTTCGAGGTCTTTGCCCAGGGCGTCCCCCTGCGCGTCGTCTACCTCAGCCGCGTCATCGAACTCGGCCCGGTCGTCAACTTCGGCCGCCTACATTGGGCCGCCACCGCGATGCGCATGGAAAACAGCATCGCAGTAGAGGATCCGCAAGCCGCGGTCGGACTCAGGGCCGAAGTGCGCGTCGGTCGCGACTCCGATCCGGCGACCTACCACGAATACACTAATATCGGCCGCGAAAAGGAAGTGCCGCGCGAGGAATACGAAAAACTTACGGCCCAACTAAACCGCGATCCGCGCCCCGGTATTCGCGCCTCAATCGGCTACGACTCAGACAACTGGTCGTTCTGGTCTGTGCCCTTTACGGAATCAGGCCAACTGATCCGACTCAGGAGCGGCTCGCACCTGCAAGTCAATCTCAGCCTAGAAAGCCGAGATTTCGACGCCTGGATCCGCGTCGACTCGCTTTGGATCGAAACCGCGCCACTATTGGCTGACGAGGTTTTTGCCGAGGTCGCCCGACTCGACGACTTGCAACCGGCCCGCGGTTTTACTGAAGTCGGCCTTGGTCAGCAGACCGAATTCGCGTACCAATTACGCGCCGAATTCGGCGGCGGAACGGCTCCCGGATTTGACGCGCTACGGATCCGCACCGGCAATCGCGCCGCCTTCCGCCGCCTCGAAATGGGCGCACCGCTGGCCACCGTCGAACCTGCTGCTGTAACAGAAGAGGAAGACGGCCTAGTCGTGCAACTACCGCAGCGTGTCACCCGCTCGAACAACCCGCCGATCCGCGTGGTCTTTGCCAGCGAAGTATTCGAATTCGCCGCCACCTTCGAAAGCGAGATCTTCACCGCCGACAGCGAGACCCTGCCGCAAGCCGTGCAACCGGGCGATGCCACCGACGCCGTCTCGACCAATAGCCTGCGCGTTTTGGGCGCAGCCGCCGACCAACCCGATTTCATCCAATCGATCACCCTCTCCAGCCCGGTGCTGACGCCCAACGACGACGGTATCAACGATCGGCTAGATATCCGCTATTCGCTATTCCGCCTCCCCGGTCCCGTACCGATAGCGCTGGAAGTCTACGCCCTCGACGGTCGACGCCTCGCCCGCATCGACGCCGGCTTGCAGGATTCCGGCCCCAGGCAGCTTTCATGGGATGGACGCGACGAGACGGGCCTACGTCTTGCGCCGGGTCTCTACCTACTATCGATCGACTTGCAAACGCAATTCACCCAGACCAAACAACTGCTGCCCTTGGGCGTCGCCTACTAAAATGCTTATGCGCTTTCTACTGATCTCGGTCTTCTGCTCGGCGGCGATGCTCGGCGCCGAAGAATTTCGCTTCGATGGCCAAGCCGCCTGGTCGACCTGGCAGCGACCGCATGGCCTGGTCGAATTCGACGAGACCGGGCAATTGCGGCTGGTCAAATACCGCAAGGACATCAACGCCATAGATGACGCGCCCGATTTCACGCACCTGACCCGTTCGCGCGGCGAAAACGTGCCGGGCGGCATCTGGGAGGCCGGCACCAACCCGACTGATGCCGGTCGTGTTATCGATGGCGATAACACGACCTTCTGGCAAGCTTCGCCCGACGACCCGCTCGGTGACTGGTTTGTACAAATCGACCTCGGCCGCGCGGTGCTCGCCGAGGAGATTCGTCTGCACTTTCCCGACCAGGAAGGCGCAAGACCCTTCCGCCAGTTCATCGTCTTCACCGCCACCGGCATCACCTCCGACGCACTCGACGACCTCTTTATCTTCTCGCCGGTCTACCTAACGACACAACCCAATACCGACACTGTAGTTTCGTTTCCACTGGCCTTCGACATTCAGGACAGCGCACAGGTCGTCGACACCGACCTCGATATCGACCAGGCAGACATCGATAAATTCCGCCTTATCCAATATATCAACTTCACCATCGAAGACTTCGACCCCGAAGGCGCGCTGGCCGAAATCGAAGTCATCACCGCCGGTGACAATATCAGCATCGGCAACGACCAGCGCGGCAGCAGCATCGATGGACTCACCGCCCGCTCCACTGAAAATATCCTCGACGGCGATATGAACACCGCCAGTTCGATCCTACCCGTCGGATTTGAGGGCCGGGTCCGCACCTGGGAGGAACAGGGCACCTGGTTCTTTATCGATCTAGGCGCCGTATTCTGCGCTGAGGCAGCGCGAGGGCACCGTCGGGTCGGTCGCCAGTGCACCTCGCGGTTTTACCTTTTGGCATTCGGACGGCACTCGCGTGCTCAGCTCCCAAGTCCCCATCGACGAAGCCTTTGATTTCAGCGTGCTCATCGATCAGCCCGACCCGGAGCCCAACCGCTATCTGCGTTATGCCTTCGCGCCGCGCCGCATACGCTATCTATTCTGGCACGCGCACAAACCCCAGGGCTGGGGATCGCGCTGGACCGAGGTGATGCTCTTTTCGCCGGGTCATCCCGCGCAAGTCGTGATGCGCTCCGATTTTATCGATCTCGGTGAGGCCGCCGGCGACCAGCGGCCCAAAATCGTTAGCAATTTGTCCTGGGACGCCGACGTGCCCCCTGGCACCCGCTTGCAATTGCGTTCGCGCTCAGGCAACGAACAGAGCCAAATCTTTACCTTCCGCAACAAGATCGGCGAAGAGGTCACCGAAGCTAAATGGCTCAGCTCGCCCAAGGTGCTCAGAGGACCGATCGACACAACCGTAGTAGTGAGCGAGAACTGGGACGAGTGGAGCGAAGAATACACCTTCTCCGGCGAGGCCTTCAAATCGCAGAACCCGCGCCGCTTCGTGCAACTGGAGATGATCCTCTCGACGGACGATCCGCAGGTCGCGCCCGCGATAAATTCGTTATCGCTCGAATACGAGGACGCGTTATTGCAAGGTGCGCGCGGCCTGATCGAACCCAGGGAGGCGCAACCCAATACCGATACCCGCTTTACCTATACGCTGGCTCCAACCGGTGATGCCGAAGATTCGGGTTTTGATCTTTTGCGTTTCGGCCTGCCTACCACGGCCGCTGATATAACCGTTCACATCGGCAAAGCCGACATAGATCCGACCGCCGTCGAGATCGACGACAACGAACTGCTAATCGATCTGCCCTTCACGGTCACCTCCGACACGATCGAAGTAAATTTCACCGCCCGCGTAGTACGCAACGCTACGATTATCAGCCTAGAGCTGGGTTCAAGCGACAGACCCGGGCTGTGGCAATCGGTCGAGGCCGTATCGCGCCGCGCCAATATGGTCATGCTGCCCGAGTTGATCGGCACGAACCAACTCATCGGCAATCTCGCCATCTCCTCGCCAGTACTTACACCCAATGGCGATGGCGCAAACGATCTGTTGCAGATTAGCTTTATCGCCTTTAAAATCGAACAAGGCCTGCCACAAGTGCAGATCCTCGACCTGGCCGGCCGGCCGATAACCCGCTTGCACCCCTCCGCGATACAGGGCGCCACGTACACCTTTTCTTGGGGGGGGCGCAATATAGACGGGAATATGGTCCCGCCCGGCGCCTATCTCTACCGCATCGATCTCGGTGCCGAAGCCGGCAAGGACACCGCCCTACGCACCATCGCCGTCGCCTATTAGGGGGATACCACCGCCTGCTCTTCTTGCAACTGCTTGCGGTAGTGCGAGGGACTCATGCCGGACGCCTCCTTGAAAGCGCGGCTGAAGTGGAAGGGATTGATAAAGCCCACCGACTCGGCCACGGCGTAGACCGGCACATCGGTGGTCGCCAGCATCTGGCGCGAGCGCTCCAGCCGCACGCGTTTGATATACTCCATCGGCGACTCGCCCATCTGC
>LWDU01038052.1_pt1 | contig 18293 bp, 21 predicted proteins | sample 727161 | NCBI WGS metagenome assembly LWDU01 (sample SAMN04566230, study PRJNA314399) | hydrothermal vent metagenome | isolation source: deep sea hydrothermal plume seawater | place: Mexico: Gulf of California, Guaymas Basin | collected 2004-07-11
GATCCTCGTCTGGCCAGGCCGCACGGCCATGGTCGTGACCGCGATCATCGCCATCTACGCCATCGTCGGCGGACTGGTCTACGGCGGCCTCGGCATTTTCTCGAAGTCGATGGGTGGATGGTCTCGCGTTGGCCACATCATCCTCGGCGTCGTGTTCATCGCCGCTGGTATCTTCGCCTTCTTCAACCTCGCAGCCACCACCGGCTGGTTCGCCGTCTTCCTCGGCATCCTGGTCGGCATCATGTGGATCATCGAAGGTGTCGTCTCCCTGACCACGCTGGGTGACGCAGCATCCAAGGGCTGGACGATCTTCTTCGCGATCATCAGCATCGTCGCCGGTGTCGTGCTGCTGTTCTCGCCGCTGTTGGGCGCGGTCGTGCTCTGGTGGCTGCTCGGGATCTCTCTCGTCGTGCTCGGCATCATCCAGATCGTGCGCGCGTTCACGTTCGGTAAGAAGAGCGTCTGACAAGACACATCACAGAAGAAGGCTCCGGGGGATTTCCCGGGGCCTTCTGCTGTGAATGGATGCAGTGCGGACTACTCCCCCACAAAAGAGCTCGTGTCGCCGACGAGCCGCGTGTTGTCCGCGGGGATCGGGTCCACAGCGGCCTGTGCGACCTCGGCAGCGAACTCCGAAACGTTGTAGAGCTTGCCGGCTGATTCGCGACGCGACGCGATAGCTCCGGGGTTCGCACGCTCCAGCAACGTTGCGGTGATGGTTCCTTCGATCATGTCGCCGGAGACGACGACGAACCCGATGCCGCGTTCGAGGAGCGCGGGCACCCGCTCGCGAAGCGCATCCTCGCCGGCACGCTTGGACAGCGCGACCGGCTCATATTCGGGCATGGTCGGGGTCGTTCGGATGAAGTGCGCCTGGTGGCTGGTCACGAAGACCACCCGTGCGTCGCCCCGAAGAAGCGGCACTGCCGTCTCAAGCACGCTGACCTGAGCGTCTCGGTTCAGCAGCAGGGCGTAATCTTCCGCCATTCCTGATTCCATGCCACCGGATGCGTTCAGGACGAGGATGTCCAGGCCTCCGAAGGCCTCCTCGACGGCAGCGAACATTGCCGCGACCGACTCTGGATCGGTGAGGTCCGCTCCCACGACGAGAGCGTCGACACCCAGCTCCCGCACCTCAGCGGCAAGCTTCTCAGCGCGGGGAGCCTTGTTGCGGAAGTTGATGACGACGTTGGCCCCCGCGGCTGCGAGATAGCGGACGGTGTCGGCACCGATTCCGCGCGACGAGCCGGTCACCAGTGCGGTCTTGCCGCGCAGGGTTCCGGGGGCGATCGGGGTGGAAATGTCGGTCACTGTTGCTCCTGTTGCACGGTGGCGCATCGGCCGCGGGCGGCACCGGAATGGCGCGCGTACCGACCCTACCAACCGGTCCGCTGCGCGCCCTGCGTTGATAGGGTCAGTCCAAGAGGAAGGAGACTCGGATGTTGCCCGATCTCACGCAGTATCTGTGGATCCTCTGGCTCGCTCTGGCAGTCCTGTTCGTGATCATCGAACTGCTCACCCTTGAGTTCACATTCCTCATGCTCGCCGCCGGAACTCTCATCGGGGGCCTGGGAACGAATTTGCTGGGCGGCCCGTGGTGGCTGCAAATCGGCCTCGCCGCGATCGCATCAGCGCTTCTCCTGTTCACGATTCGCCCACTCCTGCTGCGGGCGCTGCATCGAAGTTCGCCCGTCGTCCTCACGAACGTCGATGCACTCGTCGGGATGCCGGCGCGCGTGACCCGCGCGTTCGTGCAGGGTGCGGGTGAGGTGAAGCTCGACAACGGCGAGACGTGGACGGCACGACTGAGCGCGGGCGTCACGGATGCCGAGGCGAGCGTTGGACAGTCCGTCAGCGTCATTGCAGTGCGAGGCGCCGCCGTCGAAGTAGCTCCGGAGCCCCGGCCATCGACAGAAAGGACCGTGGAACATGATTGACATCGGCGCGTTCGCGGGACAGATCTTTGTCATCGTCCTGCTGCTTGTCATTGCGATCTTCGTGGTCGTGGTGATCTTCCGATCGATCCGGATCATTCCGCAGGCCACAGCCGGCGTCGTGGAGCGCCTCGGCCGCTATCACAAGCACCTCTCCCCCGGCTTGAACCTCCTCGTCCCGTTCATCGACCGCGTTCGGCCGTTGATCGACATGCGCGAGCAGGTCGTCTCGTTCCCCCCGCAGCCGGTCATCACGGAAGACAACCTCGTCGTCTCGATCGACACGGTCGTCTACTTCCAGGTGACTGACGCCCGTGCGGCCACTTACGAGATCGCGAACTATCTGGGCGCAGTCGAGCAGCTCACGACGACGACGTTGCGAAACGTCGTCGGTGGCTTGAACCTCGAGGAGGCACTGACCAGTCGCGACGAAATCAACACGAAGCTGCGGGTCGTTCTGGACGAAGCGACGGGCAAGTGGGGAATCCGAGTGTCGCGGGTGGAGTTGAAGGCCATCGATCCCCCGGTGTCCATCCAGGACTCCATGGAGAAGCAGATGCGCGCCGAGCGAGACCGTCGTGCGGCGATCCTCACCGCAGAGGGCACGAAGCAGTCGGCCATCCTGCAGGCTGAGGGCGCACGTCAGGCCGAGATCCTGCGCGCCGAGGGCGAAAAGCAGGGCCAGATCCTGCGTGCGCAGGGTGAAGCTGAGGCGATTGCCACGGTGTTCAACGCCATCCACGAGGGCAATCCGGATGACAAGCTGCTCGCCTACCAGTACCTGCAGACGCTTCCGAAGATCAGCGACAGCGCGTCGAGCAAGCTCTGGATCATTCCGAGCGAGTTCACCGAGGCACTCAAGGGTGTGTCCGGTGCGTTCGGGGCGCGGGAGGCCGCAAAGTCTGCACCTGACGAGCAGGCGTGACCCACCCGTACTTCGTCGACGCGCCATACCCGCGCGTCCTTGCGCACCGGGGGCTGACGGTTGACGAAGCGATTGCGGAGAACTCCTACGCATCGGTTGCCGCGGCGAAGCGCGCTGGCGCGACCTACGTCGAGTCCGACTGTCATCTCACCCGGGACGGCGAGGTCGTGCTGTTCCATGACGCGGATCTTCGTCGGGTGACGGGCGATCCTCGACGTGTCGTTGACGTCGAGCTTTCAGAGTTGACTGACTTGATGGCAGATCGCGGCGGACTGATCACGTTGCGCACCGCGCTCGAGGACTTCCCGACCGTGAGGTTCAACCTCGACGTGAAGGCGCCCGGCGCTGCTGACGCCGTCGGCATGCTCGTGGCCGGTCATGGTGAGCGCGTGCTCCTGACGAGTTTTGCGGACACCCGCCGCCGCGCAGCCGTAGCATCCGCAGCTCGTCACGCACCCACCGGCGCGGTGGCACCTGCAACATCGGCGGGTCGCGAGACCATCGCCCGGCTGCTCTGGGGCCTCGTCGCGCGGTCGCCGCGGCTGGTCGCATCCTCGCTCGCGGGCATCGACGCACTGCAGGTCCCGGAGCGTCAGGGACCGGTGCGGGTGGTGACGCCACGGCTGCTTGAAGCCGCTCACCGTCACGGGGTCGAAGTCCACGTATGGACAGTGAACGATCCCGCAGACATGAGCCGGCTTGTCGGCATGGGCGTCGACGGCATCGTCACAGATCGCGTAGACGTCGCGCTCACGACTCTCGGACCCGCGCTGGGCCACCCCTGATTCGGCGGCGCTGACGGCGCCGCACCCCAGGTCGGCGTTGCGCCTATTCCTCCCCCGCTGAAGATCGGCTGAGAATGCTCTCATCTGCGGGTCGGCATGGATGATCTGCCCAGCTGAGAGCGTTATACCTGAACAGCGACGAGAGGACCACACAATGGCAGACCGCAGCCTCCGCGGCATGCGACTCGGCGCCTCCAGCCTACAGAGCGAGGACGGCGTCGTATTTCATGAGCGGGCACAATTCACCTACTCCTGCACGTCTTGTGGACGTGACACCACCATGACCTTCGCGGCAGACGCCGAGGTCCCCGAGACCTGGGAATGCCGCACCTGCGGCGCCGAGGCTTTGCTGCGGGTCGACGGCGAGACCGTCACCGTCGACCACGGCGACGTCAAAGCCCCCCGCTCGCACTGGGACATGCTTCTCGAGCGTCGCACGATCCCGGAGCTCGAGGAGCTGCTCGAAGAGCGCCTCGCCTTCGTTCGCTCACGCCGAGGCGCCGGCGACGACGTCACGGTCGACAAGCTCAGCGCCTGACAGACTCCCACCGCGACGGCTTACGAAGCGGTGCAACAAACGGGACCGGTCCGATCACGGATCGGTCCCGTTTCATGTCCGGCGGCGGCTCGCGACGACTCCGCTGGCGATCAGACCGGCAATGCTAAGAATCGCGATCGCCATGCCCAGTGAGCCGCCGATCACGATGCTCGGGGTCAGGCCGGTCCGCAGCGGAACATCGGTGAGCATCGCTCCGGCCTCATCGGCGGGAAGAGAATCGATCGTCGCACCGTCGGGGCCGATCACCTGGCTCGTGCCGACTGTCGAGATGTTCACGACCGAACGACCGGTCTCGATAGCGCGCGTGCGCGCGAAAGCGAGTTGCTGCAGGTTCTCGTCGGTGTTGCGGAAGTCGGCGTTGTTGGTCTGGAACATGTAGACCTCGGCGCCGTCTCGCGCGCCTTCATGGATGACGTCGTCATAGATCACGTCGAAACAGATAGCGAGCCCCACCCCGGTGCCATCGATATCGACGTACGGCGGATTGGATCCTGGTGTGTACTCCCGGCCGATGAGCCCGATCAGATCGGGAACGATCATCTCGTAGAACCACCGGTCGGGCACGTACTCGCCGAAGGGAACCGGGTGAGTCTTGTCGTGATACTGCACGGCGCCCTCCCCCGCTTCCCACAGCATCGAGGTGTTGTAGGTCAGGTCGCCCCGCGTTGTTGCGGCGTTGACAAGAAGCGGAGCATCCGCCCCAGAACCGCCGCAGTCGTCGCGTTGGTCATCGGATCCGAGTCGATCCCGCCTTCGGGCCACAGCAGCACATCCATGTCCTGACCGATCAGGTCAGTGGATGCCGACAGCTGCGCGTTCAGGATGTCGTTTCGCTGTCGCGCGTCAAAGTATCCGGAGGGACCGTTGCCCTGCACACTTCCCACGGTCATCGTGCCCGCCGGGGTGGTCGGGAACTGCGGCGTGACGAGCAGGGCGATCCCCAGCCCTGCGACCGGCAGCGCCGTGCGCACATCCGACCACTGGCGCAGTCGCAGCCACTCGATGGTCCCGGCGGTGAAGGCGACCATCAGGAACGACAGGCCCGTCACGCCGATCCACGAGGTCAGGTGTGAAAGGGGGCTCTCGGATTGACTCATCCCGATCCGCGCCCACGGGAACACTGTGTAGGGCCAGGATCCGGTCACGAGTTCCCGCAGTGTCCACAGCCCGGCTATCAGCAGCGGTGTCAGGACGAGCTGAGCCCACCGACCGGGGGCTGCTCTCGGCATCCACCGGTATGCCAACGCGATGAGCACGGAGCCGAGCGCGACGTAGATGGTGGCCGCGACCGCCAGGGCGAACCACGGGATGACGCCGAGGTAGCGGTTCAGCCACACGATGTGGACGAGATAGAACGTGATCCCGAAGATGAACCCGACCAGCAGCGCGCCCCAGGCGCTGCGCCCAATGAGCGCCACAAGCGAGAGTCCGACACCGACGAAAGCCAACGGCCACCAGCCCACCGACGGGTACGCCAGATCGAGGATGAGCCCGGCAGCAACTGCCACCAATACCGCAGCCCACAAGGGCAACAGCGCACGGACACCGGTGGTACGGCTCTGCGTGGCGCTCGACGGTTCGGGCATGAGGACCAGCCTACATTCGGACGGCTATGGTGCGGCTGAAGGTTCGGCGATCACACCGACGAGTACGCCACGATCCCGCGACGAACACCATCGAGCGCCCGCCGCGCGACCGTGGCAAGGCTGGGTTCGGCCACAAGCGACATCTGGTCGAGAAGGTCGATCGTCTGCTTGGCCCACCGGACGAAGTCGCCGGCGGCAAGGTCTGCCTCGCGAAGCACGCGATCCAGCGGCATCCCCTTTGCCCACGAGTGCATCGCGAGCGCGAGTCCCGCTGCCGGCGGCTCCGACCCGGGCAGCCGCGAGTCGCGTTCGAGATCGTCCAGCCGTTGCCAGAGGTCGAGGGTCTGCGCGAGAGCCTCGCGGAACGCGCCGCGGGGAAGCGCCCGCTCCCCCGGTTCGTCCCGGCGCGGCTCGTAGACCAGAGCACAGGCCAGGGCGGCCAACGANCCACGCGCACGTAATCGAGAGAGGCAAGAACGTCAACGATGCGATCGAAGACGCGGGCGACCGTCCCCGTGCGCGCGTCGATCTGCCCGCGAAGCCGCTCGACGGTGCGGTTCAGCTTCCAGTACCGCTCCGCCCAGCGGGCGTGAGGCTCACGGTCGGGGCACTGGTGGCACGGATGCCGCTGCATGCGTCTCCGCAGCTCACTGATCTCACGCTGACGCTTGTCGCGCGTCTGGCGCGAAGCATTGGCGTCCTTGCGATTCAGCTTCTCGAGATCGCTCAGCTCGCGACGGATGCCGGAGTACTCGGCGAAGTCGCCCTTGTCGCAGCTCATCGCCTTGGCGTAGCCCGCGAGCGACTCTTCGGCATCCTTCACCTGCCGAGCAAGGCCGACGACAGCGCGGTCCGCCTGGAACTGGGCGAACGAGGACTCCAGGATCTCGCGCGCCCGNNNNCCGTTGAACTTCTCGAGCTTCTCGAGCACGACAGTTCTCGCCGGCATGTTGATCCCCAGCGCGAGGGTCTCGGTGGCGAACACGACCTTCACGAGCTTGCGCTGGAAGAGCTCTTCGACGACCTCTTTGAACGCCGGCAGAAGACCCGCATGATGCGCAGCGACTCCCCGCTCAAGGTTCTCGCGCCATTCCCAGAATCCGAGGACAGCCAGATCCTCCTCGAGCAGGGTTCGGGTGCGCTCCTCGACGATCGCGCGGATCTCCGCCCGCTCCTCGGGTGTCGTGAAGCGGGCGCCGGATCGGCGGACCTGCTGCACCGCGGCATCACAGCCGGCGCGGCTGAAGATGAAGAAGATGGCGGGGAGCAGATTCGATCGCGCGAGGAGTTCGATCACCTCGGGGCGATCGAGCCGTTCGATCCGTTGTGCATTCGCCGATCTCACCGGCCGCTGACCGCCCTTGTGGGGGCGGCGATGCTGGCCGTCACGGCCGCGACTTCCTGACATTGCGGCACTGCGGCCAGCCTGAGCGCGCCGATTGTTCTCGTAGGTCGGGCCCTTGAACGAGCGGATGCGCATGAGCTCTTGGTTCACCTGCGCCGTCGCGATGCCGGCGCGATCGTCGAACAGTGGCAGGAGGTCGCCGCGCACCAGAACATGCTGTTCGAGCGGAACCGGTCGCGTCTCAGACACGATGACGTCAGTGTCTCCGCGCACGGTGTCGAGCCAATCACCGAACTCTTCGGCGTTCGAGACCGTCGCCGACAGCGAAACGAGACGCACCGCCGGCGGCAGATGGATGATGACCTCCTCCCACACTGCACCGCGGAACCTGTCGGCGAGGTAATGGACTTCGTCCATGACGACATAGCGCAGGTCGCGGAGCGCCGGTGAGCCCGCGTACAGCATGTTGCGCAACACCTCGGTCGTCATCACGACGACGCGAGCATTTCCGTTGATGTTGGTGTCTCCGGTGAGAAGCCCCACATCATCGGGCCCATAGACATCGACGAGTTCGCGGAACTTCTGGTTCGACAGCGCCTTCATCGGCGTCGTGTAGAACGCCTTGTCGGAGGGCTCCCGCATCGCCAGATGAATCGCGAACTCGCCGACAATGGTCTTTCCCGCCCCCGTGGGCGCAGCGACGAGCACGCTTCGCCCCGACTCGAGCGCGTGGCATCCGGCGATCTGAAACGGATCGAGATCGAAACGCTGATCGTCGGCGAACGCCGCCGTGACCGGATACGCACGGGCTGCTTCGGCCCGCGCAAATCGCTCCGCTGGGCTTGGAGCACTCACCCCGTCGCCTCAGGCGGCAGCAGGGCTGCGTCGCGCTTGGATTTGCGTCGGTCGAACAGTAGCGACACACCGGCTGCCGCGAAGAAGAGCACGACGAGGATGCCTGCCAACATCAGCATTGACACGGCGTCAGCTGCGGGTGTTGCAACCGCCGCGAAGAGGGTAGCCACCAGCACTGCAACCCGCCACCCTTTGAGAATGCCGCGGCCCGAGATCACCCCCGCGACGTTCAAAGCAACGAGGAAGACGGGTAGGACGAAAGAAACCCCGACCACAAGGAGGAACTTGAAGACGAAGTCGTAGTAGTACGTTGCGTCGTAGAACAGGGAAGTCTGGTCTGGAGCAAAGGTCGCCATGATCTCGACGACGTGCGGGAGCACGAGCCACCCCACGGTAGTCCCCGCGAAGAACAGCGGAACAGCTGCCCCGACGAACCCCGCCGTGTAGCCGACTTCTTTCCTTGTGAGTCCCGGCATGATGAAAGCCCAGATCTGCCACAGCCAGACCGGTGCAGAGATCAGAAGACCGGTCGCGAAAGCGATTCGGATGCGGAGATCGAACGGACCGGTGATCGTCGTGAACATCACCTCGACCTTGTCGGTCTCGCCACGCATGGCCGCCACATCTGCGATCGGAATCGTAATCAGCCGGATGATCGGATCGGTGATGATGAACGCCACCACCATGCCGACGACGAGCGCGAGGGCAGCGATCATGAGCCGCTTGCGCAACTCGATCAGATGTTGCCCGAGAGACATCCTCCGGTCACGGCGCGGCCGGTCGGGCTCTCCTACCTCCGGCAGGGAACTGGTCGCCACGCGGCCGGGTCAGGCTGTGGAATCTCGGCCGCTGGATGACGCGGCCTGCGACGAGCCAGCAGAACCCGTCGAGGACGAGTCAGCGGCTTCGGACGCTGCGACGTCGGGCTTCGCGGCATCCTTGGAGTCGTCGTCCTTCATGGCCTTCATCTCGCCCTTGAAGACACGGGCGGACTGGCCGAGGCTCTTTGCCAGCGCGGGCAGCTTCGCCGCGCCGAACAGCAACAGGATCACCGCGAGAATGATCAGCAGGTGCGGCCACCCGAATGCGTTCCCCATGGGGTCTCCTCACGATTGCGGTTTCTGCAGTCTACCCCGGTCCCGCTCACCGGTACCGGAACCTGGCCTGAGAACCATCCATATCCCTGTTTTGGTCTTCTTATGTCTGCTCGGGGTACTGGGCGAGGCCCGCCTCAGCCCACTCCCGCGCCGCTTCGCGGGCGCCTGTCGGCGCGAGAATCCGCACGTCTCCCCCGCGACGTGCTGCAAGTCGTCGCAGGCTCAGCACATCAGCCACCCGCATCCGTGCGGTGCTCACCCCCGCCGTGGTAGTGACGGTCGCTCGATCGAGGTAGTCACCCAAGAGTGGGGCGACGGATGCCGGGAACTCGAAGGTCACGTTCACGTCGCCCGCTGCATCGTCGCCGGTGTCGGCGAACCAGCCGGGTACGGTTTCTTGCCCGTGCGTGATCGGGATGTCGGTCAGGGCGAGATCGCTCACGCGGTCAAGGTGGAAGGTCCGCATCGCCTCTCGCAGATGGCACCAGCCCTGGAGATACCACTGCCCTTGGGCTATCAGAACCTTGACGGGATCGACCGTGCGTGTCGTCGGTGACCCTTCGGGAGTCTTGTAGGTGAAGCTCACAGCGACCCGACGACCGAGAGCGTCGGCTACGAGACGGCGAACCGCATCGACCGGCTCCGATGCAACGACGACGGCAGCAGGTGCGCGAGACGCGCCGCGCGCGAGTTTCGCCAGCAGCCCGGTATACAACTGCGAATCCCCCACGCCGGGGATCGTGGCCGCAAGCTGCAGTCCCGCCAGCAGAGCAGCAGCTTCGCGGGCGGTCAGTCGTGGCGCCCGCTCGAGACCCACGGAGTTCGTGATCGCGATGAGGTCCCGCTCGTCCAGCAGGTCCTGCCAATAGCCGGAGTCTCCGGGCAGCCCGATGACGGTAAGGCCGCGCACCATGGTGCGCATCTGCTCCGCGGTGACGTCGAACTCGTCTGCAGCCTCGGCCACTGACACCTCGCCCTTGGAGATGAGGTATGGCACCAACTGCAGGAGCAGTGCTGCGCGGTCGGTCGCGATCGACGAGCCGCTCATCCGTTCCCTCCGTTGTGCGCATCCCGAGTAGAGCGAAGCCGCCGAATGACCTCTGCTTTGACGTCATCCGGTTCGACGACACGGACTTCCGGACCGTACGATGCCAGCTCGTCGGCGACGACGTGAAGATCCACGTACGGCACCCACCAGCCTTGCGCCGCAGGTTCCGCGCGACGCGAGAGGCGCAACCACGCCTCGGTCCCGGGGTCGATCTCCACCAGTGCCCTCTGCCGCTGTGCGAGCTCGCGCAGCCCGTCGAGCGCGCGGGCACCCGCACCCTCGCGCAGCGCGGGGTCTCCGACGGTTCGACTGATCACGACGTCATCGACGATGCGCGTGAGAAGGAAGGTGCGAGGCGCGTCCAGGTCGAGATCCAGACCGTATACGTGCCACCGAGCCTCGAACTCGACGAGCGCGAGCGGCTGCAGCCGCCGCACTCGCGGCGCAGCGCTTCCGGGCCGCATATATCGGAAGCTCACGATTCGCGAGTCCTCGATCGCCCGCTGCAGGGGCGCAAACGACGGTTCGCGCAGACTGATCCGCGGCGAGTATCCGAGGATCGGATCCTCGACCGGAATGCCGAGCGCGCGAATCTTGCGTAGGCCGCTGCGCGCATCCGCCGACAGAGAGCTTTCGCTCCACACGCCTCCGGCCAGGTTCAGCAGAGCGAGCTCGGCCGGCGTGAACTCGATATCGGCAGGCAGCTCGTACTCGGCGGTCGGTACGCGGTAGCGAGCCTCGCGAAGATCGTCGGGATCGGCACGGTCACCGATCGTCTCGATCGGGACACCGAGTCCACGAAGGCTCTCTTTATCGCGCTCGAACATCTTCTCGAGCGCGTCCTTCGACGTGCCGGCTTCCGACTGCTCGCGGTAGCCCGACACCGACGACAGGATCGTGTCCTTCGTGATGCCCTGTTCGGTGGCCATCAGGGCAACCACGAGGTTCACCAACCGCTCCTCGGGCGGAATGCGCACAGGGGTCTTCGAGGGCACGCCCTCATCCTAGGTGCGCGATGCGCGGCATCCCCTCTTGCCGAGGGTGATTTCGGCTACGAGGCGGGTTCCGGGTCGATTCCGAGGATGTCGATGACGAAGACGAGGGTTGCACCGCCCGGAATCGCGCCCTGTCCGGCATCGCCATAGCCCTGATCCGGCGGCACAACCACGAGCACCTGGGATCCGACGGTCTGACCCTCGAGAGCCGCGGCGAAGCCCGGCACGACCGCGGTCAGATCGAACGAGACCGGATCGCCGTCCCAGCTCGTGTCGAAGACCTCACGCGTGTCCCACAGCAGACCCGTGTAGTGGGCGCGAACCGGCTGCTCGCCGGTGACGACCTCGCCGTCGCCCTTCTTGATCGTTTGGATCGAGAGTTCGGTCGGGGCCGGGGCATCAGGGATGATGACTCCGGGTCGCCCGTTCGGGGCGCGGACGACGGACGGAAGACCGTTGCTGTCGGTGAACTGGTCAGCGCCATCCGCCTTCGGAAGGTAGACCTTCCTTCCGAACGTCAACGACGGCGACCGCGGAACTGCCCTCCTTGAGCCCGATCTGCGTCGCGGCAGCCGGGTTGATCGCATCTGCCGGTAGGGCGACAACGACGCGGTCCCCTTCCTGCGCGCAGTGAAGAGAATCCTCAAGCCCTGGCAGGGTGTCGATCCACCGCGACATCGAGAAAACGTTCTCGAGCGTCACGTCGTAGGAGGTGGCGACGGCCGGCTCACCGGTCTGACCGTTGAGGACCACCATGTCGAGGATGACCATCTGGTCGGTCGTGATGATCGGCGTCCCCTCCCCCTGCGTGAGGTCGGTCCATGCGAGCTCATCCACCTGGAACGGGGTATAGACCTCGACGTCGGGCGCCTCGCCGAACTCACCGGTGACTGTCACGAGATCGGTCGCTGCGGGGTCGGTATCGGTGACACGAGCGCACCCGTCGGCTGGGCTTGTCGAGCAACCGACGAGTCCGGCAGCTGTCAGTCCGAGGATCGCGAGGAAGGCGGGTGTCTTTCGCACCGGATCAGTCTAGGTGGTCAGGCTCAGCCGTTTCGTCGACCGTCACAGGGCCGCCGCCGGTGGCGGCTTGGCGGGCACCGTCAGCCGCCTTCTGCGCTTCGCGAACTCGTTTCCGCAGGTTCTTGTCGGTGATCTGACGGTCACCGACGGCACCGGGAGTCCACAGCTCGACATCCTCGTCGCCGTAGCTGCTCTTCGAGGCACGCCGCTTCTGCTCGGGCGCGACAGCGCCGGGCGCGAGGCGTCGAGCCCACAGCAAAAAGCCCGTGTGCGCGACCATTCGGTGGTCTGGGCGAACGGCGAGACCCTCGACGTGCCAGCCTCGCACCATCGTCTCGTTCGCGTCGGGTTCGGTGAACAGGCCGGTGTTGCGGATGTACTCGGCTACGCGGCTCAGTTGCGTGGCGGTCGCGATGTAGCAGAGGACTACCCCGCCCGGGGTCAGGGCCTCCGCAACGGCGTCGATGCACTCCCACGGGGCGAGCATGTCCAGGATGACGCGGTCTACCGTTCCGGGTTCGACGGCCGTCGGCAGCTCAGTCACGAGGTCGCCGACACGAACGTCCCAGGATGCCGGGCGGTGACCGAGGAAGGTCTCGACGTTGGCCTGCGCAACCTCGGCGAACTCCGGCCGTCTTTCGAACGAGACCAGTCGCCCGGCGTCGCCGATCGCGCGCAGCAGCCAAAGCGAGAGCGCGCCAGAGCCGACGCCGGCTTCCACCACGACGGCGCCCGGAAACACGTCAGCCTCGGAGAGGATCTGCGCCGCATCCTTCGGATACACGATCGCGGCGCCACGCGGCATCGACATCACGAAATCACGCAGCAGGGGGCGCAGCGCGAGGTACTCGTGGCCGGCGCTATTGACGACGACCGAGCCGTCCGGGATCCCAATGAGGGTCGAATGAGGCAGCACCCCGTGATGCGTGTGGAGTTCCCCACCTTCGCGAAGCGTAATCGTGTGCAGCCGGTTCTTCGGACCGGTGAGCTGGACACGGTCGCCCACGCGGAACGGACCGGACAGACGTGGTGTGGTGCTCATGCGGCGCCGATCTTTCGGTGTGCGCGGTGAAGCTCACTGAGGTCCGAAGCTGTCACCCCGTGAAGTGTGGGCCAGACGGCGTGGGCACCGGCCCCCTCGAGCGAGACCATCGCGGGAACGCCCAGAACAACCGATCCCGCGGCTACAGCGGAGCGCAGCCCGTTCGGCGAGTCCTCGATCGCCACGGTGTCGGCTGGTTCTACGCCGAGCGATGTGCACGCCTGGAGATACGGATCCGGATACGGCTTCGGGCGGGTGACGTCATCGCCGGCGACGACGAGGTCGAAGGCGTCGAAATCGATGAGCTCGGCGATATGGGAGGCCATCCGTCGCATCGACATCGTCACCAACGCGGTCTTCAGGCCGGCATCCTTCAGGTCGGCAAGAAGCTCGCGCGCGCCCGGTCGGAAGGGAACGCCGTCCCGGTGAGGTGCTCGATGATGTCGCCGGTGGACATTCGTACTCCCTCTTCCTGCAGGATCCGCGCAGAATCCTCCAGGGCGAGCCCGACCAGCGACAGCGCCTTCTCGTGAGTCCAGGACCCGCCGTAGCTCTCAACGAGCGGCGTCTCAGCCGCAATCCAGTACGGTTCCGTATCGACGAGCGTGCCGTCCATATCCCAGAGCACGGCGGAGAGGGCGGGTGGCGCAGTCACCGGACCATGCTACCGACGGCCTCGTTGACGATTGCCCGCTGCCGGCTCCCCCCGACCTCGACGTTTCTCGCACCCGCCCGACAGCGGCATCCTATTCTGGATGGATCGCCACCTGAGGAGGTCACGTGGAGGGACTGGGACGCAGGGTTCTCGTCGCCGCATTCGACGGCTGGAACGACGCGGGTGAAGCAGCGTCCTCGGCGGTCGCTCATCTGCGCGACTCCGGCGGCTACGAGACTGTCTACTCGGTCGATCCCGAACTGTACTTCGACTATCAGTACACGCGTCCCCAGATTCGCACGACCGCGGATGGCGCCCGCGAGCTGACATGGCCAGAGACGACAATTCACCGTCCCACCCGCGCGACGCGGGGCACGCAGCTCTGGCTGCTCACGGGGGTCGAGCCGGCGCGAGCATGGCAGGCTTTCGCGTCCGAACTTGTCGATGTCGCCCTGCGCGAAGACATCACCGGGTTCGTTGCGATGGGGTCGATGATGTCGGATGTTCCGCACACTCGTCCGATCTCTGTCTTCGCGGGTAGCGAGAGCGAACCGGTGCGGACGTCCTTGGGACTTGAGCGCAGCTCCTACGAGGGCCCCGTCGGCATCCTGAGTGTGATCTCGCACGTCGCGACGGCTGCCGGTATCCCGGCGGCGCAATTGTGGGCCAGCGTCCCGCACTACGTCGCCGGCCACACTCCCTCACCCAAGGCGAGCCTGGCACTGCTCGATCGGCTTGAAGACATCACGGGCGCGAAGCTCGACCGCGGCGACCTTCCCGCTCAGGCACGCACGTGGGAGGCCTCCATCGACGCTGCGGCGGCCGACGATGAGGAGATGACGGAGTACATCCACCAGCTCGAACGCACGCGGGACACGTGGGACTCGCCGGAAGCGTCGGGGGATGCCATCGCGCAGGAGTTCGAGAAGTACCTTCGTCGTCGCGGCGACGGGCCCGGTCGCGGTGGACGCGACGAGCCTCGCAAGCCCTGACCCGTTTCGGCCCCGCTCACCCGAGTCAGTAGGGCTGGATGACGCCCATGCTCAGCAGCACGAGCAACGTCGCCCCGAGGGCTACCCGGTAGACCACGAACGGCAGGAAGCTGCGCTTGGAGATCCAGCTCATGAAGAAGGCGATGACGCCGAGCGCGACGATGAAGGCCACACCGGTGGCAGCAGCAGTCTCTATCGGGGTGAACGGCCCCTGCTCGTCCCAGCTCTTGAACAACTGATAGAAGCCGCTGCCGAAGACCGCAGGGATCGCCAGGAGGAAGGCGTACCGGGCTGCAGCCGCGCGTTCGTAACCGAGGAACAGTCCGGCGGTGATCGTGCCGCCAGACCGCGAGACTCCGGGGACCAGGGCGAGAGCTTGCGCGAACCCGAAGATGACGCCGTGTCCCAGGGTGAGCTGGTCCAGTTTTCGCCGCTTCGCACCCACGAGGTCGGCGATGCCCAGCAGTACGCCGAAGAAGATGAGCATTCCGGCGACGAGCCAGAGCGATCGGAGCGTCGTCTCGATCTGATCTTGGAAGAGCAGCCCGAGCACGACGATCGGCACCGATCCGATGATGATGAGCCAGCCCATGCGGGCGTCGGGATCATTCCGCGGCGCCCTCCCGACGAGGGCGAGCGACCAGCGTGAGACGATCCGCACGATATCGCGCCAGAAGAAGACGACGACCGCCGCCTCGGTACCGATCTGGGTGATGGCGGTGAAGGCTGCACAGAAATTCGCCCAGGATGCGCAGGTGAGCACTCGATGAGACCGGCAGAAACTCCGTGAGCCCCTGCACGAGGCCGAGGATGATTGCTTCCAGCAGCATGGATGCCTTCCGGATCAGTAAGACAACAGCAGGTCGGTCAGCACGCGCTGACCGAAGACGAGCGAGTCGAGCGGGACTCGCTCGTCAACGCCGTGGAACATACCGGTGAAATCCAGATCCGCCGGAAGCCGCAGCGGCGCGAACCCGTAGCCTCGGATGCCGAGTTCAGCCAGTGCCTTGTTGTCGGTGCCTCCGCTCATCAGGTACGGGAGGACCGGAACGCCCGGGTCGTGTCGCCCGAGGGCAGCGACCATCGCATCGACCAGTTCGCCCTCGAAGGGCACCTCGAGACCGATGTCGCGGTGGACGACCTCGATCTCGATGTCCGGCCCGACGATGTCCTGGATGGCGCGCAGGGCACCATCCTCGCCGTCAGGAAGGGTCCGCACGTCGATCAACGCCTCGGCGCGGTCCGGGATGACATTGTGCTTGTATCCGGCGGTGAGGGCGGTCGGGTTCGTCGTGGTGCGGATGGTGGAGCGTAGGAATCTCGACGCCGGCCCTGCCGCCGCGGCCACCGCGTCAGGGTCATCCGATGCCTGGCCGGTGAGTTCGGCGATCCGTTGGGTCAGCCGTTCCGTCGTCGCGGTCAGTTCCACCGGCCACGCCGTGCGTCCGAGCGCGGCGACGGCCTCGGCGAGGCGGGTGACAGCGTTGTCTTCATGGAAGGCGCTGCCGTGAGCGGCCCGGCCGCGGGCGATGAGGCGGATCCAGACCAGCGCCTTCTCGCCGACTTGCAGGAGGTAGGCGCGGCGACCGGCGAGGTCGATCGAGTAACCGCCGACCTCGCTGATGGCCTCGGTCGCGCCAGCGAACCACTCCGGGTGGTCGCGAACGACCAGTGCGGAGCCCTCGCCGCCGCCGTTTTCTTCGTCCGCGAAGAAGGTCACCACGAGGTCACGCGCTGGCTGACGCCCGCTGCGCAGGATGTCTGCGACAGAGGTGAGGATCATGGCGTCCATGTCCTTCATGTCGACCGCGCCGCGTCCCCACAGCATCCCGTCGCGAATCTCTCCTGCGAAGGGGTCGACCGACCAGTCCTCAGCGACAGCTGGCACGACGTCGAGGTGCCCGTGGACAACAAGCGCGGGCTTGTCGCGGTTCACTCCCGGAATGCGAACGCCGACGTTCGTTCGCCGGTCGATCGGTTCGTAGCGGCTTCGCGTTCGCCGCGGGCCTGTCCCCCACCCCAGTTCATGGTGTCGAAACGGATGAGGTCCCGGGCGACGACGACGACTTCGGGGAGATCCGATTCGGTATGCGACACGGCCACCAACCTACCGCGATCAGACGACGCGAATGTTTCGGGTCGAGACCTCCTGCGATTATCGGCGGTGCCGTGGACGTGATAATGTCGATCTTCGGTTGCGAAGCCGAAACCACTCTGCGCGGGTGGCGGAATAGGTAGACGCGCTAGCTTGAGGTGCTAGTGCCCGTATAGGGCGTGGGGGTTCAAGTCCCCCCTCGCGCACAAACGAAAGTGGGTCCCGAAAGGGGCCCTTTTTCGTTTGTCTGGGCTTCGCTAGCTCGTTACGGTTTCGCTGTCCGCGGCGGGGATGTTGCAGACATCGCCTTCGCAGACGATCCCGTCACCACCGAGCATGGTGAACGGCTGGGCAGCATCCTGTTGGGTCGGGGACGAACCGCTCATGCCGGAGTCCGCTCCGACGCCACCTGGGCGAGCACCTGAGCGAAGGTCGCGCTCTCCTGTGCCCCCGAAACGCCGTACTTGCCGTCGAATACGTAGAAGGGCACACCCTGGATGCCGTACGCGGCAGCTTGCGCGACATCCGCCTTCACCGCGGCGGTGTACTGGCCGGACTCGAGCGCGCGGACGACGTCATCATGGTCGAGCCCGACCGTGGCGGCGAGATCGGCGAGATCATCGACCCGGCCGACGTGCCCGCCATCGACGAAGTATGCCTTCAGCAACGCTTCCTTCATCTCTTCCTGCAGACCGTGCGCCTTCGCATAGTGCAAGAGTTCGTGGGCCTTGATCGTGTTCGTCTGATGGATGTGGTCGTAGTCGTAGGCGAGCCCCTCGCCTGCAGCGAGCGTCGTCACCCGCTCGACCATCTGAGCGGCCTGCTCCGGCGAGACCCCCTTGCGCTCGGAGAGGTACTGCACCGGCGACCCGTCGTAATCGACAGGCGTGTCAGGGGCAAGCTCGAAGGAGTGATACTCGATCTCCACGGGTACTCCGGACGCCGCCACGCCCTTCTCGAAGCGCCGCTTGCCGATGTAGCACCAGGGGCACTGCACATCGGACCAGACATCGACCTTGATCGGGGAAGCAGAAGGCTCGCTCATGTCACACCGAACCGCGGCATCCCCGACACTATTCCCGGCGGCAGCGGCGGAAGCGGGCTCGCGGTCAGCCGACCGTCACTCCGAACAGCAGCCCCAGAAGGTAGGTCACCGCTGCCGCACCGAATCCGATCGCAAGCTGTCGCAGCGCGCGCTTCAGGGGCGGACCGCCGGACAGCAGCCCCACCGTGGCCCCTGTGGCCAGGAGCGCGACACCGACGAGCGCCAGCGCTGTCGCTACTGCGGCGAGTCCGGATAGTCCGAAGATCCACGGCAGCACCGGGATGATCGCTCCGGATGCGAAGAACAGGAAGC